>ENA-UOJM01001726-UOJM01001726.1-human-gut-metagenome-genome-assembly--contig:-P116-NODE-1726-length-18237-cov-10.470960_pt1 | contig 18237 bp, 15 predicted proteins | sample MGYA00242349_ERZ723896 | MGnify/ENA metagenome assembly ERZ723896 | reverse complement strand
CAGGCAATTAGCCTTCCTGATTCCTTGATACATTGTTCGGTTTTGAAGGTGCAATAAACTTCATAGTTGGTGCTGATTAGGGCGAGGGTCCACCCGTTCCCATCCCGAACACGGAAGTTAAGCTCGCTTCTGCCCACGATACTTGGCTGGAGACGGCCCGGAAAAATAGGTAGCGCCAACATAGAGAAGGCACCCAATAGGGTGTCTTTTCTTTTTGCCTGCATTTGATTGCGGAATGAAAAAACTTTTCGACACGCCGGGTCGCCGCCAACAGACGGCGGCTTTTCTTATTTTGGGTGTAATCTGAAGGTCATATTACACATTTTGCGGGAGCAATCCAGCCGTTTGATACACAGCAGTAGATTATTTTGAACTTATATGGTATATTTAGCCTTGAAGTCAAAATGGGGTGTAAATGCAGTTCTATACAGCAATATGGCCTGGAAGTGTCGGTCAATCTGTATCAAAAGCTCTGTGAATTGGGTGAAAAAATGGAGATGGACAATGACCTATGGCAAAATATACCTTTGAAGAAATAAAAACCTTGCTGTTAAAAAGCATAATCGAAGAACATATTGAGGCTGAGCTGCGTTTAGTATTCAAAGATAAACCCGGTGAGTATATGATTACTATTTATGATGATACAGAACGGTTTCGTTCGTTTGCGGGCAAGGTTGTTTTAACGCAATGCTTTTGCAGCGATATTGCCAGAGAGGCTAAAGAGGCGGGAGCGTTGGCTGTGATCGGTATGTACCCATCCCCGGAAGATGTTCCGCACTATTTTGGCGCATCTAACCACAACGGAACGCCAACGCCCGAAAACGCTCACCTTTTGCCGGAGATCCCCTGTATCGACTGTACAAAAGCGGCAGGCGAAAGGATGAAAGCACTGATGAAAAGTGGGAACGTTCGCGCCCGTCTGTCAGCACAAGCGGATACCCGGGTGAAGAAGGCATCCATTCCGGTGGCGTACATTCCCGGCTGTGAGGAAAACTTTGTATTAGTTGACGGTCACTATGATTCGCATTGCGAAGGAATGACGGACAATGGGGCTGGAGACTGTATTCTGCTGGAATTAGCAAGAGTATTCCATGAAAATCGAAGTGCGCTGAAGCGCGGCCTGGTTTTTTTGCTGGTGGTCGGGCCATGAGTTTGGTCAATACGCAGGTTCCACCTGGTATGCGGATACATTTTATGAAAAAATCCGCGATCATTGCGTAGCGCAGATCAACATTGATGTGGCGGGCAGCAAAAACGCACGGTGCATCCGCGCCAGAACAACTCAAATGGAGGGGGCGGCTTTTACTTCCGAACGGATCCGGCGATATACCGGGCTGGAGCCTGCACCCTATATACCACGGCCTCATTTGGGCGAGCCTAATTTTATGGGCAAAAATGTGCCGATCACTATTATACCTGCACTAATACCGCGCTTCTTTCGCGTCCAATCCTGCCGCAAACAATCTCGTGACGGAACTATGGCGCAGGGTATGGGCGATTAGCGCACTCCTTTTCTCACTGCACCTATTTTCAAGCCCCATTGGATGTATTATGCTTCTATCATCGAAACATGTGCGTCAAAATATATATGTCGGGATGTAATCGAGATGTATATACAAGAAGTTTTTATTCTTACAGATCGGACTCTTGACATCTGCAGATGCTATGCTATAATACTTCAATAATGAAAGATTCAAAATAGAAGTAAATGAGGGATGAGCTTTGAATTCTCGATTGGAAACCGTCAAAAAGTTTACGCTGGCGTATCGGAAAATGTGCAAGTCCCTGTGTAAAGAACTGGAACTGCCGCAGACGGCCCTTGACATCCTGCTGTTTTTGGGGAATAATCCCGCCTACAGGACGGCCCGTGATATTGTCGAGATCCGCCGCATTAAGGCAAATCTGGTCTCGGTGCATGTGGATCGGCTGGTGCGGGAAGGGTACCTGGAGCGGCAACAGGTACCGGGAGACCGGCGAAAAACCCAGCTGCGCTGTACGGACAAGGCCCAGCCTGTCATTGCAAAGGGGCGGCAGCTGCAAGAATATTTTTTCGATAGATTGTACAATGGCATGGATCAGAAGGAGCGGGACGCACTTTCTGGGGCGCTTCACCGGATCGAGGAAAATTTGGATGCGATCCTGGAGGAGGATTATAACTGATGGAGATTCTACTGACGGTCGTTGTGACTTTTTTTGCCGGTATGGGTGCGGGGCTGGGCACCGGCTTTGCCGGAATGAGCGCCGCTGCAGTCATCAGCCCTATGCTGATCACCTTTCTGCATATGGACCCCTATATGGCGGTGGGTATTGCCCTATCGTCGGATGTGCTGGCCAGCGCTATTTCTGCCTATACCTATCATAAAAACAAAAACCTGGACATTAAAAACGGATCGATCATGATGGCCAGTGTCCTGGCCTTTACCGTTGTGGGAAGCTATGTGGCCAAGCTGGTGCCGAGTACGACCATGGGCGGATTTTCGGTGTTCATGACGTTCCTGCTGGGTATTAAATTCATTGTGCGGCCGGTTATGACCACAAAGGAGGCCATGACGGGGGTATCCGCCGGGAAACGGGCGGTTCAATCGGTGGCCTGCGGTGTTCTGATCGGATTTATATGCGGGTTTATCGGCGCAGGCGGCGGCATGATGATGCTGCTGATCCTGACCAGCGTGATGGGCTATGAGCTGAAAACCGCAGTGGGAACAAGCGTATTCATCATGACCTTCACGGCCCTGACCGGGGCGGTGTCGCACTTCATCATCGGCGGTTTACCGAATATCCTGGTGTGGGTGCTGTGTGTGATCTTCACACTGGTTTGGGCACGCATTGCTGCCGTGGTTGCCAACAAGGCAGAACCAAAGACCCTGAACCGGGCCACAGGCGTGGTGCTGGTGGTGCTGGGCGCAGTGATTATGGGATTCAAGCTGTTACAATAATCGGCTGCAGCACAGAGCAATATAATAGAGGGCTGCGCGAAACCATTCGCGCAGCCCTCTGCTTTGGCAGATGAGATTTATTTTTCAGCAGAGCGCCACCGCCAGACCTATCATCGCCGGCATGGTCAGGGCACTGAGCAAGGTCTCAAGGGCCACCAGGCTGGAGGCCAAGGACTTGTCCCCCTCGTAGCGGGTAGCAAAAATGCTCAAAAGGGCAGCGCAGGGGGCTGCTGCCGCGCACAGCACCGCCACGGAAACAGCGTGGTCGGCGTGAAGCAACAGACACAGGCCCAGGGACATTAGGGGCATGGCAATAAGCCGCAGGAAGATGGCCAACCAAATGTCCCGACCCCGGAGAGCCGAGAGAAGATTGGCCTGGGAAAGCTGGTAGCCTACAATGACCATGGGCAGAGGCGTATTCAGCTGAGACAGGTAGGTCACAGGGGCGAGAATTACCTCGGGCAGGGATATGCTGGCGAAGTACAGAGCCATTGCCACCACTACACTGATGACGCCGGGATTGAGCAAAAGGGTCTTGGCCGATGCCTTTACCCGCCCGCCGGACATCTGCATCAGGCCATAGGTCCAGGAGCAGAGCGTGAACACGGTGACATAGGCGGAGCCGTAGAAAATGCCGATGGTGCCCAGAAGGGCCGCCTGCAGGGGATAGCCCATAAAACCGCTGTTGGAGAGAACTACGCTGAAGCGCAGGGCCGCAGCCCTTTCTGTTTTCTTCCGCAGGAAAAGCTGAGCTACGGTGATGCTCAGCAGATGGGTCAGCAGCGACAGCAAAAGAGCCATGCAAAAATTGTGAAACACCTCATTTTCAAAGCTGCGCTGAAAGGCCACTACCATCATGCACGGGGACACCACATACATCACCAGCTGGCTGGCATCCCGGATGAACTTATCGCCGATCATTTTCGCCTTGCCCAGCGCGAAACCGACGCCGGACAGCATGAATAATATGAGGACCTGCTCGCCCACAGTCCAAATTGATTCCAGCAAAAAAAGCCCTCCCTTCGAGCCAACAAGAGAAAGTGTAGCACAATTCGGGGAGGTGTCAAGAGTTTTGGTTGTTTTGGGCGGGAAAATAGCGTATAATTGAGGCTGTCGAGAAAACTTCGTTTTCTCCGACAAAGAGTTTGCAGGCTGCTGCGCGCATAATTTTGAGCCAAGGGCTCAAAATTGCACACTGGCAGCCTGAGCGGTATTTTCTCTCACGCACATGTCGCGAGAGAAAATGATCTCATCTCTTTGCCGCCTGCGGGCGGCAAACTCTGCGAGGCTTTTTGCACACCGAGAAGTTTTAGCTGTTTTAAGCGAGAAAATAGCGTATAATTATAATATCTGTTTTTTCACGGAGGGTTACCCATGAAGCTGATGGTTATTGACGGAAACAGCATCATCAACCGTTCCTTTTACGGCATCCGGCCGCTGAGTACCCGGGAGGGACTTTTTACCCACGCGGTGTACGGCTTTGTGACCACGATGCAGCGGCTGCTGGACGAGGAGCAGCCGGAAGCCCTGTGTGTGGCCTTTGACCGGCGGGAGCCTACCTTCCGCCACCAGGCAGACGAAAATTATAAGGCTACCCGCCACGCCATGCCCGAGGAGCTGGCCATGCAGATGCCGGTGCTAAAAGAGGTCCTGGACGCCATGGATATTCCCCGCTATGAGCTGGTGGGCTGGGAGGCGGATGACCTTATCGGGACTATCAGTCGCAGGTGTGAGGCGGTGGGGTGGGACTGCGTGGCTGTGACCGGAGATAAGGATAGCCTGCAGCTTATCACCGACCACACCAAGGTAAAGCTGGTGTCTACCCGCATGGGGCAGACCACTACTAAGGACATGACTCCGGAGACCTTCCGGGCGGCCTACGGCTTTGACCCCATTCACATGATCGACCTGAAGGCCCTGATGGGCGACTCCTCTGACAACATCCCGGGTGTGCCGGGAGTGGGGGAGAAAACCGCCATGGCCTTGGTACAGGAGTATGGCTCCATCGACGAGATCTATCGGCGCCTGCCGGATATAAATGCCAAGCCTGCGGCCATCCGCCGTCTGACCGAGGGGGAGGAGAGTGCTCGCCATAGCTACTGGCTGGCCACCATCGTCACGGATGTGCCCCTGGAATTTGCACCGGAGGACAATCTGCGCCGACCCTTTAAACAGGAGCTTTACGATCTGTTTTTAAAGCTGGAGTTTTCCAAGCTCATTGAAAAATACGGCTTGTCCCCGACCCGCCAGACGGAGAAAAAAGCAGAATGCACTGTGACGGTGGAGCCAATCACTGGTGAAGCGCAGGCGGCGCAGCTGCTGGAAATGTGGCGGCAGGCGGACCATGTGACGGTTTATGCTCTGCCGGATCTGGCGGCTCTATCCGTCCAGTGGGACACGGGAGCGGACACCGCCCGGGCGGCGGAGCTGCAGGAGAACACCTATGGCGGCGACTGGCAGGCGCTGCTTACGGTGCTGTTTGCTGCGGACATCCGTAAGGTGGGCCACCACATTAAGGACACCATGCGCGCCCTGCTGGAGCGGGGAGTGGACCCGAAGGGGTATATATTCGACACGGCCCTGGCGGCCTATCTGCTGGACGCAACAGCTGGGAGCTACGACCTGCAGCGGCTGTTTGTGGCATATTTCAACGAGGAGCTGCCAAAGCCCGCACAGCTGGAAAAGGACGCCTTCGCGCCCTTGGGAGACACCTCCGCCGCTTGGGCAGCTATGCATAGCTACGGCTCCGCCGTGGAGGCGCTGTACGACATTCTGCCGGGAAGGCTGCGGGAGATGGACATGACGGAGCTTTACGAGACCGTGGAGCTGCCACTGTGCGCCGTGCTGGCCCGGATGGAGCAGCGGGGCTTTTTGGTGGACGGAAAGGCCTTGGCGGCCTTTGGCCGGGATATGGCCGACAGGATCGCGGACCTGGAGGGACGCATCTACGACCGGGCCGGGGAGAGCTTCAACATCAACTCCCCCAAGCAGCTGGGGACGGTGCTGTTTGAAAAAATGCAGCTGCCCCACGGGAAAAAGACCAAAACCGGGTGGTCTACCAATGCGGACGTGCTGGAAAAGCTTCGCTGGCAGGCCCCCATTGTGGCGGATGTGCTGGAGTACCGGCAGTATGCCAAGCTGAAAAGCACCTATGCCGACGGCCTGCTGAAGGTGGTGGACCCGGATGGCCGCATCCGCACCAGCTTTCAGATGACGGTGACGGCCACAGGCCGCCTGTCCTCCACGGAGCCGAATCTGCAGAACATCCCCGCCCGCACAGAGGTGGGCAGCCGCATAAGGGACATGTTTGTGGCCGCCCCGGGGAACGTACTGGTGGACGCGGACTACTCCCAGGTGGAGCTGCGGCTCCTGGCTCATATCTCCGGGGACGAGGCTATGCAGCAGGCGTTCCTGTCCGGCCAGGATTTCCATACCCTCACGGCGGCCAAGGTGTTCCATGTGGCTCCGGAGGAGGTAACGGGCCGGATGCGCTCCTCGGCCAAGGCGGTGAACTTCGGCATTGTGTACGGCATCTCCGCCTTTTCCCTGGCCCAGGACATCGGCGTGTCCGTTGCTGAGGCCAAGGAGTATATGGAGCGGTATTTTGACACCTACCGGGGCGTGAAGCGCTACATGGAGCAGGTGGTGGAGACGGCCCGGGAAAAGGGCTATGTGGAGACCCTCATGCATCGGCGCCGGGCACTGCCGGAGCTGAAAAGCTCCAATTTCAACATGCGCTCCTTCGGCGAGCGGGTGGCGCTGAATATGCCCATCCAGGGCACGGCAGCAGACATTATGAAGCTGGCTATGGTCCGGGTGGAGCATCGCCTAAAGGGGGAGGGCCTGGCGGCAAAGCTCATCATGCAGGTGCACGATGAGCTGATCGTGGAGTGCCCGGAGGAAGAAAAGGAGACTGTTGAGCGGCTGCTGGAGGAGGAAATGAGCGGCGTGGTGCGCCTGTCCGTGCCTCTGCCTGCCCAGGCCCACAGCGGCAAAACCTGGCTGGAAGCGAAAGGATAAGAAAATGCATATAAAGATCGTACCCATGAACGCAGATCACCTGGAGGAGCTGGAAAAGCTGGAGAGACTCTGCTTTTCCCGGCCATGGAGCCGCAAAATGCTGGCGGAGGAGCTGGAAAATCAGTGTGCCGCCTTTTTGGTGGCCCAGGACGGAGAAACGGGCCAAGTGATTGGCTATGCGGGCCTTTTAGTAGTGGCCGACGAGGGCTATATCACTAATGTGGCGGTGCTCCCGGAGTACCGCCGACAGGGTGTGGCAGCAAAGCTTTTGGCCGTGTTTGAAAACTTCGCTCGGGGCAATCATCTGGCCTTTCTCACCCTGGAGGTGCGGCCCTCCAACGCAGCGGCCATTGCCCTGTACGAGAGCTTTGGCTTTAGGCAGGCGGGCCGGCGGAAGAACTACTACGACCTGCCCAAGGAGGATGCGCTGATCCTGACGAAAACCTATGGGGAGGCGGAAGCATGAATATTTTGGCCTTTGAATCCTCCTGCGATGAGACCGCCGTGGCGGTGGTGCGGGACGGGCGCACGGTGCTGTCCGATGCCATCCTCTCCCAGGCGGACATGCACGCCCTCTACGGCGGCGTGGTGCCGGAGATCGCCTCGCGCAAGCACGTGGAGGCTATTTCCGGCCTGACGGATCAGGCCCTCTGCGATGCGGGCCTGACCAAAAGGGATATTGACGCGGTGGCCGTGACCTATGCCCCGGGGCTTATCGGGGCGGTGCTGGTGGCAGTGAGCTTTGCCAAAAGTGTGGCCTACAGCCTGGGGGTGCCGCTGATCCCGGTGCATCACATCCGGGGGCACATCGCCGCCAATTACCTGGCATTTCCGGCCTTGGAGCCGCCATTTTTGGCACTGGCCATCTCCGGGGGCAATACCCTTATCGTGGATGTGAAGGATTATACGGACATGGAAATTCTCGGGGCCACCCGGGACGACGCCGCCGGGGAGTGCTTTGACAAGGCCGCCCGGGTCCTGGGCCTGCCCTATCCCGGCGGTAAACCCATGGATGACCTGGCCCGGCAATCCCAGGGGGGCGTATACGACTTGCCCCGGGCCCATGTAGACGGCGCGGACCTGGACATGAGCTTCTCGGGCCTGAAAACCGCCGTGGTGAACCTGGCTCACAACGCCCAGCAGAAGGGTGAACCCTTGGACCGGGCTGCCCTGGCCCGTGACTTCACCCGGGCCGTCAGCGACGAGCTGGTGCCCCGAGCTATAGAGGCCGCCCGGCGCTGCGGACGCAGGACCATCGTGGCCGCCGGGGGCGTGGCCGCCAACTCCATCATCCGGGCAGACCTGAAGGCTGCCTGCGAAAAGGAAGGCTGCACCCTGTATGTGCCGCCCCTGCGCCTATGCGGCGACAACGGCGCCATGATCGGCGCCCAGGGCTACTATGAATACCTGGCCGGAAGGCGGGGTGGGCTGGACCTGAACGCCTACGCCACCATGGACCTGGATGAAAAGGAATAAAGGGCGCATAGCAAAATAGCGCGCAGAAAAAAGGCGGGGAGGCGCTCCCACAAGGGGCTGCTTTCTCGCCTTTTTTCTTATGATTCAGGCAGCGGAGGGTTCATTTGGTATGCTGTGCCGGAAAAGCCGCGCGCAAATGCGGAAAAGGTTCTGGCATGGCAGGCGGCAAGCTCTGAGCGGCCCTGTTTTTGGCAAATTAAAATCCATGCTGTTCAGAAACCGTTTTGTATGATATAATACTTGTAAAATGGCTGTATGCCTGCCCTATGTCATATTTTCCACGGTGCTGCTGGAAAGTGAAAATATGGCCGCAGGATAAAGCCCATTAAAGGCCGGCGAGGCACAGATTGTCGGCCGCCGAAAAAACGGGAAGGAAATTTTTATAACATGCTGGGTGTTTACAATTATACGGTGTTACTGACCTACATAGGGATGCTCACGGGCCTCACAGGCATCGGCTGCGCCATGGGCGGACGGATCCCATGGGCGCTGCTGTGCCTGCTTTTGGCGGGCCTATGCGATATGTTCGATGGGAAGATTGCCTCCACAAAAAAAGACCGGACTCCACAGGAGAAACGCTTCGGCGTGCAGATCGATTCTCTCAGCGACCTCATCTGCTTCGGCGTACTGCCCGGTGTCACGGTTTACGCTGCGGCTCGCGGCGCACTTTATGCCGCCCTTGCAGCGGGACTATATGTACTGGCGGCGCTGATTCGCCTGGCTTGGTTCAATGTAGATGAGGAGGAACGGCAGGATGCCGACAACGGCCAGCGGGAGATGTATTTGGGACTACCCGTTACCACCGCTGCACTGTTTTTGCCCACGGTTCTGGGCCTGGCCCGGCTGCTGCATGGCCCCCTGCCCATCCTCGGCACCGCGCTGCTGGTGGTGATGGCTTTGGCCTTTCTGAGTCCCTTCAAGCTGGCGAAGCCTCGCCTGCCGGGCATGATCCTCATGATCCTCATGGGCTGCGCCGAGCTGGTCATCGTGTTTCTGGGGGTGAAGCCGTGAGCGGAAATTCCGGCTTCGTCCACTTCCTGTACGGGACCGCAATGGGCCGACTGCTGCTCAAGGGTATTCTTGCCACCCATGCTGACCGCCTGGCAGTGGCATTCCTTTGCTCCCGCCTGTCCCGGCCCCTGATCGGCCCCTATGCCCGGCGCAATGGAATCCAGCTGACAGAGACGCAGAAAAAGGACTTCCGGACCTATCGGGATCTCTTTCTCCGTACCCGGACACCTGCGGACTTTGACACCGAGCCCTCTCACCTCATTAGTCCCTGTGACGGCTGGCTCAGTGCCTATCCCATTCGAGAAGACAGCAGCTTTGCCATCAAGGGCTCCCACTACAGCCTCCACGACCTGCTCCAGGATGCGGACCTGGCCGCCCGCTACACCGGCGGGGATTGCCTGGTGCTGCGCCTGTGCCCGTCGGATTATCATCATTACTGCTATATTGACGATGGATTTCAGGGAGAAAATCACTTTATCCCCGGCGTGCTGCACAGCGTGCAGCCCATCGCCTGTGAGAAATACCCCGTCTTCTTCCTCAACCGCCGCAGCTGGACGCTGCTCCATACGAATCACTTTGGCCCTGTGGTGCAAACGGAGATCGGCGCCCTGGTGGTGGGAGGTATTGTGAATCTCCGGGAAAATCAGCCCATGCGCCGGGGCCAGGAAAAGGGATACTTTGAGCTGGCCGGCTCTACCATTACCCTGCTGTTTCAAAAGGACTGTATTCGGCTAAAGCCGGAGCTTTTGACCGCCCTGGAGCGTGGAGAGGTACAGGTGCGCCAGGGCCAGTGGATCGCCACTGCACCGGGGCAAAACTGAATTTGGATCATCTCCAGCCCCGCACCCGGTGCGGGGCTGCGTATTTCTGCTCTGTCTGTTGACATCCCAAGCCGATTCTTATAGAATGGGGGCAGAAAAAACAGACCCGGAGGAGGTTATTTTATGAACATTGGATTGCTGGGCTGCGGCGTGGTAGGCGGCGGCATTTTGGACTTCTGCGCGGAGCGGGCGGACCTCACCGTCGCCAAGGTGCTGGTGCGCCGTCCCCGGCCAGAGCTGGGCGCTCTTGCGGTGACGGATATTGCCGACATCACGGGCGATCCCACCATTGGCATCGTCATCGAGGTCATGGGCGGCCTGCACCCGGCCTATGAGTATATCTGCGCCGCTCTGCGCTCGGGTAAGCATGTGGTGACGGCTAATAAGGCGGTCATCAGCGCCTTTTACAGCCAGCTGACGCAGCTGGCGGCAGAAAACGGCGTGTCCCTGCGCTGTACTGCCGCCGTGGGCGGCGGCATTCCCTGGCTTGTAAATCTGGAACGCTGTAAGCGGCTGGATGCCATTTCCGAGCTGGGCGGCATCATGAACGGCACCACCAATTTTATCATGGACGCCATGCACGCCGCCCCTGTGTCTTTCCCGGAGACTTTAAAGCAGGCCCAGGAGCTGGGCTACGCCGAGGCAGATCCATCCGCCGACATCGATGGCGATGATGTGCGCCGTAAGCTGACTATCTCCGCCAACATCGCCTTTGATACCCTCCTCCGGGAGGAGGATATCCCCATGTTCGGGATTCGCACCGTCACGGATGAGGATATCCGGACATTCCAGGCCCACGGCTTTGTATGTAAGCTCCTGGCCACCGCTAAGGCGACCGAGGGCGGCGTCTGCGCCTTCATCGAGCCCACCCTGGTTGCCGGCCATGATCTGGAGGCTGCCGTGCCCAAAAACTTCAATCTCATCACCTACTATGGGGAGAAAATCGGCCGGCACAGCTTCTTTGGCCAAGGCGCCGGGCGCTATCCTACAGCCTTCAACGCTGTGGAGGATTGCCTGGACATCCTGGCGGGCAAGCACGGCTTTTACACGGATGCCATGCGCCCTACCGCTGTTACCAACACGGAGGAGGCCCACCCCTACTATGTCCGCACCGCTTGCCCGGACGAATTCTTACAATCCGTTACGGCGGAACGCTGGGAAAGCGGCATCGTCACCGCCTGCGTAAGCGTAGCGGATATGCTCCGCTGGGGCCGGGAGCAGCTGAAAAAAGACCCTACCTGCTTCCTGGCAGGCATCCGCTGATGGATCACCTCAGCCGCAGCAGGCAAAATGCCTGCTGCGATTTTTTTACAAATAACACAAATTATTCATACATTTGTCCCTTGGTTATGGTATAATATACTTCGAGGATAGAATTTTGCCCGCAGGGCAAGGAGGAGCAACAGCCATGATGGTCGAAAAACCCAACCGCCCGTCCCTGAAAAACGTACATTTGCCCAACTCTACCCCGCAGCAGGAGATGGAGCTGGCTCAAGGCATGGTGCGGGTGAACCACCTGTACCGCAGCGCATTAAAGGTGGCTGTGGCACAGATGGAGATCCTGGACGAGGAGTTTGCCACGCTCAATGACCGCTCTCCCATCCATCACATCGAATACCGCATCAAGACCCTGGACTCTATTGTGGAGAAGCTTCAGCGCCGGGGACATGCCGTTACTATAGACAATATCTACGCCTATGTCCAAGATGTGGCAGGCATCCGCATTATCTGCAACTATTTGGATGACATCTATTATCTGCGCAGCCTGCTCACCCGGAACGAGTCCTTTCAGGTGATCCAGGAGGTGGATTACATAAAGACACCCAAGCCCTCCGGCTATCGCAGTCTGCATCTGATCGTGGAGGTTCCCATTGTTATCTCTGAGGGGACATTGCACCTGCCGGTGGAGATCCAGCTGCGCACCATCGCCATGGATATGTGGGCCAGCCTGGAGCACGAGCTGCGGTATAAATCCACCCGGGCCTTCTCCCAGGAGGACGCCAACCGGCTGCGCCTATGCTCCGAGGCGGTATTCGAGGTGGACCGGGAGATGCAGAACATCTATAAGGGAAAGCCCGCAGAATACGAAGAAGGCGAAGCGGAATCCGCCCCCTGATTCATAAGCAGAAAAATCACGCACCCGATGTATAATCCGGTGCGTGATTTTATTATAGGCAGAGACTGTTTATCCGCCGGACGCATGCGCTGGTGTACGTCCGTGACATTGCCGCGCCTTAGGCCCGGCTGCGCCGCAGCTTTAGCTGCAGCCGGTCTGCAATCATGGCAATAAATTCCGAATTTGTAGGCTTCCCCTTCGCCGAGTTCACGGTGTATCCGAAATACTTCTGCAGGGTCTCCAGATCCCCGCGGTCCCACGCCACTTCAATGGCATGGCGGATCGCCCGCTCCACTCGGGATGGCGTGGTAGAGAATCGGCTGGCTACCTCAGGATACAGCACCTTGGTCACCGCGTTGATGACATCCATGTCCTGCACGGCAATCAGAATGGCCTCCCGCAGGTACTGATAGCCCTTAATATGCGCCGGCACACCGATCTCATGGATGATCGCTGTCACCTGCCCTTCCAGAGCTGGAGAAAAATCCCCCATTTCCTGCTGGGATTGGGCTGCCTGACGCATCAGCTCCAGTAAGGATTCTTCGCTGCAGGGCTTGGATAAAAAGTACCACACGCCCATTTGCACCGCTTGGCTCACGGTGCGCTGCACACAGAACGCAGACACCACGATAATCTTCGGTGCCCGGTCCCCCATGCTTTGCAGCTGCTTGAGCAGGCCGAATCCGTCCAGCTCCGGTAAAACCAGGTCCATAATCAGCAGCTGCGGATACAGCTGCTGCACCAACCGCAGCGCCTCCACCCCGGAGCCGGCGCTTCCGACCACCTGGAATTCCCCTGTACTCTCCATGGTCTTCTTCAGTATCGTTCGATACTCCTCGCTTGCGTCTGCTATAACAACGCTTGCCTTGATTTCCATATTCTCCCTCGTCCTTACATATTAAATTTTCAGCGCATAATCCATTCTTCCTCAACAGCCCTCCCTTGCCTTGCGGATAATATACCATATTTCAGTGTCGTTTTCAAGTAAATTTTAGCGATTTCATACGATTATGTGTGGGATTTTCCGACGGAATTCGACAAATATCTCTACCGGCGGCTGAAAACCTCGGGAGTATCCTTTGGAAAAAAGCTGAATATGTATGTTGTTTTTCTGAATTTTTTTTCTTTTTCTGCAAGGAATTCCCAAAACTATTTTCCGGTGATTTTCTGTGTATTCTAATAAAAAAAATACATATTAAGAACTTCTTCGAATTAATTGACATTCCCGCCGGTTTGTGCCATTCTAATATCATATCATCAGAAAAGGAGTTGATCGCGAATGAGCAGATTGGATATCAAGTCTCCCAGCAAGGCCGAGACTGTGGTGGAGAATCTCTATCGTGATGTAGAACGGCGGATTGCCGCCAGCCCTCCGGGGCTATGCCCGGTAGATATGTCGCTGAGCTTCCTGCGGCTCTGCCATGCCCAGAGCTGCGGCAAGTGTGTGCCCTGCCGCATCGGCCTGGGGCAGCTGGCCCTGCTCTTGGAGCAGGTTCTTTCCGGCACAGCCACCATGAGCACCCTGGTTACCATTGAGAAGACAGCTCGAACCATTGTCAACACGGCAGATTGTGCCATCGGCCGGGACGCGGCACGCCTGGTGGTGGACGGGCTGGAGGGCTTCCGGGATGATTATGAGGAGCACATCCTTCACCAGCGCTGCCTGGCAGGGCTGAAGAACCCTGTTCCGTGTGTGGCCTTGTGCCCCGCCGGGGTGGATATTCCCGGCTACATGGCCCTGGTAGGTGAGGATCGCTGCGCCGACGCCGTGCGCCTGATCCGCAAGGATAACCCCTTCCCCGTTGCCTGCGCCTATATATGCGAGCATCCCTGCGAGGCTCGCTGCCGCCGAAATATGATCGACGATGCCATCAATATCCGCGGGCTCAAGCGCTATGCCGTGGATCATGCCGGGGATGTGCCCCAGCCTGCGTGCGCCCCGGCCACGGGTAAGACCGTTGCCATTGTGGGCGGCGGCCCCAGCGGCCTTAGCTGTGCCTACTATTTGGCCCTCATGGGCCACAAGGTCACCGTTTTTGAGGAGGCCAAGCAGCTGGGCGGGATGCTCCGCTACGGCATCCCCAGCTACCGCTTCCCCCGGCACCTGTTGGATGCCGAGATCGCATCCATCCTGTCTCTGGGGATCGAGGTACATACCGGCGTCACTGTGGGCAAGGATATCTGGATGGAGGACCTGCAAAAGCAGTATGATTGCCTGTATATTGCCATCGGTGCCCACCAGGATAAAAAGACCGGCATTCCCGGGGAGGACAGTGAAAACGTCATGTCTGCCGTGGAGATGCTCCGCGCCATTGGCGATGATATCATGCCTGATTTCACCGGCAAGAAGGTGGTGGTCATCGGTGGCGGCAACGTGGCCATGGATGTTACCCGCAGCTCTATCCGCTTGGGGGCCGAAAAGGTTACCTGCGTGTATCGCCGCCGTATCGAGGATATGACGGCCCTGCCCGATGAGGTTACCGGCGCCATGGCTGAGGGGGCCGAGATCATGGCGCTGGCCGCTCCGGTCCGCATCGAGGCGGACGAGGACGGCGTGGCCAAGGCTCTCTGGGTCCAGCCCCAGCTCATTGGCGAGGCGGATAAGGCCGGCCGGCCCCGGCCCCACAACGCTGATTTGGACGAGGTCCGCATCGAGGCGGACATTGTCGTGGTGGCCATTGGCCAGGGCGTTGAGATCAGCGGCTTTGACTCCGCCGGCGTGCCCATTAAGCGCGGCGCCTTTGTGGCCGGCCTTTCCGGCCAGGTGGGTGACATGGATAACGTCTTTGCCGGGGGCGATTGCGTTACCGGCCCCGCCACTGCCATCCGCGCCATTGCCGCCGGCAAGGTGGCCGCCGCCAATATTGACGAGCACCTGGGCTACCGCCATGAGATCACCGTGGACATTGACATCCCCAGCCCCATGCTGAATAACCGTCCGCCCCACGGCCGTATCAACACCACGGAGCGGGAAGCCTGCCAGCGCAAGTGCGATTTTGAGGACATCGAGTGCGGCCTGACCCACGAGGGCGCCGTTACCGAGGCCTCTCGCTGCCTGCGGTGCGATCATTACGGCTATGGTATCTTCAAAGGAGGTCGAGTTGACAGATGGTAAAGCTTATCATTGACAGAAAGCCGGTCTCCGTGCCGGAGGGCACCACCATTTTGGAGGCGGCCCGCTCTGTGAACATCGAAATCCCCACCCTCTGCTATCTCAAGGGCGTCAACGAAATTGCAGCTTGCCGGCTGTGCATGGTGGAGATCGAGGGGTATCCGCGCCTGGTCCCCTCCTGCGATAACGTGGTGGCCGAGGGCATGGTGGTGCATACCAATTCTCCCCGGGCCCGGGAGGCCCGGCGGGTGAATATGCGCCTGCTGCTCAGCCAGCACGACACCCACTGCACCAAGTGTACCCGCAGCGGCAATTGCAAGCTGCAAAAGCTTACCAACGACTATAACCTCCTGGGTGACCACTACATCAAGGATCTGAAAACGACGGAGGACGATTTTTCCAACCCCGTGGTGCGCATTGAGAATCGCTGCGTGCGCTGTATGCGCTGCGTGCAGGTGTGCGATAAGATCCAGAGCATGAACATCTGGGATCTGATGGGCACCGGCTCCCGCACCACCATCGGCGTGGGCAAGACCCGCCGCCTGGGGGATTCCGATTGCACCTTCTGCGGACAGTGCATCATCCACTGCCCGGTGGGCGCCCTGCAGGAGCGGGACGACACCGGCAGGGTTTTCGACGCCCTGGCCGATCCCAAGAAGATCACCGTGGTGCAGATTGCCCCGGCGGTTCGGGCTGCCTGGGCGGAGTATTATCACCTGGACCCCAAATTTGCCACGGCCCAGCGCATGGTTACGGCCTTGAAGCAGATCGGCTTTGACTATGTGTTTGATACAGATTTTACCGCAGACCTGACCATTATGGAGGAGGGTACCGAGTTTATCGACCGCTTCACCCATCGGGATCGCTACACCTGGCCCATGTTCACCTCCTGCTGCCCCGGATGGGTGCGGTTTGTGAAGAGCCAGTTCCCGCGGTTTGTGAACAACCTCTCCACGGCCAAGAGTCCCCAGCAAATGTTCGGCGCTGTGGCCAAGAGTTACTTTGCCCAAAGCATCGGCGCGGACCCACACGACATTTTCGTGGTGTCCATCATGCCCTGTGTATCCAAAAAGAGCGAGTGCGCCCTGCCCAATATGACGGATGCCTGCGGTGATCCGGATGTGGATGTGGTGCTTACTACCCGGGAGATGGTGCGCATGTTCCGGGGCGAGCAGATCGTCCCCGCCACCTTGGAGGAGACGCCCTTTGACAGCCCTTTGGGTACCGGCACCGGCGCAGCCGTAGTCTTCGGCTCCACCGGAGGCGTGATGGATGCCGCCCTGCGCACGGCCTACCGCATGGTCACAGGCAGCAATCCGGACCCCGATGCGTTCCACGCTATCCGCGGTATGGACGGCTGGAAGGAGGCTGTATTCGAGATTCCCGGCGCCGGTGCCGTTCGCATTGCGGTGGTCAGCGGCCTGGGCAATACCCGCAAGCTTATGCGGGCCCTGGAGCAGGGCGATGTTTCCTATGACTTTGTAGAGGTTATGGCTTGCCCCGGCGGCTGCGCCGGCGGCGGCGGTCAGCCTATTCACGACGGCGTTGAGATGGCTGAGAGCCGCGGCAGCGTACTGTGGGCCCTGGATCGGGCGGAGCCCGTCCGCTTCTCCCATGAGAACCCGGATGTCATGGCCCTGTATCGGGATTTCCTGGGCGCACCCATGAGCGCCAAATCGCACCACCTGCTTCACACGGATCATCATGCCTGGAAAATGCCCTCCGGTAACTGATCCCCCTTCTGACAGCTTAAAAGTGATCCCCGCCGCCCGGAACGGGCGGCGGGGATCACTTTTAAGCACTGCTGTTTCTACGCCTATTGCTCAGGCTGCCTGGACGCGAGTCCCGCCCTAACTTTACTTCGCTACCGGCGCGTTCGGCCAGTAGATCACATAGCATTCCTGCATCTCCCCCATGAAGAAGAAAATATTCTCCCCCATCTCGATGTGCTCACCAAAGGTCAGATCCGGCACAAACAGCCGTCCGCTGGTGCGCCTGGGCCCCTTGATGGTAAAGCCCTCCGCCGTGGGATGCTGCCGCAGCTCGTTGGCCGCCTCCTCCAGGCCGGGAAAATGCAGCGCCTTTTCCAGCTCCGCCAGCTGGGTGGCGCCGTTGATGTATACCAGGTGATTTTCGTCCTTGAACCAGTTGATGCGCATTGTGTGCTCCTCCTTTTCTGCCTGCGTTTTTTGCTGTCCTTACTGCCGCCCGGAGCCTTTTGCTCCCTGTAGAAAGATGCCGCCCGCTGCATCTCTGCAGGCCGGCGGCATAAAAGGGCCGGATTTTTCTATTGCGAAAAAATTCGGCCCTTGACTTCTCTCGTGGGTATCATGACGTAGCGAAGAAAGCGCCCGCTGCGGTGGTGTCCTCCGCTGTGCAATTCTCCTGACTGGCGCCCCGGAGCCTCCGCTCCCCGTTTGCAGCGTACCTTCTCGGAAACCTGATTTCCAATGGCGGACTTTCGTCCCGGCGGCCTTCGCCGCTTCCGTGCATCCTTGCGCCTACAGTGCCGTTCGCGTGGGCTTTAACCCTTTCCTTTTAAACTGTCTCCTGCCCGCATGCGGGCGTTACGGCAGACAGCCGCACAGCATCCCTGGACCTATTTACTTTTTATAGTACCGCATATATTATACCTGCGGCTTTTCCCCTTGTCAATGCGCAAAAAAACTCCTCGCAGATAGTGCAAGGAGTTTGGAGCTTGTGGCCGGACTCGAACCGGCGACCTGCTCATTACGAGTGAGCTGC
>ENA-UOJM01001718-UOJM01001718.1-human-gut-metagenome-genome-assembly--contig:-P116-NODE-1718-length-18307-cov-4.117686_pt1 | contig 18307 bp, 12 predicted proteins | sample MGYA00242349_ERZ723896 | MGnify/ENA metagenome assembly ERZ723896 | reverse complement strand
CCAAATACCCGGTATACGGCACCGACACATGGACCGCATAACCCTCCTGCATCAGCGCCAGCAGCACTTCTTTTCGGACAGCATAACGCCCGGAATCGCTGTTTCCAAGCACCAGTACGCTTTGTTTCATCCTTCCTCGTTTCTGCTGCAGCTTTTTGTCAGCGAACCATAATCTCATTGTATTTCATCATGATCTTCCCAACCGGATAATTTCCGATTTCCGGAACATTTGTCTGTCCTTCCAGATTTCTGACAATCATTTCCGGCACGCGCACGCCGCAGGCCCATGCATGGGGATAACCACCGCCAAATCTCGGATTAACCTCGGAAATGTACCAGTTTCCGTCGATTTCAAACAGATCGATATCGATAATACCGCGAAAGCCAATTTTCTTTGCAAAATCTGTAATCAGGGCGAACAGCTTTTCCTCCTGGAAGGATTCCGCCTTATCGGTTTCTCCTGCACGCATTTTCAACTTTTTCTTAACGAAAATAGAAACCACTTCGCCGCTGAGCATGTCGATGTAGACGTCTGCACCGTATTCCTGTCCGTTCATGAACTCCTGAATCATCAGTCCGTCCTCGCGGCCGCAGAGAAATTCCACTGTCTCCTGATCCTGAGCCATATGAATGTCCAGACTCGCGCTTCCGCTTTCCGGCTTGACAAAAACCGGATAGGTCAGCTCGCCGTTTTCCACCGCATGATAGAATTCCTTCCGATCCAGAAAGCAGCGTCCCGTCGCAAAGCCGAGTGCTTTGCAGGCTTCATACATCGCATATTTATGGAAGCAGATATCCACCTGCTTTGCGTCCGGCACGATGGGCACGGTTCCGACCTCCAGAAAACGCTCCTTATTGTCTGCAAGAAGAGACAGCTCCGGGTCGATCAGGGAAAGTACGCCCGTGATCTGTTTTTCCCGGCAGATCTCAAGAATTTTGTCCAGATAACCGGGCTCTGTGATCCTGGGCACCAGCACATATTCGTCCGCTTCATAAATGGCGGGTGCGTAGGGGCTGCAGTCCGTTGCGATTACCTTCCCTTTTCCGGCAAGGGCTTCTTTAAAATACTGCACGACCTTGTTTCTCGTGCCGGCGCTTAAAATCAGGATATTGATCATACGAATCCTCTTTCCGAGCAGATTATGCTCTGTCTTCTTCAGGCCTCCAGCCTTCCGGTTCTGTCAAGCCGCTCCTGCCTGATCCTGGCAAAATTGCCCTCCGCCTGGCTGGTATCCTCTGCGACGTCCGAGCGGTCGAAGACTACCTTGACGGTCAAAAATAAAACCTTCAAATCCATTTGGAAGGAAAGTCCCTTTACATACTCCACATCCTTCGCAAGCCGCCTGTCCCAGTCCAGAAAATTTCGTCCCGACACCTGTGCAAGACCTGTCAGACCGGGACGCACTGTATGGCGCAGAGCCTCTGTTTCCGTATAATACGGCAGATACGAAACCAGGAGCGGACGCGGACCGATAAAGCTCATGTCCCCTTTTAAAATGTTGAAAAACTCCGGCAGCTCGTCCAGACTCGTTGCCCGCAGAAGCTTTCCGAATTTGGTAAGCCTGTCCTTATCCGGCAGAAGATTTCCCTCGGCGTCGCGTTTGTCCGTCATCGTGCGGAATTTATACATTGTGAAAATTTTCTCATGCAGTCCCGGGCGCTCCTGCTTAAAGAAAATCGGACTGCCCAGCTTGCTGCGCACCAGAATACACAGCACCAGAAGAAGTGGGCTCAGCACTATGAGGATCGTCAGCGACAGCAGGATATCCAGCAGCCGTTTCATATACTTTGCATACATATTCTTTTCCTATTTTTCAAATACCTTACGGATAAGGGAGATAATCAGCTCCATATCCTCCGGTGTATTTTTGATATCGCTGGGCAGGCAGACACCGCGATTGAAAATATCCTCCGAAACGCTCCTGCCTTCCTTAACCTGAATGAAATCGCAGTCTGCAAAAACAGGCTGTAAATGCATTGGCTTCCAGATGGGGCGCGTCTCGATATTGTACTCTGCCAGGACATCCATCACCTGATCGGGCGTCACGCTGCAATCCGGTGCGATCGTCATGCAGGACAACCAGTTGTTTGCGTCTCCGTCTGGATTCATCGGATTCATCGTGATCGCTTCGATATCCGCAAATGCCTCTTTATACTGTCTGTAAATCTCATTTTTCCTTGCTTTATGCTCTTCCAGGTGTAACAGCTGTCCTCTTCCGACTCCGCCTACCACGTTAGACATCCGGTAGTTATAGCCGATGGTGGAATGCTGATAATAGCGGGCGGGATCCCTTGCCTGGGTTGCCAGAAAACGGGCACGCTTAATCTTTGCTTCGTCGCTGCACAGCAGCATACCGCCGCCGGAGGAGGTGATGATTTTGTTGCCGTTAAAAGAAAGAATTCCATAATCCCCAAAGGTACCAAGCTTCTGACCCTGGAAGGAGCTTCCCAGCGCTTCCGCAGCATCCTCGATCAGCGGAACCTGATGCTTTTTGCAGATATCGCGGATGCGGTCGATTTTGGAAGGTGTTCCGTACAGGTGCACAGCGATGACAGCTGCCGGATGCGGATATTTTTCAAAGGCTTTTTCCAAAGCGACAGGATCCATATTCCAGGTGTCGGGTTCTGAATCGATAAAGACAGGCTTTGCCTTTTCATAGCAGGCAGGATTTACGCTTGCAGCAAACGTCAGGGACTGTGCAAACACAACATCCCCTTCTTTTACGCCCGCCAGGATCACTGCCAGATGGATCGCTGCGGTTCCTGCAGACAGAGCCGCCGCATAACCGCCGCCAATATAATCTGCCATCTCCTTTTCAAAGGCATCCACGTTGGGACCAAGGGGCGCTACCCAGTTCGTATCAAATGCACTCTGTACAAAGGCCTGCTCTTCTCCGTGCATTGTGGGGGAGGACAGATAAATCCGTTTTCTTTCCATCTCGTTACCTCTTTCTTATTTCAAGCTTATTTTTCTTCCAAAAGCTCCAGCATACCTGCCGCCGGGTGCATGAGAAATACTACTCTGCGTCCGCCGATGGCCGGAGCAGGCGTGGGCTCGTCGATCCGGAGGTAGCCGTTTCCATCCAGCTCTGCCAGCTCTTTTTCAAAATTCTCTGCTTCGTAGCAAAGATGATAGGGTGCATTTTTGTAGGTCCTGATCAGCCCGGAAACCACGGAATCCGGCGCATACGGGCTCACCAGTTCGATCCGGTAGCCGTCCTTTTGCAAAAACAGGATGTCCACCTTGCGGATTTCGTCATGCGTCCATTCGCCCTCTGCAATATATCCAAGCGCTTCAAATGCCGCCTGTGCTTTCGGACCTTTTTTGACCAGATACCCAATATGATGTATGTTCATCGCTTCTCCTGATAATGATACGTCGGCACAACCTCATGAATCAGCGGCCGGATATCTTTATTTTCTTCTTTAGATGCCTCTTCCAGCTGCTTTAACTGCTGAAAGAACAGCCGCTCGTCCAGCTCGATCGGTCTGCCGATATGAATCAGCTTATTGTCCGTATCCTGCAGTCCTTCTTCCTTCATCAGAAGCTCTTCATAAAGCTTCTCTCCCGGGCGCAGACCGGTAAAGACGATTTTGATATCTTCACCGACACGATAACCGGACAGACGGATCAGGTTCTTTGCAAGATCCAGGATTTTGACCGGCTCGCCCATATCCAGAACGAAAATTTCTCCGCCCTTTGCATAGGCGCCCGCCTGCAGCACCAAAGACACTGCCTCCGGACTGGTCATGAAATACCGGATGATGTCGGGATGCGTAACTGTTACCGGACCTCCTGCTGCAATCTGTTTTTTAAACAGCGGAATAACACTTCCGTTGGAGCCGAGCACATTGCCGAAACGAACTGCTACAAACTCCGTCTCATAATGGCGGTTGAACGTCTGCACGATCATCTCACAGATTCGCTTGCTCGCACCCATGATATTCGTCGGGTTCACCGCCTTGTCTGTCGAAATCATGACGAATTTTTTCGTGTGGTTCTGTGCCGCCGCCATAGCGGTTTTCCAGGTGCCGAATACATTGTTTTTGACCGCCTCGTTGGGGCTGTCCTCCATCAGCGGCACATGCTTATGCGCTGCTGCATGGTACACAATATCGGGATGATACGTTTCAAACACATAGTTGATCCGGCTCGTGTTGCGCACGCTGCCGATCAGAACCACCAGATTCAGCTCCGGATACTTTTCCTTCAATTCCTGCTGCAGGTCGTAGGCATTGTTTTCATAAATATCAAACACGATCAGCTGCGCAGGCTTGTGACCGGCAATCTGACGGCACAGCTCGCTTCCGATGGAACCGCCGCCGCCTGTAACGAGCACAACCTTATTCTGCACATATCCCAGAATGGAATCGATATCCACGCGGATCGGTTCCCTGCCCAGCAGGTCTTCGACCTCGACGTCCCGCAGCTTGCTGACGTTGACTTCACCGTTTACGAGCTGATACAGTCCGGGAAGGCTGCGCAGCTTGCAGTTTGTCTCTTTACAGATTTCCAGGATATCCTTAATCTGTGCCGGAGACGCAGAGGGGATCGCCAGGAAAATTTCATCAATATCGTATAAATCTGCGGACTCTATGATCTTGTCGCGGCCTCCGACCACCTTGATGCCCTGAATGAAGCGTCCCCATTTATTTTTATCGTCATCGATAATACAACGGATCACCATTGTAGAGAAGTTGCTGGAAACGATTTCTTTGATGATCGTATTGCCCGCCTCGCCGGCACCGATGATCATGACAGAAATGCTGTTTTTGCGGTTCTGCAGCTTGTGCTTGCGGCTGCGGAAAAAACGGTAGGAAAAACGGCTGGCAAACAAAAAGGTCAGCAGGAAGAAGAAATACAGAAAATAATAGCTGTCCGGAACTGCTTTTCCCTCCATTCGGAACAGGTTGATCCCTGCGCCGTTGACCGCACTCGTCACAAGACATGCCATCACAAGGTTTTGAAGCTCTGTCTCGCCTGCAAATGCCCACAGGCTGTGATAGAGACGGAACAGATAAAATACGAACAGTGCGATAACAATCCCAATGGGCAAAAAGTGGCGGATCGGCAGCAAAAATGCTGCCGGTACTGTACTCACGTCAAAATCATACCGGATCAGGATCGCCAGATAGCTGGCGGCGATTACACTGATAATATCGTATACAATTAACGCTGTCCTGCGATAAAACAGCTGATAATTAAAGGGTTTTTTCTTTTTGCCTTGCATTTCTTTCTTCCTCATTTATCGTGATATCCCGTCAGGCGGCATGTCTGCGGGGGGAAAAGCTCATCAGGGGCGCAAGCAGCGCCATCGCGGAAAATCCGAGCGGATTGCAGGGATGGAACAGCCATTCCACCAGCCCCGCGACGCAAAAGCCGAGCATGACAGCCAGCGGCAGTACAGCATATGCGTCCTCCCGAATCTTTTTAATCGCATATGCAAACATCAGGCAGATGCTTCCGGCTCCGAAGCACAGGAAGTAAATGCCGACAATCAGTCCGTGATCATGGATGACCTGCAGATAGGTGTTATGGGCATGGACGCTAATGGAGCCGTCCGGCAGCAAAACGCCCATTTCCGTATGTCCCGTTGTATTCCAGTTGTCCATATACGACCGGAAAATTTCCAGACGTCCGTTGGAGAAATCCTCTGCGTCCGACATGCCTGCCTCATCCTGCGCAGACGCTACCAGCACGTCATTTTTTACAGAAGGCTTACCGGTCACTGCATTGCAGAAAAGCTCTGTCTGTTCCGTCAGCTCGGAAGCATCCGAAAGGAGCTTATTTTCTATGACATATTTGAAATAGGAGACCGACATATAGGCGTCAGAATCTTTCGGATCGTCCTTGTGAATCGCGGATGCGGAATCCTCGATCTCATACAGATACGGATCGTTATAGAGTGCCGGAAGCAGCCGGATGCCGGAATAGGTCATCGGCAGACAGATCACAAACGCTACAATCATATAGACAAGCGCCCGGAAAATTTCCCGGATTTTCTGTCTGTATACAAACACCGGCACAAAAATCAGCAGCACTGCGGTCATTACCAGCACCGCCAGATAGCCGGTTCTCGACAGCGTTAAAAACAGCAGCGAAACTGCGATTCCGTACAGCAAAAACGTTCCCCACAAATCCGCGGGGCAGCTGTTTTTCGCATCCTTTTTGCGGAGCGTCCTATGCTTCATCCCTTTGGCATTTTTTGTGCTGTTTTGGGGCATGCCCTCCGACAGTTTGACGAACAGCCGCACCGTCAGCACGCAGAGCACCAACGTCAGATAAGTTGCTGTAATCGTTACAGTGTGAAAAACAAAATTATATCTCGAATACACCCACGCACGGAACGGTCTTCTCGCAAATGCGAACACGACTGCCAGTGCAAAGTTTAACATCACGCCATTGCAGAAGTTGTTCAACAGATGTTTCTTTTTGTTCCAGCCCAGATAAAAAACATAGTAAAGTGCAAATACGACCGCCAGATAAATCGGCCAGAGGCGCGTATTTCTGAAAATCACCAAAAGCGCCATAAATCCAAACAACACTGCCGTATAAATGCGGTTGACACTGCCCTCGACCAGCTTTTTGGCGCGGATTCGTGCTGCCAGCTCTGCCAGAATCAGAACGAAGAAAAAGACGATCAGCGCTTCCAGAAAAATCTGTTTGCCAAGCAGCGCGTTGGTCTGCAGGGCTTCCTTCTGCGTCAGCGACTGCACTACATACCAGATTCCACCGGCGATCAGGCCGATCAGTGCCCGCCATCCGCCCTTTTTGGAAAACAGAACTGCAGGAGATACCATCGTCAGAATCAGAAACGCCGCCCACGAAAGCACTTCCCGATACGCGAGGTTCTGTTGGTTTTGGTACAGCGCGTTCATATAATGAATGCCGCCCAGCAAAACACCGGCAAACGCCGCTGCCTGCAGCCAGTCCATCCCCTGCTCTGTCAGCATTTCTTCAAACGGTGGATGGTATTTGCTGCCACGCCGCGAAAAAAGCACCCAGGCAGAAAATGCAAAAAACAGAGCGATTCCAAGTCCGTACACGATCAGGTCGTCCGGTTTGCCTCCAAATGCCCTGCGCCCATAGACCTCCCAGAGCAAAACTGCCGTGCCCACAGTAATCAAAGGTCCGGCTGTCACCCAGTGGACAAAGCGCCATGTGATTTTATTGTTGAGTTTTGGCTGTTTCGGACTCAGATATACCGCAGCAAGGATAAAAGCTGCCGCTACAACGCACAGTATTGTCTTTAAAATCGTCATCACTGTCGCGGACGGCTTGTCGGTGTAGACCAGACGCATGACAATATTCTGTGTCTCCATCTGAGTCGAAGTGCTGTCTGCGAGGACATAATAGCTGCCAAAGCAGGTCAGCCCCGTTTCCCCTGTATTTTCATAAGAAAGCTCCAGCGGCTCCGACTTACCCTGCAGCTGCCAGACATAAGCCGTCCCCCTCGTCGTATCGATTCCCAGCGGAATCCGCACAAAGCCGGGCACTTCGTCCGCTTTGAGTTCAAAATCCCGGTTGATCAGCATTTCGTTATTTTCATCGTAAACGAGCAGATGATAATACTCCCCGGCAGATTTTGGAGATGTCACATACAGCTCCAGATAACGTAAATAATCGCCCTCTGCAATCAGCACCTGCTGAACCTGCTGATCCTCCCGCACCTCCACGGTTCCGACCGGATTTTCTGCACCCGCCAGAAGCCTGTCTTTTTCCAGCAGTTTTCCCGGTCCCAGCAAAAAAAGAACCGCTGCCAGATAAAACAGAACGATATAAATAATTGCCTGATATGCTTTAATCTTTCGATTCATGAAAAGCCTTTCCGAAAAGGGAACCATCCGGCAGATTTCCGGCAGCCTGTTTATCTGCTTTTACGCAGGATTTCCCACTTTTCCCATTATCTTTAGAAGTATAACACACTCCGACACAGATTGACAAGTAAAGGGGCAGGGCGAACCAGAAAATCAGGACGTAACGTACCAGATAGGTCGGTCCTAACAACACCGTCAGAAGATTCAGGCAGACCGGTGAAAATACCGCCGCCTTCCTCCAGTTTCCGGACGCGATCAAAAACAGTGTGCCGAGCACGTAACACCAGCACAGCGCTCCCGGCGAAAAGGGAAGGGAAACGACCGGTATTTTGTGCACTGTATCCGTCCAGGAAAGGTTTTCATACCAATGCTCCAGCCACGGCAGTTTGGAATCCCGCCGTCCGGGTCCTTCCGTTTCACAGGAAAAATAAGAGCTGCTTTCGTAGCATCTTGTGCCATTGTATACATCAATATCCGCGCCCGGATACCAGAAGCCATAGGAGGTCAAAAGCCAGGCGTTTAAGTACGTTGCCGGTGCTTTTATCCCGATCCTTGTCCACAGCTTTGCATATTTTGCAGGATCCTTTTTAAAATTTTCCGTCACAAATCCCGCCTTTACCAGATCGGAAAGCTTCGGCTGATACAGCTGCAGGGATTCCTCCGGTAAAATTTCAAACAGCGTTTCCTGATCTTCCTCTAAAAACAGCTCCGGGCTGTAGTTCCACGTCCGCGCAAGCTGCGGAATCGGCACGGTCAGGCTTTCCATCGCATTCGTGCTCTCCGGCTTCAGGACAATGTTTAAGCCACTCTGTAAAAGAACATACGCCCCCAAAACAACGCCTGCCAAAAGCGCTGCCTTTTTCCGGCTGCTTTTCTGTACCAGAAAAAACAGGATCGGTAGAAACAATACAAGGACGATCACTCCATTGCTGCGGAAAACTGCCATGACCAGCAGGGCGAATGCGAGTGCCGGAAGGGATGCGGTGCTTAAGGGAAAATGACCGGCTTTGGGCATTTCGGCGTCTGCTACAGCTTTTGACCGAGCGGCGCTGGCTGTCGATGATACCACGTCCGCGTGCGCAACAGCAACTTCAGCTTCTCCCCTCCTGCTGCATCCGCCACGCTGCATCCTGCACAGCAGCACCAGCACTGCCAGCATTCCTGCCGTATATGGCGTGTCCTTGCTCGTACAAAGCACATACATCGGGACGACCGGGAACAGTCCGTAGAACAACAGCCCGCAGACTCGTCCTGCCCTGGTTCGAAGCTGCTGTATGGTCCAGCCAAGCAGCATCGCCATTATCGCCATTTGTGCAAGCACATAAACGCCGATCCCGCTATTATAACTGCCCGTCAGCTTCTGAATGCCGCTTACCGTTTTTCCAAGCATCAGTACATGTAAAAGGGGATGTCTTGTCACATACTGTCCGGTCAGCACCTCCTGCAGCTCGTCCGTCGCATCATAGGCAAAAAAGCCTGGATAGACCGCAAGGAATACCGGCAGCCAGCATAGGAACAGGATGATGGCATAGCGGAGGATCGGACTTTGGAACAGCTTCTTCCAGCCCCGCTGCAGTTGCTGCCCGGCATCCGGCGCTTTTTTGTTGCTGTGGGATACCAGCCTATCGCCTGACACCTCTATGCCGGTCAGCTTTTCCACCACCAGATAAAACACCGGTGTCAGCACACAGGCCGTCAGAAATGGGATCAGCCAGCTGTACAAATCCGTTACTGCTACGTTTCCGTTTCGATCCAACTGACTGCCCCAGTTTGCACCAAATCCGCAAAAAAAAGCCCCTGCTGCGCTGCAAATAAGCGTGCGATATTTAATTTCCCGCTTCCTCTTCTTCTCCACCAACGATCTCCCTTACCACAAACTGCGGTGCATGATTGAGACAGATGTACATTCTTCCGACATATTCCCCGATCAGCCCCAGCATCAGCATCAGCATTCCGCCGATAAACATGATCGACGCCATCAGCGCTGAAAATCCAATCGGAACACCCGGAAGCACCAGTTTTTTAATAATCGTATAAATTCCGTACAAAAATCCCAGTCCGGCACAGCCCACACCCGCCATCGTTGCGATCCGGAGGGGCTTTTCTGAAAACGCTGTAAATCCGTTAAACCACAGCGCCAACAGCTTTCCAAAGGTGTAGCCGGATTCGCCGACCATTCGATCCCGATGTTCTACCGTCACGTTGACAATATTTCTGGTTGCACGAAGCACCAGTCCAATGACATAAGGGAACGCATTTTCATATTTCAGCATCTCTTCCAGTACAAAGCGTCTTGCGGCAAAATAGCTGGAAATAAACAGATCCTTGGGTTTATTCAGCATAAAGCAGAGCATCCAGTCGTTGACCCTGCTTCCGAAATTCCGAAATGCGCTGTGATGCTTGTGTTCATATTTTGCATATGCAACGTCTGCGCCGTTTTCCAGCGCAGCCAGAAGCTTGCCGACTTCGTTTGCAGGCGTCTGACCGTCATCATCCAGACAAACCAGGATGTCGCCCTTTACCTGATGAAATCCCGCCATCAGTGCCGCATGCTGTCCAAAATTTCGCGCCAGATTTATCCCCTTGATCCGTTTATCCTTGCCGCACAGCTCACGGATTTTTCCAAAGGTATCGTCCGGCGAGCAATCGTTGACCAGAATGATCTCATACTCATACCGCTCCAGCTCCCCCATCGCTGCTTCGATTTCGTCCACCACACTGCCGATCGTTTCCGCTGACCGGTAGCACGGGATTACAAAGCTGACTAACTGTTTCTTCATACTTCCTCCTGTATTGCCGCAGATGCGGCTGTTTACCTGTTCTCCTCAAACAAAATCGCCATCAGCAGCATATCCCGATAAACGCCGTTCTGCAAAAATTCATCCTTCAGGCATGCCTCCTGCACAAATCCGGCATTTTGGTAGCTTTTGACTGCTCCGACATTATCCGCGAACACGCGCAGCATCAGCTTGTGGAGCTTTAGCACATCCCGCGCGTAATCTGCTGCAAGGCGGGCTGTTTCCGATCCGATTCCTCTGCCCGCAGCGTCCGCTTCTCCGATAAAAATTCCATATTCCGCTTTTTTATTGTCGTGGTCGATGTCCCGGAAATATACGCTGCCTACCGGTCGATCGTTATTTTTTTCACAGATAATAAACTGTACGACATGGCCGGTTTCCACCTGGGTGTGCATCCAATTTTCATGGCTTTCTTTTGTAAAAAGCTTCTGATAGATAAAATTATGCCGGACGCGATCCTGATTCCGCCACGAAACAATCCGGTCCGTGTCCTCCATCGTGATCGGCCGCAGATAAATCTGCTTTCCCTCAATCTTCTGCATCAATCTCTTCTCCCTGAAACATTTCGTTTATGCGCTCTTCTGAAAGGAACTGATAAACCTCAACCCCTTCTCCTGCAGAGCCGATCCGCAGCAGCATTCCGGGTTCTCCCTGTTCCTCCAGATATTCTGTCAGCCAGGACATATCCGTGCCCTCGTCCGCCAGCAGACAGACCTTCTCACTGCTTCTGGCCGCTTCTCCCATGGAAGCATATCCAAACGCTGACAGCTTCTGCCTTGTCAGCGGGCTTTTTACCAGCCAGCCGCCCAACAGATCATAGTTGAACGGTTTATCGCGGTCCAGCATAATCTTCTCCGAATACGCCACCGTCGAATACACATCCTCTAAAAACAGCGTCGAAGCATGTTTTTTGCAATATGCAAACACGTCCTCGTTTGTCTGGTTTACCGTTTCCCTGCGTGTCTGCTCCTGCGCCACACCCTGCCACATGCCCGGAACCCGGAGAATACAAAGCAACAGGATAACACCGCAGACTGCAGCGGTCATGACAATGTGAATACGTCCGGTGCTGCGCGTGTTGATGCCGGGCGCGGCTGTGCTCGTTGCCGTTCCCCACAGCCCAGCCGCCAGCAAAATCTGTGCCAGATACAGCGGATGGGTCACGCGATCCACCATCCGTCCCTGCATCAGCAGATAGCTCCACAGCATTCCGCCGACACAAACCACAAAAACCGGCTGCCAGAAATATCTTCGGTTTCCTTTCTGTAAACAGCAGGAACACCATACAAAAACAACTGCCAGCCAGACAAAGTTCCAGGGCAGGTCGCTTTTCGACAACCAGTTTTCATGTACCAGCCGCCAAATTGCTTTTTTTACCTGCGATAGCACTGATTCTTTTGCGTCTGTTTTCTTCGCCTGCACCTCCAGGGAAGAAAGCATCTGCGTGTCGATCTCATCCGCCGCCCCAAAGTTATAGTTTTTGAGCATCTCCTGCAGCGTCCTGGAAACACCCGTCTCTTCATAGGCTTCCCGGTTTTCATCGTATTGCTCAATGAAATCCAGATGGTAATCATATAATATCGTGCGCTCATCGAAAAACTGTCGGAAATCTTTCCAGTTCGGATCGGAATAGGCAAGCACGTCAAGCCCGTAAAAAACACCCATCCCGATTACCAGCGCTGCAAACAGTCCAAGATAATGCCGCAGGCTTTCTTTGGAAAAAATCTGTTTTTCCCTGCCCCAGATGCAAAGACCGCCAGCTCCTGCAAGCGGCAGGCACAAAAGCGCCATCTCCGGACGCAGGCAGAAAGAAAGCCAATAAAGCAAAAGCGCCCAGAAGCGTTCTGTGCCCTTCGCCGTAACAACCCAAAAAATCGCCGCGCCCGCCAGCATCCCTGCCGTGACCGTGTACTGCAGATACACGAGGTGACTGCCCATCGTTGCGAACCAGAACAGAGCCTCTACAAGGAGAAGCACCCCTTTTACGCCCAGCCGCTCGGCAGTAATATTCCATGCGCTACATACCGCAGGCTCTGCCAGACGCGTGGCAGACGCTGCACTGCACATCCCTGGTGCAAAAGGCGCGCCATCACGTGCTGCCCGCTCCTCGTCCACCAGCACGGTGCTCCTGTATCCGACCGCCCAGATACTCCCAAACTGGCAGAAAAGCAAAAACGCGCCGAATACCGGGATCGAAAGCCCCCGGTACAACAGCGCAAGCAATGCTCCCAGCGGATACAACAACTGCATGGTATGTCCGTCCGGCGTACCGGAATATACGCCGGACAGAATATCTTTTATCAGCACATCGTCATTCAAATCATAATAAAAGTCAAAGCGCGCCGCTAAAATCCCCGCCAGGATCAGAGCCATCGCAAGCGACAGTATGCAATTTTCGTGTTTTTTCAAAAACTGCTTACCTGCCATAAAACTCCTTCACCTGATCCGCCACAAATGCTGTCTCTTCCGCCGTCAGACCATAGTACATCGGCAGGCGCAGCAGGCGCTCACTTTCCTTTGTCGTGTAGACATCCTCTCCGTTGAAGCGTCCATATTTAATTCCTGCAGGCGCGGAATGCAGCGGCACATAATGATAAACCGCCAGAATATCCCGTTCCTTCAAATAATTGATCAGCTCCTGGCGTTCGTGTTCGTCCGCCGTCTTGATATAGAACATGTGGGCATTATGGACGCAGCCCTCCGGAACCACCGGCAGCTCAATCTTGCCTGCCTGCGAAAGTGGCGTCAGCAGCTTATAGTACTCATTCCAGCGCGCCAACCGTGCCTCATTGATCTGATCTGCCATTTCCAGCTGTGCATACAGATACGCCACATTTAACTCACTCGGTAAATAGCTGGAGCCAAACTCCTGCCAGCGATATTTATCCACCTGACCGCGAAAATATTTGCTTCGGTCAGTACCTTTTTCCCGGATGATCTCTGCACGCTCCACATGCTCCCGATCGCGGATCAGCAGCGCACCGCCCTCCCCCATGCTGTAATTTTTTGTTTCATGGAAGCTGTAGCAGCCATAATCACCGATGCTCCCGAGGGCTTTCCCTTTATAAGAAGCCATCACGCCCTGCGCCGCATCCTCAATCACAAGAAGGTTGTGACGCTTTGCGATATCCATGATCGTATCCATTTCGCAGGCTACTCCGGCGTAGTGCACCGGCACGATGGCCTTCGTCTTTTCGGTGATCGCTGCTTCGATCTGTTTTTCGTCAATATTCATGGTATCCGGACGAATATCCACAAAAACAGGCACACCGCCCCGCAGCACAAACGCATTTGCCGTGGAAACAAATGTGTAAGACGGCATAATAATTTCATCCCCCGGTTTGATATCCGCCAGAATCGCGGCAAGCTCCGTCGCATGGGTACAGGAAGTCGTCATCAGGCACTTCGCCGTTCCGGTTTTTTCTTCAAACCAGCGACTCGCCTTTTTGGTAAATTCCCCGTCTCCGCAGATCTTCTGATTTTCCACTGCCTGGCGCACATATTCGTATTCCCGTCCCGTAAACGGAGGTACATTGAACCGGATTTTTTCCCGTCCGGTAAAGGGAAGCTTCTTTTCTTCCATGGTTGATTCCTTCTTTCCCAAAAGCGGTTTTGCAGTCCGTTTTTTCAACCGCACTGCGCTGCTTTCATCTTTATTCATAAATCTGATAGGTTCCATTATCCAGTTTCATTTCATAGGCATTCTGCGCCAGAAACTCCTGCAGCAGCTCCCATTTCTGCGCTTCCTGTGCATCCTCTGTGTCCACCTTTCCGGGACAGAGGATCACCAGCGGCTTTTCTCCCGCCTGGGACAGCGCTTCCAAATCTGTCCGCATCGTCTCTGCCGGGTAAGTATTCATATCCGGCCAGTCGTGGGACAGCGCCGAGGGCAGATCGAACAGCCAGCAAAAGCCCGGCACATCGCCAAAGGTCAAAAGCCTGCTGTTTTCCTCCAATTCATCCGCATGCTCTGCGTAATAATCCACAACATCCTGCAGCTGCTCTGCATTTGCCCGATTCGTTTTTGCACCGGAAAGCTTTTTGCAGTTTACAACCCGGGTATCCCGCTTTTGTCCCTCGATGCTGTCCCGAAAAACCGCACGCACGCCAAAGCCCGTGCTCTGTATCAGAAAAACAACCGCCACGCACACCAGCATCGCCCGACACGCAAAGCTATACGGCAGGCGGCGCAGCTTTAACAAAAGCCGGTAGCCCATCCAGAAAGTCACCGGAGCAACCAAAAACAGGTTATTCATATTCGGATATGTTTCGTTGTTGCTTCCGATCGGCGTGATCAAAATGACCAAAAGCACCATCAACGACAACAGCTTATCCCTTCGAAATACCAGCGGATCGGCAAGGGTCCAGATACACAGCCCGATTGCCACATATAAAAGCACCATACACCACTCAAATACGCTCCAGTAAAAGGCGTACTGCAGGTTGAACATGCCGCGTCCCCATAAAAACCGCAGCAGCACCGGAAGCATGCATAGATACAGCACCATCTTGCCTTTTTCGAATTTTCCGGGGAGAAGGAAAAATAAAACCGTACCTAAAAGCGCTGCGATCCCCAAAATCAGCACCCATTTAAACGCTTCTACATAAGCAGATACAACAGAAGCAATCATAGAAAGGGATGAATACGTCTCATCTGTTCCGGAATATCCGGCAAGCCCGACAAGCATCTTCGGATATGCATCAAACCTAAACTGCAGGCTGATCGCAAGAAAACCGACAAGAAATGCCGCCACAAAGCCGATCACACAGGCAGCGACATCTTTCCAGATCTCCGCCACTTTTTTCTTTTTCAAAATGCCATAATAAAATACCGCGATAATCAGCGCACATTCTACGATGTTAGGCAGGCGCGTCAGCACAGAAGCGCCCAGACATACGCCAGCAAACGCCATCCATTTGCGGTTCTGCCAGATCAGTCCGCGGTATAAAAGCACCGTTCCGCACAAAAACAGGAAAAACGTCAGGTAATTATACAGGCTCGTCGTCGGAATCCAGCACAGGCTGATTGCCGCGAATTCGCCCAGAAACGCGATCCAGGACGGCATTTTGCCTTTCAGGAAAAAATACGCCAACAGCGCCATGGCACTGACGAAAAGTCCCGTATAAAAACGCATTCCCACCAGGCTGTCCCCAAAGGGCAGGCGCATCAAAAGCGCCCCGAGCACATTTGCAAGATAGGTCGCAACCGTCCACTCCTGCCCCGCATGCGGGAAAAAGCGGTAATTTACCAGACCATAGCAGGTGTCCGTCAGTTCGATTCCCTGTGTAATTTTTAACAGCGGATACAAAAACAGTATCACCGGAAACAAAATTGTTCCCAATCGTTTTGCTTTTTCTTTCACGCTCTCTTTTTTCCTCCAAAAACAACCTTTCCCCGATTTGCAGCAGACCTGCCGCAGCTTTTTCCAATTCTATCGAACACACACAGCCGCAGCCGCTCGATTCCGATACAGACCACAAAAACGATGACGGACTGCACCAAAAGCACAAGAAGCATCCGTCCTGCAGTTACGCCCGTCTCACCCGGAACGATGTTCCAGAAATCCCCAAGTCGTCCGGTCAGGGCGTTGACCCACGCAAACCAGCGCGGTGCAATATCCGTCTGTTGATGAATCAGATAAACCCCGAATACCGCAGGGCTCCAGAACCGCACCATATCTGCAAAACGTCCTTCTTTTACCTTCAGGACAGCAAACGCGCCAAACAGCCCCACCGCCGCAAGATAGGCAAACAGTGCATTATAGTGAAACGGAACGGACGCATAATAGGTCAGTCCCGCCAGTCGTCCTGCCAAAGGAAGCAGCAAAAGCTCCAGTAAAAATGTTCCCAGCGTGCAGCCTGCATACAGCGCAATATTTTTGGGGAAGCTGTTCAAACGCGGCATCCCGTATTTTTTCAAATAACCGCCGGTCAGGTACAGCACTGCAAACCATCCGAAGTCATATCCGAAACGATCCAGCGCAAACTGCAGCGGACTGAAGGATTTTCCGATGCAGAAAAAGAACAAAAGCGCCGCCAGCAGCTGCTGCATCCGTTTTTGGGAAAGGGTTTCCAGCCCTGCATTGAAAAATGGGGACAACAGGCACAGCACCACATAAGCGCTCACGAACCAGTAATGTCCGGACTGCACCGGAAAAATACTGTTCCAGATGTGGTAGGGATTGAGAACCTCCGACCACGAAAGGACACCGACAAGTGCAAGAACCGGAGGAATCAGCACCGTATAAAACAACGTCTGAACCAGCACCTGCGCCACACGCCGGAAGGAAAAGGTACAGGAGGAAAGAAAATATCCGCTGATCAGCACATAAACGTTGACTGCGACAATGCAGACTGATTCTGTCACAAGGGACCAGACCCCGGCGCCCGTCACAGGGCTTCCGACATCCAAAAGCAATCCGCTGTTCGTGTTCCAGTGCAGGATCACAACCATGAACATGGCGATGATCCGAAGCAACTCAAAATTTGCCTGACGTCCGGGCTTTCCCATGTCTCCTCCTTTCCGGGCGCGCGGTGTGTTCCAAAAATGCGCAGTGCTGTACTCCCGCCGCGTAAATCGTCTCTTCAGGACTACGTTTTGCTTCCGCATCGTCCTGTTCGTCGCGCATCAGCGTTCCCGTTCGATCTCCCCGTGCTCTACACGGTAAACAATATCGCATTTTTCGATCGTCTGCAAACGATGTGCAATAATAATCAATGTCTTATGACCATGCAGGCTGTTGATGGATTCCATGATCGCAGCCTCTGTATCGTTATCCAGTGCGCTGGTCGCTTCATCCAAAACGAGAACCTCCGGATCTTCAAACAGCGCTCTCGCAATTCCGATTCTCTGACGCTGACCGCCGGAAATCCGGATGCCGCGCTCGCCAATGCCGGTATCCAGCCCTTCGGGAAGACTGCGGACAAACTCATCCAGACGGGCTTTTTTGAGTGCCTCCCAGACCTTTGCATCGTCGATATCTTCATCCGCGTAACCGAACGCCACATTTTTGCGGATGGTGGAATCAATCATGAAAATCGTCTGGGGAATGTAGCCGATATTTTTCAGCCAGGATTCGTAATGATCCCGAACCTCCACGCCGTCTGCGAGGATATGTCCCTCCTGAATCGACAGCAGCCCCAGCATAATATCCACAATCGTTGTCTTGCCCGCACCGGATGTCCCCACAATGCCGACAGATTTTCCGGCAGGGATCTCCATATGCGCATGGTCGAAGATCAGCACATCGGAATTCGGATATTTGTATACAATATCATCCAGTACAATTTTATCCTGTAGGGGCAGCTTATCCACCGGCTTGCTTCTCCGATAGGCAGCTTCGTCGTAAACCACGTTTTTGTCGTGGATTTCCTCCTGCAGATTGTCGGACACGCCCATAAAAAAGGGCTCGAAATAGGAAATCTGTGTCAGATAGTTGTTGATCCGGTTTGCAGAAGGCAGAAGCCGCATGGCAGCCACGCCGAATGCACCCAGCTGGCTCACCATGCTGGTGACATCCTCGCCGGACAGGATCATGAAAATCAGGTACAGGATCAGTCCCGCCATGCAGACCGTCTCGATCAGCAAACGAGGCGTCGCGTTAAAAATATTGTATTTCTGCACTGCGCTCACATAGCCGTGACCGCATTTACCGTATTCCGGGATGAAATAATTTTCTTTATTGGCAATT
>ENA-UOJM01001711-UOJM01001711.1-human-gut-metagenome-genome-assembly--contig:-P116-NODE-1711-length-18360-cov-10.582682_pt1 | contig 18360 bp, 15 predicted proteins | sample MGYA00242349_ERZ723896 | MGnify/ENA metagenome assembly ERZ723896 | reverse complement strand
AGAGTTTTACACCTAATTGGGGATAAAACAGCTTATGGCGGGCGGCGGCGTTGCCTTGATTGGCGGCGTTCTCGTTCCCCTGCTCAAAGGGCTGTTCGGTTAAGCGGCGGTAATGTCCTATGCAGAGCATACTTGACGCGATTAACGAATGGATTAAGGAAATCCTGATCGGAGCGATCAACGGAAATCTGTCAACTATGTTCGGGGACGTAAACGAAAAGGTCGGTACGATTGCCGCCGAGGTAGGCAAGACCCCGCAGGGGTGGAACGCAAGCATATTTTCCATGATACAGACGCTATCGGAAAATGTGATCGTCCCCATTGCGGGGCTTGTCATTACCTACGTTCTATGCGTGGAGCTTATCAGCATGGTAACGGAAAAGAACAATCTGCACGACATCGACACGTTCATGTTCTTTAAGTGGTTTTTCAAAGCGTTCGTTGCGGTGTTTATCGTCACGCATACCTTTGACATCACTATGGCGGTATTCGACATGGCGCAGCACATTGTTTCCGGCGCGGCGGGCGTGATCGGCGGCAGCACCAGCATTGATGTTGCCGCCGCGCTCTCGTCCATGCAAGCCGGACTTGACGCAATGGAAATCCCCGAACTGCTCTTGCTTATGCTCGAAACAAGCCTTGTCAGCCTTTGCATGAAAATCATGTCGGTGCTGATAACGGTTGTTTTGTACGGGCGTATGATTGAGATTTACCTATACTGCTCCGTATCGCCTATCCCATTCGCCACCATGACAAACCGGGAATGGGGGCAAATCGGAAACAACTACTTAAAAGGCCTGTTTGCCCTCGGCTTTCAAGGCTTCCTCATTATGATATGCGTCGGCATTTACGCGGTTTTGGTAAACAACATGGTTATAGCGGACAATCTGCACACCGCGATATTTTCCATTGCAGCCTATACGGTGCTGCTTTGCTTTAACCTTTTGAAATCCGGCGCACTGGCAAAATCATTATTCCATGCACATTAAAAGGAGGTTTTCCATCACCAAGAAATACAGCGTTATTTACGCAGATCCCCCGTGGCGGTATGAACGGAGCAAGGTGCAGGGCGCGGCGGAAAAGCACTATCCCACCATGAGCATTGACGAGCTGTGCGCCCTGCCTGTGCCGGAGCTGGCGGCGAAGGATTGCGCCCTGTTTTTGTGGGCGACCTTTCCGCAGCTTCCTGAAGCTCTGCGGCTGATCCGCGCATGGGGCTTTCGGTATCGGACGGTGGCGTTCGTTTGGCTCAAACGTAACCGCAAAAGCCCGTCCTGGTTTTACGGTATGGGCTATTGGACGCGCAGCAACGCGGAAATCTGTCTGCTGGCGACCAAGGGCAAACCCAAGCGGCAGTCGGCGGGCGTACATCAGTTTCTTATCAGCCCCATAGAGCAGCACAGCAAAAAGCCGGATGCAGCGCGGGAAAAAATCGTTGCCCTTATGGGGGATTTGCCCCGTATTGAGCTGTTTGCCCGACAGCAAACGCCGGGGTGGGATATATGGGGCAACGAACTCCCAAACAGTATTGAAATGTAACGAAAGGAGATTTTTCTATGGCGTATGTACCCGTTCCAAAAGACCTATCACGCATAAAGACAAAGGTTGCCTTTAACCTTACCAAAAGGCAGCTCATATTCTTTGCGGCGGCGCTCCTTGTTGGACTGCCGCTTTTCTTTTTGCTCAAAGGCAGCACTGGCACAAGCCTTGCGGCGTTCGTGATGATCCTCGTTATGCTGCCCTGCTTTCTGTTCGCCATGTACGAAAAGCACGGGCAGCCCCTTGAAACGCTGATTAAGAACATCATACAGACAAAATTTATCCGTCCGAAAGAAAGACCCTATCAGACGGAAAACTTCTATGCCGTCCTCGAACGGCAAAGACAACTTGAAAAGGAGGTATCGGCTATTGTCAACGGCAAACGCAAAACACGCAGGAAACAGGCGTAAGCTCACCCGCACCGAGAAAAAGGAAATCGCCGCCCTGATCCGAGCGGCAAAGGGCGACGGAAAGGCGCACACCGCGCAGCAGACCATACCGTATCTTGCCATGTACCCGGACGGTATCTGCAAGGTTACGAAAAAGAAATACTCCAAGAGCATCGCTTACGACGACATCAACTATCAGCTTGCGCAGGCAGACGATAAGACCGCCATTTTTGAAAACTGGTGCGACTTTCTCAACTATTTTGACGCGACCGTTAGTGTGCAGCTTTCCTTTATCAACCGGGGAACGCGCAGCGGCGGCGCGAAGGAGGTCGTTGCGATCCCCGCGCAAAACGACGCTTTCAATTCCATCCGCACCGAATACGCGGATATGCTGAAACATCAGCTTGCAAAAGGCAACAACGGCTTTGTAAAGTCAAAGTACATTACATTTTCCGTGGAAGCGGACAATCTGAACGCGGCAAAGGCGCGGCTTGCCCGTATTGAAACCGACATACTGAATAATTTTAAGGTGCTGGGCGCAGCCGCCCGCCCCATGACGGGCTATGAACGGCTGGAAGCCCTGCACAGCGTATTCCACCCGGAGGGAGAACCGTTCCGCTTCTCTTGGGACTGGCTCACCCCGTCGGGGCTTACCACAAAGGACTTTATCGCCCCGTCCTCGTTCCGTTTCGGCGAGGGCAGATATTTCCGTATGGGACGCAAAATCGGCGCGGTCAGCTTCCTTGAAATCCTTGCGCCGGAGCTGAACGACCGTATGCTTGCGGATATTCTCGACCTTGAAACGGGGATCGTCGTCAATCTCCATATCAAGAGCATCGACCAGACCGAAGCTATTAAGACCATCAAGCGCAAGATAACCGACCTTGACAAAATGAAAATCGAGGAACAAAAGAAAGCGGTACGCAGCGGCTACGATATGGACATCATCCCCTCTGACCTTGCCATGTTCGGCGGCGAAGCGAAAAATCTCTTGCAGGACTTACAGAGCCGCAATGAGCGAATGTTTCTCCTGACTTTCCTTGTGGTCAATATGGCGGACACGAAGCGAAAGCTGGAAAATGACATATTCGCAGCGGCGGGCATCGCGCAGAAATACAACTGCGCTCTCACCCGCCTTGACTACCAGCAGGAGGCGGGGCTGATGTCCTCTGTTCCGCTGGGCGAGAACCTGATCCCCATCCAGCGAGGGCTTACCACATCAAGCACTGCGATTTTTATTCCCTTTATCACGCAGGAGCTTTTTCAACAGGGCGCGGCACTTTATTACGGGCTAAACGCCCTGTCAAACAATATGATCCTCTGTGACCGCAAGCGGCTGAAAAACCCCAACGGGCTAATCCTTGGCACCCCCGGAAGCGGCAAGAGCTTTGCGGCGAAGCGGGAAATCACAAACGCTTTTCTCATTACCGACGACGACATCATCATCTGCGACCCGGAAGCGGAATATTACCCCCTTGTGCGCCGCCTGCACGGACAGGTGATCCGCATTTCCCCCACAAGCACACAGTATGTCAACCCTATGGATATTAACCTCAATTACAGCGAGGACGACAACCCCCTTGCGCTGAAAAGCGACTTTCTCCTTTCCCTCTGTGAGCTTGTCATCGGCGGCAAGGAGGGGCTGATGCCCGTGGAAAAGACCGTCATTGACCGCAGCGTAAGAAACGTGTACCGCCCGTTTTTAGCCGCCCCCGACCCGGCGAAAATGCCGATCCTCGGCGACCTTTACGACGAGCTTTTAAGACAGCCGGAGCCGGAAGCGGCGCGGGTGGCGGCGGCATTGGAGCTTTACGTTTCGGGCAGCCTGAATGTCTTTAACCACCGTACCAATGTAGAGCTTTCAAACCGCCTTGTCTGCTTTGACATCAAGCAGCTTGGGAAGCAGCTTAAAAAGCTGGGGATGCTCATTGTGCAGGATCAGGTGTGGAACAGAGTAACCATAAACCGGGCTGAAAAGAAATCCACCCGCTACTACATGGACGAGTTTCATTTGCTCCTCAAAGAGGAACAAACCGCCGCCTATTCCGTGGAGATTTGGAAGCGCTTTCGTAAATGGGGCGGGATCCCAACCGCTATCACGCAGAATGTCAAAGACCTTTTGAGCAGCCGCGAAGTTGAGAATATCTTTGAGAACAGCGATTTTGTCCTCATGCTCAATCAGGCGCAGGGCGACCGGGAAATCCTTGCAAGGCAGCTCAATATCTCCCCGCAGCAGATGAAATACGTTACCCATACCGAAGCGGGCGAGGGGCTGATCTTCTACGGAAACGTGGTGCTGCCTTTCCTTGACCGTTTTCCGCAGAATACCGAGCTATACCGGGTAATGACGACCCGCCCGGAGGAAGTGGGCGGCACATGAGATTAGACACCATCATCAACCGCGACGCGCTGTGCGCCCTGCGGGAGCTGCCCGCCGAGAGCGTCCATTGCTGCGTCACAAGCCCGCCCTACTACGCCCTGCGGGATTACGGCATGGACGCGCAGATCGGGCGGGAGGACACGCCGGAGCAGTATATCGCAAGGCTTGTCGAGGTTTTCCGTGAGCTGAAACGGGTGCTGCGCCCGGACGGTACGTTTTGGCTGAACATTGCCGATACCTACTGCGGCACAGGCAGCAAGGGCGCCTACACTGACCCGAAAAACCCGAAAGGCAGAAACGGGCAGAGCCTATCCCTTGCAAGACGGGCGGCAGGCTGCAAGCAAAAGGATTTAATCGGTATTCCGTGGCTTTTAGCCTTTGCCCTGCGCTCTGACGGGTGGTACTTGCGAAGCGCGATTATTTGGCAGAAGGACAACCCCATGCCCGAAAGTGTGCGGGACAGACCGAGCCGCTGCTATGAGAACGTCTTTTTGCTTACGAAGTCCAAGAGCTATTACTATGACGCCGCCGCCATTGCGGAACCCATTGCCCCCACCACGGCGGCGCGATACCGGGGCGGGCGCAGCGCGGGACACAAATACGACGGCGAGGTACCCGGGCAGGGCAAGGTGCAGGGCATCAACCGGGCGCGGACGGGCGGCTACTACGATGAAGCCCTCATGCCGACCACGCGGAATAAGCGGGACGTGTGGCATATCAACACCGTACCTTACAAAGGCGGGCATTTCGCCGCGTTCCCGCCGAAGTTAGCCGAAACGTGCATACTGGCGGGCTGTCCCAAGGGCGGCATTGTGCTTGACCCGTTTTTCGGCAGCGGCACGACAGGGCTTGCGGCAAAAAGCCTTGACCGCCATTACATCGGTATTGAACTGAACTATGACTATTGCACCCTTGCAAGGGCGCGGATCGGAGGTGAAACGAATTGAGCAAAAAGCTGAAACCCCGCGATAAAATTACGCAGAAAATGAGCCGGGACGGGCTTATCGAGGTCAACGAAACCGCAGGCACCGCCGAGCTGATCAGCGGGCGCGAACAGGACGCGGATTTTCCCAAGCAGCCCGAACAGGCGGCGCAGGAAGCCGCGCAGCAGCTTCCGCACCCATCCGGCAGCGCGGCAGCTCGTCCCCATACCCCGGAGCTTTCCCCGAAGCGGGACGCCGCCGCAGCCGAGCGTGTTTTGGAGCATATCGACGCCGCCCATACCCGCGCAGCGTCCAAAAAGGCGATAAAACAGGCGCAGCGGGAAGCGGCGGCAAAAACAAAGACCTCGCGCCTGCAATTCACCGAGGAAGAACGGGCGACGCCGGAGCTTCAAGAGGCGACCCGCAAATCGGAAAGAGCCTCCGACCGCTTGGAGGAAGCGCGGGCGGCTATTCCGAAAAAGAAAGTCTTGACAAAAGAGCGCACCTTTGACGAAGCCGCAGGCAAGGGCAAAACCCGCCTGCGCTTTGAGGAAAAGAAAAAACCCATACCGGGCGGCAGGCAGCAGCATAACCCCCTCTCCCGCCCTATGCAGGAGGTCGGCGTTTTCGTCCACAATAAGATACATTCCGTTGAAAAGGACAACTCCGGCGTGGAGGGAGCGCATAAGAGCGAGGAATTAGCCGAGCGCGGCATCCGGGCTGGGGCGCGGCAGGTGCGAAAGAGCCGCCGCAGCCGCAAGCTGAAACCCTACCGAGCGGCGGCAAAAGCGGAAAAAGCCGCATTCAAGGCAAACGCCGATTTTCAGTATCAAAAGGCGCTGCACGACAACCCGCAGCTTGCCGCGTCTAACCCCGTTTCCCGGTTTTGGCAGAAGCAGCAGATCAAGCGGCAGTATGCAAAGGCGGTACGAACGGGCGGCGCAAAATCCGCAAGGAAAGCCGCAGAAAACACCCGCAAAGCAGCGAAGAAAACCGCCGAAGCGACGAAAAAGACCGCCGCCTTTGTAGGGCGGCATTGGAAAGCCTTTCTGATTGCCGGGTGTGCGCTGCTCCTGCTTATCATGCTGATGTCCGCAATTTCCTCCGGCTCTGCTCTTTTTTCGGGGCTTGTCAACGGCGTAATCGGAACCTCTTACACATCGGAGGACAGCGACCTTGTAGCGGTGGAAAACAATTATGCGGCAAAGGAAAACGATCTGCAAAGCAGGATAGACAATATCGAGCGCGATTATCCGGGCTATGACGAATACCGCTACGACCTTGCGTACATCGGGCATAACCCCCATGAATTAGCGTCCTACCTGACCGCCCTGTTGCAGAGCTATACCCCGCAGAGCGCACAGGCAGAGCTTGACCGCATTTTCAATCTGCAATACAAGCTGACCGTCACGGAAGAAATCGAGGTGCGCTACCGCACGGAACGGCGCACAGGCAGCTACACGGACGCGGAGGGCAACACCCATACCTACACCTACACCGTTGAAGTCCCCTATAACTATTACATTCTCAATGTAACGCTGACGAACAAATCCATATCCTCTTTTGTATCGGAGCTTCTAACGCCGGAGCAGCTTGAAATGTACCGTGTCTATTTGCAAACAAGCGGCAACAAACCCCTCGTTTTTGGCGGCGGCTCTGCGGACACTTCCGCGTCCGAGGATTTAAGCGGCGTTACCTTTGTCAACGGCACCCGCCCCGGCAACACCGTCCTTGTGGATATAGCGAAGTCGCAAGTCGGCAATGTAGGCGGTGCGCCGTACTGGAGCTGGTACGGCTTTAACAGCCGCGTGGCTTGGTGCGCCTGCTTTGTGTCATGGTGTTACGGACAGGCTGGACTTTCCGAGCCGCGCTTTGCGGGCTGTCAGTCGCAGGGCGTTCCGTGGTTTACCTCTCACGGACAATGGGGCGCGAGGGGTTATGAGAATATCGCTCCCGGCGACGCCATCTTTTTTGATTGGGATTTAGACGGCAGCGCAGACCATGTAGGTATCGTAATCGGCACAGACGGAAGCCGCGTTTACACCGTGGAGGGTAATTCCGGCGACGCCTGCAAAATCAAAAGCTATCCTCTTGATTACGCCTGTATCAAGGGCTATGGGCTGATGAATTGAAATTAAAATTTGAAAGGAGTTTTGAAAGTATGACAAACAGTAAAATTGACCGCATTGAAAAGGAAATGCAGAAAACGCGGGAGAAGATCAGCGAGTATCAGAACAGGCTGAAAGAGCTTGCGGCGCAGAAAACCGAAGCGGAAAACCTGCAAATCATCGCTCTTGTGCGCTCCATGCGCCTGACCCCCGCAGAGCTTACCGCCCTGCTTTCCGGCGAACCGATCCCCGGCATTGCCGCCGCAGGGACAGACTACATGGAACAGGAGGAAATCGAAAATGAAGAATAAAGGCTTTTTCAAAACAGCCGCCGCCCTGCTTGCCGCCCTTGTCCTCTTGGGCGGCTTTTCTGTTACCGCCTATGCGGGCGGCGGTGAGGACATTCCCACCAATGACAGCGGCGTGATCGTAGAAACCGAGCCGCAGCCCCTTACGCCGGACGGTAATCTGTCGCTGATCGACGACATTGAGGGAGAAGCAGCCGAGGACAAGCAGTTTATCATTGTGCAGAGCAAAAACGGCAACTACTTTTACATCATCGTTGACCGCGCCGCCGAGGGCAAAAACACCGTACATTTTCTCAATCAGGTGGACGAAGCCGACCTGATGGCGCTCATGGAGGACGGCAGCGGCAAGGCGCAGGCTCCCGTCGTTTGCACCTGTAAGGACAAATGCAAGGTGGGCGCAGTCAATACCGCTTGCCCGGTATGCTCTGTCAATATGACCGAATGTGCAGGCAAGGAAGCCGTGCCGGAGCCGGACGATGCGCCGCCGGAGAAAGAAAAAAGCAATGCAGGCGGGCTTGTGATCTTCCTTGTCGTTACCCTGCTTGCCGGTGGCGGCGCGTTCTACTACTTTAAGATTATGAAGCCGAAGCAGGGTATCAAGGGCGACACCGACCTTGACGATTTCGATTTTGAGGATTACGACGAGGACGAGCCGGAAGCAGGCAGTGAGGAACAGGAGGACGAGGAATGAGGTTAGTCATTGCAGAGAAGCCGAGTGTGGCGGCGGCACTTGCCGCCGCCCTTGGCGTAAAAAACAAAAAGGACGGATATATGGAGGGCGGCGGCTACCTCATTTCATGGTGCGTGGGGCATTTGGTGGAGCTTGCGGAAGCCGCCGCCTATGGGGAGCAGTACAAAAAGTGGAGCTATGACAGCCTGCCGATCCTGCCGCAGCCGTGGCAATATACCGTATTCAAAGACAGGCAAAAGCAGTTCAAAATCCTAAAAGACCTCATGCGCCGCAGCGACGTTTCCGAGGTTGTCAACGCCTGCGACGCAGGGCGCGAGGGCGAGCTGATTTTTCGTCTTGTCTACCATGCGGCGGGGTGCGATAAGCCCTTTTCCCGCCTTTGGATTTCCTCTATGGAGAAAAGCGCGATCAAAAAAGGCCTTGCGGAGCTGAAACCCGGCGAAGCGTATGACGCGCTCTATGCGTCTGCGTTATGCCGCGCAAAAGCGGACTGGATCATCGGCATCAACGCCACCCGCCTTTTCTCCGTCCTTCACGGCAAAACCCTAAACGTGGGGCGCGTTCAGACGCCGACCTTAAAAATGCTTGCAGACCGGGACGCGGCGATCACCTCTTTCAAGAAAGAAACCTACCACATCGTCCGTCTTGATGTTGGCGGCGCGGAAGCGGCAAGCGCAAGGATCTCCGACGCCGCAGATGCGGAAGCCCTCAAAACGGCTTGCGAAGCGTCGCAGGCCATTTGCATTTCGGTGAGGCGTGAGAGGAAAACCGAGCAGCCGCCCTGCCTGTTCGACCTTACGGGCTTGCAGCGGGAAGCCAACCGCATTTACGGTTACACCGCAAAGCAGACCCTTGACCTTGCACAAGCCCTTTACGAAAAGCGGCTGCTTACCTACCCGCGAACGGACAGCAATTATCTGACCGACGACATGGGCGATACGGCGGCGCATATCGCCGCGCTGCTTGTCGGCAAGCTGCTCTTTATGGAAGGTGCAGACTTCACGCCCGATGTTTCCCGGACGCTTGACAGCAAAAAGGTGTCCGACCACCACGCCATTATTCCGACAATGGAGCTTGCGAAAGCAGACCTTGCCGCGCTGCCGGAAAGCGAAAGAAATATTCTCACCCTTGCCGGGGCGCGTCTGCTGTTCGCTACCGCCGAGCCGCACGTTTTTGATGCGGTAACGGCGGTGTTTTCCTGTGCCGATACCGAGTTTACGGCAAAGGGAAAGACGGTTCTTTGCGACGGGTGGAAAGAGCTTGAACGACGCTACCGGGCGACGCTGAAAGGAAAGCCCGACGCCGAGGGCGACGAGGAAAACGAGCTTATTTTAGATGCGCCGACCTTTACCGAGGGACAGAGCTTTGACAGTCCAGCCGCAAGAGTTACGGCGCACGACACGCAGCCCCCGAAGCCGCACACGGAAGCAAGCCTGCTATCTGCTATGGAACGCGCCGGAGGCGCGGACACCGACCCGGACGCAGAACGCCGGGGGCTTGGCACTCCCGCTACCCGCGCCGCTGTGATTGAAAAGCTGGTCAAATTCGGCTTTGTGCAGCGCAAAGGAAAACAGCTTATCCCAACCCAAAAGGGCAACAACCTTGTTTGCGTTCTGCCCGATACGCTGACCTCTCCGCAGCTTACCGCCGAATGGGAAAACGCTCTGACGCAGATTGCAAGGGGCGCAGCCGAGCCGGAGGACTTTATGCGGGGCATCGAAGAAATGGCGCGGGAGCTGGTGAAAGCCTATCCGTTTCTTTCCGAAAATCAGAAAGGCCTGTTCAAAGAGGAAAAGGCGGTGATCGGCAAATGCCCCCGCTGCGGCGGGAACGTCTGCGAGGGCAGGAAAAACTACTACTGCGAAAAGAAGGACTGCGCCTTTGTGATGTGGAAAAACGACCGTTTTTTCGAGGAACGCAAAACCGCCTTTACCCCGAAAATTGCCGCCGCGCTGCTTGCGGGCGGCAGGGCGAAGGTCAAAAAGCTGTATTCCCCGAAAACGGGTAAAACCTATGACGGAAGCATTGTATTAGCCGATACGGGCGGGAAATACGTCAACTACCGTATCGAGCTTGCGAGGGACAAAGAACTTACGCAGCAAGCATAGGAAAGGGGTACCCTTTCCGTAAAATCCCCGTTCTGACGCTACGCGCAGAATGGGGATTTTGCTTGTACCCTCACAGGCTATCGCCTGTTGGGGCAGACCCTTGGGAAGTGTCCCAAACCCTCTGTAATGATGAAAGGAGGTGTAAGCCACGCAGAACAAGCCGAAAGAAGAGCTGACCGCCGCCCTGATGCTTCTTGATACCCGCAGTATGTCATTTGATATGCAGGAAATCGACAACCGCCGCTTTATGTTCTCCCCGCAGGCGGGGGAGCTGATTTTAGGCAGACAGTATAGGGGCGGGCAGCTATACAAAAGCCATGCCGAGGAACACTTTGACAGCGGGGCGAAAGCCCCTTTCGACAGCTTTATCCGGGGCTGGATCGGCACAGGCAGGGACTACCCGGACGGTGTTATCCACTTCGCCCCGAATATTGGTACAGGCAATATCACCGCCTTTGACAATGCGTTTTCCACCCTGCAAATGTTCAGCGAAAACGGCGCGGCGGGAGATACCGTCGTGCGCGGCTTTGGGCGCAAGTGGGAGCAGCCGCTAAAAGACATCATCACACCAACAAAAGAAAGGAGCAAAACCGTGAGCGAACAGGAAAAGAACTATTCCAGCTATGATTTTGACAGGCTGGAAGTAGCAAAAAAGCTGGTAATTGAGCGAAGCATCTATTTTGAAAGTGAGAAAGCGGATATTTCCGCGCTGACCGGGCTTTCTCTTGCGGAGCTGACACGGCTGCGTCAGGAGAGCGCGGCGGCGGAGCAGGCTGTATTTGACAGGCTGAAAACGGAGGCAGCCGCATGGGAGCAGCAGGCGGGCAACACCCGCTTTCTTGAAAAAGCCATCGAGTATGTGCAGACGCCGCCCGTCAAGCACACATCCAACAAATGGGAGAAAACAGATTATGAATGGCAGCTCCGCAGTAACGCAGTCTATCAGATGCGCTATCATGTCTATGAAAACACCCGCTATGACAGACAGACGCAAAAATCCGTGCCGTATTCATGGAGCCTGACATGGAGTGTCTACACCAACGGACCGATCCATGAGCAAAACGTAAAAATCGCCGGACAGGAGCGCAAGACCTTTTCAGACAAGGCGGCAATGGAAAAATACCTTGCCGGACGCATCAAGGCATACGACCGCCTGTTTACCGAACTCGCGCCGCCCGTTCCGAAAGAATACGCGGAGCCGTTCAAGGTGAATGGGCTGCTGCTTCCGGGTTATGCCATTGAGGGCGAGCCGCCGCAGCACACCGCGCCCCAACAGGCAGCGCAGCCGCCGCACCTTGACCCGGAAAAGGTGGAGATGGACGCCGCCGCGATGCAGGCAGCGCCCCTTACTGTCGAGCCGCCGCAGCCGCAGCCCGTTATCCCTATCAACCTTACCGCAGAGAAGCCAGCCGAAAAGCTCAAGGAGATTACCGACCGTTTGGAGCAAGGCATTACGGAGCTGTTCGACAGCGAACGCTACAAGGAGTATCTGCGCGTCATGTCAAAGTTTCATAATTACAGCTTCAACAACACCCTCTTGATTGCCATGCAAAAGCCCGACGCTTCCCTTATCGCGGGCTTTACCGCTTGGAAAAACCAGTTTCAGCGCAACGTCAAAAAGGGCGAAAAAGGCATTAAGATTATCGCCCCGTCGCCGTTCAAAATCAAACAGGAAACGGAGAAAATCGACCCGCAGACCCAAAAGCCCGTAATCGGCAGGGACGGAAAGCCCGTCACCGAGGAAAAGGAGATCACCATCCCCGCCTACAAGGTGGTGTCCGTCTTTGACGTGTCCCAAACCGAGGGAAAGGAATTGCCGGATATTGCCGTGGACGCGCTGACAGGCGATGTGGAGCAGTACAGTGATTTTTTCGCAGCCCTTGAAAAGACCTCTCCCGTCCCCATCGGCTTTGAGAAAATCGAGGGCGGCGCACACGGCTATTATCACTTGGAGGACAAGCGCATCGCGCTTGACGAGGGCATGAGCGAGCTGCAAACGCTCAAAACCGCCATTCACGAAATTGCCCACGCAAAGCTGCACGATATTGACCTGAACGCTCCCAAAGACGAGCAGCAGCCCCGCGTAGACCGCCGCACCCGCGAGGTGGAGGCGGAAAGCGTCGCCTACACCGTTTGCCAGCATTACGGGCTTGATACGTCGGACTACTCTTTCGGCTATGTTGCCGGGTGGAGCAGCGGGCGGGAGCTTGCGGAGCTGAAAAGCTCCCTTGAAACGATCCGCTCTGCCGCCGCAGACATCATCAACAGCATTGACGGACATATCGCAGAGCTGCAAAAGCAGCGTGAAGCCGAGAAAGCTGCGCCCGACCTTGCCGCCGCGCAGGAGCAACAGACCGAAAAACCCCTTACGGACTTGCAGAAAAAAGCCGCCGCAATCGCAGAGAAATATGAGGCGCTTTCCACACAGGAGAAAATCGGAGTGATTGCGCAGGCGTTCGGCGGTACTGCGGGCAGGATTGAAACGTTGCCCTGTACGGGAAAATGGCGCGGCACAAGCGATATATCCATCCGCTTTGATAACGGCGCGTCCCTGTTTCTCGGCAACCGCCTTACGCCGAAAGCAAAGACCGCAGCGGTACAGCGGGAGCTTGTCAACGCTACCCTGCTGCGGTACAACCCGGAGATCGTCAGCGCAACAAAGGAAGCAGCTCTCGCTTCCCTCATGGAGCGCGAAGCAAAGGACAATGCCATTGCCGCGCAGAAGGGCTTGAAGCCCTACACCCTGCTCAATGTCGAGTTCAACGACGGTGCGGACGGTCACAGCAGCGGATATATGGGCTGGTACTATGTAACACTGGCGGTAGACGGAAACATCTGCTCCCATATCGAAACCGGGCTGAATTACGACATCGCGGATGGCAAGGTGAGTGCAGAACCCACACGGGAGAAGTATTTTGCGGCGGGCGCGTTGAAGGATAGTGAAGTGGACTATGTTTTCAACAACGTCGGCTTTTCCTCTACTTCCGGGCTGTATGCGCTACCCGTCAGCGATGCCGTTTTGCAACGTGCCGAAAAGACGCTTGCGGAGCGCACAAAGGCGCAGGAGCCGGACAGGGACAGCTTTTCCATTTACCAGCTCAAACGCGGCGACGAAACGCGGGATTTGCGCTTTGAGCCTTACGACCGTCTGACCGCAGCGGGACACACGGTTGATCCGGCGAACTATGACCTGATCTATTCCGCGCCCCTTGCACCGGGTACGAGCCTTGAAGCTATTTTTACCCGCTTTAATATCGACCACCCGAAAGACTTTAAGGGACACAGTCTTTCCGTTTCCGATGTGGTGGTGCTGCATCAGAACGGGCAGGACACGGCGCATTACGTTGACAGCATCGGCTATCGACAGACGCCGGAGTTTTTGCAGCCGCAGAATTATCTAAAGCACGTCGAGGATATTGTGGAGCAGAACGACAACAATTTTGACGGTATCATCAACAACACGCCGCAGACGCCCACCGTCGGGGAATTGGAGCAGAAAGCAAAGGCGGGTGAGCCGATTTCCCTGATTGACCTTGCGAACGCCATCCATGCCGATAAGGAGCGCGGCAAAGAGGAAAAGCCCTCGATCCGGGCGCAGCTTCGGGCGGCAAAGGAGCAGACCGCCCAGAGAAAGGCGCAAAGGAGCAAAACGCAGGATTTGGAAAGGAACTGATCGTATGCAGAAGTTTGAAAACATGGATATATTGGCTTGCCTTGATGCGGTGATGAAGCAGAACACCGGCTTTTACCAAAGCGATTTTGAGATTGACAAGAAGATCATTCACGAGGCTGCTGCAAGCTCCGACCGTGAGGAAAAAACCCTTTTGTGGCTTTCCCGCCCGTCCGGGACGCATTGCTTCCGGGAGCGCGACGTTTTTCTCAAAGACACCCGCCCATACAACACATGGAAGTTCCACGGGGAGCAGACACGCGACCGTATTCTTGCCTATGCCGTGGAGCTGACGGGCAGGGAGCGCGGCAAAATCCGGGGAAACCTCTATGAGCTGGACTATGCCGCCCATTTCCGGCACGTTCGGGAGCAGGTGCTTCCCGCAGACACCGTAACGCTTTTCTATGAGCGCGGCGAGCGCAGCCAGCCGACAGGCAAATACTTTAGCGGTTCACCCGATCCGCAGTATGGCGCGTTTCTTCGCTTTGAGGTGCAGCCAAACGCCCCCGAAGCCCTGCGCGATCTTCTGCAAGAGGAACGGCGCAGCCGTGAGCAGCTTTCGCCGGGGGACTTCAAGGCGCATATCGCCGCCCTGCGCGACGGGCTGATTGAAGCCGAAGCGCGGCGCATTGTTGCCGAAATGAAACGTCAGTACAGCCCCAACAGCCCGAACAAAACCCACTACATGACAGAGCTTGCCCCGGCGTTTATGATGCTTGCATCGAGCCGGGACGTTGACCGCCTTTTCTCTCTGCTTCCCTACAAGACGCTGACCTTTTCCAAAATTGAGGACAGGCACGGCATCTATGCGCTGATCGACAAGAACGAAAACCGCGACCGGGATATTCGCAAGCCCCGCCCCTCTATCCGGGCGCAGCTTGCCGCCGACAAAAAGAAAGCCGCTCCGAAGCGGGCGGCAAAAACAAAACATCACGAAATGGAGGTATGAGCATGAACCGATTTACCGTTGAGGAAACAAATCTTATCAGCATCTACATCGCCGATACGCGCAGGGAGCTTATCGGGGAAATGACGGGCGCGCTGCCCTATATGGACGGCGAAATGCGCGAGCTTGCCTTGCGTACCCTTGCAAAGCTCCGCGCCATGAGCGACGCCGACTTTGCCGCTCTCGCCGTATCTGCCGCCGACGAAGTATGAGCGGGCTGAAACGGCTGACGCCGCAGCAGAGCCGCAAAGCGAACGCCCTTATCAAGAAAACCTGCTGCAACTGTATGGGCGGGAACTGCATTTTGCTGGACGATGGAGACGAGTGCGTTTGTCCGCAGCTCATTTCCTATTCGCTTCTTTGCAAATGGTTTCAAAACGCCGTACTTCCCGCCGACAAGCTGCTTTACGCGGAGCTTTACCAAGCCGAGGACAGGCGGCGGTGCGCCGAGTGCGGCGCGGCGTTTGCGTCCACTTCAAACAGTGTCAAATACTGCCCGGACTGCCGCAAGCGGATCACCCGCAGGCAAGCCGCCGAGCGGATGCGGAAACGACGCGCTCGCGTTACGCAGTAGGCGCGAAAAAGCCCTTGCGCCATGCCGCTTTTCAGACGCGATTTGAGCATGACAGGGGATTTATGCCTAAACCCGCAAAAACAGCGTTCTACTGCGTAACAGGCACTTAAAGCAGCACCCACGAAAAGACGGGGCGCGGTGGCCATCATCGGCTGCCGCGCCCCGTTCTCTTTTTTTGCTTATTCCTCGCCGATTTCTGCTACGCCGACCCTGCCGACGTTTAGAAGCCGATATATCGTCAGTGGGATATACCATGCCGCGACCGCAAGCCGCCATATCAGAATGACGCCGCCAATCAAGCCGCCCACAATAAAGTTGAGCGCAACGACGCCCACCGTGCCGGAAAGGTCAAAGCCGCGTGGGATAAGCCATACGAACATACGGCGTATGCCAAAGGGGATGCCGCAGCACAGCCACACATAAAAGTAGTTCGTTGCCCCGTCCTTTGTGAATACCAGCACAGCCCAATAAAACAGCACTCCAGCAATCAGAACGGTCAAAACCGTTTTCTTAAAAAAGTCTTTCCAAATCTCACCTCGCGTCATAACCTCACCTCTGTTTCGTAAAAATATGGATAGCGTTCAGCAGTCCTACATTGGGATAGTTTCATCATACCATGCTTTTTCGGGGATTTCCACACAATCCGCATTTATCCGCGCACATTTTCCTTACCCCGCTCCGGCTCACTTTCGCGCCGCAAAATACTGTCGATGTTCCGCTTGATAACGTCGTACTCCTTGACCTGTTTTTTCAGCCTGCCATAGTCGGCGTACAGCGTTTCTTTCTGTTCTTGGAGCTTTGCATACTCCGCTTGCAACGCGGCGACATTGGGGAGCTTGCCACCGACCAACGCGGGCTTGACCGCTTTTACGGCGGCTTCAAACAATATGATACTGCTCTCATGGGCAGCGCGGTATGCCGCCTTATCCTTTGCTCTGCGGTATGCGTCGTACACAGGCTTTGTCTTTTGGTATGTCGTGATATGCTTAATCAGCACCGCCATATCCGCAAGCCGCCGTTCGACGCCCTTTAATGCGCCTGCCGCCTGTTCACTTGCCGCGCTCACTTCCGCGATTTTTGCGGAAAGCTCTGCATAGCTGTCAATCCTGTTTTCCGTGAGGAAGTTCAGCGTCCTCGCCGCCTGTTTGAGATTGTGGATTTTCGCCCAATGCTCATAGCCCCGGCTTTCCTGCGCCTTGATGCTGTTCTGAATGTCGATAACAAGGGAGATACCGCCGCGCTCCTGCTTCGGGGCTTTGGCGGCGCGGGTGCGCCTGCCCTTGATACGCTCCGTTATGGCTTCCTCTGTATAATCCGCGCCGAGCGTTTTCAAACGGGTAAAGCGTTCCTGCCCCGGTGCGCGGCAAGATATGTATTTACCGGGCTTTATCTCATAGCCCGCAGCTTGCAGCAGCCGCAGAAAATCGGCAAAGTCTGACGCTTGCGGGATAAGCGCGTCAACGGCAATTTTCAGCTTGCCTTTCCAGCTTGTACCCGTCTTTTCCGCTTGGTACTCCGCATAGCTTTTTCCCTTGCTGCCCCTGCCGGGGACAACGACGGACAATCCGTTTTCCCGGCACAGCCTGTCGCTGATGTTGCGTATGCCGTAATAGCTCCGCTTGTTGGAATTGTATTTGCGGTGGTCGATGAAATTGACTGCACAGAAAATAATGTGATTATGGACATGTCCTTTGTCTATGTGGGTAGTCAAAACATATTCGTATTGCCCCTTTGTTACCGCGTCGGCAAGCTGCCGACCTATCTCATGCGCCTTTTCATAACTGACTTCCCCCGGCTCAAAGGATTGCATGAGGTGGTGGGCTAAATTGTTGCCTTTCTCTAACGCTTGCGACAGGGTATATGCAAACTCAATATCTGCCGTTTCATAGGAACAGCCGAACGAGGACACAAGCATTTTTTCTTCTGTCTTGGCGGGATTTTGGATATAGGCGAGGGCTTTGCTCAACGTGCTTTTAATAGGTTTAATCTTTGTAACCGCCATATCTCATTCAGCACCCCCTTTATCTCGTCTATATCCTCTTGATAGACGCTGCCCGTACTGTTCACGCGCCGCGCGATCTGATTGACGTTGACCCCGATCTTCTGTATCTCGGCGGTCATTGCCTTTATGTCGCTATGGTCTATCTGAATGATATATCCGTCGATTGCGATTTTCCGCAGATACGCCGCCATGTTCCGTGTTGGTATCAGCTTCATTTTTTCAAGGATCAAATCGCGCTCGGCTTCCGTCACGCGAAACTTTAGCTGCACCGTCCTTTTCCGTCCGTCCATGCTCTAACGCTCCTTTCCGTTCATAGAGGGTTTGGGACACTTCCCAAGGGTCTGCCCCAACAGGCGATAGTCTGTGAGGGTACAAGCAATTTTCAGCCGCCGCGCCGCAGCGCGGGAGGGCGAAAATACGGAAGTGGGTACCCGCTTCCTATGCTTGCTACGAAAGTTATTCCCCCTCTACTACCTACAAAGCCGGATAAGTACGTTTTGCCAAATAAAAAGGTCGTTGTTCACAAAAAAATTACGTATGAGTTGTTTGAAACCACTTGAAAAGGCTGCATTTTTCGTGTATAATTATTCTGTATAAACATAAGCCGTTACGCTGGAGAAAGAGCGGCGTCGCTTTCTGCTTGCCGCTTTTAAAAAAAGTGTGTTTTTTGCGGAAAGTGTCTTTACAAAATGAAATTCTCGACAATAATTAGAAATACAGAC
>ENA-UOJM01001704-UOJM01001704.1-human-gut-metagenome-genome-assembly--contig:-P116-NODE-1704-length-18419-cov-7.687432_pt1 | contig 18419 bp, 9 predicted proteins | sample MGYA00242349_ERZ723896 | MGnify/ENA metagenome assembly ERZ723896 | reverse complement strand
TCGGCCGTGTCGAAGGCGTAGTAGGCCCAGCCCGCCTCGACGAGTTGCAGGGCGTATTTGAGGTAGATTTCGCGCCGCTCGCTCTGGCGGTAGGGGGCGTGAGGCCCTCCGACGCCCACGCCTTCGTCGATCTCGATGCCGCACCATTTGAGCGATTCCAGAATGTAATCCTCCGCTCCGGGGACGAACCGCTGCGAATCGGTGTCCTCGATGCGCAGGATCATCGTTCCCTTGTGCCGGCGGGCGAACAGGTAGTTGTACAGTGCCGTACGGACGCCGCCGATGTGCAGCGGCCCGGTGGGGCTGGGCGCGAAGCGCACCCGAACTGGTCTTTCCATAGCTGTATTCTTTAATTTTTTTACGATCCCGGTTTGCGGCGTCAGACGTTGAACAGGAAGTGCATGATGTCGCCGTCCTCGACGACATACTCCTTGCCTTCGATCGACAGTTTGCCCGCATCGCGGCACGCCTTCTCCGAACCCAGGGCGGTGTAGTCGTCGTACTTGATGACCTCGGCGCGGATGAACCCCTTTTCGAAATCGGTGTGGATGATGCCGGCCGTCTGCGGGGCTTTCATGCCGCGCAGGTAGGTCCAGGCGCGGGTCTCGTCGGCCCCGGTGGTGAAGAACGTTTCGAGGTTGAGCAATTTGTAGGCCGATTTGATCAGGCGCGCCACGCCCGACTCCTCCAGCCCCAGGTCTTCGAGGAACATCTGCCGCTCGTCGAAGTCTTCCAGTTCGGCGATGTCGGCCTCCGTGGCGGCGGCGATGACGAGCATCTCGGCCCGCTCGCCGGCGATGGCCTCCCGGACGGCCTCGGTGTAGGCGTTGCCCGTCGCGGCGCTCTTTTCGTCGACGTTGCAGACGTACAACACGGGCTTGTCGGTCAGCAGGTTGAGGTCGGCGACCAGTTTGCGGTCCTCCTTGTCGAGTTCCACGGTGCGGGCCGAAAGCCCCTGTTCCAGCACCGACTTGTACTGCAAGAGCAGCTCCACGGCGCGCTTGGCCTGCTTGTCGCCGCCCGAGGTGGCCTGCTTCTGGGTCTTGGAGAGCCGGTTCTCGACGGTTTCGAGATCCTTCAGCTGCAATTCGGTGTCGATGATGCCCTTGTCGCGCACGGGGTCTATCGAGCCGTCGACGTGGGTGATGTTGCCGTTGTCGAAGCACCGCAGGACGTGGATGATCGCATTCGTGTTGCGGATGTTGCCCAGAAATTTGTTGCCCAGACCTTCGCCCTTCGAGGCGCCCTTCACGAGGCCCGCGATGTCGACGATTTCGATCGTCGTCGGGACCACGCGCTTGGGGTTGTCGATCTCCGCGAGGCGGATCAGCCGCCGGTCGGGGACCGTGATCACGCCCACATTGGGCTCGATGGTGCAGAAAGGAAAGTTTGCCGCCTGTGCCTTTGCATTGGACAGACAGTTGAAAAGGGTCGATTTACCCACGTTCGGCAAGCCGACGATGCCGCATTGTAACGCCATTTATTCGTTTCGTTTATGTTGCTGTCAGACAAATTGCGCTTATCGTGAAACAAGCCCACAAAGATACGAATTTCTTTTCAATAATCGGAGACGCTCGCGATTGTTTTGCAGGCTTCGGTGCTTTGGCCCGAGTTGAAGCCGTCCGTGCAGAAGGCCGGTTTGCCGCCTGCGATCTCCCGCACTCTGTCCACCAGCGGTTTGGCGCTCTCGGCTCGGGCCGAGTTGCGTTTTGCCCGGAGTAGGAGCGCTTCCGGTTTTGTCCCCCGGGGGGAGCGAAAATTTGCTATTTCGCATTTTTTATTCGATTTTTACCGCTTGCAGGGGGACAAACCGGACGGTTTTCCGTTATATCGAATGACCGACCAAACCAATGAACCGAATGTTTCGGCAACGCAAGTACGACACCCGACGAATCGACCGGCAGTATGCCGAAGAGACCGACGTATATGTTATGTTGTATAACAGTTACGCCGATGCGCTCTATGCCTACGGCATGGGGTTCGGTTTCGACAACGAAACGGTCAAGGATGTCATCCACGACATATTCCTCGACATTATGACCCGCCAGGTCGACCTGGGCCGCATCGTCAACATCAAGGCCTACCTTTTCCGGATCGTTCACAACCGCCTGGTCGACCTGCACCGTTCGCGGGTGGACAAATGCGACCTTTCGGACCGGGAGCCGGGATTGCGGGTGTCGCTGACCTCGCTCGACGCGATGATCGAATCGGAGCACGTGCTGCGCATCCGCCAAACGATCGAGTCGCTGCTCAACCAGCTCTCGCCCAAGCAGCGCGAGGCGCTGCTGCTGCGCTTCGTCTACGAGATGGAGTATGACGACATCGCCGTCATACTCGACGCCACGCCCCATGCCGTCCGCAAGTTCGTGTCGAAGGGGCTGGGCAAACTTCGGAAGGGCAGGGAGTGCGGCAAGACGATGAAAATAGCCACTTGACACGGCGGACGCTGTTTTTTGCGGTTCGAGGGGGACAAAACGGCGGATTCGCCGTCATAGGGAAGAGCGCGGCGCCGCAGCCGCAGCATGCAGTTTGAAGATTACGTTGGAATCAATGATAAAACCGGACGATATTAAGAAGCACACGGCGGAGTTCTTCACCTCCGACCCGGACTTCGTTTTGTGGTGTCTCGATCCCGAGCGGGCGCAGGACGGCTATTGGTGCGGTTACACCGAACGCCATCCGCAGGACCTGGTCGAATTCGAGCGCGCCGTGAGCCTGGTGCGCCGTGTGGGCAAGACCCATCCCGCGCTGCCGTCCGTGGAGAAACAGTTGCTGCTCGACCGCATCCTGACCGACCATTACGCCCGGCGCCGTTTTGCAGCCCCTCCCCGCCGCCGCAACCGGACGGCGCTCTTCGCCGCCGCTTCCCTGCTGGTCGTCGGCGTCGTGGCGGCCCTGTTCTGGAGTGCGGATTTCACGGGTTCCGGACTGCCTTCGGCCGAGGCCTATGAGAACATCACGCTCGTGACCCGCGAAGGCAGCCGCGAGGTGTACGACGACATCGCCCGTATCAGCCTTACGCCCAAGGGCGAAATCCTGATCGACGGTAAGGAGAACGAAGGGGCGGAGACCGATCGCAGGACGCCCCGGCAGGAGGTGCGCGTGCATACGAGTGAGTTGGTGGTCCCCAAGGGCAAGCGCGCACATCTGCAACTCTCCGACGGGACGCGGGTGTGGATCAATTCGGCGTCGGTGCTCCGTTTCCCGTCGGCGTTCGGTGACACGCGCGACGTCTTCGTCGAGGGCGAAGCCTATTTCGAGGTGGCGAAGGATGCGAACCGTCCCTTCATCGTGCACACCGACCATTTTGCGACCCGCGTGCTGGGCACGTCGTTCGACGTGACGACCGCGCCCCGGGCCGACGGTTCGTCGGCTGTGGTGCTGGTCGAAGGCTCCGTGGCCATCGACGTGGCCAACGGCGAATCGGTGACGCTGAATCCTTCGGAACGCTTCTCGATGAAGGACGGCAGCTATTCGGTCTACGAGGTCGATCCCTATAAATACATCAGTTGGAAGGACGGACTGTTGTTCTTCACCTCGAACACGCTGTTCGAAGTCCTGCAAAAGGTGGCTGCGTTCTACAAGATCGAAATAACCTGCTCCGGGGAGATCGGGAGCCGGAAGTGTACCGGCAAGCTGATCCTGTTCGACGACCTGGACGGCACGCTCGACGTGCTCTCCGACATTTTCCGGATCGCCTACGTCCGGGGGCCCGACGGCTCGGTGGCGGTGAGGCCTGCCCCCGACGATTGCGCCGACGCCGTATATCGCTGACAACCAATTCCAGTCTTAAATACTAACCTTAATACTGTTACTTATGAAGAAACTTTTCTTTGTGAGGAGTGGCTCGACATGCCGTATGCTGCGGATTCTTGCGGCGGCGATGCTGTTGCTTCCGGTGAATCTCCAGCCCGTCCGGGCCTCCCGGCAGGAGGCCGGGGCCAAATCGTCGCTGACCGTGAAGATGAAGGACGCAACGCTGTCGAGCGTCTTTGCCGAGGTCGAGCGGACCAGCCGCTACGCCTTCATTTACACCGACGACGTGCGGCCGCTGCTCGACCGCCGGGTTTCGGTTTCGGTCAGGTCTGCGACCATCGACGAACTGCTGTCCGCGGTCCTCAAGGGAACGGAGCTGACCGGACGGGTGCGCGAAAACCAGGTGATCATCTCGAAAGCGCCCGCCCGGAAAAACGCCGCCGTCACCCCCCCCCCTCCCGGCTGCGAATTCCGGGAGGGAAAGCGTCTTGCAGGGGACGGTGATCTCTTCGGCCGACAACAAGCCCATCGTCGGTGTTTCGGTCTATGTCGAGGGGACGACCGTCGGCGCCACCTCGGACATCAACGGCAACTACACCCTCAAGGTGCCGGCGGGAACGAAACACGTCACCTTCGCTTTTCTGGGCTACGACACCAAGAAGATCGCCGTCGCCGATGTCGAACTGTTCAAGCTCGTGACGCTGATCGAGGCGTCGAACGTCATGGACGACGTGGTGGTCGTGGCCTTCGGCACGCAGAAGAAGGAGAGTTTGGTGGGAGCCGTGCAGGTCGTGCGTCCCAGTACGCTCAAGGTGACGTCGAGCAACCTCTCGACCTCGTTCGCGGGCAAGATCGCCGGCGTCATCTCGACCCAGTCGTCGGGCGAACCCGGCGCCGACGGTGCGAATTTCTGGATTCGCGGCATCTCGACCTTCGGGGCCAACAAATCGCCGCTGCTGATTCTCGACGGCGTGGAGATCGTCTCGGAGATGCTCAACAACATTCCGCCCGAGGCGATCGAGTCGTTTTCGATCCTGCGCGACGCCACGGCCACGGCGCTCTACGGTTCGCGCGGCGCCAACGGCGTAATGATCATTACCACCAAAAACGGCCGCCAGTCGGAGAAGATGGCGATCAACGTTCGTCTCGAGTCGGGCATTTCGATGCCGACGCGCGTGCAGGACATCGCCGCCGGCGTGACGTACATGGAGAACTACAACGAGGCGCTGCGCACCCGCACCCCGGCGGGCGAAACTTATGTGCAGCGCTTTTCGGACGAGAAGATCACGGGCACGCGCAACCGGCTCAATCCCTACGTCTATCCCGACAATGACTGGTATTCGATGCTTTTCAAGGATTTTACGGTCAACGAAAACATGAATCTCAACGTGCGGGGCGGCGGCAAGGTGGTCGACTATTTCCTCAATGCTTCGATCTTCAACGAAAACGGTATCCTGAAGAAGCCCGCGGAGTCGAAATTCAACACCAACATCAATTCGCAGAAATACCTTTTCCAGGCCAACGTCGGCGCGCAGCTCACCCGAACGACCCGCGTGAGTCTGAAGATGAACACGCAGCTGCTTTTCTGGCACCGTCCCGTCGAAGAGGTGAAAAACCTGTTCTACTATACGATGCGCGCCAATCCGGTCGCTTTTCCGGCCATCTATCCCAAAGGCTCCGTGGAGGATCTCGACGACCCGATTTTCGGAAATGCCCCTTCGTGGGACGGTGGCTCTACGGACATCAATCCCTATGCCCTGCTGAGCCGCGGATACGGACAGCGCCACACGCAGTACATCACCACGACCTTCTCGGTGGACCAGGACCTCGATTTCGTCACCAAGGGACTGAAGGTCCGGGGCATGGTCTCGTTCTACAACAAGACCTATGCGGCGACTTACCGTTCTTTTTCTCCCTATTATTACGAAATGACCGACTATACCGACAACGGCGACGGGACTTTCGACTACAACCTGCAAAGCATCGGCACGCCCGGATCGTCCTATCTGGGAACCTCCACGGGGCGGAACGGTTATCGTGAGATCTCGTTGCAGGGGCAGATCGAATATTCGCGCACGTTCGGCAAACACGACGTCAACGCCCTGTTCGTCTACCACCAGAAGGAGAAGGTCGACAATCAGCCCGCCGATGATGAGTACAAGGTGCTTCCTTACCGCGAGCAGGGTCTCGCCGGACGTTTTACCTATGGGTACGACAGTCGCTACCTGATGGAGTTCAACTTCGGCTACAACGGCTCGGAGAACTTCATATCGGGTCGTCGTTTCGGGTTTTTCCCCTCGATCGCCGGAGCGTGGGTCGTGTCGGGCGAACCGTTCTGGGAAGGTATCCGCAGCAAGGTGAACCTGCTGAAAATCCGTGCTTCGTACGGTCTTTCGGGCAACGACTATCTGGCCGACAGCAGCAACAACATCGTCCGTTTCCCCTATCTCACGACGGTCAACATGAACAAGGCGCTCTACGTGTGGTTTTCGCCCAACTTCGTCAAGCAGACCGGACACGAGATCAAGACCGTGGGCAATCCCCTGGCCACGTGGGAGGAGAGCACCAAACTTAACGTAGGACTTGAACTGGGACTGTTCGACGCCCTGACGCTGAACGTCGACGTCTACAAGGAAAATCGTACCGGCATCTTCATGCAGCGGCGTTCGCTGCCCTCGACGATGGGCCTTTCGGGCGTCACGCCCTACGGCAATCTGGGTGAGGTGGAGAACCGCGGCGTCGATGTTTCGCTCGAATACAACAAGGCGTTCAACAAGGACCTGCTGATCTCCGTGCGCGGAACGTTCACCTATGCGCACAACGAGGTGAAGGCCCGCGACGAGGCGAAATACCTGCCCAACAAATACAACTCCGTGCTGGGCAAACCCGTCAATTCGGTTTACGGACTGGTCGCCGACGGCCTTTTCGCCTCGCAGGAGGAGATCGACAACTCGCCCCGGCAGACCTTCATGCCCGATTATCTGCCGGGCGACATCAAATACCGCGACATGAACGGCGACGGCGTGATCGACGCCAACGACCGCACGTCGCTGGGTTATCCCACCGTGCCCGAAATCATGTACGGCTTCGGCGCCTCGGTCAACTACAAACGCTGGGACTTCTCGTTCTTCTTTCAGGGCACGGCGCGCGTCTCGCTGCGCATGTACGACATGCATCCGTTCCGCGACAATCAGTATTCGGGCTTCAACATGACGCAGTACGTTGCCGACGACCACTGGTCGGAAGCCGATCCCAATCCCAATGCCGCCTATCCGCGCCTGGATTACCGCTACAACGCCAACAACACGCAGACCTCGTCGTTCTGGATCAAGAACGGCAGCTACCTGCGCCTGAAGAGCGTCGAACTGGGTTTCACGTACAAAAGCCTGCGCGCCTATCTGGCCGGCACGAATCTGTTCATCATTTCGCCCTTCAAATACTGGGACCCCGAAATGGGAAGCGGCAACGGCTTGAAATACCCGTTGCAGCGCGTGGTGAAACTCGGCCTTCAGTATAACTTCTAAAATTCGAGCGACATGAAAAAAATCATATCCATTTTGCTGTTTGCGTGCGCCGGAGCGCTTGCCGCGTGCGATTTCCTCGACGTGGTTCCCGAGGGGCAGGCGACGCAGGAGGACATCTTCAAAACCTCCAAGGAGGCCCGCAAGTACCTCAATACGCTCTACACCTACGCCCCCAACATCGCGGCCTACCGCTACATGCCCGACTTCTGCGCCGGCGATGACATTATCACCGCCACCAACGGCCAGACCCGTTATTTCCCCTACAAGAGCATGCTCTACAACGAGGAGAACGCCAGCCAGACCTACTACGGTCTGTGGGACGCGACGACCTCTTCCCCGTCCGGACGCACGAACTACGACATGTACAAGGGCATCCGCTACTGTTACATCATGATCGACAATATCGACGCAGTCCCGGGCATCTCGCCGTCCGTGGCCGACGAGTTCAAGGGCGAAGCCTATTTTCTGATCGCCTATTACCACTGGGTGCTGCTGACTCACTACGGCCCGGTCATCCTCGTCAGGGGGCAGCTGGACATGGGGCTTCCCGAGGAGCAGGTCTATGTGGCCCGCAGTCCGTTCGACGAATGCGTGACGTTCATCGCCGAGACCTACGACCGCGCGGCCGATTTGCTGCACGGGTATCCGACGCGTCCCGATGCCGACCTGGGGCGCGCCACCTCGGTGGCGGCCAAGGCGATGAAGGCCCGGCTGCTGCTCTATGCCGCCAGTCCGCTCTGCAACGGCAACACGGAGTTCTACGCGCGTTTCCGCAACAACGACGGCACGCCGCTGATGAGCCAGACCTACAATCCCGAAAAGTGGAAGTGGGCGCTCGACGCCTGCCAGGAAGCGATCACGCTGGCCGAGGACAACGGGCACAGGCTCTACGAAAGCCCGAACGCGACTGCGGCTGCAACCGCTGCCGAGCGCGGCGAGATCAACTACCACGACTGCTTCGTCGAACCGCTCTGGAACACGACCGAGTACCTTTGGGCAATGGGCGACCAGACCGGCATCGAGCACTTGCAGCGTTACGGAGGCGCGCGCCTGAAGCTGCCGTACAGTACCGACGGCTTCTGCATCAACATCGTTCCGACGTTCGAGTGCGTGGAGATGTACTACACGCACAACGGCCTGCCGTGGGACAGAGACCCCGAGACCATGCATATCGACCCCTATGCCTATAATGCCGAAAAGGAGACTGCCAACCTCCATGTCTACAAGGAGCCGCGCTTCTATGCGTCGGTGGGCTACGACCGCGGCAAGTACGCCATCAACGGCGAGGAGTTCATTCTCAAATGCCGCGCCGGCGAGATGCAGGGCAGTGTGCTCGACGCCTCGAAGGAGTACCAGAGCTGTACGGGCTACATTCTCAAGAAGTGGATTCACCGCCAGTCGGCCTTCAACTACGACACCAAGTCGTGGACCTACCGCAAGTATGCCTATCCTTACATCCGCCTTGCGGAACTCTACCTGAGCTATGCCGAGGCCGATTTCGAATACAACGGGTCGTTGAGCGACGCGAGCCTCAATTACCTGAATCTGGTCCGCCGCCGCTCGGGGCTGCCCGATTTCAAGGATTCGTGGGCCTTGGCCGGGGGCATTCCCACCGGCGACGAACTGCGCAAGGTGCTGCACCGGGAGCGTTCGATCGAACTGCTGATGGAGGGCATGCGCTACCACGACCTGCGCCGTTGGAAAGAGGCGGGCGAAGCGATGTCCCGGCGTCCCAAGGCGTGGAATCTCGACGGCAGGACGGCGGCCGATTTCTACCGGGTCTCCACGATGAAGGAGAGCGGCGTACGCACGTTCGAATCCCCCAAGACCTACTGGATGGCCATTCCGTTGAGCGAAATCAATATCAACTATAACCTCGTGCAGAATCCCGGTTACTAACCTTAATAATCCGATTGCGATGAAGAATCTTGCGATATGCCTCCTGCTTCTGCTGGGAGCCGTAGGGTGCGGCGACGATTACGTCGTCTACGAGACGGTGGACACTATGGTCTGCATCCCGAAGAACGATTTCCAGGTCCTCGAATACGATGCCGCTTCGGGCCAGGCGTGCGTTTACGATCTCTATCTTTACAAGGGCGGTTACAATGACGACGGAATCACCGTGAAACTGGTGGTCGACCCCTCCGTGCTCGATGTCTATAACGTGGAAAACGGACTCGAACTGAAGGTGATGCCCGACAGGTATTTCGCCTTCGACCCCGAAGTGCGCTTGTCGGGGGACAGGGTCATGGACCGTGCCGAAATCCGCTTCGATGCCGCTTCGATGCTTGCCGACGGCATTGATTCCTCCTATGTGCTGCCGCTTTCCGTCAGGGCCGATGATCAGGGCAAGGTGCGTCCCGAAAAGAACAGCGTAATCATCCGGGTCGTGATGAAATAACCGTGATGCGGAGGAGGTCCGGCCTCCTCCGCATCCTCAATGCAAAAAAATATGTCAAAATTCTACATGCGGCTTCTGTCGGTGTGCCTCGCCGCCCTTGTCCTGGCGGCCTGCTCCTCCTCGGAGGGCGGCGGTGACGACGGCCCGACCGCCGGACAGATTCCCGATAAGGCCGGAATGACGGTGAAGGGAATCGTGAAGGACAGCGCCGGCAATGGCATTGCCGGGGTGGTGGTGAGCGACGGCCTGGAGGTGACGGCGACCGACGAACGGGGGATTTACTATCTGGCCTCCGACCTCGCGCGGCGCAATTTCGTCTTTGTCTCCGTGCCTGCCGACTGCGAGATCCCCGCCACGCAGGGCTGTCCGCGGTTCTACCGCAAAATCGACCGCAAACAGGCCGTCAACCGGGCCGATTTTACGCTGACACGACGCAAGACTCCGGCCGACCGCCATTCGCTGATCGTTATGGCCGACATTCAGCTGGCTGCCGATAACACGTCGGTGGATTCCTATCTCGGTCATGTCGTTCCCGATGTGCTGAAAACCGTGCAGGGGCTTTCGACCCCGGTTTACGGAGTCAGCCTGGGCGACCTGGTCTGGAACGATATGTCGCTTTTCCCGAAGTACCGTCAGGGGCTGGAGACGCTTGGCTTCACGACCTTCAGCCTGCCGGGCAACCACGATCACGATCCGGCCGAGTTGACCGATTCGCTCGCCTTGCAGAGCTACGAACGCTATTTCGGTCCGGCGAACTACTCGGTGAACATCGGGAAAATCCATTATCTGTTCCTCGACAACATCCTTTTCGACCATGCGCCGACCGCCGAAGAGGAGTATACGATCGGTCTTACGGACGAAATTTGCCGTTGGATCGAAGCCGATTTGCGCTACGTTCCGGCGGGCAGCACGCTCGTCGTCTCGTCCCATTGCCCGATTCTCTATCACACGAAGAACACCGCAGCGCGCAACCACCGCAATTTCCAGCGTTTCCTCGATGCGATAAGCCCCTATAAGGTCCATGCCTTCGGGGGGCACAAGCACTACCATGACATTTACCGTTACGACGACGGACGCAAGGTCATGCACTGCATCGCCCGCACGCCGGGCGACCTGTTCATCAACGGCGACGTCAACTGCGACGGCACGCCGCGTGGCTGTGCCGTGGTCGAGGTCGATGGCGAACGGCTCTCGTGGTATTACAAGCCGGCGGGCGGGAAGCGCGATATGCAGATGCGCCTCTATGCACCCGGACGCACCAATTCGGCCTGTGTCTATGCCAATGTCTGGGGTTATGACACGGCCTGGAGCGCCGTGGAGTGGATTCCCGCTTCGGGCGGGCAGGCGGTGGCGATGGAGCGGACGCAGCGCACCGATCCCTATTACGAGGAGGTGCTGGCGACGGGTGTGCGCGGAGGGACGCCGACCAATACGTGGCATATGTTCCGGGTCGATCCGGGCAGCGAGCGGGGCGGCATGGTGCGGGTCACCGACAGTTTCGGGCATACCTACGAATCGTCCGTGTCCTGGTAAATACGACATTCGAACAAAACCTTAAATACAACTTCAACGATGAAGAGACTTTTTCTTTTTCTGACCGTCGCGGCAGCCGTTTGCTGTGCGGCGTGCAGCGACGATCCCGAGGTCGCCGAATCCAACCTTTCACTGCTCGAGGATAACGTGACGTTCGATATGTTCGGAGGGCGCAGCGTCCTTGAAATCACGGCCGATTCGCCGTGGACGGTCTCCTGCGACGATGATTGGTGCCGCACCAACGTCGCCGAAGGTTCGCACACGAAGAAGATCGTTCTGACGGTCGACCAGAGTTTCCTGCCCGAGGAGCGCACGACCGCGGTGCGTTTTTACGCCGCGGGCGAAGAGAAGCACACCGTGACCGTGACGCAGGAGAAGTTCGAGCCGATCCTCGTGCTGGCGGAGAACGGCGCCGATATAACCGTCTACGGCGCCGGGAGCGAACCGGCCCTGAACCTGCGTGCATCCGTGGCATGGAAAATCGAGGGTGCGACCGACTGGTGCGCCGTGTCGCAGTCCGAAGGGACGAAAAGTTCGGTCGTGAAACTGTTGCTGACCGACGACGGCGAGGGCGTGCGTCCGCGCAGCGCGACGCTGACCGTCTCCTCCGAGATGGAGGGCGTCGAACCGCAGCAGGTGACCGTCGTGCAGCGGTCGACGGGGGCGAATACGGTCGTGGCCAGGGCGGGTGAAACCCGTGCGTTTCCGGCGCGGCGCACCGACGGCGCGTATGTGAAGGGCGTTGCGGCGGACTGGGTCTGGACCACCGACGCAGAGTTGCTTTCGGGGCTTGACTACGACGCTTCCCGGAATGAAATCACCTGCACTGCGGCCAAGTCGAAGCAGGGCAGCGGGCTGGTCGCGCTGTTCGACGCCGGAGGCGCGGTTGTCTGGTCGTGGCTGGTCTGGGTCGTGGACAAGATGCCTTCGGACGTGACCGTCGGCGGTATCGCCTGGCAGGACCGCAATGTCGGGGCCGAATACCATTCGGCCGACCCGAAGGCCTGTGTGCAGGATTTCCGCTCCTACGGACTGTTCTATCAGTGGGGCCGCAAGGAGCCGTTCATCGGCGCGAAGATCCTCTCGAAGAACAAATATTACGAGGGGCATGCGGAGTATCCCGATGCTTTCGGCGCGATGACGCGCGAGGTGGTTTTCAACGCCTCCCGCACCGCCGGCTGGCAGGTCAGCGGCGAGGAGATGACAGCCGCAACGGCAAACGGCAATCCGACGACGTTCTATACCCGGTCGTCCGCAGCGATGTCCGAAGGCTGGACCGAGGGCGGCAAAGGGCTGAACGATCCCTGCCCGGTGGGATACCGGGTGCCGACGGCGGCCGAATGGCAATCGCTGCTTGCCTACGTGGACGGCAACGCCGCCAAGAACCAGGACTCGGGCGACACGTACAGCCGCTGGTATGCGCTCAATTCGGGCGGAACCCTCATCGGCCCGTCGACGATGTTCCGCAAGGGCGATAACGGCCGCATCCACTATCCGGGGCGTTCGGCAGCCTATTGTTCGTCGACGCTCGTCGGCGGCAAGCCGCTCCCGATGTACGACTGGAAGGCGGGCGACGCCACGGGCGAGGGGACCTATTACGAACGGAAGATGACCACAGCCTACGGCATGCGCTGCGTGAAGGAGTGACGCCGCTGCGATCGCGGGGGCTTCGGGCGGGAGTGAGTTTATTCCGTTCCGAAGCCCTTTTTTTTGCGGTATTTTCATTACCTTCGCATGTCTTTTCAAACTTTTACCGATGAAAAATAGCATCTTTACCGTATTGGCGGCCCTCGTGCTGTATCCCGCCGGGGCGCAGCCCGTCACCCCGCAGGACCGGCGGCGCGCCGCGGAACTGGTCGAACGCATGACGCTCGACGAAAAGATCGGCCAGCTGGTCCAGCAGCGCGGAGGCGGCGCCGTCACGGGACCCGACAAGACGGAACTTTCCGTCGAACGGCTGGTCCGCGAAGGGCGCTGCGGCAGCGTATTCAACATCAAGTCCTTCGAGGAGACCGAGCGGTTGCAGCGGATCGCCGTCGAGGAGAGCCGGCTGGGCATCCCGCTGCTGATCGGCGCCGACGTGATCCACGGTTTCCGGACGATCTTCCCGATCAACCTCGCCGTCGCCGCCTCGTGGGACCCTGCCGCCGCGGAGTCGCTGGCCCGCGTTTCGGCCCGCGAAGCTTCGGCCATGGGCATCCATTGGACCTTTTCGCCGATGTGCGACGTTTCGCGCGACCCCCGGTGGGGTCGTGTCTCCGAGGGCGCGGGCGAAGATCCCTATCTGGGCGCGCGTGTCGCCGAAGCGATGGTGCGGGGCTATCAGGGCGACTTGTCCGACCCCTCGTCGGTCCTTGCCTGCGTGAAGCATTTCGCCGCCTACGGCGCTCCGCAGGCCGGGCGCGAATACCATGCGGTCGATATGTCCGAGCGGGTTTTCCGCGACAGCTACCTGCCGCCTTACCGGGCGGCGCTCGATGCCGGGGCCGCGACGGTGATGACCTCGTTCAACGACCTCGACGGCGTTCCGGCCACGGCCAACCGCTGGCTGATGCGCGACCTGCTGCGCGACGAACTGGGCTTCGGCGGATTCGTGGTGACCGACTACGGCACGATCGGCGAACTGAAAGCTCACGGCGTGGCGGGCGACGATGCGCAGGCTGCCGAACTGGCCCTGCGCGCCGGGGTCAACATGGACATGATGAGCGCCGCCTACCTGTTCCATGCCGCCGAACTGGTGCGGGAGGGGCGTATCCCGGAGTCGCTGATCGACAGCCTTTGCCGCGAGGTGCTGGCCGTGAAGTTCCGCCTGGGGCTGTTCGACGATCCTTTCCGCTACCAGGCGAAGGAGCGCGAGAAGTGCTATTACGCCCCGGAACATCTCGATGCCGCGCGCCGCGTGGCCCGCAGTTCGATGGTGCTGCTGGAGAACCGCGGCGGCGTGCTGCCCCTGAAAAAGGGGAGCCGGATCGCGCTGGTGGGACCTTTCGCCGATTCCCGGTGGGACCTGATCGGCTCGTGGGTTCATTTCGCCGAGGCCGGCCGGACCTCGACCTTTCTCGACGGACTGCGGGCGCGTTTCGGAGCCGACCGTGTGACCTATGCCCGCGGATGCGACCCGCACAAGGCCCTCGAAGGCGGTATTTCGGAGGCGGTGGCCGCAGCCGCGAAGTCGGACGTGGTGCTGGTCGCGCTCGGATTGAAGGCGGGGGAGAGCGGCGAGGCGGCAAGCCTTGCGTCGCTTGCGCTGCCCGACGCGCAGCGTGACCTGCTGGAGAGCTTGAAGCAAACCGGGAAACCGATTGTCGTCCTGCTGGTTACGGGTCGTCCTATGGAGCTGGCCCGCGAAGCGGAACTTGCCGACGCCCTGCTGCTGACCTGGTATCCGGGCACGATGGCGGGCGAGGCGCTGGCCGATGTCGTGTCGGGCGACTACAACCCCTCGGGGCGTTTGCCGATGACCTTTCCCCGCACGGTGGGGCAGATTCCGATCCATTACGACATGAAGAGCACGGGACGTCCGGCCGACGAGTCGGGCAAGCCCAACAAATACACTTCGCGCTATCTCGACGTACCCAATTCGCCGCAGTATTGTTTCGGCTACGGGTTGAGCTACACGACGTTCGGTTATTCGGACCTGCGGGTGCTGACGCCCGAAACCGCCGTCGGCGGCGAGGTTCGCGTGTCGGTCCGCGTGACCAACACGGGCGGCCGCGACGGCGAGGAGGTCGTGCAGCTCTACGTGCGCGATCTGCTGTCCGGTGTGACGCGTCCGGTTCGTGAACTGAAAGGTTTCCGGAAGGTCATGCTTCGCGCCGGGGAGAGCCGCGAGGTGACCTTCACGCTGACGCCCGACGACCTTTCGTTCTGGCGTCTCGACAAAAAGTGGGGCCAGGAGCCGGGCGACTACCATGTCTGGGTAGGGCACGACTCCGACTGCACGCTCGGCGGCAGTTTCCGGATCACCGAATGATTCGTCTCTCCGGCACGGCGGCCGACGCCGCGGGTGCGGGACAGCTGCAAGGGAGCAGCGGCTTCGGCCGCCGCTCCCTTTTCCGTGCCCGGCGGGACGGTCCGGATGTCCCGGAAAAACCCGTTCGGAGATGTTTCGGACAAAAGGTTCCGGGGAATGGCTGGGCTTTCGCAAATTTTTTCTACCTTTGGAGGTCAAAACAGTACGCAATGATGGATTTGAAGACGATACGTGCCGAACTGCGCAAGCTGACCGCGATTGTCGACGGCTGGGAGCCTTCCGGGGAGATTCCGGCCCTCGAACGCGACCTGGCGCTGGAAAAACTGCGGACGCTCTACGATGCGGTGCGCTTTACGGAGGTGGAATCCCTTCCGGAATCCCCGGTTGCGGAGACGGAGCCTGCGGCGGCTCCGGTGCCCATCGACCTCGGGGCGGTGCTTTCGCTCGACCCGACGGACGAAGCCGTGTTCGAACCCGGTCCCGATGCCGTTTCAGGACCCGCGTTCGATGCGGAGGCGGAACCCGCAGAGCCGTTTTCCGAACCCGATACGACGGTCGCGGCCGATTCTGCCGGGGTGTTTGCCGGGGGGAATCCCGATACGGAGACGCCCGGAATGGCGGAGCCTGCGGCGTCGGATTCCGAGCCGGAACTTGAGGGGGAATCCGGATTTGAGCCTGATCCCGAAGCGGCGTCCGAAGCCGCATTCGTCGCCGGAGAATCCGAACCGGCCGCCGAATCCGGACCGGTCGCAGCATCCGAATCCGAGGCCATGCCCGAACCGTCTGCGAAGCCGGTCGCTGCGCCTGAATCCGAGGCTGCGGCTGAACTGTCTGCGAAGCCGGTCGCTGCGCCCGGACCTGCCGCTGCGGCTGAACCGGTCGTCGTTCCGGAACCCGCTCCTGCGCCAGCTCCGGAACCCGCTCCTGCGGAGAAACCCCAATACATTGCGCCCACGCTGTTCGGACTGGAGGAGGAGACCGTCCGCCACCGTCACAAACAGCGCGTCATCATGTCGCTCTACGATACGCCTGCGCCCGCCGAAAAGCCCGCAAGGCCCGAAACGGCGGAAAGACCGGCGGAGCGTCCCGAACCCGCTGCCCGCCCCGAACCTGCTGTGACGCTCGAACCCGCTGCCCGTCCCGAACCCGCTGCCCGTCCCGAACCCGCTGTCCGTCCCGAACCCGCTGCGATGCCCGGACCGACTGTCCGTCCCGGGTTTGCCGCGACTCCCGAACCGGCGGCTGCGCCTGCGTCCGCAGGTCCCGGGCCGCAGTCCGGAATGTCCGTGCCGCAGTCCGCGGCGGAACCCGTCACCGTTTCGGAAGCGCCTGCCGCCGCCGAGCCGGAGGAGGCCGAATCCGGAGCGAGGGAGGTTGCGGTCCCTGTCGGGGCCGTGCTGGGCGAGGTGATCAACCACGACGTGCAGACGCTGGCCGACACGATCGCTCCGCGGCGCGACATGGCTTCGGAACTGCGCCGCGGCGAACCGGTCGCCGACCTTCGCAACGCCATCGGCATCAACGACAAGTTCCTGCTGATCCGCGATCTGTTCGGCGGCGACGGCGAAGCCTATGAAGAGGCGATCGCGACGCTCAACGCCTTCGACGATTTCGACGAGTGCATGATCCACATTGCCGAGAACTACGCCTGGAATCCCAATTCGGACGGCGCGAAGTTTATGATGGAACTGCTCGAACGCAAATTCGCCTGACACGATGGCCAAACTCTATATCGTACCTACGCCGATCGGGAATCTGGACGACATCACGCTGCGCGCGGTGAACGTCCTGCGCGAGGTGGATTTCATCCTCGCCGAGGACACGCGCACGACGTCGTTCCTGCTGAAGCACCTCGGCATCGAGCAGAAACTCCGTTCGCACCACAAGTTCAACGAGCACGCCACGGTCGAAATGGTCGCCGGGGCGATCGCCGCGGGACGCAATGCCGCCCTGGTGTCGGACGCCGGGACGCCCGGCATTTCGGACCCCGGGTTCCTGTTGGTGCGCACGTGCGTCGAGGCGGGGATCGAGGTCGAGACGCTGCCCGGCGCCACGGCGCTGATTCCGGCGCTGGTGCAGAGCGGGTTTCCGTGCGACCGTTTCTGCTTCGAGGGCTTCCTGCCCCAGAAGAAGGGGCGGATGAAGCAGTTGCAGGCGCTTGCCGGCGAGGAGCGCACGATGATTTTTTACGAATCGCCCTACCGCGTGGTCCGGTGTCTCGAGCAGTTCGCCGAGGTTTTCGGCGAAGACCGCCGGGTTTCGGTGTCGCGCGAGATCACCAAGAAGTTCGAGCAGACCGTGCGCGGAACCGTCGCCGAGGTGCTCGGGCATTTCCGCACGACCGAACCCAAGGGCGAGTTCGTGATCGTCGTGGCCGGAAAGCCCAAAGTCCGCCGCGTCCGGGAGGACGGGGAGGAGTAACTCAAATCGAAACGCATTGATGGAAGAGAACCGTACAGACGATACACAAAAGGTAAAACGTTCGTTTTCGGCGTGGCTCGGGGAGCTGCGCGAATTTATGAAGGGCCGTTTCAGCCTCGACGAGGACAAGGCGCAGCGCGACGAGGTCGTGGCCTCCGTCTCGAAGGGCGTGGAGTTCCGCGGCGTCAACCTCTGGGTGCTGATCTTCGCCACGATGATCGCCTCGCTGGGCCTGAACGTCAATTCGGCCGCGGTGATCATCGGCGCGATGCTCATTTCGCCGATCATGGGCCCGATCATGGGTGTCGGCCTCGCGCTGGGCATCAACGATTTCGAACTGCTCAAGAAGTCGCTGCGCAACCTGGCGCTGATGTTCATCGTCGCCATCATCACCTCGACGGTCTATTTCTTCATCTCGCCGCTCTCGTCGAACAGCAGCGAGCTGCTGGCGCGCACCGTGCCTACGACCTACGACGTGCTGATCGCCCTGTTCGGCGGCCTGGCGGGCATCGTGGCGCAGACGCGGCAGGACCGCACGTCGACCGTCATTCCCGGCGTGGCCATCGCCACGGCCCTCATCCCGCCCCTCTGTACGGCGGGCTTCGGACTGGCCACGGGGCAGTTCCGCTTTTTCATCGGCGCCTTCTACCTCTTCTTCATCAATTCGGTGTTCATCGCGCTGGCGACCTATGCCATGGTGCGTTTTCTGCAATACGAGAAGAAGGTCTTCATCGACAAGGTCCGCGAGCGCACGGTCAAGCGGCTGATGATGGTCATCACGCTGGTGACCTTCATCCCGAGCGTCGTCATC
>ENA-UOJM01001702-UOJM01001702.1-human-gut-metagenome-genome-assembly--contig:-P116-NODE-1702-length-18423-cov-5.025860_pt1 | contig 18423 bp, 10 predicted proteins | sample MGYA00242349_ERZ723896 | MGnify/ENA metagenome assembly ERZ723896 | reverse complement strand
CGTTTGCAGCATTGCTGCTGCACAACCATCCGGTTGACTGTCATATCCTGACAGCTTACCTTTGCTACGCCATTCCGAGATATCCCAAAATCAGGCGAGAGCTTCAGTGTCTGCATCATCCGTTCGATCTCCTGTTGCTGATCTAACACCATCCGGTAGATTCGGCTGTTGCTCCCGGTTCTTTTTACGGAACATTCCATACGGATATCAAATAATACCTTGATCAAAGCTGCCATCGTCTTTGCTATAATACTGCGTTCTGTCGTTATACAGAGTTTAAAGAGTGAACCATTCCTGTACCATACATCTGCCACCATCGACATCATTCCTGAAAGCTCTGCGATCCTGCAGTGTCTGGCACTGCTGATATTCTTCGCAAGTTCTGCTTTTACTTCCGAGGAAAAGGACATATGTCTCACTCCTGTTCTACAATTTCTTTACGACTGCATCTTTTCCGATATCACGGTGATATATTCTCACAGTGTATGTGGATTTCTGCAGACGATTATATACTTCATTCGCGATCGTTACAGAACGGTGTTTACCACCGGTACAGCCGATCGAGATAACAAGCTGGTTTTTGCCTTCTTTAATATAATTCGGAATCAGGAACTGTACCAGATCTATAAATTTATCCAGAAATTCCGGTCCTTCCTTACAGTTCATGACATAATCCTGAATCACCTTATCATTTCCGGTCAGTGGTCTCAATTCTTCATCATAATAAGGATTTGGCAGGAATCTTACATCCTGCACAATATCCGAATCTCTTGGGATTCCATATTTGAAGCCAAATGACATAATGGTAATGATAAAATTCCCATATTCCATATTCTGCACAAAGATCTTATCCAGTTCAGATTTAAACTCCCGAACCAACAAATTCGTTGTATCTATGATATAATCGGCTTCATCCTTGATAAAGCCGATCAGTTCTCTTTCTTTTTTGATACCATCTATGATCCTTCCGTTCTTTGCAGATAATGGATGATTCCTTCTTGTTTCCTTGAACCGTTTTACCAGCTTCTCATCTGAACATTCCATAAACAGGATCTCATACTGGTATCCATTTTCTTTCATGTCATTTAAGCAGGCATTCAACTGGCTTAACGCTCTTCCGCTCCGGATATCGACACTGATCGCCACGTTATCAACTTGAATCTGTTCATCATATGCAATTTCCGCAAAACGCTTAATAAGCTGGATTGGGAGATTATCCACACAGAAGTATCCTGCATCCTCCAGCGTTTTCATCGCTGTTGTCTTTCCTGCGCCGCTCATTCCTGTCACAATTACAAATCTCATCCTAGAATGCCCCCAGTGTCTTTATCTCAAGCTCCAGATCCACACCGGAACTGTCTTTTACTTTTTTCTTTACGTCGTCTACCAACTGCATGACATCAGCCGCCGTTGCGCCGCCTTTGTTCACCACAAAACCACAATGCTTCTCTGATACCTGAGCTCCTCCTACAGTATAACCGCGAAGTCCCGCATCCATGATCAGTTTTCCTGCAAAATATCCCTCCGGTCGTTTAAAAGTCGATCCTGCCGACGGATATTCCAGTGGCTGCTTTGAGATTCTCGCTTCTGCCAGCCGTTTCATCTCTTCATCTATCTTATCCATATCTCCGGTCTGAAGTTCAATTACAGCTTCCAGCACAACCAGACCATCCTGTTCTGCCTTACTGTGGCGGTAGCCGAATTCCATATCTGCACCCGCGATCTCATAGATCTGTCCATCCTGATCCAGCACCTTTACAGATGTGATAATATGCTTCATCTCTCCGCCATATGCTCCTGCATTCATATAAACAGCACCACCAACGCTACCCGGTATACCAGATGCAAATTCCATTCCGGTCAGTCCGTGCTGTTTTGCTGTTACCGCAGTTTTGATCAGGGATGCACCTGCCTGCGCAGTGATCCTTGTTCCTTCCACCGTGATCCTAGACATTCCATCTGCTATATGAATGATCATTCCACGATAGCCATCATCTGATACCAGTAAGTTGCTTCCATTTCCCATAATAAAAAACGGAACTTTTTCCTTTTTACAGAGGTCTGCAAGCTCTGCGATCTGCTCCGGTTTCTCCGGTTCAGCAATAAAATCTGCTTTTCCACCGATCCGGAAGGTTGTATATCGGTTCAAAGGTTCTTTTGTTTTTATTCTGTTTTCTCCTGTGATCGCTGCTGCGCTCTCATAAAACGATGTCATATAATTTTAAACTCCTGACCTGTTTTTATTCCGGATTCTCAAGAATCTTATAAACCTGATAGACAAAACAAAGCCTTTAACATAAGGTTTTGCATGCTGTTCCAGTTGATTTCTCAAAATCTCAAACACTACCACACAATATCATACATTAAAGGCTTTTAGAATTCAATATTAAAAATGTATAGAATTTTCAGGGCGTTTCAACCCGATTTATGTAATTTACACATAGTTTACTTAATACTTTTTACTGATTCAGTATACTGCACGCACCACCATACATACCCGCATCGTTACCAAGCGTAGCAAGTGCAAACTTGGTCTGTCTGCATGCATGAAATGCATATTGTGCAAAATATTTTGCAGTTGTATCGATCAGGATATCTCCTGCTCTGGATACGCCACCACCGATTACGAAGATTTCAGGATCTACTACACATGCGATCTGGGCAAGTGCTTTTCCAAGAACCTTTCCATGATTTTCTACCAGTGTTGCTGCAAGCTCATCACCTTCTTTTGCTGCATCAAAGATCTCTTTTGCTGAAATGTACTGGATCTGACGAAGCTTGGATGGCTTGTCTGTTGTATTTAAAATGATCTTTGCCATACGAACGATACCGGTTGCTGATGTATACTGTTCCAGACAGCCCTTGTTACCACATCCGCATACTTCTGTCTCGTCGTCATTTACACAAATATGTCCGATCTCACCGCCTGCACCGTTGGTTCCCGCGAGCATCTTGCCATTTAAAATAATACCGCCGCCGACACCGGTTCCAAGTGTTACCATTACGATATCCTTATGGCCTTTTCCGCCGCCCTGCCACATCTCACCGAGTGCTGCCATGTTTGCATCATTTCCGGCTTTTACAGGAAGGTCTAATAATTTGCTGAGTTCTTCTTCTACATTGAAGATTCCCCATCCAAGGTTTACACATTTGATAACCGTGCCGTCTGCCTTTACAGGACCCGGAACACCCATTCCAACACCTGCTACATCAGACTTCTCGATCCTTTTCTCTGCCAGTTTATCTTCAACAGATGCTGCGATATCGCTTAAGATATATTTTCCGCCTTCATCTGTTCTTGTTGTGATCTCCCATTTCTCAACCATCTCACCCTGTGTTGTAAACAGACCGATCTTTACGGTTGTTCCTCCGATATCTACTCCAAATACATAGTTTGCCATTTTTCTACTGCTCCTCCTTATTTGCATTGCCCTTCATGATATTCTGCGTCACTCTGTTATATAATTCCTGTGCCGCATTATATCCCATCTTCTTCTGTCTATGGTTAACCGCTGCAGATTCAACAATGATCGCGATATTTCTGCCCGGACGGATCGGAATATTATGACTTACGACTTTATTTCCAAGAAATTCCGTGTACTGGTCTTCCAGTCCCAGACGGTCATACTCCGTATCCTTGCTCCACTCTTCCAGATTGATGACCAGATCGATGTTCTGATCCAGCTTTACACATTCTACACCAAACAGTGATTTTACGTCAATGATTCCAATACCACGCAGCTCGATAAAATGTCTGGTAATATCCGGTGCTCGTCCAACCAGCGTCGCATCACTGACCTTCTTGATCTCAACCACATCATCTGCAACCAGACGGTGGCCTCTCTTGATCAGTTCCAGAGCAGCCTCCGATTTACCGATACCACTCTCACCCATGATCAGAACACCTTCGCCGTATACATCGACCAGTACAGCATGTACGGATATTCTTGGTGCCAGTTCTACATGGAGCCAACGATCTACCTCATGTACAAATGCAGATGTAACGGCACTTGATGTGAGGACAGGCACTCCGTGCTTCTTTCCTGCTTCTATAATAAATTCATATGGTTCCAGATCTCTGCAGAATATCAGACACGGCGGCTTATATGAAAAAAATTCATTTATGATCTTGATATTTTCTTCCTCTGTATGCATCGCTGCAATATAGGCATGTTCTACATTTCCGCATATCTGGATACGTCCTGCATCAAAATGTTCAAAGAATCCTCCAAACTGTACCGCCGGGCGGTTCATACCCGGATCCTGGATCAGCACCTTATCGGTATCGATCTCCGGTGTATAATTCTTCAGATTCATTTTCTCTATGAGTTTGGATACTGTTATACTATAAACCATCTTCTCCTCCTGTTTTCCCTAGTTTCAGTTCTTGTTTCATTATATTCTACAACCTATTTATCGTCAATTCATCAATTTATTTTTTCAGGAAAAAAGCCACCTGTTTTCTGAATCTTATGTTATACTGATTTTTATGTGTGAATCTGCTGTTTTTAGAATACGCAGCGGAAAGGATATGAATTCAAAGTATGTTTAATTTTGAAGAAGAATTAAAAAAACTGCCTCATACACCGGGTGTCTATCTGATGCATAACAAGACCGATGAAATCATCTATGTCGGCAAAGCCATTGATCTGTATAACCGGGTACACCAGTATTTTCAGTCAGGATATAAACGCTCACCTAAAATCGAAAAAATGGTCAGCCACATCGCGTGGTTTGAATATATCATCTGCGAATCTGAAATTGAAGCACTGGTGCTGGAATGTAATCTGATCAAAGAACACCGTCCGCACTACAATACAATGCTTACGGATGACAAAAGCTATCCATACATCAAGATCACAGTCAACGAGGATTTCCCTCGTATTCTGTTCTCGCATCAGATGCACCGGGATCATGCCAGATATTTTGGTCCTTATACTAATGCAGGCGCTGTCAAGGATACCATTGATCTGTTAAAAAAACTATATCATCTGCGAAGTTGCAACAAAAAGCTGCCACAGGAAACAGGGCTGGATCGTCCATGTCTGTATTACCACATCGGACAGTGCAAGGCTCCCTGTCAGGGTTACATCTCAAAAGAGGACTACAGCAGACAGGTGGAACAGGCAATCCATTTTCTGACCGGGCATCACCAGCAGACGGTAAAGGAACTGGCAGAAAAGATGAAACAGTTGGCAGCCGATATGGAATTTGAACAGGCGGCAGAGGTTCGTGATCTGATCGAAAGCATCAAGCACATCGCATCAAAGCAGCGTGTTGACAACACAACAACCGATGACCGTGACGTGATCGCGATGGCTACCAACAACATGAACGAAGGCGTTATCTCGGTCTTTTTCATCCGAAACGGCAAGATGATCGGCAGAGAACATTTTCATATGACCGGTGTGCAATCGGAATCTTATGGAGATATTATGGCTGCATTTTTAAAACAGTATTACGCTTCTACTCCATTTCTCCCTAAGGAGATCATTCTGGAGCATGAAGTAAATGAGCAGGAGCTGATCGAACAATACTTAAGCGAACGACGGGGAAATCTGGTACACATCCTCACACCTCAAAAAGGTGACAAAGCCAAGCTGTTAAAGCTTGCGCGTGACAATGCTTTTCTTGTTCTGACACAGGATACTGAAAAGCTGAAACGGGAGCAGGCTCGAACAGAAGGTGCTGCAAAGGAACTGGCAGAACTGATCGGTGTCCCATCTGCCAAACGACTGGAAGCCTTCGATATCTCGCACATCAGCGGCTACCATTCGGTTGCTTCGATGGTGGTCTTTGAAAATGGAAAAGCCAGACCCAATGAATACCGCAAATTCAAATTAAGAACTATCGACGGCCCGGATGACTACGCCAGTATGCGCGAGGTTCTGACAAGACGATTTACCGATGAACGTTTTAAGGTCTATCCTGACATCCTTATGATGGATGGTGGTAAGGGACAGGTCAACATTGCCCTGGAGGTTCTTGACGAACTGCATCTGAATATTCCGGTCTGCGGTATGGTAAAGGATGACTACCACCGGACCAGAGGACTGTATTATAACAATAAAGAAGTGGAATTTTCAAAGAATACACAGGCATTTGACATGGTTACCCGTTTGCAGGACGAAGCCCACCGTTTTGCCATCGAATATCACAGAAGCCTCAGAAGCAAATCTCAGGTACATTCTATCCTTGAGGATATACCGGGCATCGGCCCTGCCAGACGAAAGGATCTGATGGGATACTTCAAGGATATTTCAAGGATCCGGGAGGCATCCATCGAAGAACTGATGCAGGCGCCATCCATGAACCGGAATGCCTCCGAAGCGGTGTACGGATTTTTCCACAAGGAGTGAGCTAACCTGTGAATATATCTGCAAAAGATGGAAATAGCATAATATATTTGGACACTTTTGACCTTACCAACCAGGGGACGTTCCCACTCGTTTCCACTCTGTGTAACTTCGAACTAACCTCGGCTAAGCCTCGCTAAGGTCTCAGTTACTCCTGCAGCGGTACTAAGATGCTGCTAATGCACCATCACACCACAGGGGTGCGCTTTCGTTCTAAGCTCGTGCAAGCACTCACTAAGTACGAAATGTGAGTACCGGCGGACTCAAATGCCCCTGTTTGGGTAAGTCAAACTGTCCAAATATAATTTACTTTCTTATTTTTTTGCAGATATATTCACAATTATTTAATAAGGAGATAAAGATGGAATATAATTTTTTTGCTATGATTTCAAGGATGAAATACATCGACCGCTGGGCGTTGATGCGGAATACAAGGGAAGAAAATCTGTGTGAGCACAGCTTGGAAGTCAGCATTATCGCTCATGCACTTGCCGTGATCGGCAATACCTATTATGAAAAGGATCTGAATGCAGAGCGGGCTGCTCTGATCGGACTTTACCATGACGCTTCAGAGATCATAACCGGTGATATGCCGACACCGGTCAAGTATTATAACGACGCTATCAAGGAATCCTTTAAAATGATCGAGAAAACAGCCTGCTACAAGCTGTTAAACAAACTGCCGGATGAAATGAAACCACAGTATGAACCACTCTTCTTCCGCCAGTCCGGAGATGAATATATCTGGAAGCTTGTAAAAGCGGCAGATAAACTATCTGCTCTTATCAAATGTATGGAAGAAACCTCTGTCGGCAATCCGGAATTCTCCAGCGCCTACGAATCCACAAAGGCTTCTGTCGACAAGCTGGCTGCCGACCTTCCGGAGGTTGAACGCTTTCTGTCTGACTTCCTCCCTGCCTACGGCAAAAACCTCGACCAGCTTCAATACGACCGATAATGCTTTATATAGGTATTCTATCGATTTACGCAGTTATACTTTTTAAAAGTCATTAATACTATAGGTATCATACAACTATTATTCCGCAAAACGCTCTCGCTCTACCCTCATGTAACGGTACTAGACTCCCTGCCTTCGGCAGCTCATCAAGGACCGACATTCGGGCAGGTTTGCTTCATAACAGTGTATAATACCTATAGTGTTAATGATTTTTTCTTTCTCAACTGCATAAATCGATCACCTATATCCTATAAAGCATTATCGGATTAACAAAATGTCCACTTTTTTGCTAATAGACCATTTCTATGCTGATCCACAAGATATATCAAAAACACCGTCCCCAGTCTGATATATCACACACTGTTATGAAGCAAGCCTTTCCGAGCGTCGGTACTTAAGTTGCGTCTTTTGCAACTTTATGTACCGCTACGCCGAGGAATAGAGCGCAAGCGCCTTGCGGAATAATAGTTGTGTAATATACCAGACTGGGTACGGTGTTACATTCCTATCTCTGTGGTTCCACCTGAGCAAGAATTGACATGAATTCTTTGCCGGTGATCGTTTCATGTTCTATAAGGAAGCTGGCGATAGAATCCAGGGCTGCCATATGGGCAGACAAAAGTTTCTTTGCTTTATTATAGGAATCTCGCAGCATATCACGGATCTCCTTATCGATCTTGGTTGCAGTTTCATCGGAACACTGAAGGGCAAGATTTCTGTCCAGATACTGTCCTTCTATTGATTCAAGCTGCACCATGCCGAATTTATCTGACATACCATACATGGTTATCATAGCCCTGGCGGTCTTGGTCGCCTTCTCGATATCATTTGATGCTCCTGTCGTTACAGAGTCAAATTTCAATTCTTCCGCTGCACGTCCGCCGAGCAGGGTTATAAGCTCTGCTTCCAGTTCTTTCTTGGATTCGAGATATTTCTCTTCTTCAGGAACCTGCCATACATAACCAAGGGAACCCATGGTTCTTGGAACGATCGTAATCCTCTGGATCGGCTCCGTATGCTTCTGGAGTGCTGCAAGCAATGCATGTCCGACTTCATGATAAGCAACGATCTGCTTTTCTTCTTTACTGAGCAGACGATCCTTTTTCTCTTTTCCGGCAAATACAACCTCTACCGCACCGATCAGATCCTGTTGGGAAACCAGACTTCTGCCATCTCTGACAGCGGCCAGCGCTCCCTCATTTATAATATTGGCAAGATCCGCACCAACCGCACCTGAAGTTGCAAGTGCCAGTTCATGAAGATCAACCGTTTCATCCATCTTGACATTCTTGGAATGAACCTTCAGTGTATCGATTCTTCCCTTCAGATCCGGCTTCTCTACGATAACTCTGCGGTCAAATCGTCCCGGACGAAGAAGTGCCTTATCAAGCACCTCAGGACGATTCGTTGCTGCAAGGATCACAATACCCTTTGATGTATCAAAGCCATCCATCTCTGCAAGAAGCTGATTCAGGGTCTGCTCCCGTTCGGAATCTCCGCCATGCCTGGAATCTCTGCTTCTTCCAATTGCATCGATCTCATCAATAAATATAATACATGGTGCCATCTGTGTCGCCTGTTTGAACAGATCTCTGACACGGGAAGCACCCACTCCGACATACATCTCTACAAAGCTGGACCCGGACATAGAAAAGAATGGTACATTTGCTTCACCTGCCACTGCTTTTGCAAGCAGGGTCTTACCGGTTCCCGGAGGGCCGACAAGCAGTGCCCCCTTTGGCAGCTTCGCTCCGATATCCAGATATTTCTTTGGATTGTGCAGGAAATCGACCATCTCTGTCAGAGATTCCTTAGCCTCTTCCTCTCCGGCAACATCCGCAAAGGTAACACCTGTTTTCTTCTCAACGTAAATCTTCGCATTTGCTCTACCTACACCGCCGCTTCGTTTCATGATCATCGACAGCAACAGATAGAATGCAACGATCATTACAATGTAAGAAATGATCGTGCCAACCATGGCACTTCCGCTTTCATCTACACCTTCATATTCTGTTCCATATTTTGTCTTTGCCTGACGAAGCTTCTCTGCCAGACTGTCATCCGATATTCTGGTTGCAGTATATTTCGTCTTACTGATCACCTTATCATCGGCATTATTTTCAAATACGATCTTACTTCCGTAGATCTTTACGGAACCAACCTCGCCCTTATCTAACATCTCGATAAACTGACCATATGTGACTTCCTCTTCCCTGCCGGATGACACCCGGTCAAATACGCGCCAGAATAAAAATGTCAGTAAAATGGAAATAACCAGGATCACCATGATCGAGCGGTTGTTTCTTCCTTTATTTCCATTATTATTGTTATTGCTGTTATTATTGTTATTATTGTTGTTATTACTGTTATCAGGTAAATTGTTGTCCAATCAGAACCTCCTTTTTATACAGCCTGCCTGCTGTATTCTTCTTTTGTATATATTCCCGGCAATTTCGCATCCATTATAACCACGTTTTTCCCGGCTTTCAAGATGGCACCGCTTTTGTTCATGAAGATTTAACCTTTCTATTCACCCAGATAGTCCATCGCAATACCAAGAGAGGTTTCTCCTCTGCTGATCGTCAGACTCCATTTTCCAATCTGAAGTTCTGTATAATTTGCACTGGAATCATCCGCAGAATACTCCTTTTCCTGATAGGCGCAAATCATCTCTGTTGTCCGTTCCAGACTGTCGCCCTGAAGTGTTTCATCCTCAAGTGCCATTACCAGATCTTCATAGATCTGATCCAGACAGAAACCGTCATCGACATCCGGAGGATACTGCCATATACGGACAGAGTGGATCGCCTGTGTGTTCAGATCACTGTTTATGCTCACATCAATGCCACATTCGTCATCTGAAATATACTTTTCTTTGTTATAGTATGTAAATGTATCTCCATTTTGATACGAGTATTCATACAAACTCAGATTTCCGGCAGTTCCTGTACTTGTATCTTCAAATAAAATGCCATCTTCCTCCGCATTCTGTAAAAAATCAGCCTCCAACTCATCACTGGTGACACCCTCATAATGAGCCACACCATCACAGGCTTCTCCCCGGTCGAACACCTCATCAGCCGATAATCCGACCAGACTGTCTGTACCATAATCCGTAATTTCTCCCGGCTGATAGATATAACGGTAACTGTATCCGTCCTCATCTACAAACATATCCTCATCTTGTTCATCCATCATCTCATGCATTTCATCCAGCGAGTCCTGCAGCTCCTGCTCATCCCGGTACTGCTGCCATACATCCCACAAACTGCTCGTCCGGAAACATACTCCAATTGCAGCCAGAAAAAGCAGACCAGAGATCACGCCCTCTGCTTTTTTCGATTTCTTCTTTGTCGTATAGGTCGTATCCGGATTCGGTATAGGTTTTGCCGATGTTGGAGTACGATTCGCCCATTTCGGAAGCTCGGTTTCAAACTCATCATGGCAATCTGTTACTTCATCCTCAACTTCAGGTTTGTCCGCACTGTAGTCCGATACATCCCCACTATATTGATACTCTCTCTGATAATCTTCAGGCTCTCGTCTTTCGTTCAGATAAAAGGTGTGACTGGTTTCAATCGGTGTCACAAATCGTTTACAGGTTTTGCAAAAATTAATACTGTTTACTTTTCCATCACATATTGGACAGATCTTTGTTCCCATAAGTACCTCCTCTTTCTTTTCGATACTTTGTTTCTACCGCTAACTTTATATTCTTTTTTGTCATACGTCAATATTCTTTTCTCCGGCTTGACATCCCCATTAAAAGTCACTATTATTTCTTTAACTTATGATCTACAGGAGGTTTAAGTCGCATGCCCGGTTTTCTGATGCATCTGATCGAGGGTGAAATGATAATCAATAAAATAAATACAGGTGTAACTTCTGCGGCAGATTCCCATCTGTCGGCAATAAAAGCCGCCCCTGAACAGTTTCTCCTCGGCTGTATCCTGCCGGATATCACGGATAATAAAGAAAAAACGCATTTCCGTCCGGCATGGCAGAAGAACCTGATCACAAAATATCCGGTGCTTGCTCATATCCGCGCTCTCTACCCGGATGATGCGATATTGTCACCGGCTGACTATGGCATCCTGGCACATCTGCATCTGGATACTCATTATGTGACTGATTTCTGGCCGGAATATTTCACTATAGAAGATACCGCAGGAAATCCCTGTTTTGATACAAGACACCCTTTGTATGTTCACATTTTCTCACAACCGGAAAAAAAGATTCCTCTGGCAGAATTTTTCTCTGACCGGTACTTTTATGGAGAATATGATAGGATCAATCCACGTCTACTAAAAGACTTTCATCCATATATACCGGAACAAATCACTTATCAGCCGGAGCTTGTACATATTACAGAATGCCGGCCGGAAGATCCGTCACAGATCACAAAAGCTCTGCAGACGTACATTATTCAGAATCCGTCACCTGCCCCGGAAGCTTCCGTCACCCGTGCTGAGATTTTTCCATATGATGCAGTCATTGAATTTCTGGAACATATGGCAGATACATTTTTTACAGAATTCATTTAACCTGTCTTCCATATCAGCAGCCAAAATAATATTTATAATTTCACCCATAACAAACAGCCATCGATGCGTTGGAAACGGATCCGTATATGGATCCGGCTTCCTTTTCATCAATGGCTGTTTTTTATTTTCCCGCTTATTTAATCTTCGCTTTTACTTTAACGGAATAAGCACCATATGTTTTTTTCTTATTCAGAGTTTTGTATGCTCTGACCTTGAAATAATATGTCTTTCCTTTTTTCAGGCTCTTCTTTGTCAGATTCAGCTTCTTTGTATCGCCGATCTTCTTATACTTGCCTTTCTTTGAGGTTGCCATATATACCTGATATCCACTGGCACCGGCTACCTTCTTCCAGCTTATCTTACATGCCTTTGATTTTGCTGTCGTCTTTACTGATTTTACCTTTGATGGCTTCGTTACAAATGCCTTACTCTTCTCTTTGCCCTTTATCTTAGAGTTTCCTGACTTCTTATAAGCATATACACTATAAGTGTATTTGGTTCCTGCTTTCAGCTTCTTCGCACTGTAAGAAGATGCATTCTTACCCACCGTTTTTATAAGTTTCTTCTTGCCGGAGCCCTGCTTCTGGTAGATCATATATCCATCTGCATCAGATACCTTCTTCCATGTGATCTTTGCAGAAGTTGTCTTGATCTTGCTTACTGTAATCTTTTTCGTTACACCAGGCTTCTTCACATTCGGTGTGGTCTTTGCCTTAATCGCAAATGTCTTTGACGCACTTCCTGTATAATTTCCTTTTCCGGTTATCACAACCTTCGCTGTACCAACATTTGTATTGTTGGAATATGCTGCCGTGTAATCTGTATTCAGCTTCAGCACCTTACCCTTTAATGTAACAGTAACTGCAGGTGTTAACGCTTTTCCGGTGTAAGTCTGATCTGCCACCGTTATAACTGCCGCAGACAGATCTGTCTTTGTAACCGGTGTCGTCTGTTTTACAATTGCAAAATACTGTGTCAATGTACCGGTGTAATTTCCATTTCCTGTAATCTGTATCACAGCCTTGGTTGTCGGCTCTATATTAGACTGATACGATACCGTATAGTCTGCAGATGCACCGGCGCTCAGCACTGCATTTCTTGCTGTATCCTTGACAATAACGGAAGGTGTGACAGCCTTTCCTGTATAGGATACGCTCTTTGTATAGGACACTTTACATTTCTCTATCTGTTTTGGAAGGATCGTAAAGGTTCCATATCCTGTATTTTTAAAGGAATCCGAAAGACCATTTACCGTGATTCTTGCAGTTCCGGCATTGATATTTTCAGAATAGAGCACACTGTATTCGGATGGATCGATCACTCTGCCAGATACCTTTACTGTAACAGCCGGCTTCTGTTCCCTGCCGTTATAAGTCTGGTTCTCTGCCGTTATCTCTGCATCCTTGAGATTGATCTCCTGTTTCTGGATTGAGAAATACCGGTCTATTGTTCCTGTATAATTTCCTTTTCCTGTGATCTGGATCCGTGCAGATGTTGTCACTTCTGTATTGTTCTGATAGCTGACATCATAATCAACATTTTGCTTCAGCTCAACTGCTCCATCCATTACCTTTACTTCCGGACAAACCTGCTTTCCTGTATATGACATCAGATTTGCATAAGTCACAGAAGCGTCTTTCAGAGGCTTCGCCTGGATCGTAAAGTTTTCAGTTATCGTTCCCTTATAATTGCCTTTGCCTGTAACTGTGATCGTTGCAGTTCCGACATTGACATTGTTGGAATATGCCACGTCATAGTTTACAGCCGCCAGTGATCTTCCACTTATCATAACAGTGAATCCCGGTTTCAGTTCTCCTCCTGTATAGGTATATGGAGAACCTGTAACCATGATAAAACCGCCATTATTTATATCAAAAGGCAGAATGGTAAAAGTCTTTTCAACTGTTCCATCATAATTGCCAAGACCTGTTATCTTTGCTTTTGCAGTTCCGGCATTGATGTTATTTGTAAATGCAACTGCATAATCCTTGCCCTTTGTAAGCGTTTTACCATTAAAGGTTACTGTAATATCCGGACTTAATGCAGATCCTGTGTAGGTCACTGTACCCATATTCATTACCAGAGAATCATTCAGCGCCTTCTTCGTGATCACAAAAGTTCCGGTTGTGGTTCCCTTATAATTACTGCCGGTTCCGGTCACAGTAATAGTTGCAGTTCCGACATTGGTATTGCCGGAATATGAAACACTGAATTCTGACAGATTTGTGATCCTCTTTCCACCTGTGGTTGTAAGGCTTACAACTGCCGGTGTAAATGCCGCACCTGTATATTCATATGACCGCTGTACAAGTGCTACTTCTGCACCTGTAATATCTGCTGCCACAATCTTAAATGTCAGGGATCTTGTACCTGTATATGCTCCGATTCCCTGTATCGTAATGGTTGCAGTGGAACCGACCGTCTTATTGTTGGTTACTGTTACAGTATAACTCTCACCTTCTACCAGAGTAACTCCATCCCGTGTGATCCTGAGCTTCGGAATAATGGCTTCGCCTCCCTGATACTCCTGATCTCCGATCGATGCTATGCTGATCGAACTGTCATTGATGTTTGTTACAATCTTTGTGATCTTAAATGTACAGGCCTGTGTACCGCTGAAATTTCCATTTCCTGTGATCCGGATCGATGCACTGTCTGTTTCATTTATATTATTGCTATAGGAAACAGTGTAATCCGTTCCTGCCTTCAGTTCATAGGAACCATAGGTCAGTTTTACAGAAGGCTTTACCTCGGATCCGGTATATACCATCTCTTTGCTGTATTCTGCCTTACAGCTTGAAATAGCTCTGGCTGCGATCGTGAAGGTCGTCTTTGAACTTCCGCTATAGTTACCTTTTCCGGTTGCTGTAATCGTTCCTGTACCGGCATTGATATTATTTTTATAGGATAATTCATAATCTGCATTGGCAGCTAAAGTCGTAGTTCCAATCTTTACGGTTGCTGTCGGCTTCTGTTCACTTCCTGTAAATGTACATGCTGTAATATTACTGAAAACCGCTCCGTTGATTGATTTCTTTGTAACAGTAAATGTTCCTTCTGCACTTCCTGTAAAGTTTGCATTTTTTCCTTTTATAGTTACCGTTGCCGTTCCACAGTTTTTATTATTCGAATAACTTACAGTGAAATTCGTCATACTGGTGTAGGTCTTTCCGGATACAGTTGTAAAGGATGTAACACCCGGAGTCTGTGGCATGCCTGTATATTCATAACTGTCCGCTTCCAAAACAACCTTTGCATTTGTCAGATCAAGTGCAACAACATTAAAGGTTGCTGTTCTTGTTCCTGTATAATCATTGATTCCCGTAATGGTTACTATTGCTTTAGAACCTGCGGTATAGTTATTGGTATAAGTAACCGTATAATCTGTATTCAGAGTAAGGATCGTACCACCATTTCTGACTGTAACAGCAGGTCGGAGTCCCTGTCCTGCATTGTATTCCTGGTCTGCGATCGCATCGACTGTAATCGTTGAAGCATTGACGTCCGTACGATCTCTGGTGATCTTATATGTCAGTACTTTTCTTCCTGTAAAATTACCTTTTCCTGTCACTGTAGCAGTCGCTGCCGTTGTCTCATTTATATTATTGGAATAAGCAACGGTATAATCCGTACCCTCTATTAAGAGCTTCTGACCATATGTGATACGGATATTCGGCGTTACGGCACTTCCTGTCCATTTTACGCTCTCATCATAACTGAGCGAGCAATCTGCCAGCGCTCTTGCACTGATCTTGAAATTTATAGATTTCGTTCCACTGTATCCGTTCTTTCCGGTGATCGTAACCGTACCTGTACCACAGTTGACATTTGCGCCATATGAAACGGTGTAATCGCTGTCCTTCGTCAGTGTTTTGCCATCATAGGTCACTGTAACCTCCGGTTTGATCTGTGCTCCGGTATAGGTCTGATCTGCAATTGTACTGCACACTGCCCCTGACAGATCCGGCAGGGAAGAAGTGATCGTAAAGTACTCAGTTTTGGAACCTGTATAGTTTCCCTTGAACGTAACAATTACCTTTGCAAGATTGCCGGCTGCTACATTATCTTTATAAGATACCGTATAATCTATTCCTTCGGTCAGTGTATATCCATCTGAAGTGACCGACGTTACTGTCGGTCTGATCTCTGCACCGGTCTGATCAAAGGATGTCTGATTCAATGTTACCTTTGCTGTATTCGTCACATCCAGAGGATTGACAGTCAATGTACCGGTAACGGTTCCTGTATAATTGCCTTTTCCTGTCGCACTGAACGGTACCGTTCCTGCTGTCTTTGCTACATAGCTTGCAACTGTATAATCGGTTTTATTCGTCAATGTTGTTCTCAGTTCGCTGTCATAAACACTGATCTTTGGTGAAAATACTTCTGCTCCATATTTATATGTTGCAGGCTCTGCCGTCAAAGTCGCCTTTGAAATATCTCTTGGATTGATCTTAAAAGTGAGGGACTTTGTATTTGTATATTTGCCGCATCCACTGATCAGAACCGTTCCATTTCCTGCATTTGTATTTGCGGAATAGGATACCGTATAATCCGTTCCCTGCTTTAATGTCGTGCTTCCATCCTTTACCGTGACAGCCGGAGTCTGTGCCTGTCCATTATATGTACATGAAGCTACCGTTACCGTTGCTGTTGAGATATCTTTTGTCTCTGTATCTCCACCACTGCTGCTGTTTGATTTGATCGTGAAATATACTGTCTTTGACCCTGTATAGTTTCCTTTGAATGTGACAATTACCTTTGCCGCAGTACCAACCGCAGTATTATTCTGATAGCTTACGGTATAATCGGTTCCTGCCGTTAATGTATGTCCGCCTGCTGTTACTGCTGTAACGGTTGGCTTGATCTCTGATCCTGTCTGCGTAAATTCTGTCTGATTTAATGTAACTGCTGCTACACTTGACACATTCAGTGCATTTACCGTAAAGGTTCCGCTGACCGTTCCGGTATAGTTTCCTTTTCCGGTTGCTGTGATCGTTACATTTCCAACATTTACTGCATTATAACTTCCTATCGTATAATCGGTATTATTCGTTAATGTTCTTCCGAGTCCGTTATCTTTGACTGTGATATTAGATGATGTAACTGCTGCTCCGTAATTGTAGGTTCCTGTCGCTGCTGTCAGCGTTGCATTCGACAGATTTCTTCTTGCAATTGTAAATGTCGCTGTCTTCGTATTCCTATACTTGCCGCATCCGGTGATCGTCACTGTTCCGGTTCCGGCATTGGTATTGGATGCATACTGTACGGTGTAATCCGTTCCCTGTCTCAGTGTTGTACTTCCGTCTTTTACGGTAACTGCCGGTGTCTGAGCGGTTCCGTTATAGGTACAGGATGCTACCGTTACGCTTGCTGCCGAGATATCTTTCGTTCCTGTATCTCCGCCACTGCTGCTGTTTGTGATCGTAAAGTTTACTGTCTTTGTTCCTTTATAACAATTTATACCTGTAATTGTTACAGATGCAGTTCCGGCATTCGTGTTATTACTATAAGAAAGCGTATAGTCAACATTTTCCTCCAGATACTGATAATCATCTTTGCTGTCCTGCCATGAATTAACATCCGCGATTGTCACGGAAGGCTTCTTTTCTTTTCCATCGTAGGTATAACTTGTCTTATCCAGTGTTACGATCTGATCAGCAATATCTGCCTGTGCCAGATACCAGGTATAAGATTTGGAACCGGAAAAATTACCCTTATTTTCTGCTCGTATTACGGTCTTGCCTGCGGCCCCTATCTCTTCAACAGACTGTACATTTTCATAATAATCTTTCCCCTCTGTCAGAGTGATCTTATTCCATTTAACAGATGTTATCGTCGGCCAGTTAGCCATATTTTTGATATATGGAACATATCGTTTACCATTCACGAGTTTCTCTTCAAAGGTAACTGATAAACCGGTACTCAATGACGCCTTCTTGATCCGGAATTTCGCTTTATTCGTACCTGTATAGCCTTTCTCCGTCTTACCTGTTATCGTTGCGACTGCAAGATTTGTAGATGTAGTCGCATTCGTATTGTTCGTATATACCACATCATAACAATCAGACGGAACCTCATCTCCGTCTACCTTTACCTCAACCTCTGTCTCTATGGCCTGTCCGTTGTATGTACTGTCTGCCGCTCCAACTACAATTGTGTGCGCTCCATCCTTTCCGGACAGGTCGATCAGATCCGCTGCCTTCACCCGACCTGCAAATGGAATTCCTGCCCCGCCATACGGCACGATCATCGTGATGACCATGACAACGGTAAGGAACCATGCTGCTGCTCTTTTTCCATGTTCTCTCATGCTTCTAAAATGCCCTCCTTGCTGTTATGCCCGCTGTATTATACACTTTATACAAGATGTCTCTACATTTGTACTGCCCCTCTGTGCATATTTTTCATTTCATCCTGTCTCTTATGATATTGCATAAAAAAATACCCCAAATGCAGTTCCGTGCAAACAAAATTTAAGTGAATTTTACCATTTTTTGCATGCCGCTTCAATCCGCATTTGGGATATTTTTAATTTTTATTTTATATAATATGTCACACTAAC
>ENA-UOJM01001694-UOJM01001694.1-human-gut-metagenome-genome-assembly--contig:-P116-NODE-1694-length-18525-cov-5.040336_pt1 | contig 18525 bp, 10 predicted proteins | sample MGYA00242349_ERZ723896 | MGnify/ENA metagenome assembly ERZ723896 | reverse complement strand
CGGTGACATCGTACTTTTTAACGTAGGTCGGGGCGTGAACCGCGACAAAATCCGCGGAATTTACCAGATAAGTGCTGAGGATCGGCTCGTCGCCAAAGCGCAGATGGCTCTGCGTCAGACCGCCGGACTTCATCGTATCGTAGGAGAAATACGCCTGCGCGTACTTGCCGCCGACAAAGCCGATGGTCGAGATAGCGTTCTTGTTCGCGCCGACCGTGCCGTCACCGCCGAGACCCCACAGCTTGCAGCTGATCTGACCCGGATGCGGAAGCTCGATCTCGGTGTAGTCGAGCGAGGTGTGGGTAACGTCGTCGTTGATGCCGATGGTGAAGTTGTTCTTCGGCTGCTCCTTCGCGAGGTTGTCGTAGACCGCGATGAACTGGCCCGGGGTGGTGTCCTTGGAGGACAGGCCGTAGCGGCCGCCGACGACCTTGATGCCGTTTCGGCCTGCCTGATTGAGGGCGGTTACAACGTCGAGGTATACCGGCTCGCCAACCGAACCGGTCTCCTTGCTGCGGTCGAGAACAGCGATCTTCTTGACGCTCGCCGGGATGGCAGCGGCGAAGTGCTTGACCGAGAACGGGCGATACAGGTGGATCTGCACCATGCCGACCTTGCGGCCCTGCGCGTTCAGATAGTCAACGGTCTCCTTGACCGCCTCGGAAGCCGAGCACATGACGACGATGACTTCCTCTGCGTCCGGCGCGCCGTAGTAGTTGAACAGCTTGTAGTCGCGGCCGGTCAGCTTGTTGATCTCGTCCATGTAGTGCTGGATGGTGTCGGGCACGATCTCGGCCTTGACGTTCGCGCCCTCCTTGCACTGGAAGTAGATGTCGGGGTTTACGTTGTTGCCGCGGTTGGTCGGATGCTCCGGGTTGAGCGACTGGCGGCGGAACTCCTGAAGCGCTTCCTGATCAACCAGGCCGCGCAGGTCTTCGTAATCGAGGGTCTCGATGCGCTGCATCTCGTGCGAGGTGCGGAAGCCGTCGAAGCAGTGCATGAACGCATAGCGAGCCTTGATGGCGGACAGGTGCGCAACGGCTGCGAGGTCCATTGCCTCCTGAGGCGAGGACGACATCAGCATACCGTAGCCGGTGGTGCGGCAGGTCATGAAGTCCGTATGGTCGCCGAAAATCGAGTGGTGGTTGCTCGTGACAACGCGCGACGCGATGTGCATGACGCTCGGCAGAAACTGGCCGCCCATCGCGTACATCGCGGGAATCATCAGCATCAAACCCTGCGAGGAAGTGAAGGTGGTGGTGAGAGCGCCCGCCTGAAGCGAGCCGTGGCAGGTACCTGCCGCGCCGGCCTCGGACTGCATCTGGATAACGTCAACGGTGGTGCCGAACAGGTTCTTCTTGCCCTTTGCCGACCATTCGTCCACCTTTTCCGCCATCGGCGAGGACGGGGTGATGGGGTAAATTGCTGCTACTTCGGTGAACGCATAGGCGCTGTACGCCGCTGCTGTGTTACCGTCCATAACGGCGTAATTTTTCTTTTGAGTCATAAAATATCGCCTTATCTATCCTTTTCTTGTGAGTTTATCCGGGAAAAAGCGCTTATCCCAGTACGCGGAACACGCCGAACACGAGGGTGCTGACGGCCAGCATGGCGAAGCCGTTGATGGCCTCGTAGCCGAGCAGCTTGAGTCGCTCGCTGATGCCCATGTTGACGCCGCCTGCGCTGACGTGGAAGAACGAGCCGTGCGGCAGACCGTCAAAGACGAATACGCTCGCGTTGGTCATGGCTGCGGCAGCCAGCGGCGCGATGCCGCTCGCTACGACGGTCGGCCCGAAGATCTGGCTTGCGAGGGTCGTGCCTGCGGTAGCGGATGCGGTCGCCGCGCCCATCATCATGCCGGCGATCGGCGCGAGCATGAAGGCGGGCAGGCCGAGCGTTTCAATGCCGGAGATGATAACGTCCTTGAGCGAGGAGTTGGAGATAATGCCCGCGAGCGCGCCCGTGCCGACCAGCAGCATGGCCACGCCGCTCATCTTCGCGAGACCGGCGGTGAAATAGTGACCCATTTCCTTGGTCTTGCCCATCGCGATGGTGCCGACGATGCCGCCGACCGGGAGCGCGATCAGGGGGTCGATGGTGATGCCGGCGATCGGGCGCAGGACCAGGATGGCGATGGTGACGAACGGACCGGCGAGCGCCGCCCACAGGGGAGGCAGATCCTTGCTGTCGACCGTGTTGACGTCGCTGTCCGCGATCTCGGTGCCGCGCATGCGCAGATGGTAGGCGAGGAGCGAGGTGACGATCAGAGCCACGACGGCCGGGATGATGCCGACCGCGATGATCGAGGTCAGCGGCACGCCGAAGCCCTCAGCCGCCGCGATGTCGTTCGGGTTCGGGCTCATGACGTTGCCCGCGCGGACCGCGCCGAGTTGCGCCATCAGAACGCCCATCTTGTGATAGCCTGCACGCTTCGCCATCTGAAGGGCGATCGGTGCGACCGTGATGCACGCGACGTCGCCGAATACGCCGACGGCGGTCAGCACCCATGTCGCGAGCGTGATTGCGATAAGGCAGCGCTTTGCGCCGAGCTTGTTCATGATCGCCTCGGCGATACGTTCGGCTGCGCCGCTTTCAATCAAGGCGCCCGCCAGAATACCGGCGGTCACGATGCGGATTATGGCGGAGACGATGCCCTGCGTGCCCGAGATGATATAGTTTACGGTTCCGGTCAGACCGGCGCCGCCGATGAGGCCGCCGGCGACCGCGCCGATCAGCATGGCGTAGGTCGGCTGAACCTTTTTCAGAATGAGTACGATGGCCACGACGAGAGCGGCCAGAGCGCCCAGAACGGATACAGTTACTCCATCCATAGTGAAATTCCCCTTTCCGTCGGCTTACAGATTGTCGAATTTCATGACGCCGCCCTCGGAGCCGGAGGCCGCGAGCTTGCAGTACAGGCCGAGCCAGCCCTTCTTGAACTTGGGCTCGGGGCGCTTCCACTGCTTGAGGCGCGCCTCGATCTCCTCGTCGGGCACGAGCAGGTTGAGCTGCTTGTTGTCGACGTCGATCTCGATGGTGTCGCCGTCATGGACGATGGCGATCGGGCCGCCCTCTGCCGCCTCCGGGGAGATATGGCCGACGAAGCAGCCGTTGTTCGTGCCGGAGAAGCGGCCGTCGGTGATGAGTGCGGTGGTCTTGGCGAGACCGCGACCGTACAGGTACTTCATGGCCTTGAACATCTCGCGCATGCCGGGGCCGCCCTTCGGGCCTTCGTAGCGGATGACGACGACGTGGCCGTCATGGATCTTGCCGGCGAGGATGGCTTCCTCTGCGGCTTCCTCGGAGTCGAAGCAGATAGCCTCGCCCTTGAAGTGATGCAGGCTCTTGTCGAACGCGCCGGGCTTGGTGATGCCGGTGTCGGGCGCGAGGTTGCCGCGCAGGACAGCGACGCCGCCGGTGTAGCCGAACGGGTCGTCGAGCGTGTGGTTGACAAGACCGGTCGCCGGGTACAGGTACTTGTGGCTGTCGATATTCTCCGCGAGGGTGTGCGCGGTGACGGTCATGACGTCGGTCTCGAGCATGGAGCGCAGGTTCTCCATCAGACGCGGTACGCCGCCGTCCTTGTAGAAGTCTACGATGCTGTACTTGCAGGACGGATTCATGCGGGCGAGCTGCGGGGTGGTGTCGGACAGGCTGTCGAACTCATCGAGAACCTTGATGCCAAGCTCAGCCTCGTAGGCGATGGCGGTCAGGTGCATGACGGCGTTGGTGGAGCCGCTCATGGCGAGGCAGGCCTTGATGGCGTTGCGGATAGCGCCGTCGGTGATGATCTGGCGGGCGGTGATGTTCTTTTCGACCAGCTCCATGATCTTGACGCCGGTTTCCTCTGCCTTCATCATGCGGACTGCGGAGGTCGCCGGAGCGGTGCCGCCGTCCGGCAGAGTCATGCCGAGCGCTTCCGCGAGGGCGCACATGGTGTTCGCGGTGCCGAGATACGAGCACGAGCCGCAGCCCGGGCAGGCGGTATCCTCCAGAGCCACATACTCCGCCTCCGTGATCTTTCCGGCGGAAAGCATACCATAAGCCTCGGTGGCAGAGGTCTGGTCGGCCTGACGGCCGTCGAACTCAACGCCGCCCTCCATCGGGCCGCCGGGGAGGAAGATGCACGGAATATCCAGTCGAGCCGCTGCCATCAGCATGCCCGGAACGATCTTGTCGCACGAGCCGAGCAGAACCAGACCGTCGAACAGGTTGATCTGGGCCATGGACTCGATGGAGTTTGCAATCAGCTCGCGGGAGGGCATGATGAAGTGCATGCCGTCATGTCCCTGACCCATGCCGTCACAGCCGCCGATGACGCCGAACTCGATGGGCGTGCCGCCTGCGCGGTAGATGCCGTCCTTGACGCGCTGCGCGACTTGACGCAGGTTGTAGTGACCCGGAACGCACTCGCTCCAGGCGTTCGCGATGCCGATGAGCGGGCGCTTGAGATCCTCGGTGGTGAAGCCCATGGACTTGTAGGTGGCGCGGTAATACTGGTTGCCCAGACCTCTCAGAATGTGTTCACTGCGATACATATTTGGTTCCTCCTGATTATCCAATCTCTCCTGGTTTTCTTTTTCACGAAGGAAACGCCGGCTGTTTCCTGATAGTCAAAATTATAGCGACGAAAAACTGGTATTACAAGTTGTCCAAAATGGTTTCTACTTTTGAACGAAAAATAATCGGTCAGTCTGTGCAAAATGACAAAAATACGAACATTTTTCGAATTAGATGTAAAACACAGGATTAACATGGAAAAATAAGAGATAAAGACATCGGATGACTTTTTAGGGCATGAAAAAACGCCCCCGAACATTTCTGCCGAGGGCGGATCCGGTACGGAAAATCGTTATTTTTCGCGTTTTTTCGCCTGTCGGATGAAGATGCGGTTCATATCGATGTGCATGGACATGGCGGCGCGGGCGGCCTGCGGGTCGCGGTCGATGACGCCCTCCAGGATTTCCTGATGGGTGTCGATGGTCGCGTTCAGCAGCTCCTTGCGGGTGATGTTCGCAATCGAAATCACGGCGGTGTCGATAATCGGCATGAGCGACTCGATGACCATGTTGTGCGAGCATTTGCCGAGGTACCAGTGGAAGCGCATATCCTCCACGATGTAGTCCTCGCCCGCCTCGATTTTCCGGCGGACGGCCTCGCAGTATTCGGTCAGGAGCGCCGCTTCCTCGTCCGTGCGGTTGTGGGCGGCGAGCGCGGCGATTTCCGGCTCCATCATCATGCGCACGTCGGTCAGGTCGAGCGCCAGCTGAATTTTGTCCTCCACGTCGTCCAGACCGAGGGCGTCCGACTGCATCGGCAGAAGCGAGGCCACATAGGTGCCCGAGCCGTGCCGGACGCGCAGAATGCCGCGGGACTCGAGCCGCTTGACCGCCTCGCGGACCGTGCCCCGGCTGACCGAAAACTCCTCGGCGAGGGCATATTCGTTCGGCAGCTTTGCGCCGGTTTTCAGGTCGTTTTTCAGGATATACTGAAACAGACGCTCCTCGACGCGGTCGGTCAGCGCCTGACTTCTTACGTTGGATAATTTCGACATAGGCGGCTCCTTTCGCTCTCCGTGAGCGGTTTTCTGCCTCTATTGTAGCGCGTGCAGAACGTTTTCGCAACAAAAACCCGCCCGGCTCTGATGAAGGAGAGAGAACGAGCCGGACGGTAAACGGAAATGACAGAGAAGAAAGCGAGTTTACTGAACTAGGCAGTCGGGGAGGAGCGCGCGGAGCTGCCGGAGCAGGCCGTCGCAGTCGTCCGAGTAGATGACGAGCGTCAGCGGATTGCTCAGGTCGAGGCTGTAAATGCCGAGCAGGGACTTCGCGTCGATCGTGTAGCGGCCGGAAACCAGATTGACCTCATACGGGCAGGGAGTGAGAAAATCGACGAGTTTTTTGACCTGATCGGTCTGCTGCAAACGAATTTTTACTTCAGTCATATCCAGAATTCCTTTCCATCAGAGCAGAGGGGCGGAGGCGATACAGCTGCGGACTTCTTCCATGGAGGGCATGGCGGGGATAGCGCCGCCCTTTGTGGTGGTCAGACTGCCGGCGGCGTTGCCGAAGCGGACGATTTCGCGGAGCGCATCCTCGGGGAGCGCGCGCAGCTCCTCGGCGGTCTTGCCTTTCAGCAGGAAGTGGATTGCGCCCATGAAGGCGTCGCCTGCGCCGGTGGTGTCCACCGTCGGCACATCGAAGGTCGGGAGCGCCCCGGCACACACTGCGTTGCGGCAGTAAGCGCCCTTCGCGCCCATGGACACCAGTACGAGCGACGGCCCCATATCGAGCAGCGCCTTCGAGCCGCGTTCCGGGTCGCTTTCGCCGGTCACGAGCTGCATTTCCTCCTCGGAAACCTTGAGAATGTCCGCGAGGCGGATGCCTTCCTTCATCCGGAGAACCGCCTCTTCGGTATCGTCCCAGAGAAGCGGACGGTAGTTCGGGTCGAAGCTGACGAGTTTTCCCTTCTGCCGCGCATAGCGGGCCGCGGAGAGCGTCGCCGTGCGGCAGGGGTCGGCGGTCATGGAAACCGAACCGAAATGGAAGATGGCGCAGTCGTCGAGCAGCGCGGTATCGACCTCGGACTCGCGCAGCATGATGTCCGCGCCGGGGCTGCGGTAGAACGTAAACGAGCGGTCGCCGTTCGCGTCGAGCTGGACGAAAGCGAGCGTCGTGGGCACCTTTTCATCGACTGCCAGACCGGAAACGTCAATTCCGCTGTCGAGCAGCGTCTGCCGCAGAAAATCCCCGAAGCCGTCGCGGCCGACCTTGCCGATGAAGGCGGTCTTTCCGCCAAGCCGGGCGTTCATCGCCAGAACATTCGCTGGTGCGCCGCCGGGGTTGCGGGCAAAGAGCGCGATGCCCTGCGCGTTTTCTCCGTTCGGCGTGAAGTCGATTAGACATTCACCGAGAGCTGCAACATCAATCATTTTTAATCACCTCAAACTGCTTTTTCGCGTTCAGTTCAGTCATGATGCGGTTATACGAACGCTTGTTGATACGATAGAAGAACAGGACGGCCGCCGTTAACAGCCACAGCACGCCGGGAATCAGCGAGAAGGCGAGGTGCATGCTCGTCTGCACGGCGGCATTCTGCGCCTGATTGGGGACGAACTGCAAAGCGCCCAGAATGCCGGCGAGTGCCGAAGTGCCGATGGCCATGCCGAGCTTGTTGCCGAGCGACACAAAGGCGTACTGGAAGCCGTCGTTGCGCACGCCGGTTTTCCACTCGCCGTACTCCACGCAGTCGGGCACGATGGCGTAAATCGCGGTGTTGAAGCCGCAGAAGAAGAACTGCGAGAGCGCGGCAAACGTGTAGAACGGCACCGGGGTGGATACCGCGCTGAAGAAATACAGGGCAATCAGTGAAACGCCGGTTCCGGCGGAGAACAGCGCGGCGGTATGGCCCTTGTTGCCGAGCTTTTCGAACACGAAGGGGAACACGGCCGCACCGAGAATGGACGGCACAATTAAAATCAGAGAGTAGACCGTGAACAGGTTTTCGTTGCCCTCCACGTATTTGAAGTAATAGAGCAGGTCAGCGTTGCGGCCGTAAAGGGTCACGCCGAACAGGAACTGACCGGCAAGCGCAATCAGATACGGACGGTTCTGCGCCGCCGCCTGAAACTGCTTTTTCAGCGAAACCTTTTCGCGTCGGGGAGGCTGCACGACCTCCTTCGTCTTTGCGAAGCAGAACCAGTGGCAGAGCGTAAAGATGCCGCCGTAGAGCACCGTCACCATCAGGTAGCCGTGCGCGGCGTTGTCGCCGCCGAAGTGAGAGATGAGCGGAAGCGAGATGATGTTGAGGATGTTGATGGCGATCATCGCGCAGACCGAGCGGGAGGTGTTGATTTTCGCGCGCTCCTCGATGTTCTGCGTCAGCGTGCCGCACAGCGTACCGTAGGGAATGTTGACGCAAGTGTAGCCGAGCACCAGCACGCAGTAGGTGATGTACATATACAGGCTTTTCGCCCTGTCCGGCCACGCCGGATGCGCCCAGAACGTCAGCACCAGAACGACGGCGGTGAGCGGCGCGCCGATCAGCAGCCACGGGCGGTAGCGGCCCCAGCGGGTGCGGGTGCGGTCGCTGAGCGAGCCGATGACCGGGTCGTTTATCGCGTCCCAGAAGCGGGAGACCAGCATCAGCAGCGAAACCGCCGCCATGCTGATGCCGCAGACATCGGTGTAGAAAATCATCAGAAAATTGCCGACAAACATCCAGCTGAAATTGCAGCCGACGTCGCCCATGCCGTAGGCGATCTTGCTGATCAGCGGAACCTTGATATTGGTGCCTTGCTGCCGGGACGGTGCGGTGTTACTGCTCATTCGGCGCAGCTCCTTTCTCTCTTTACCCTGTTCCGAGGCTTAAAGCCGGGTTTCGTCCGCGATTTTCACGACCGCCTTGACGATGTTCGCCTTGTCGGCGATGCTCTTGTCCATCGCGTTCTGGATGTCGTCAAAGTCGAAAATGTTGGTCACGACGCCTTTGAGGTTGATTTTGCCCGAGGCGACCGCGTCGATGGCCATGGGGTAGATGTGGCGGTAGCGGAACACGGTCTTGAAGGTCAGCTCCTTGTCAAGTGCGAGGCTGACGGGGAGCGTCATTTCGCCCGACTTGGAGTAGCCGACGAGAACGATGGTCGCGCCCTTGTGCACCATTTCGATGGCCTGACGGGTGGTGAACTCGGTGCCTGCGGTTTCGATGACCAGATCGCAGCCGAAGCCGTCGGTCAGGTCGAGAACGGCCTGCACGGCGTCCTGCTCCTTGCCGTTGATCACGCCGTCCGCGCCGAGCTCGAGCGCCTTGTCCAGACGCGCCTGCATGATGTCCACCACGTAAACGTGGGAAACACCCTCAGCCTTGAGCGCCATCATGCTCATCAGACCGATGCAGCCCGCGCCCATGACAACGGCGGTCTGACCGGCGTGTGCGCCGCCCTGATTGGCCGCGTGGAAGCCGACCGCGAGCGGCTCGATGAGCGCGCCTTCGAGCGTGCTTACGTTGTCCGGCAGCTTGAAGCAGAGCGCGGCTTCATGCGCGACATACTCCTGAAAAACGCCGTCCACCGGGGGAGTCGCGAAAAATACAACATCCGGACAGAGGTTGTATTTGCCCTCGCGGCAGAATTTGCAGTGGCCGCAGGTCTTGCCCGGCTCGAGCGCAACGCGGTCGCCGACCTTGAGGTGCGTAACCTTCTTGCCAACCTCAACGACCGTGCCGCCCGGCTCGTGACCCAGAACGAACGGCGGCTCGACCACGTAATGACCGATGGCGCCGGTTTCGTAATAGTGCATATCGCTGCCGCAGATGCCGACATATTCGAGCTTTACCAGCACCTCATCGTCCTTCGGCGTCGGAATATCGCGCGTGGTGTAACCCATTTTGCCGATGCCGTTCATGACTGCTACTTTCATTTTGCCTTCCATAAAAATCCCTCCGCATTGTTATATGTATTTACTTTTGTAAACTACTTATAAATGTAGCTATAAATTAGCACAGGGCAGAAAGATTGTCAATCCCCGCGGCAGCATTTCAGAGATATGCACAAGAGCGCGGACGTAAAATTGTGCAAAAAAATCAGGGACAGAAGTCTGTCCCCGAGAAAATTCAAGTTATAACGACTGAATAAACGACTCAATGTGCACGAGCGCCGCGCCGAGCGCGGAGGATTCCAGCTGATAGCGGCTGAATTTCAGGTAGCTGCTGTCTGGCTCGAAGGTGTTGTGCCGGGCCAGAAGCTCCCGCAGCGGCGCACCGAATTCGGACAGAAAACCGCCCACGTAGCCGCCGACGATCACATCGCAGTCAAAAATCATGCGCAGGTTGTTCACCGCGACCGCGAGATGGGCGAGGTATTCGTCCCACGCGGCCTGAAGCGTGCGGTCTCCGGCACGCAGACCGTCGAAAAACAGCGCAAGATTGCCGCCGGTCAACGCGGAGAGCACCTTTGCGGAGCAGTAAGCGTCCACGCAGCCGCGCTTGCCGCAGTAACAGGGGCGGCCGTCCGGGACGAGGGTCATGTGGCCGAACTCGCCGGCGCGGAGGTGCTCCCCGGCGTAGAGCGAGCCGCCCGTGAAAATCGAGCCGCCGACGCTGTTGCTCAGAGAGAGATAGACGAGGCTGTGCAGGTTTTCGCGGCCGCGGATCTCGGCGAGTCCGGCGGCGTTCGCGTCGTTGATGAAGCGGCAGGGGAAGGGGATGCAGCGGCTGAACTCCTCGACCGGCACGCCGCGCAGACCGAGCGCGTGGGAATAGACGAGCGTTTTCTCGTCCCGATCGAGAATGCCGGGCAGGGAAATACCGACGCCGAGCACGGTTTCCGTCGGGCAGCCCTCTTTTTCGAGCAGGCTCTTTACAAGCTCGGCGAGTCCGGCGGCGTAGGCGTCGCACCGCTCAAAGGGGCGCTTTTTTCGCTCAAACCGCACCAGTTCGCCGGATAAATCGACCAGAACCGCACCGATATGGTTCTGCGTTATTTCGAGACCGACCGCATAGCGGGCGTTCCGCACCGGGGCAAAGGCTTTCGCCTTGCGGCCGCCGGTGGACTCGAAGGTGCCGACCTCCTGCACCAGTCCCATTTCCATCAGCTCTTTGACGTTCTGGAGCACAGTCGGCCAGCTGTTGCCGACCTTGGCCGCCAGTTCGGGCTGGGAAATGCGCTCGCAGGCAAAAATGCTGCGCATCGTTCGAATGCGGTTGATTTTCTTTACATCGCGGTTGTTCGCTCCGCCTTTTATCATCTGGATGCGTCACCTCCGGATACGAAAACGACATCTGAAATGTAATTTATAAAGTCATTTCTATTATAGGGAATTCGGAGAGATTATGCAAGGGGAAACCTTTGATTCGGCGGAAGTTATACAATCTGGCGCATTGCTCATACTGGGTGTCCTCGGCATCGAACTACATTTTAACGAGCATTCTCAGTTTCTTTCTGAATAAGTTTTTCACTTTCCGGAACAAGGAGAAAAGCTGGAAGCAGGTTGTGCGCTTTGCCCTCAATATCGCGGTCTGCTATCTGCTGGCGTATGGTATCGCAAAACCGCTGTGTCTGCATCTGCTGAACGGTGCTGCCGCCGCTGTGCGAGATAATATTTCTATGCTGGTGGGCATGTGCCTGTTCACGGCGTTCAATTATTGCGGTCAACGCTTTTTCGCATTTAAGACGCAAGAGGGAAAACGGTAAGGTAAACACGTTGCAGCAACGTGCTAAATCGTAAAAGTGTATATATACTCCCCCCCGAGAGTCCCATACCGCAATCAGTGCGAGGCTCTCGGGGGTTCTGTTTTATCTTATCGAAAAATCCCCGTCCCATTCCATCATCGCCGTCCGAAACCACGTTACATCAAAATTTTTTCACATTTCCGAAACATTACGCTTAGGTTAGCCATATCTAACTATTCCGCCCGAAAGATGTATTTTCTGCGTCAACTTTGTGAAAACACCGGAATTTGCTGCAAAAAACTGTATTTGACAAGGCTTGGCTCGTATGTTATTTTAATTGCTGCGTATGAGTTAGCGTACGATAACTAAAAACGTGATCGCAGTCCATTCCGGCAGGAACGGATTTTTTTCACCGGTACAGTTAGCCACAAGCAACCAACAGCGACAGAAACACAGGAGGATACACCTTGAACAAGAAACAGACATTAGCAATGCTTCTGGCGGGCGCGATGCTTCTGCCGACGAACGCATTTGCCGCTTCGGCGGACGATTTTTCGGATTTCCCGAGCGACTGGTCGGCAGCCGGTCTGCGCTGCGCCGTGGACAACGGCCTGCTGAACGGCGCGAACGGCCGGATCGATGGTGCGGGCCTGCTGACCCGTGCGCAGATGGCCGCCATCATCAACCGCGCCTTTGCCGCTAAAAAGACCGCCGACCTCTCCGGCTACAACGATGTGAGCGCGGATGTGTGGTACAGAAGCGACCTCGCGGCGGCGGTTGCCATGGGCACCTTTCAGGGCGCGAACGGTCAGCTGAACCCGGAACGCCCCATCACCCGTGAGGAGGCGTTCGCCGTACTGGCACGCGCGTTTGCGCTCGAAAGCGGCAGCACCGCTTCGCTGAACGTTTTCTCGGACAGTGCAAGCGTTTCTTCGTGGGCGGCGGACAGCGCGGCCGCGCTCGTTGAAAACGGCCATGTAAACGGCGCGAATGGTGCGCTGAACCCGAAAAGCAACATTACCCGCGCGGAATTTGCCAAAATCATCAGCGATATGGCAAGCACCTATGCAGACGCAAGCGCATCGCTCCCCGAAACCGTGGACGGCAGCCTCATCGTGCGCGACAACAGCGTATCGCTCGCGGGAAAGACCATCAACGGCGACCTGATCATCGCGGACGGCGTATCGCAGATCGACCTCTCGAACGTCACCGTCACCGGCCGCATTCTGCTGCGCGGCGGCGAGAGCGGCGTAAACTTCGCGAACACTAAGGCCGGCAAGGGCATCATCGCAAACACCGACATCGCGGTTTCCGGTGCGGTTGACAGCATCACCGTCATCGCGGACGGCGCGAAAATCTCCGGTTCCGGCAAGGTCGGCGCGGTACAGGCGAACGCGAATAACGTTTCGGTTTCCACCACCGGCACCAAGGTTTCCACCGCAGCAGGCGTTTCCGGCGTTAAGGCAGGCAGCAAGGCGGTTGACGCAGGCAAGACCGAAACCGTTAGCATCTCGACCTCCGGCGGCGCGTCGGGCGGCTCTTCCGGCGGCAGTTCTTCCGGCGGTTCGTCCTCCTCGGGCGGCAGCTCGTCCGGCGGCTCGTCCTCGTCCGGCGGCAGTTCTTCCGGCGGCTCCTCCTCTGGCGGTTCTTCGTCCGGCGGTTCGACTTCGGGCAGCAGTCAGGTGACGCAGGCCGCAATCGCGGACGCGCAGGTCGTTTCCACCGACACCGGCGCGTATCTCGCGCTCAGCTTCAAGGACGGCTTTACGCTCGGCGGCACGACCGTTACGGTAGACGGCGCAGATGTCACGAAGACGGTTTCCAAGGTGACCGATGACGGAGCGGTTGCGAAAATTCCGCTCGTGGCGCAGCCGGGTTCGGTCACACTGACAAGCGGCGCAAAGACGCAGACGATTTCCCTCGGCACGGCCGCAGAGGGCGCAGTCTACACCGGCGAGGACTACCTCCCGGATTACTTCATCAAGCACGGTCCGCTCGACCTCTGGGATTACTACCTCACCAACTACGATAACGCAGGCAACGTGCGCGTCCTGCCGAGCAAGACCACCTTCGGCACGACCGCTGTCCGCAGCGAGCACCCGAGCTACTCCGAGGCAACCGTTCTGGACGAGAACGGCGAGGGCAGCGTTGTCGTCATGTTCAACTACACCTCGGAAGCCGACAAGGCGTGGTTCGACAATATTGCGTCCTATGACGCTTCGTTAAGCGAGGGCGCGGTTCAGCTCGTCGCCTACGACCAGTACAAGAATACGTGGAACCGCAATCTGAACTTTACGAAGGGCACGGCGGAGCACAACGGCAGCACGGTCGCGACGCTGACCATTCCGTTCAATCAGGATAATTTCCGCTCCAACGGTCGCTATTACGTCCGCGTGACCTCGACCGACAGCAGCGGCGTCAAGTCCACGGCGCTCGCGTCCATCCATGTCCAGAATTACGCAACTCCCGAACTCAAGGTAAAGGAAACGCCGCAGTCGGGTGTAAATCTGCACTTCGCGGTCACGGGCTTGGTTTACGGCATCGTGGACCCGATTGAAAAGGTAACGCTCACCGACCCGACCGGCGAAACCAGAACGCTCGAAAAAATCAAGGATTACTACCTCATCAGTCAGGACCTGTTCGTGCTCTATAACGATGTTTCGGCAACGGACGGCCGCAACAATCTGCCGTACAAGGGCGACTATACGCTCACCATCGAGGCGAACGGTTTTAAGAAATTCAGCAAGAGCTTCACGGTAGAGGACGGCGAGCAGCCGGCCAAGCAGACCGCCATCACCTATGACGCCATCAGCCGCGCGACCGGAAGCACTTCCGGCGGCAGCAGCAGCGACGGCTCGTCCGGCTACGCCATCTCGACTGATTTCCTATTCGACAGCGACCTTGTCGCGAACGCGAATGTGCTCGATAAGCTGAACAAATCGACTGCCGACTCGACTGCGGTTCTCGAATACTGGAAGTACAACGCCTCCACACTGGACAGCGTATTCAACAAGGGCGACGTCAAGTATTTCAGCGGCACGGATTACACGGACTACGTTTCGACCGACCGTAACGGTAAGCTGTGGAAGTCCTACGCGGACTTTAAGTCGAGCCATGAGGCAAGCGTATTCCCGCCGCACGCCACCAAGGCGATTCTGGAGGACGGCCTGCTCGGCGACATTCAGGACAGCACCGCGTCCGGCAAGCTCGATTTCATCGAACCCTCTGTTTCGGAGAACGAGCAGGGGAAGGACGTTGTTCTGACCTTCGCAAACGGCGAGGATTACCTCGGCAAGGTTTCCGCGCTCTATCTGAACGGCGACTGGCGCGAGCTTGGCGAGGAGTATTACAGCATTGCCGGGAACGCCATCACGCTGAAAAAGGACCTGCTCCATGTCGGCGAGAACGCGCTGAAAATCGAGTCCGCAGGCTACAAGCCGCAGACCGTGAAGTTTGCGTATAATAAGGTGAACGAAACGGGTCTTTCTCTCTCGGTTGCAGACACCGCAGCAGGCGAGCCGGTCGTTATCACGGTTGAGAACTCGAACGGCGATTTCCTGAAAAATCTGAAATCCGTCAAACTCGGCGACGATGCGGTTTACGGCAAGGGCGTTGAAGGCAGCGACGCGGTTTACTACGTCCTGAGCGCGGACAACAAGACCATTTCGCTCCACAACGTCAAGCCGGGCAGCTATCAGCTCACCCTGTCGGCAGAGTATTACGAGAATTTGACGGCGAAGTTTACGATGGCGGGCGAAGTCAGCGTTAATCCGGTGCCGAATGCAAATCCGACCGTGGAATTGAAGGACGGCATTTACAGACTTCATTTTGGTGATGTAGAATTCGGTTGGTGGAACTACGCAAAGACCATTACGGTGAAGGGCCATTCTTACGAATACAACAATATGTATCCGTTCTATTCTCTGAGTGACAACCAGTTCGGCTGGACGACTGAGAATGCGGCAGACTACTCGAACGACCGCATTCTGGCTCTGAGTGCATCTGCATTTGAGGACGGCGACAATACCGTTGCGATTTCCGCAGACGGATATGAAACGCTGACCGTTACCGTCACCAAGACCGCTTCCGGCGGTTCGACCGAACCCACCGAGCCAACCGACCCGACTAAGCCGGGCGAGAGCGAAGTAAAGGTTCCGACCGAACTGCCGACGATTACCAAAGGCAGCAACGCATATTGTACGCTCGCATTTTCCAATGCAGAAAAGTGGCTGGCGCAGAATTTAACCGTTACTGTAAATGATGTGGCATATGACAAAACCAGCTCTATCTATAACCTTGATAACGGCGGAGCGTATTATATCGAAGAGAACAAGATTTCTCTGAAGATTCCGTATGAAACGTTTGATACCAAGACGAGTATGCTTGTAATCTCCGATGGTACTTCGACTATTAACTTTACCGTTACGATGCCGGGGTCTTTCAGCTTTGGTGCTGAACCGACCATCGCATTTACCAAGTAAACACCGCTCCAAAGGAAGCCCCTCGCGGACTACCATTTCTTTAACCCCTCAATGCTTTTCATGCGTCCCAAAGCGCATTTCGGGCACGCTGTGCGGCTTCTGTCGAAAAAGCTGATAAGATGAAACTATAAATGGCGGTTCTGCGCCATGGCACTTCACCTGACGAGGAGGGTAACTCATGAAGAAACGAATCATCAGCCTGTTTCTGGTATTCTGCATGACGCTCAGCTTCATCCCTACGGGGGCACTGGCGGCTGAAGCGGACGGCATGCCGAATACCACGGCCTCGCAGAGCGGAACGCCCGAGAGTATGCCATTCACCGACGTAAAGCCGAGTGACTGGTACTATTCAGCGGTGCGCTACGCCCGTGCGAACAATTTCTTTAACGGCATCACCGCGACAACGTTCGGCGCCAACGGGACGCTGACGCGCGGTATGTTCGTGACGGTTCTCGGACGCATGGCGGGCGTTGACACCGCCGATTATCCGGGAGACAGCGGCTTCGGCGACGTCAAAAACAGCTCCTACTGCGCGCCCTACGTGCAGTGGGCGGCGAAGTACGGCATCACGAGCGGCGCGGGCAACGGCCTGTTCCTGCCGGACGCAACTGTGACCCGTCAGCAGATGGCGGCCTTTCTGGTGCGCTATTTCGATGCGTTTCAGGTAAACTACGACACCGGCGAGAACATCACCACCCTGCCGGACGACCTTGACAAGGTCGCGCCCTACGCACGGGACGCCGTCACCAAGCTGTGGAAGCAGGGACTTCTGAACGGCAACGGCGTTTCCTTCGACCCGGAGGGCAACGCGACCCGTGCACAGACGGCGGTTATCTGCATGCGCACGGACAAAACGGTAGACAGCTGGTACAGCGAGCCGGGCGTCAAGAGCGACCGCGTCAGCGTGGACCCGGATGCGGCGCAGCAGCCGGAGACCAAGCCGAATACCAAACCGAATACCAAACCGACCACCTCGAACGGCTCTCACAGCTCTTCGGGCGGCTCTGCGACTACTTCGTATCTCGTGGAGTTCGCGCTCGGCGATAACGGCACGGACACCGCGATTTCGATGCCGGAGAGCAAAACCTATCCGGCAGGTACGCCCATCAGCCAGCTTCCCACACCGGTCAAGGCCGGCATGGTGTTCCTCGGCTGGTATTACGACAAGGCGCTGACCAAGGGTGCGGAAGCCGCCGACACGGTTGACCGCAGCATGACCCTTTACGCCAAGGTTGCGGCAGGCGAGGAAGTCAGCGCAATCGAAACGCCGAATTACGTAACGAAGGACGGCGTTTCCGCGGGCAAATATACCTTTACGCTGACGGGCGTAGAGGACGCCAAGGACGCATTCAAGTTCGTGAACATCACCGGCGGCAATATGGCGGTGGACTGCACGGTAAACGGCAAGAGCGTCACTGCCGACCTCGAAGCCGGTCAGACCTATCAGGTCGAGCTGACGAACGATAACGCCCGTTTTGCTCTGGACGGCTACGGCGCGGAGCAGCTTGCCGCTATCCGCTATCTGAATATCCTGACCGCGAAAAACGAGGTCAAGAACGCGCAGCTGAACGACAGTGTTCAGCAGGTCGATGTCAGCAAGACCGAGGGCCTCTCGGACGCGGTATTCAAGGGCCTGTATCAGGTCGATAACAGCGGCATCGCCACGCAGAACGCCGAGAGCGGCACGTTTACTTATAAGGACGGCAAGCTCCAAATCGGCGATGTTCTCGCAGTCAAGGACGGCGCGGTAAATCTCGATGACGTCACCTCCACCGAGGGCGACGTTGCCTACATCAAAATCACGGCCGTGGGCACGAATAACAGTTACAGCTACGAGATGGCGGATGTAGAAGATGTGCTGTTCATGCCCGATGTGCTGCCGGTTCAGAGCGACTGGGACGAGGATACGACGGACGGCACGGTTCTCACTATCGCCGCCGACAATCTCAGCACGGCGATGAGCAACGTAAACGCCAAGAGCCTCGACGAGGGCGATTTCATCAGCTTTATTAACGGCGCATACAATGCAGACTCCGAGCAGCAGACGACCTACGGAAAAATCACGCACTTCCGCAATGTGGGTAAAAATTACGTTATCGAGTATACGTCTGCTAAGGAAAGCGACATCGAAAACTCCCTTGACGTTTACTATTCAAAGGAGCAGCAGGTCGAGGTTTCCAAAGAGCAACAGCAGGAAATCGAAAGCCAGATTTTGCAGGACTTCGAGGAAAACGAAGTCGCGGAGCAGACCGCAGCCTATCTCGCGGCGGTTATGAGCGAGAGCGACAACCTCGAAACCGTTCCTGACATGGCCGCAGTCGCGCAGCGCATGGAAAATACGCAGATCGTGCGGTCGCTGAACGGCGTCTATGCATGCGCCAGCGGCAGCAAAGCGAAGGTCAACTTCGACCGGAACAAGATAAAGATTGAAGTCGGGGCGAACAGATGGCTCGATCACCTGCAAGGCCGCGGCTTCAAGGTAAGAGTAAACGTTCCGTTCGAGGTCGAGCTGGGCGACCACATTAAAATCGAAGTCACGGCGGTCTTTGACGAGGAGGTTATCCTTCGCCAGAGCATCAGCACCAAGCGCCACAAAATCGGCTTCCTGAGGTACGACTACTCGCTGAACGCCGCCTTTGACGTCGGCAACTACACCGGTATCGGCTTCACCGCCAATATGTCCACCGGAGATGGTGGCGAGGACGAAAACATGATCGACAAGCTCTCCGGCATCATGGACGAGATGAAGGAGTTCGCGCAGAAGCCGGACGGCATCACGAGCACCGGCGGCAGCATGGATTCCCTGTCGGAGATCTACCGCGAGGTCCTGTCGATCGCAGACGATACGTGGACTGAAATTCTGAACGTCAAGCTGTT
>ENA-UOJM01001687-UOJM01001687.1-human-gut-metagenome-genome-assembly--contig:-P116-NODE-1687-length-18611-cov-4.913128_pt1 | contig 18611 bp, 37 predicted proteins | sample MGYA00242349_ERZ723896 | MGnify/ENA metagenome assembly ERZ723896 | reverse complement strand
GTGGAGTCCATCGACGTTTTGATGTGTCTCAGCCAGGTCTCGGCGTTGTTGGAGGCGTTCAGGAAGCTCATGTCTCCCCTGATCTCCCGAGCCGCTTTTTGAAGCGCGTCGATGTCGGTCATTTTTCATTCTTCCTTTCGGGTTTGGCATGTGGTTTGGCGATTACAAGCCTAATCCGAAAGGGCCTTTAAACGATATTCACAAGAAAGAGAAAACAATGGTCAGCCAAAATCGTAACCTTTCCCAGAAGCTCGTGGTCGAGGAACGTTACACCCGTGAATACTTCACCGGCAACGTCACTGCCGAAGGTCTTATCAACGCGGAAATCGACACCGATTACGGTGCCCGCCCCCTCACTCCAAGTCAGGCGCGTTTCGCCGCCAAGGCCCTTGAAGACCTGGCCGACTGCGCCGACGAGAAGAACGAGGAATAACAAGTCTTGCCGCAGTGGGTCGTTTTTTATCCACCTATCGACTACAGGCAAATAAATACCGTACTGCGATCCACTGCGGCAACCATCGGCCGGGACCCTTCGGGGTATCTGGACACGCACCATCGTCACCACACCATAGGACTCGTCATCCATCTCTCACGGTTGGTCAACATTGCAACACGGTGACGGCAAGGACGTTCTCGGTTCGAATCCGAGCCCGGCCACACGGAAAGGACATGTCATGAACAGGAAAACGTATGGGGCGCATTGCTCCGGCTGGCAGCATTCACCTGATGAACGCCGGCACCGGCATGAGAACACGAAGACAATCACTTGTCTGACGTTGGCGGCGACCGGGTTCCTGATTCTCTCGCTGCAACCCTATGCGGGCCCGTGGAGCATTCTCGCAGGCTTCATGTGCTGTTCGCCCGTCATGCTCTCGTTCGCATTGTCGAAAGGAACACAAAAATGATCTGGTTCATACTCGCCGTAATACTCCTGCTCATCGGAGTCGGCATGATAGCCGTCGCACTCGCCAACGGTGGCGACGGAGCCGGTTTCGGCTTCATTCCCATCATCGTCGCCGCACTGTTGATGATTCCGGCATGCCTATACTCGCTGGACGTAGGCGAGGTGGCCGTCATCCGCAACATGGGCGGCTCCGTCGCCGGTCATGTGGAGAACGCGGGCTTCCATGCGAAGGCGCCGTGGCAGTCGGTCATCAAATACGATACGCGCAACAACCTCATCAACTTCTTCAAGGACACCGACTACAAGTACGACGGCGGCAGCGCGGAAGGCAAGGAGATCACGGTCAACGACCGTAGCGGTGCCAGCGCGAACATCGACATTCAGGTCAACTATTCGCTCGAACCGTCCGCCGCCGAAATGCTCTACTCGGAATACGGCAAACAGACCACGTTCACGCAGAACTACATCGGCAACGACCTGCGCAGCGTGGCCCGTGAAACCTCCGGCAAGTTCGACACGATCACGATGCTCACCGACCGTGGCAAGTACACGAAGGCCGTGCAGGACGCGCTCACCTCGAAATGGAAGAGCATCGGCCTGACCGTCGAACAGGTGTCCGTGCAAGACATCCGCTACCCGAAGTCCATTACCGACAGCTACGCGCAAGCCCAAGCCGCCGAGGTCTCCAAGCAGAAGGCGAAGAACGAGCAGGAGACCGCGAAGGTCGAGGCCGAGACGAAGCACATCAAGGCGCAGGGCGAGGCCGACGCGAACAAGGTGCTGAACGATTCCCTGACCGACAACGTGCTCCGGCAGCATTACATCGACGCTTTGAAGAACGCCGACCAGCTGATCGTCACACCCGAGGGCTCCAACACCCTCATCCAACCCAAATGATTCTTCCGGGCGGGGTTCTTTATTCCTTTACTTCCTCGTCCGGTGGCAGCCAAGCGCATGGTGCCGCACCTACGAAGCCTTCCAATGGTCATGGACTTCTCCAAGGTGCACCGGGTTCGACTCCCGGCTTGGCGCTCAGAAAATTTAACCCCTTCGCGTCCTGCGTCGAAACCAGCAAAACAAGGGTTTCGGACGTGTCAGCACCGGCGTAGAAGGACAACCAAATAATCAAGCCCAGTGGAGGGAAACAATCATGGAACTCACCCCATTCGACCGTATGAGACTACTCAACGAGGCGCGTGGACTATTGCCGCAGGACGAGCTTGAACGTCGGGCGCGCGTGATTCTCGACGATCCAGCCGCTCCTTCTGAGACGTCGAAGGAACCTGACTCGCCTCGTCTCATCATCAGCGACTTCCTGCGCTCGAAAGGATTCGAGCCGATGAAGAAAAACGCCCTGCATTTCGGCTCCCGTCTTGCCGAGAACTACAAGATGAAGTTCGGCGCCTACCCGCCGAAGCACGGGAAGACCTACATCTACTACGAGATCGACCGGCCTCTCATGGAGGAGACGTGGGCTCAGATTCAGACGGAGGACGCCGACTGATGGCATCTGATTTCAACTCCATCGCCAAAGCAATCCGTTATCTCGGTGATTGCGTCCGTTATCTCGCGGACAAATATGTGGCCGTGAACGATCGCGTGTACTCGGATTGGAACGAGGCATCGAAGGTCGTGGGAGACGTTGGCCGTGATCATGTGGCCGATTATGCGGAGGCATCTCACAAGCAGGGTAAGTCGCGTACTTGGCGTCACAGTCACCTGATGGAACGAGAGGAACAATTGTCCATGCAGTCGAGGGGTTCTCATGTTGACCCCGAATGATGTCCGGCATAGAAAGTTCCGCACGTATCGTTCCCTGCTTTACGGAGAGGTCTACGACGTGGAGGACGTTGACGATTTTCTCGACTTGGTGGCCGACACCATCAAGGTTTTAGGCAAGGAAGTACTCAAAGCAAGAAAGGAGTGGCAATGACCGTCGAGCAGATGGCCGATGACGATTACTTCGCGTTGGACGCGGTGGACCAGACCGCGTTGAAGAAGTATCTGGTCAGCCCGTTGGCGTATTCGCAGTATCTGACCGGCGAGCATTCGTCCTCCCCCCAGTTCGAGTTCGGGAAGGCGGCTCACAGTCTCATATTGGGCAGTGGCCCCGAGGTGCTGGTGAAACCGAACCTACGCACCAAGGAAGGCAAAGCCAGGTATGCGGAGACATTGAAACTGCATGAGGGCGAGGATATCGTATGGCTTTCCCCCGATGATGTGGAGAAGGTCGAGGCCATGCGGGACATGGTTGGAGATTTCTTCACGAAGCTGGATGGTCAGCCGGAGGTGGCGATGATCGCCGCCGACCCTGATACCGGATTGTTGATTAAGGGCAAGGCGGACTGGTTGCCGTCCACTCCCGACCCGGATGGTGTGCTGCGTATCCGTGATTACAAGACCACGGTGAAGTCGCCGGACGAGTTCGAGCGTTCCTGCTGGCAGTACGGGTATCACATTCAGGCCGCGTTCTACATGCGTCTCTACCGGTTGACGATGCCCGAATATAAGGGGCCGTTGGGTTTCGAGTTCGTCGTGCAGGAGAAGAACCCGCCGTTCGACTGGATGCGCTACGAGATTCAGGAGGATTCGCCCATCATCACCGAACTGGCGGAACCGAAGATAAACCACGCCTTGCAGGGCATCAGATGGTTCCGTGACAACACGGAGGACCCGTTGGAGGCCATGAGGGCCTACGGGTTGCCTAAATACCCGAAGGATGTCGTGTTCCCCGACTGGAAGCTGTTGTTGGAAGAGGAGGATATTTAATCATGGCGTTAATTAAGAAGGACGCTCAGGGCGGTCGTGGCACGTATGCGACCCTGGCTCAGGTCGTGAACTATGTGGACGAGCAGGGGTTCGACCTGCAATGGCCGACCCAGTTGGTTGACGGACGCCTGTATGTGGATACGGCCGTCAGGAAGAAGGGCACGGACAAGTGGATTGCCAGTAATTGTCTTATCCCGGTCGAGGTGGGTGATTCGCGTGGCATGAGCGTCATGCAGGCCCTCGGTTCCGCATTGACGTATGCGCGACGCTACAGCACTTGCGGCGCGTTCGGACTGGCGACCACGGATGATGACGGTGAGACGAGCGGCTACAAAAAGCGTTCTGTCAAGGGTATGACCGACGAGCAGAAAACACAGATCGACCGGATTCTTGAAGACTGCAAGATTCCGGTGGGTCAGGAGAACGGTTTCATCGGCAACGTCCTGCAAACGCGGGTCGCTTATGGCACGTTGACCGAATATCAGGCGCAACGGTTCATCGACGCTTATCGACAGCATAACGACAAGGTTAAGGAGGCTCCCAGTGAGCAGTGAGATTGGTTTGAACGACGTGAAACCGGGCATGTGGGTTGAGTTTGATGATGCGGACGGGCATTATGCGGGCGAACTGCATGAGATGAAGAACCCGGAAAGCATGGTGGACGTTCTCATCATGAGTATGGGCCATAAGCCGCCACTGTGCATCGAGACCGAGGATGAAGGCAATCTCGTGGTTTTCTTGGATTTTGGCGATGGGTACAGTACCGGTTCCGCTCGGAACGTGCATGTGTACGAGTCGAAGCCCGAGACGGAATCCGTCAAGCAGGCTGAAGATGATGACAAGAAACCGTTCTGGAAAGGCAAGACCTGCGGGGAGCTGGAAGGGCTGCGTGTCAAGATAACGTGGAATAACGGCGACACGATGACCAGTACGCTCGACATGGTGGGAAACGTTGCTCATTGCGTCTCTCTTTCTCCCGCCATTCGTTCATCCTCGACTTTCGTCCCTTACTCCGGTATCAAGTCCATCGAACTGGTGGATGATGCTTTCCGTGAGCGTATCACCGATATCACGAAGGTTCGCCCCGGCGACAAAGTGGTGGTGAAGAACGGCAACGAGTACACGGTGAAGAAGACGGATTCTGACCGTATGGGCGGACAGACCCTGTGCCTGAGTATCGGGGAGCTCGGCTTTGGGTGGTGGATGGATGACTCCTTTTTCCAATATGCGTACCGCGGACCGTACACGATGGATGACCTTCCGAAGGAGCCGGGCTTCTACAAGGCTCGCACCGAATCGGTGTGGAAGCATGACGGCAAACGTTGGATGCCGGTGCTCTCCCATGATGGCACCATCGCCCCCGCCTTCCCATGCCAGTCCCAATCCCGCAGCCAGTTCTTCAAGACCAGTGTCCGGGATGATCGTTTCCCGTTCACGAAGGTGGAGGCGAGCTTCGAGTGACTTTCACCCCGAGGCCGGGCTGCAAGTGCGCCAGATGCCTGTGGGCTCACGGGGACAAGATCACGCTCCCCCAATGCCCCACATGCGGTGCCGTTGATTGCGCCGGAGCCCAATCACACATGCTGGTCTGCAACAGGCGGGCCATGGAGAAACACAAGACGAACAATTACAGGAGGAATGCGTAATGGCCGGAGAACCAAGCATCGAGTTTACCGGATATGCGGGAGAGATCAAGGATTTTCAGGATTCCAGTATTCTCAACGTCAGCGTCCATCCGGGTTACACGGATAAGAACACGAACCAGTGGGTTGACAAGGAGCCTCAGTTCTATGGTGTGCGTCCCTTGTCGAATCAGGCGAAGGATGCTTTGAATCAGGTTCGCCAGTTGAAGTCCCAGCCGAACATGAGCGTGAAGGTTCTTGTGAACGGCAGCTTGTCCAAAAGAGTGTCGGAAAAGGATGGGAAACGGTATGAGAATTGGGATGTCGCGGCCCGCACCATTGCGGTGTTGAGCGCGAAACCCAAGGCCCAGCAGTCTGGTTTCCAACAGTCGCAGCAGCAGTATCAGCAAGGATTCCAGCAGCCGCAACAGGGATTCCAGCAACCGCAACAGCAGTATCAGCAGCCTACGGACCCGTGGAGCCAACCCCAGGACGAATACGGAAATGGGCAGGTCTAACCCGTCCCAACACGTCAAGGATTTGGTGGACGCACGCGACCAATACCGGTGCGTCCGCTGCGGCAAACCATTCCATTGGAGCGGTTTCAGCCGGCATCATCGCAGACTCCGGTCACACAAGTGGCCGGGACTGCATGAGGCGTCGAACCTCATCTTGGCGTGTGGGAGTGGCGATACGGGATGTCATGGGTGGATTCACGCCCATCCGCGTGAGGCCATGAGCTTGGGGTACATCGTGAGCGGTTTCAACGATCACCCCGAACTGGTGCCGATTCTCACCGCCCAACATGGTTGGGTGCTTCTGGACGATAAGGGAGGTTGGACGCGATGCGAACCGCCGAAGCAGTAAGCCTGTTGTTCATCCTGTTCTGCCGTGACCCGCAGTTTCGGCGGGCGTTGTACAAGCTCGACCCTGTGTTGTTCCGCAGGTTCACTAATGGGGAGGTGTGGCTGTGAACGTTGATGACATGACCGATGAGGAGTTCATCGACTATTGCCGGAACGGCGGCGAACTGTCCGGCCTGATAACTGAACGTCATCCGAAATGCGATTGGTGCGGTGGCATGTGCCGGGTCGGCAGGGATGGCATGTGCCGGAACTGTCGTATTAGGGAACGGCGGCGAACCGACCCCGAGTATGCGCAGCATCTGCGTGATCTGGCGAATCGGCGGAACGCTCGTAATCGTGAGAAACGCAATGAGTATGCACGCCGGTACCGGTTAAAGCATTTGGCTCAGGCTCGGGCTTCGGCTCGTAAGTATGCCGCCGCCCATCAGCGTGAGATGGCTGAATACCATCGCCGTTGGATGTTGGAGCATCCCGAGAAACTCGCCCAGTATAAGGCGAATCTGAAAACGTAAACGACAACTAGCCAAGGAGGCTATCAATGAGTGAGAAACCATTCTGGGAAGGAAAGACCTGCAAGGAGATGGCCGGACTACATATCAAGGTCACGTTCAAGAACGGGGACGTAGCAACCGGCGTAGCTGACAAAAACGGCGATATTAAGAGCGCTTACGTTCTCACCCTAGGAATGGGCGATGACCTGTTCGTCCCGGAAGCCAACATCGAGTCTATCGAATTGGTGGATGACCCCGAGTACGAGCGTATCGATGACATCGAAAATGTGCAGGTGGGCGATATTGCCTGCACGACGGAGGGAAACCATTTCCCCGTCATCGATCTCAAGCCTGCCCCTCTAGGCGACATGCTCCTGCGTATCCGCATCAGCGAGATAGACGGTGAGTACTGCATCGACTCCGATGATTTCGCCTACGCTTTGCGTCGGAAGCCGAAGCTGCCGGCCCATGACGGGTTGTGGTGGGATAAGGACAATGCCTTGTGGAGCGTCGCCATCTCCGGCATGGACGATTCGAAGTTGGTCGCTTTGCTTATCGGTGACCCGGAATCCCCCGTCATCGGTTCTGTGTGGTCGGGCCTCAACAGCAAGCAAGTGACCACTCAAGCTCCGTTCCGTCCGGCCAAGGTGGTGGAAGCATGAGCAATCGTATCGTGAAATTGCCCTCGGTCGAATCATTCGGCCGTCTCACGCCCGACAAGTGGCTGTTGTTGAAGACGCTTGAGGAGGCGGCGGAGATGGTGGAGGCCGGGAAACAATACCTGAAAGCCAACGACCCGACAGACCCGAGCGGCATTGGCCTGGAGTTCGATGACCATGCGAACTGCCTCGCCTGCTTCGGGGTGAACGTGGGCGGCGAGCTCGGCGATGACCGGGACAAGGCGAAAGCCGGATGGATAGGTTACGTGCGCGACCAGCGCCGCCAAGCCATGCTCGGTGAGCTCGCCGACGTGTTGCAGACGGTCGGCAACCTGATCACCGCGTTCGACATCACCGACGAGGAACTTGCTCAGTCTATGGATGATTGCCTTGTTCGCAATCAGGAACGAGGTCGACTGTGAGCATCATCAGCAGTGAGGCGAAGTGGGCTGTCCTCCAACGAGTTGTCCGTCTATCCCTCGAGGAAATACGTGGCACGACCAAGGGCAAGGAATACGAGGCCGGTTTTATCGCCGGAGCCACGCGCCGGCCCACTAACGAGGAAATCGTAGCAGTGGCGAAAGCGTTCTACGAGGCGTTGAAGCACGACTCTTACCCTCAATGGGATTCTGACTGCGCGTTGAGGGCCGACTATATCGATGCCATGAGGCTTGCACTCAAGGCAATGCAAGGAAAGGCAACGGAAGAATGAATCTTTTAGATGAAACCAAGGGTGCGATCTCACGAAGCGGGCATTCGACCGATGACGTTCGATTCGTAGGCTCCCGCGACGAGAGGCTGGGAATTCCGTGGAGTCAGGCCGAAAAGGTGCTCGACATCGATTACGACGACGGATACGGCTGTCAGGAGATAGCCGCCGATCTGGTCGTGGTGTTCACGGATGGCGGGTTCCTGCGCCGCGAGGAATACGACGGCAGCGAATGGTGGGAGTACGAGCCACCGTTCAGAGTCCCGGAGACGCAGAAGCCGTTCAAACTCGTGAAGCTGACCAGCTATCCCACACGGTTGCTTGTGGAGATCAATTACCCGATGAAGGCAACGGAGGAATGAGCGACATGAGGAGCTTCATCAAGGTTAGCCATGAACGTTTCACTTTGATTCTGCGCAAGGGGATGCTCCCGTTCCACTGGATTGCGGAATCCCACGTCTACCCGGACAAAGGTTATGTCACGGCGGTGCGAGAGCGCGCCAACTACGGCGCAGTATGGGCGTTGAGCAGCATGGGCGCTCTCGATCAGGTCATGCCCTCGATCTGGGAGGACATCAAATGGTTGGACGAAAGGATGGACTGATGCGTGTGCATCGTCCGAGACTACAAAACCAAACCGAAGGAGACAACCAATGAGTGATTACAAGCAGCGGATGATCCGCGAACATCGAGAATTGCAGGAGCGTATCAGCAAGCTGGCGCACATGCTTGAGGGCTACGCGGAGGGCACGTTGGACTTCACGCCCGCGTGCTCCTTCCAGCTCCTTGAAAGCCAATTGTACGCGATGGGGACATACGCGAACATCTTACAGGAGCGTGCGCGTATCGAACAGGTGGATTTGAACGCGCCTCTTGAGGGAGGTGAGTCTGGTGAGGTTCCACAGGATTAGCCCGTGTCCTCGTTGTGGGGGCAAGGTCAAGGCGAAATGGGAGCGGGACGGCGTGCAGGGGTTGCCTGAATACACGTTCTTTATCGTGATGTTCCGCTGCACTGTCTGCGGGCTCGGCTTCGAGGGAGGTTGTTCACGGAAGCCCGCCCCGTATCAGTTGCAATACAATATCGCCGCTTGGAACCGCATATGCAACGGTGATAAATGCTTCACGTTGACCTACATGAGTCAGGAAGACGGACGATGAAGTTGGAGACCAAGGAAGAATATCTGGTCGATTCGGCTATCGAGATGCTGTATCCGACCGTCACTTTCAATTCCTATGAGGCCGCTGTGAAGCATATCCACGAGACGCCGGGCACGTGGCGAATCACAAAAATCTATCGCACCCTACCAGTCGGCGAGGAAGTCACGGAGGCAGACGATGAATGCTGATGTGGAGCGGATTCGCGAGAGTCTGGGAGGTAGACGATGAGCGGGACCCGCCGATATCGTAAGCTCTCCGCCGAGACGTTGGACACGCTGCTGAGGCTCATCTCTGAGGAGGAGTTGACGCCGAAGCAGATCGCGGAGCGCGCCGGAGTGTCGCGCCAACAGGTCTACGAGTACCGGAAGAAACTCAAGGACCGTGAGCAGGCCGCGCCGTTGACCGACATGTCCACGCTTGTGATTCATCAGCGAGTCGTCTTCCGCCCGGACATGCCCATCGAGAACCCGGATGACGTGAACGGGCCGAGCCTCATCGACCCGGACAGCGGCTTCGACTGTTCCCGATGCGGCCAGTCCATGAGCCGTGACTGGTTCACCATCGAAGGCAACCGAATCAAACCGGATTTCCGCTATTGTCCCGGATGCGCGGGCGTGGCTACCCCATACAGGGACGACACGATAAGCCCCGATGCGAGGGAGGCGGGCTATGAGTCCTGATGTGGAACGTATCCGCAAGCACTGTATGCGAAGGGCAAAGGGAGATGGGCAACTGGCGTGACAAGGCCGCGTGCCGTGACATGGACCCTGACTTGTTCTTCCCCGCCACGCGGAAGGAGGAACGATTGGCGCTCAAAGCCTGCTCCACATGCCCGGCGATATGCGAATGCGCACGGTACGCGGCGCAACACGACAGAATCAGCGGCTACCCATTGCAAGGCGTATGGGGTGGCGTGAACAGGAGCAGAAGAAGGAATCGAAATGAGTGACAAGGATATGGTCACGGTTTACGAACGACGTGACGGCAGCAAACCCGGATTATGGTCCGTGTACTGGTATTTGGGGTGGGACATGTTTTGCTCGTTCTCCCTCGCGGTGGGCATCACGTCAAAGAATACGATGATGGCCATTGTTCAAGCGTTTTGTCTGCTGGTTTTTCTTGGACTCACCGTCTGGCAGTTGAACCATCTGACTTGGAGCATCACCGACTATCGGGTGCGTATCAGCTCTAATTTGGAGAAGGGGGCTCATGTTGAGCAAAGCGGCAAGTAGAGCATGGCAACTGCTCATTGAAGACTCGAACCGTCCGGCAGAGGAGATTCGCTTGGCTACCGGACTTCGGGTCGATGTGATCGAGCAGATGCGCGGGGACGTGCAAAAACGACTACGAGACAACCCGGAGTTCTGATTATGAGACCGAGTTATCTGCCCGTCCAGTATGAGCATTGCCCGTACTGCGGAGGAATCTTGAACGTATTCGGGGACTGCGTGGACTGCCAGTTTCACGATGACCCGACTGAATGGTGGATGGACGAATGAGCCGACAGAAAGCCAAAGGCACACTGCTTGAATCCAAGGTGGTCAACTATTTGCGCGCCCGGTTGGGTGACAGCGAGCAGACGATACACCGTGAAGTGTTGCATGGGACGAAAGACCAGGGCGATATCACCGGTCTGCGTATCCACGGCCAGCCGGTCGTATTGGAGTGTAAAAACTACAGCACCTATACGGGGAGACTCAAGGAGTGGATGCAGGAGGGCCGTACCGAGGCGGGTAACGCTGACGCACCTTACTGGTTCGTCGTGTTCAAACAGAAGGGTCTCGGCTTGAACACGTTGTCAAGCATGGACAACCAGCCCGTGCTCACCGACTTAAAGACCCTCGCATTGATAGCAGGACATGGAATCATCGAAGGAGACGAAGAATGAGCTACGACCTGTTCATAGTGGACAAGGATGTGCCGGAACCGGAATGGTTTGACGTATGCGAACGGGACGGCGAGCATGTGCGGGGGACCGGCGCTCATGGCCGTTATTTCAACTACACGTATAATCTATCCGCGTTTTTCACCGCTTACAAGGTCAATCCTAAGCATGACCTGGACGGGTTGACGGCCGGGGAGGCCGCAGCCCGTATCGACAAGGCGTTGAAAGACATCTACTTGGAACCATTGTATGTTTTGCGCGGCAAATACAATCCGCCGAACTATTGGGGCAGCGTGGACAGCGCCATCGCATGGGTGAAACGTCTGTACGTCTATTGCCGGCAGCATCCCGATTATCTCGTGATAGAACGCTCCTGAGGGGGAAATGATGGAAGATAGGAAACTCGTTGATTTCGCCCGTTGGCTGAACGACCATCCGGGCGAATGGAATCTTTGGCCGTATCTCATTCCCATACAGGCCGACCGCAGGGATACCGTCGCATCGATGAGGCTTGTCATGGAACGCATCAAAAACCACCGGTACGACGAGTTCCGCGTGGACACCGTATTGCTCGAATACGAACTGTTCAACGGTTTCATGGGCTTCGACAACGGTGGCGTGCATGAGAATGGTCTCGCGTTGAAGATGAGGCTCAAAGCATGACCGCGCGGGGGGACGACCGGAAACTCATGCATTGGATAGCCTCGCACGGCTACACGGTGGTACGCGCCGGCAGCGGCCACTGGAAGATATTCGATGACGGCGTGCTGCTCACGGCGACGAGCGGCACGCCGTCGGACTGGCGAAGCCGCCACAACTTCATACGAGATTTAAGGAGACGAACATGTTCAATCTAGCATCGAAGATTCGGCACTGCTGCCCCCTCTACGGATGTGTCCCGCTCATATTCGAATGGAGAGGCCGCTACATGTTTTTCTGCACCCACTTGGAAGCCCCTTATGCCGATACGAGAGAGGAAGCGTGGGATAAGTGGTGCGGAATGGTTGAGAATATTTGGGAAAGGGACAGGAAATGACCTGGATCATACGAAATTCTGGAAGGCAGTAGCCGAGAACCGCAGTGAGAACGCGGTCGCTGCCCTCGAAACCATGATTGAGGAGACGGAATGAGTCTGGTGGGTTTAGATTTCAGGAAGGTGGTATAACGATGGCCCGCAAAGGATACATCCAGCTTGTCAACGGCTTCTACATGAATCGCAAGGTGCGAAAACTCAGGCACACATGCCCGAGCGCGATAGGCGCGTTCACGATGATGCTTACCTTCTGCGGAGATAATCTTTCAGACGGTCATATCAGCGAAGATGATGCGCTTTACGTGCTGGATATCACCGATTCAGAACTTGAAGCACTATGCAATGTCGGCATGATCGAACCGGACGGGAACAACGGGTACTACATTCACGATTATCTTATACACAATCGCAGTCGCGAACAGGTGCAAAAGAAGCGCGAAAGCAATGCTGATAATTACCGTAAAAATAAGAACGAGGTAAAAACCTCCGATTCAGATGACTTTCAGACGGCTGAATCACGTCTGAATCGGGACAAACACCAGAACACCAGAACACCAGAACACCAGAATGAATTATCTAAAGATAATTCAACTCCCCCTACCCCCTCAAAGCCTGACTTCGATGGACTGCTCGACAGTCTTGAGCGTATTTACCCGACGAACAGGTTCGACGGGAAGACCTCTCAGGCTCGAATGCAGTTGGAAATCGAATGGCCCAAGATCGTGAAAGCCGCTGGCGAGGCTGACCCGTGCGAGTTTCTTGAAGCCAAAACCCGAGCGTATGTCGGGGCCACCGAGGAACGGTTCGTGAAGACGTTCAGCCGGTTCATCGGCGGGGAACTGTACGCACGCAACTGGGAGAAACCCAAACCGGAAACCCCGAGTCCACGGCAACAGCCGGTCAAGTCACGCATCCAGCAGAATCTCGAAGCGAACATGGCGAAAACCTGGCAGTACATGACCGAGGAGGAGCGTGCCCGATACTCGCAGGGAGGTCTCAATGCTCAGCAAGGGTGAGGCGGCGGCGTTGTTGTCGCTGATTAACGCGCATCACGGCAACGCGCAGTGGGATGATGTTCAGCTTGACGCTTTTTATTCGGAACTGCGTTCGGATATCACGGCGGTAGAGGCGCGTGAGGCCGTTCGACGCTTCTACGCGGTCAACAGCACGGGTCGCTGGTGTGGTTCCGGCGACATCAACGGCATCGTCCGCAAGCTGCGCAACGGTGCGAAACCGTCCGAAGCGCAGATAGGCCGGGAGTGCGAACGTCTGGGACTGGTGGAAGATCAGGCGTGGTTGTATCGCCGGCAGCGCATGATGGGCCGTTCCTCGGACGAGTCTCGACAGGTGGCGTTGGCCGCGCGTGACCCGCTGCGCTTGCCGCCCGCGAAACCCAAGCGCCGGCGTGAGTCCAGTGATTTCAATCCGGAGTTGGGCGTGACATTGGACGAGGTTCTGGCGACACGCCGTCCGGCTGCACAATAACCGGTTTGATGGCATAATTGAGAGTTGCTGACACGTCCGAAACCTTCAAAAAAACCGAAGGTCAAGGTCACTATTGTCTTTTTCCACTGAAAACACGAGGCTCTGCCGCTACCACGGTTGCTGGCGGGATATCGTCACCGACGCGCCGTCACCGCTTATCGGACATGGCGTCGAACCGAATCTGAATCTCCTGTGCGACAAGCACGCCAGCCAGTTGACCGGCGACCTGCGATGGTTGGACCACAGTCTGCCCGACCTGTGCGAGTATCGCATCAACCGCGCTTACGGGCACAAGAACGGTGGCGGCGGTCAATCCGGCACCGCGCCCACACCGTTGCGAGAGGCCCTGCATGATCTGCTGTACGCGGACGATGACCACGGTTATCCGGGTTTGCAGGGCACGTTGTACGAGTGGGTGCGCAGTCTGAAAATCAATCTGCCCGAGTCCACGCCACTGTCGGACATGGTTCGCCGTATCGCCGATCATCCGAAACTCATGGAGCATTCCAGCACGCCCGTGTATACGGAACTGGTGCACAGTCTGACACGCAAGCTGCGTCGTTTCCTCACGGACGATGACGGGGAAACCGTATTGTACGGGCCATGCCCGGCCGACAAGTGCTTGGGTCAGCTTTCCTGCTATGCGGACGCGGAGACGGCGAAATGCCCGAAATGCGGTTTCAGTATGCCGGTAGCCCTCATCAGGGCGGAACGGGTGAAACGTCTCCTCCAATCGGAGGCGGTGAGAACCCGTGGCGAACTGTTGGACATCATCAAGGCGTGCGGGATGCGCGTGAACCGCAGCACTTTGCGTAGTTGGATACATCGAGGCCAGTTGCCTCAGCAGGGCGAGGATGCGTACAGCAATCCGCTTTACCGGTTCAGTGACTTCTACCGTCTCGCGTCCGGCTTGTCGGAGGATGCGGACGTGTGGGAGATCATGCAGGTTTCGCAAAACCAATCCAAGGAAGGAGACAATAAGTGAGCAATCAGATTCAACCCTACGATTTTCGAGGCAACACGATTCGCACCACCGTTGACGACAACGGCAACCCGTTGTTCTGCGCCAAGGACGTGGCGACGGCGCTCGGATACGCTAACACGAATGACGCGGTACAAGCCCACTGCCGTGGGGTCGTGATTCGCTACCCCATCTCGGATAGTCTCGGACGCACCCAAAACGCGCGGTTCATCCGTGAAGGCGACATGTACCGGCTTATCGCGTCAAGCAAACTTCCGGCAGCGCAACAGTTTGAATCATGGGTGTTCGACACAGTGGTGCCCTCGATTCGCCAGACCGGCAGCTACTCCACCGACTCCCCTGAAGTGGCGCTTGCCAAGGCTCTGCTCACACCGAAGGCCGTGGCCGGTATCCTCACCGAACTGGACAAGACACAGATCGAGAACCGGCAGCTTGCCGCACGCAACGCGGAACTCGAACCCAAAGCCAAGGCGTTGGACGATTTCACGAACGTGACCGGAACCATGAGCGTGGCCGAAGCCGCCAACCAGCTTACCAACGCCGGAGCAGGCAACATCGGACGAGACCAGTTGTTCCAGTTCATGCGTTCTCTCGGCTGGGTCTACCGTCGAGACAATGCGTGGGCAGCGATGCAAAACCACATCAACGCCGGCCATCTCGTCATGAAGGAGCATCGCACGCACGGCGAACACAGGAACGGCACCCCGTTCGCATACGCGCCCACGGTGCGAGTCACCAGAGCCGGACTCGCACTGCTGCATCGCCGCTGGTGCGAACGCCAGTTCAAGGCCCAGCTCGAAAACCAGCCCGCTCTCAGCATCAACGATTGAAAGGAACAATTTATGGCAAACATGTTTTCCGAAGCCAAGGAACTTGACATCCCCTCGTATCTCGGTATCGAGGCCGTGTACGTGAGCCTGATCCACCCCACCGTGAACGGAGGCAAGACCATCATCGCCCACGGCATGAGCATCATCCCCGAACTAGGCGTGCTGCTTTCGGAAACGGAATGGGATGACGCGCCGAACTATCTGGTGGAGGACGGCCCGTTATCCGTTATCGTCCCGTTCCACAATATCGCCGCCATACAGCAAATACCCGTCAAGGACGTGGACCCGGACGAAAAGGAGACAGCCGAATGACCGGCAAGCATGTGAATCTGAATATCGGCGGCGGCTTATTCGCCCTGTTGGGCATCGTGTTCATCGTGTTGAAGCTCTGCCACGTGATCGATTGGGCTTGGTGGCTGGTGCTGCTTCCTCTGTACGTGCCGTTTGTATTGGCAGTGCTCGTGCTGGTGTTCGTCTGCCTGTGGGTGAATGTGAGCGAATGACCAATTACTTGGACGATGAAGCGAACACTTGCCACTCTGATTTGAGGGCCGACGTTCGTAAGGCCCTGTCCCCTGTCTTGGGCGGCAGACCCTACGTGATCTACGTGGATTGCACGTCGCTGGACGATATGAGGAACGATACGGTGGACATTCACCTCATTACCCCGGAATATCAGTCGCTTGTCACCACGCGCGGCGTGACCGAGTACGGCATGGATATTCAGAAAAGCACTTACATAGGAGACTGACATGGGAAAACTGACGGCTGTCGAAGCGTTCCAGAAGGCGTTCAACGAGTCGATGGAATCGAGGAACGTATGAACTGGCTGAAACGACTGTTGCACTTGGAGGAGCCGGAACCGGTCGAAAAACCGGAACCTGAACCACCGGTAGTGGAACCATGCCCCATCTGCGGACTCGTACCCAAACTGAAGCATGTGTGCGTCACCCGCAACTACCGCGACTACTGGCTGGAAAAAGACTCGTGGCAGCTCTTGGAATGGTGCGATCACGTCGAAAGCATCCTTTCGTTCGCCTCGTTTTTTGAAGACGAGAGTGTTCAGAAGTGGAATACCGGTTGCAGACGGTTGAAGGCAGTGGTTGACGAGCCGGTTCCCGAATGCCCTGTCTGCGGGGAGAAACCCGTCGTGCAAACGGACTCGGAGTCGGATATTCCCCAGCTTGTCTGCTCATGCAACGAACTGTTGAGCAATGTGGAGATAACAAACGTCTATAAGCGCAAACGCGAGTGGATACGTCGTTGCGTGGCGTTGAAACGCAAGCAGGACAACGTGAGTGAAATGGAACAACTGATCGGAGAAACACAATGAACGGACATTATTCGGTTATCACGAATTTCGGCTGTCATTGGACATGCCCCTACTGCATCGTAAGGAAAACCGGATTGAACGTGCCGGTGACAGACATGCAGGCCACGCTGCGGACCATCAGCCGTGAAAGCGAACACCACCCCATGAGGTTCCTGAGCTTCAGCGGCGGCGGAGACCCCCTGTTCCCCATGCGCGAGCCGGAAGCATCGAAACGTGTCGCCTTCTACCGGGAGGCGATACGCAGGGCCGGAGACTGGCTCACGGAAACCGAGATGCACACCAGCTACTTCCAATGCGGACGCAACGTGGCTCAAGTCATGCAGCAGGTCAGGTTCAGCCGCGTGGTGTATCACATGCGTCCCACGAGCTTGTCCGATGACGTGGCGTTGGCATTGCCCCGCAAATGGTTCGACGGTCAGAAGGTACGTGTCGTGTACGTGGTCACCCCCGATTTCACGCCGGAGCGTATCGAACGGATAGCCGGTCTCGTGGCCAGCAACAACGTGGTCGATGAACTGTCGTTCAGGCAGAAGGTCAACCCCGACAACACCATCGACCACACGTGCGAGGAGTATCTGAAGGCCGGCCATCAAAACCGCTGGTGGTACATCCAACAGGATGATTACAACACGTACGTCGTGAACGACCGGCTTTACACACGATTCAGCGATATCGGCAAGGAGGACCACAGGTGAGCAAGAAGATTCGCGTCGCATGGGAAGACCTACAGCCCGGCGACCTGATTCACGTCAAAGGCAGTACGAACGTGTACCAGTTCATCCGCTTTACGGAAAACAAGTGTCAGGCTGAGGTAGGCACTTCTGGAGTCTGCGCCGGTTGGGGAGGGCGGAAAGTCCGGGACAATGAAGGTAAAGTTCGTTACTGGTTCGAGACAGGCCCGACAGCTATGCTCGTGGTCTCGCTCCTCGGTTTCGCCTATGCCACCCGTCCCGCGCCTAAGAAGATTGGGCTGGCTGGCTATTACATGCCGTTTGATTCAGGTGAATACTGGCTGAAAACCTCTTTTGGCTGGTGTCGAATCCTTCTCGTTCTCAATAGGGTTGGCCAACCCGTTCAGCCGTTAAGCGTGGGATGGTACGACGGAGAAGCGAGTCATTGCCGTACATTCTATTCATGGCACGAAATGGTCGAATGCCTCCACCCACGTGAACTATTGACCGCTGAGGAATACTACACGCGCAAAGCCAAGGGGGAACTATGACGACCATTCAGGCAGCAGGGCATGATCGCCTGCTGCAATGCGTGGGCCAGCTACATGATCGTGCACATGCTGACCGCTTCGCTGCATTTGGCCGCAATGACACTCGCATTGACGGAGCAGCTGAACCATGCGCGCAAAACCATTCACGGCGGGCAATGAGCGCGATCCCAATCATCCTGTTCACGCTCCTACTGGGGGCCGTCGCCATCATCGAGAATCGGAGAAAACATTGACCAAGGAACCTGAGACGCTGTTTCCCCATCAGAGGTGCATCATCGACCTGACCGAGTTCGCGCACAAGGTCAGCGTGGAAGTCCGCGTGTACGATACCGAGGAAACCATGCGGAGAGCCGCCTGCATCGACTCGGTGGAATCCTCCATCGAATCCGATGACCTCGACAGGCCGATTGGAGATGCCGCGTTCGAAAACGGTACAGCCGGAATCACCCTCATGCAGTCCGCGACAATCGACACGCAGACCAATGTGGTGAAATACGGGAACTCCCCCATGTGCGTGATCTATTTGAGCCGCGAACACCTGCTGCCGCATATCGTCAGCCATGAATGCGTGCATGCTGCGATGGGCTTGTACAACGCCGAGATTCTCGGATACCGACACAAGGCCAAGGCATGCAAGCACATGACGGTCTCAAATGAGCTTGT
>ENA-UOJM01001675-UOJM01001675.1-human-gut-metagenome-genome-assembly--contig:-P116-NODE-1675-length-18734-cov-4.256705_pt1 | contig 18734 bp, 17 predicted proteins | sample MGYA00242349_ERZ723896 | MGnify/ENA metagenome assembly ERZ723896 | reverse complement strand
CGTACAGGCGCTCGCCAATGGAGCCGTCGGGCAGGCCGATGACCTCCGCTGCCACGCCGGCCTTCCAGCACAGCCCCAGCCCCACCGCGCAGGCCGAGCGGAAAAAGGGCGCCACCTGGGGCAGGTACAAATACCGTAGCCGCCGGGGGAAGGGCACCGCGAAGACGTCGGCCATTTCCGTCAGCTTTTTGTCCATGCTGGAGATGCCCCCCAGCACGTTGGAGTAGACAATGGGAGTCACCATCAAAAAGGAGATGACCACCGACAAGTTCCGGGAGGGCACCCAGATGAGCACCAAAATCACAAAGGAGGCCACGGGGATGGACTTGATAACGCCCATCAGCGGGGCGGCCAGGTCCCGCACCGGTCCAAACCGGGAGGAGAGCACCCCCAAAGCCGTGCCCGCCAGGCAGGCCAGCAAAAAGCCCAAGGTGATGCGCCAGAAGGAGAACAGGATGGCGCCCCAGAAATCCCAGTGGGGGATGAGCTCCAAAAGCCGCAGCAGAACAGAAACAGGAGATACCAAAAGAATCTCCTGTCCCAATGCCATGGCGCCCAGCTGCCAAACGATGAGCCACACGGCCACCGCCCACAGCCGCACGCCGCGGCGCCTGTTCTGTTTTTGCCCCTTAGCCAAGGTAGTAGAAATCATCGCCGGGCAGCTGGCCGCCGATGGACTTGGGGTTCTGGTCCAGCAAAGTCTGGAGGTAGGCCGAAAGCTTTGCCTGCATCTCCTCGCCTTTGATAAAGGTGATGTTGCACTCTGGCAACGCCTTTTGGGCCACGGCCTCGGGGACGATGTCGTACTGGCCCACCAAAGCGGCGGCGCCCGCAGTGTCCTCCTGGGTGTAGGCCACAGACTGCTCATACTGGCTCAAAAACTCCTGCACCAGCTGGGGGTTCTGCTCCACAAAGTCCTTGCGGCCCACCACCACGCCGGTGATAAGGGTGGCGTCGCTGCCATTTGCGGAGGCCAGCTTCTCCCACTCCTCGGTGATGTCCAGGGCCACCCGCAGGTTCTCGTTCTGGGTTTGGGCGGTGGTGACAAAGGGCTGGGGCAGCATGGCGATGGCGTTCTCCGTGGCGGCCAGAGAGGCCACGCACTCGGAGTGCTCGCTCTTCCACTCAATGGTCACGTCGGTTTCCGGGTCGATGCCGTTTTGGGTGAGCATGTAGTTTAAGGCGTACTCCGGGGTGGAGCCCTTGCCGGAGGCGAAGATGGTCTTGCCCTTCAAGTCCTCCACAGACTGCACGGTGTCGCCGTCCTCCACAATGTACAGCACGCCCAAAGTGTTGATGGCCAGCACCTGCACCTGGCCCTCGGTGTTATTGTACAGCACGCTTGCCAGGTTGGCGGGCACGGCGGCGATGTCCAGCTCGCCCTGCACCAGCTTGGGGGTGATTTCATCGGCGGAGGCGTAGATGCTGAAGTCGTACAGGGGGGAGTCGGAAGCGGCATCGTCGCTCATCATCTTCACCATGCCCATGGCCGTGGGGCCTTTCAGGGCGGCCACGGTGGCGGTGCCCAAATCGGCGGTATCCACGGCGGAGGACTGGCTCTCCTGGACGGCGCTGCTCTCCGGCTGGTTCGCGGAGGATTCGCTCTCCACAGCGGAGGCGCTGCTCTCCGAGGCCAGGCTGGAGGAGCTTTCGCTGGTGCCGGCGGTGCAGCCGAACAAAGTCAGGCACAGGGCCAGCGCCAGGGTGAGGGATAAAACGCGTTTCATAACAAGGATGGTCCTTTCTGCCCGGGAAAATAGGAGGGGCGCCGCCCCGGGCAAAGCGGCGGCCCGTGCAAAGGGAGCACCGGCGAAAAAGCCGGGTGTCTGCGCAGTTAGGATTATACAACCCCAGGGTGCGGATGTCAAGGCGTGGCGCGGCCTCCGCGCCCTGGGAAAAGGGCCCCGAACAGCCCTTGACTTTTGCCCGCCCCTTTTGTATGATAACGAAAAAAGGCGCCGCCGCGGCGCTGGGAGGAGTGTATCAAAATGGAATACGGTTTGCAGCTGTTCAGCGTGCGCGACGTGACAGAGCGGGACATGGAAGGCGCCCTGCGCCAGGTGGCGGAGATGGGCTACCGCTCGGTGGAGTTCGCCGGCTTCTTCGGCCACAGCGCCCAGGAGATCAAAGGCTGGCTGGATAAGTACGGCCTGACGGCCTCCGGCACCCACACCGGCATGAGCGAGCTGACCGGCGATAAGCTCCAGGAGACCATCGCCTATCACCAGGCCATTGGCTGCCGGAACTTGATTGTCCCCTACGAGAGCTTTGCCACCAAGGGAGAGATTGACGCCTTTATCCAGCGGGTGCAGCAGGTACAGTCCCAGCTCAACGCCGCGGGCATCACCTTGCACTATCACAACCATGACCACGAGTTCAAGCCCAACCAGGACGGCCTCATCCCCGAGGAGGAGCTGCTGGCCCGCACCAACCTTTTGCTGGAGGTGGACACCTACTGGGTGTACGCCGCCGGCAAGGACCCGGTGGCCTTCCTCCAGGAGCACAAGGACCGCATCCGGGTCATCCACCTCAAGGACGGCAAGGGCGGGGACGCCTGCGCCTCGTTGGGCCAGGGCATCGCCCCGGTGGCCCAGGTGCGCCAGGCCGCCATCCAGCTGGGCCTGGAGATGGTGGTGGAAAGCGAGGGCCTGGAGCCCACCGGCCTGGAGGAGGTCCGGCGCTGCATGGACTTCCTGCGCAGCCAGGACCAGAAGGACGGCAACTAAGATCCCGCCCCGCGGGAGGCAAAAAAGAAAACCGGGAGCGGCCAGCGCTTCCGGTTTTTGCTTACCAGGCAAATTCAGGTTTCCTTGGGGGTCAGGCGAATGAGGTCCTCCCCAGCTTCCACGCGGCCGGTGCGGAGGATTTCCAAGTCCCAGCCCTCCTTGCTGTTGCAGAACACAAAGGGCGTGGCCAGGGAGCAGCGGTTTTCCGCCATCACCTGGGGGTCGAAGGAGAGCAGCTTGTCCCCCCGCTTGACCTCGTCGCCCATTTTGGCGAAGCTTTGGAAGCCGTCGCCCTCCAGTTTGTTGGTGTCCATGCCCACGTGGATGAGGAACTTTACGCCCTCTGCCGTGCCCAGGCCCAGGGCGTGCTTGGTGGAAAGGGCAAACTCCACCCGGGCGTCAGCCGGGGCGAAGAGCTCGCACCCCTCTGGGAAGATGACCACCCCCGGGCCCAGAATCTCCTGGGCAAAGGTGGGGTCGGGACATTGGGAAACAGGGGCCACTTCGCCCGATATGGGGCAACCGAACAGGGTGCTTTTCCCCAGCGGCGCAGCAGGCATAGCGTTTCTCCTTTCTGCAAAAGATGAGAGTGATTTTTCAAATTGTAACTCTATCTCAAAAATTACTATTAAAATTGTGCATTAATTTGGCGTTTTTTCTATGGAATACTACCATTACATTGTACAGGAGAAGAGGCAGGGAAGTCAAGGGATTTTACAAGATTTTACATTTTTCTTCCCGCGGCAGGTGTAAGAAACCAGGGCCTTGGTCCGTCTAAAGGGCAGCGAAGGGGAAAAGGAGTTGAGAGGATGGAGAAGGGAGAGAAAACCCTGGTAAAGCGGGCCATGCGGGGCAACCCCAAGGCCTTTGGGACGCTGGTGGAGCGGGAGCAGGAGTACCTTTACCGCATGGCGTTTTTGTATGTGCGCCAGGAGCAGGACGCCCTGGACGTGGTGCAGGAGAGCATCCTAAAGGCCTATAAAAGCCTGAAGACGCTGCGGGAGCCGGAGTACTTCCGCACCTGGCTGACGAAAATCGTCATCAACACCGCCCAGGACACCCTGCGGGCCCGGCAGCGCACGGCTCCCCTGGAGGAGGAGCTGGACCTGCCCGCCCCAGAGGGCCTGCCCCCCGAGGAGCGCATGGACCTGCACGGGGCCATTGCCCGGCTGCCGGAGAAGTACCAGGACGTGATAAAGCTGAAGTACTTCGACGGGTACACCATTCGGGAAATCAGCGAGGCCACCGGTATGCCCCAGGGCACGGTGTCCGTGTACCTGCGGCGGGCCGTAAAGGAGCTGCAAACACTGTTAAAGGAGGAGCCGGTATGCAAAAAGAAGTAGACAATATCCTTGTGGAAATCCCCGAGGCGCTGCCGGCCCGGGTGGGGGAGGCCCTCTCCCAGGTGCGGGCCATCCACCGCCGGCGGGTGCTCCGCCGCCTGGGCGGCGCGGTGGGCAGCGTGGTGGCCGTGCTGGCTGCCACCGTGACCTTGGCCGCGGTAAACCCCGCCCTGGCCTCCCAAATCCCCCTGGTGGGGGAGTGGCTGGGGGGCTTGTTCTACGAGGCTGGCCATGACAGCAAACCCGGCACAGGCGGGGCTTTTATGGAGACGTACAGCAGCGCCCTGGAGGACGTGGAGGTGCCCGCCGCCACAGAGAACGGGGAGTGGGGCATCACGTTCCGGCAGGGCTATACCGATGGCCACAAGGTGATGCTTTCCCTAAGCCTTACTGGTCCTCAGGGGGATTTGGAGCGGTATTCCTCGGTCCTCTTTGCGGGCTACGGGCAGACCTCCACCGCCACCATCAATGGGGAGACGGCCCAAATCCAGGGGGTGAACTCCTTCGAGGAGCGAGAGGGCAGCTGGGATACCACCATGGCCGTGGTGGTCCCCGAGAGCCAGCAGGAGGCGGAAACCTTAGAGGTGGCTGTCACCTTGCAGGGATTAGAGGGGCAGATGGCAGAGCTTGGCGCCCATGGCGAAGTGAAGACCATCTCCACCGAGCCTATCCAGGGCAGTTTCTCCGCCAGCTTTACCCTGACAGTGGACCACAGCAACGATTACGCCTTCGTGTCCCAGGCGGAGGACAACCGGGCGAAGGTGTTCGCTGTGTCGGGCACCCCCACCCAAACGGTGGTCTCTGTGGAAATCCCCTTCTGGGGCTATCGGAACTTTGGCGCCCTGGAGGAGGACGGCGTGAAAGGCTCGGCCCGGCTGGTGCTGCCCGACGGCACCCAGCTGCGCCCGGATGACCGCCGCAGCGCCGACCTGGGGGGCTACGACTACCGGGCGGCCAAGACACAGTCCTGCGACCTGTACTTTGACGGCCTGCCCGCCGGAACCTCCCAGGTGGAGCTGGAGTTCTTCTGGCAGGAGGTGGGCACACAGCAGGAGGAGGTACTGGCCTCCTTTACCCTGGACTTGGCAAACCAGGAAATCACCGCCGCCGGCACCCAAGGGGTGGAGCTGGGCTCCACCCAGTACAGCCTGCTGGAAACCGGGGACACCGGCTGGGAGGAAAACGGCTTCACCGTAAAGGACGTCTGGTTCAGCCAGGCAGAGAGCTACACAGGCCATGTGTACTTCTACCTGCCCGACGGCTGCCTGGAAACGAACCTGCAGGTGGAGGTGCAAAACGCGCAAGGGGAGACGCTATTCCGCTCCCAAGCCTACGGGGAGGACGGCGCGCCCAACCCGGATTGGACCCTGCAGCCCGCCTTTGCCATCGCCAACCTTCCCCAGCCGCTGAACATCTGCCAGGTGACCCAGCGCCTTACGGGGGCGGTGGTCCCTGTGGGCGAGATGGTGACCGTCATCCTCTCTGACGCATCCACCGGGGAAACCCTCTTCACCGACACCCGGGCGCTGGTGGCTGCCGCGCCGTAAAGCAAGGGAAAATGGGCTCTCTTTCAAGGGGAAAGGGGGCCCGTTTTTGCTGCCGTCTGGTCCCGCAGCAGGGCGAGGAAGGCCTCCAGCGCCGGGGAGGGCGCCTTCTGCCGGTGGAGCGCGCAGGCGAACTGCCGGAAAAACCGCACCTCCGGCACGGTCCCCACCTGGAGGCCGCTCTCCCTTTGGGCCAGGGCCTCCGGCAGGATGGCCACCCCCAGGCCGGCTTTGGCTGCCTGGGCCAAAGCGGCGGTGCTGGTGCTCTCCAACAGGGGCTGGGGCGCCAGGCCCTGCTGGGAAAACACCCTGTCTACCGAGCTGCGCAGGCCGCTGCCCGGTTCCCGCAGGAGCAGGGGCAGGGCCGCCAGCTCTGCTACGGTGGCAGGGGCGGGACAGCGCCCCGGGGCCGCCGCCAGGACCACGTCCACTTGATCGAGGGGCTGGGCCCGCAGCCTTTCCGAAACCCCCAGGCCGTCTACAAAGCCCACATCCAGCTGGTTCTCCACCAGCAGGCTTTGGATTTTGTCGGAGTTGGCCACCAGGGCCCGCAGCCTCACTTGTGGGTGTTCTTGACGGAAGCGCCCCAGAACCTGGGCCAGGCCCGCCTCGCCAAAGCTGACGTTGGCCCCCACCCGCAGGGCCAGGGGCCGCCCCTGGCCCAGGGTTTCCTCCGCCTCTTGGAACCCCCGCAGCACGTCCTGAGCCGTGGCAAGCAGGGCCTCCCCGGCCGGGGTCAGGTAGACGCGGCGGTTCATGCGCTCGAAAAGGGCCACGCCATAATGGCTTTCCAGCTCTTTAACAGCCAGGCTCACAGCGGGCTGGGTGGTATTTAGGGCCTCTGCTGCCTGGCTGAAATTGAGGAAGCGGCACACCTCCACAAAAATGGTGAAATGTTTCCTGGTCATAGGTACCTCCCGCGTCTTCTATATGGAATTTAATATCCAATCCATTTTATCATAAGAATAGAAAATGGTAAAGCATGGGTGTACAATACAGGCAGAACCTGTGGAGGAGGAAGGACAGTGGAGCGTTCCAAAGGGGCCCTGTGCCTCAAGCTGTTTTTGAAGTTCTTAAAAATCGGCGCCTTCACCTTTGGGGGCGGCTATGCCATGATTCCCCTGATACGCCGGGAGATTGCCCTGCGGGAGGGCTGGATCGAGGACAAGGACATTTTAGACATTTTGGCCGTCAGCGAGAGCACCCCTGGGCCCATCGCCGTGAACACCGCCACCTTTGTGGGCTACCGGGTGGCCGGGCCCCTGGGGGCGGCCTGCGCCACGGTGGGGGTGGTGCTGCCCAGCTTTGTCATCATCTTCGCCTTGAGCTTTGTCCTGCGCCAGTTTGAGGATTTCCCCGCGGTGCGCTACGCCTTTTGGGGCATCCGGGTGGCGGTGGTGGCCTTGGTGCTCAGCGCTTTGGTGTCCATGGCCAAGGAGTGCCCCTGGAACATCGTCTCCTACCTTTTGGCGGCGGGGGCCTTTGTGCTGGTGGGGCTGCTGGGGGCCAACTCCATTGTGGTGCTCATCGCCTGCGCCCTGGTTGGCCTGGCCGCCTCCAAGCTGAAGATTGGGGGGATGAAGCTGTGATTTATCTGGAGCTGTTCCTCATCTTCTTTAAGATTGGCGCCTTCACCTTTGGGGGCGGCTACGCCATGCTGCCCCTGATCCAGCAGGAGGTGCTCTCCCAGGGCTGGATGGACTTAGAGCAGCTGGTGAACTTCATCGCCGTGTCCGAGAGCACCCCCGGCCCCCTGGCGGTGAACCTTTCCACCTACATCGGCGCGGAGACCGGCGGGCTGCTGGGGTCTTTCTGCGCCACCATTGGGGTGGTGCTGCCCAGCTTTGTGATTATTCTGCTGGTGGCCAAGTTTTACCAGGCCTTCCAGACCAACGCCTTGGTAAAGGGCTGCATGAACGGCCTGCGCCCCACGGTGGTGGGGATGATCGGCGCCTCTCTGCTCAGCGTGGGGGCCTCCGCCTTCCCCGCGGCGGGCGGGGTCATGCAGTGGGTGCTGGCGGCGGTGCTGCTGGCGGCCATCTTGGTGGCCCATTGGAAGAAGGTCCACCCCATATTGCTGATTGTGGGCTCCGCCGTGGTGGGCATTGCCGCGGGGTACGCGGGCCTGCTGCCCGGGGTGTAAAAAACAAAAAAGCCAGGGGCCTGGCCGCCCCGGAAGAACGCCCGCGCCTGCAGGGGATTCCCCAGGCGGCGGGCGTTTTTTGTGGGATGTTCCATTCCGGGAGAAAGGCTTTGATAATTTTTTATTTATCTTGCAAGTTGGGTTGTTTTCCGCTACAATGGAGCGTGGGGAGCTGTGCCGCGTGGCGTGCTCCCCCGCAAACTACAGTGAACGAAAGGCTGGAATATCGCTATGGAGTTCCCAAAACATCCTTTCCGCACCCATGGCGGCGCGGCGGTGCCCCACCACAAAAACACGTGGGACATCCCCTCCTCTACCATGCCTCCCCCGGAAAAAGTGATTTTGCCCATGCAGCAGCACATTGGCGCGCCCTGTATCCCCACGGTGAAGAAAGGGGACCACGTGTATGTGGGCACCGTGGTGGGCGACAGCGATGCCTACATCAGCGCCCCGGTGCACGCCTCCGTGTCCGGCACGGTGACGGAAATCACCCAGGTGATGCTCACCGGCGGCCAGATGACCCAGGCTGTGGTGGTGGGATCCGACGGCAAAATGGAGAAAGACCCGGCCATCGCCCCGTCGCCCCCCATCACCACCAAGGAGGAGCTGGCCAAGGCCGCCCGGGCCGCCGGGCTGGTGGGCCTGGGCGGCGCTGGCTTCCCCGCCCATGTAAAGCTCAACGTGCCCGAGGGCAAGACCATTGACACCTTGCTGGTCAACGTGGCGGAGTGCGAGCCCTACGTCACCTCCGACCACCGGGAGGCCCTGGAAAACGGCCGCAACGTGCTGGAGGGCGTGTACCACGTCAAGGAGATCCTGGGCGTGCAGCGGGTGATAATCGCCGTGGAGGACAACAAGCCCGACGTCATCCAGAAGCTGTCGGAAATTGCCGACGACCCCAAGCGGGACCCCCTGGACCAGGTGCGGGTGCTGCCCTTGAAGAGCCGCTACCCCCAGGGCGCGGAGAAGGTGCTGGTGCAGGCCTGCACCGGCCGGAAAGTCCCCGCGGGGAAGCTTCCCGCCGACGTGGGCTGCCTGGTGATGAACATAGGCTCCCTCTCCTTTTTGGCAAGCTACATGCGCACGGGCATGCCCCTCACCTTAAAGCGCGTCACGCTGGATGGCTCGGCCATCGCCCACCCCCAGAACGTCATTGTGCCGGTGGGCACCCCCATCAAGGACGTGGTGGCCTTTTGCGGCGGCTATAAGGCAGAGCCCAAAAAGCTGATTATGGGCGGCCCCATGATGGGCGTGGCCATCACCAGCGACGAGCTGCCCATCTTAAAGCAGAACAACGCCATTTTGGCCTTTGACCAGCGGGAGGCCCAGCTGCGCCAGCCCACCGCTTGCATCCGCTGCGGCCGGTGCGTGGCGGCATGTCCCATGCACCTGATGCCCACCAAGCTGGAGCAGGCCGTGGAGCGCCAGGACGTGGAGGCCCTCCAGTCCCTGGACATTATGACCTGCATGGAGTGCGGCTGCTGTTCCTTCTCCTGCCCCGCGGGGCGGCGGCTGGTGCAGGCCATCCGCCTGGGCAAAAACTACGTGCGGAAAGCGGGAGGGAAAAAGTGATATGGAAAAGCTGATAGTCTCCTCCTCCCCCCATTTTAACGGCGGGAGGACTACCCAGAACATTATGCTGGACGTCATCATCGCCCTGGTGCCTGCCATGGTGGCCTCGGTGATTCTGTTCGGCTTTCGGGCGGCGGTGGTCATCCTCACCTGTGTGGCCACCTGCGTCCTCAGCGAGTACCTGTGCCGCCGGGTGATGAAGCGCCCCCAGACCGTGGGCGACCTCAGCTGCGTGGTCACCGGCATTTTGCTGGCGCTGAACCTGCCCGTCACCATCAACCCCCTCATCGCCGTGTTTGGCGGTGTGGTGGCCATTGTGGTGGTCAAGCAGATGTTCGGCGGCATTGGCCAGAACTTTGTCAACCCGGCTTTGACCGCCCGCATCATCCTGCTGAACTCCTTCCCCTCCCGTCTGACCCACTGCGTGCATCTCTTTGAATACCCCGCCACCGACGACGCCAGCACCACCGCCACGCCCCTGGGCATGCTCAAGGAGGGAGCCGGGGAGGCGCTGCCCTCTTACCTGGATTTGTTCTTGGGCAACAACGCCGGCTGCCTGGGGGAGACCTGCGCCCTGGCCATCCTCATCGGCGGGGTGTACCTCATTGCCCGGCGGGTGATTTCCCCGGTTATCCCCGTGACGTACCTGGCCACGGCGGCGCTGTTCTCCGCCCTCTTTGGCCGGGACCCCCTGTTCGATTTGCTCTCCGGCGGCCTGTTGCTGGGGGCCTTCTTCATGGCCACCGACTACACCACCAGCCCCCTGTACTTCTGGGGCCGGGTGGTCTTCGCCTTTGGCTGCGGGCTGATTACCATGGTCATCCGGGAGTTTGGCTCCTTGCCCGAGGGCGTTTCCTACTCCATCATCTTGATGAACATCCTCACCCCGCTGCTTGAGCGGGCCATCAAGCCCCGGGCCTTTGGCTCTCAGCGGGCCCCCAAGGGGAAGAAGGGAGGCGCCCGGGATGAAGCTTAGTTGGAAGGAAATCCTGCGGCCCACGGCGGTGCTGTTTGTCATCTGCGTGGCGGTTGCCGCCGCCCTGGCGGGCACCAACCTGCTCACCGAGGAGCGCATCGCCCAGCAGGCCGTGGCCACCGCCGAGGAATCCCGGAAGGTGGTCCTCCCCGGCGCGGAGGAGTTCCAGGCCCAGGAGGACGGCGCCTACTACACCGGCAGCGCCGGCGGCCAGCTGGTGGGCTACGTCTTTGAGACAGAGGCCAGCGGCTATGGCGGCAAGGTGAAGGTGATGACCGGCATCGATGCCGAAGGCGCTATCACCGGCGTGGTCATCCTCTCCCACGACGAGACCCCGGGCTTGGGCGCCAACGCCGAAAAGCCAGATTTCTTAAACCAATTCCTGCAACAGGCCCCGGAGGGCGGCTTGGAGGTCATCAAGTACCAGACACCGGGCGAGGGCCAAATCCAGGCCATGACAGGCGCCACCGTCACCTCCACCGCGGTGACCAACGCCGTCAACCAGGCCATTGCGCAGTACAACACCGTGAAAGGGGGCGCGTGAGATGGCACAGAAGAAAAAGGGCTTGCTCCAGGAGTTTACCAAAGGCATCATCAAGGAGAACCCGGTGCTGCGGCTGGTGCTGGGCTGCTGCGCCACGTTGGCCGTGACCACCGCCGCTTCCAACGCCATTGGCATGGGGGCCGCCACCACCTTTGTGCTGGTGTGCTCCAACGCTGTGATTTCCCTGCTGCGCAAGGTCATCCCGGACAAGGTGCGCATCCCGGCCTTTATCACCATTGTGGCGGGGTTTGTCACCATTGTGCAGCTGTTTATCCAGGCCTTCTCCCCCGCGTTGGACGACGCCTTGGGCGTGTTCCTGCCCTTGATCGTGGTCAACTGCATCATCCTGGGCCGGGCGGAGATGTTCGCCAGCAAGAACAAGGTGCTCCCCTCCATTCTGGACGGCCTGGGCATGGGCGTGGGCTTTACCGCCACCCTGCTTGCCATGGGCATCATCCGGGAGCTGCTGGGCGCCGGCACGGTGTTTGGCATCCCGGTGCTCTCCGGGTTTATGGAGCCCATCATCATCTTTTTGCTGCCTCCCGGCGGGTTCTTTGTGTTCGGCATGCTGGTGGCCCTGGCGGGCAAGCTCTCCAAGGAGGGCAAGGCTCCCGAAACCACCGGCTGCGGGAACTGCCCCCTGGCGGCTTCCTGCTCCAAAGTGTGTGAGAAGGACAACGGAAAGGAGGCGGCGCGCTGATGGACGCCCAAACCATAAAATCCCTGGTGGCCATCTTCCTGGCGGCCATCCTCACGGAAAACTACATCCTCAACAAGTTTTTGGGCATCTGCCCCTTTTTGGGCGTCTCCAAAAAGCTGGACACCGCCGTGGGCATGAGCTGCGCCGTCACCGTGGTGATGGTCATCTCCACCGCCGTGACCTGGCCCCTGTACACCTATTTGCTGGTGCCCAACGGCCTGGGCTATTTGCAGACCATTGTGTTTATTCTGGTCATCGCGGCGCTGGTGCAGCTGCTGGAGACAGCCCTGCGCAAGTACATGCCGCCCCTGTACAACGCCCTGGGCATTTACCTGCCCCTTATCACCACCAACTGCGCCGTGCTGGGCGTGACCATGCTGGTGCTGGAAAAGGGCGCGGAGGACCCCACCTTTGGGTACCTTCAGTCTTTGGTGAACGCCTTTGGCTCTGGCGTGGGCTTTTTGGTGGCCATGGTGCTCTTTGCCGGTGTGCGGGAGCGCCTGGAGAACTGCGACATCCCCGAGACGTTTAAAGGCCTGCCCATCACCTTGGTGGCGGCCAGCCTGGTGGCGGTCAGCTTCCTGGGCTTCAACGGCGTTGTGGACAACCTGCTGTAAAGGGAGGGTGCGGATATGGAAATTCTCACTCCCATTTTGATTGTGGGCATCATCGGCCTGCTGGCCGGCGTGATTTTGGCGGTGGCCTCCATCGTCATGGCGGTGCCCAAGGACGAGAAAGCCGAAGCCCTGGAGGAGGTCCTGCCCGGGGCCAACTGCGGCGCCTGCGGGTTTTCCGGCTGCCCGGGCTACGCGGCGGCCATGGCCAAGGGCGAGGCCCAGCCGGGCCTGTGCTCCCCCGGCGGCGCGGAGGTGGCCCAGAAGTGCGCGGAAATTCTGGGCGGCGGCGACGTGCAGGTGGAGTATAAAACCGCCTTGGTCCACTGCTTGGGCAGCTACGACAACACCACCGACAAGATGCTGTACGACGGCATCCAAAGCTGCTCGGCGGCAGCCTTCCTCATGGGGGGCGTCACCAGCTGCCGTTTTGGCTGCATGGGCCTGGGAGACTGCCAGCGGGCCTGCCAGTACGGCGCCATCACCGTGTGCAACGGCCTGGCCCGCATTGACCCGGCCAAGTGCAAGGGCTGCTCCCAGTGCGTGGCGGCCTGCCCCAAGGGGATTATCTCTTTGGTGCCCCTGAAAAAGCAGGCGGTGGTGCGGTGCTCCAGCTGCGACAAGGCCAAGGGCACCATGGCGGTGTGCAACATTGGGTGCATCGGCTGTGGCAAGTGCATGCGCACCTGTCCGTCCGGCGCCATCACCGTGGAGAACGGCCTGGCCAAGGTGGACCCCCAAAAGTGCACCGCCTGCGGCCAGTGCGTGGAAGCCTGCCCCCGCCATGTGATTGCGATGCTGTAAAAGAAAAAAGAGCAGAAAGAAAGGGCCGCCCAGCAGGACGGTCCTTCTCTTTTGCCCTTCTTTCTTGAAAGAAAGAACCAGCGTGACGCTGGACCCATGTCGCGGGACGGGGCGCGAGCCGCCCCTTTGCCTTGCGCAGTTTTACGGTTTTGTGTCCGCGTTTTTTTGCGGTGTCAGAAACGCGAGCTCGGCTTTTCCTTGTAAAGAAAGAAGCAAAGACCAGCGTGACGCTGGACCCATGCCGCGGAGCGGGGCGCGAGCCGCCCCTTTGCCTTGCGCGGCTTTACAGTTTTATGTCCGCGTTTTTTTGCGGTGTCGGAAACGCCAGCTCGCCTTCTCTTTGAAAGAAAGAAGCAAAGACCAGCGTGACGCTGGACCCGTGCCGCGGGACGGGGCGCGAGCCGCCCCTTTGCCTTGCGCGGCTTTACAGTTTTATGTCCGCGTTTTTTTGCGGTGACGGAAACGCGAGCTTAGCTTCTCTTTGAAAGAAAGAAGCAAAGACCAGCGTGACGCTGGACACGTGCCGCGGGACAGAGCATAACCCTTGGCGCGGACGTGTTCTCTCCTCTCAAGCAGGCGTGAGCGTAGCTCACCAGTCTCGCCTGCCGGCTCGGTCGGTCCTGGACGGTCTCCACTGGGGACCAGGACCCCCAAGGCGCGAATTGTCCGGGCCGGTCACGGCCCGTTCCCGCAAAATCTTCCCCATAGCCAGGAAGTAGACCACGATGGTCACGGCCGGGCCCAAAATGTCGGACAGGGGCTCGGCGTAGAAGGCGGCCCGGGCTCCAAAGGCCGCGGGCAAAGCGAAGATGGCCACAAAGTACACCAGCTTCCGCCAGAAGGACAGGGGCAGGCTCAGCCGTACCTGGCCAATGCCCGTGAAGCCGTCCACCAGCTCGTACTGCACCCCCAGGGGGATGATGGCCAAGGTGCAGATTTTAATGGCCTCGAAGGCCTCTTGGGCCAGCACAGGGTCCTGGGTGAACAGCCGCACAAACAGCGGCCCCGCCACCCGGGCCAGCACAAAAAGCAGCGTGGTGTAGCCCACGCACAGGCCCACAATGTACTTTTGGGCTTGGCGCACCCGGTCCACCTGGCGGGCACCGTAGTTGAAGCCCAGAATCCCCTGGGTGCCGCCGCTGATGCCCCCCAGCGGCATGGTGACCACCAGCATAAAGCTCTGCACAATGGTGTTGCAGGTGACCAGCATGTCCCCGTCGGCGCCGCCGGTGCGCTGCAAAATGGCGTTCATGGCGATGATCATCACGTTGTCCACCGCCACAATGAGGAAGGGCGTAAAGCCCATCACCAGCACCCGGCCCATCACCCGCACATCGTAGCCCCCAAAGGTGATGGGCACCTGCACCCGCTTGCCAAAGAGGAAGCGGATGACAAAGGCCGCGCTGGCCGCCTGGGAAATCACCGTGGCGATGGCCGCTCCCCGCACGCCCATGTCCAGGGCGAAGATGAACACCGGGTCCAGCACAATGTTCAGCGCCGCGCCCAGCATCACCGAGGCCATGCCGATTTTGGCAAAGCCTTGGCAGATGATAAACTGGTTTAGCCCGCTGGCCGCCAAGGCGAAAAAGGTGCCGCACAGGTAGGCGGTGAAGTACTCCTCAGCGAAGGGATAGGTGGCGTCGCTGGCGCCAAACAGCCGCAGCATGGGCTCCCGGAAGGGGAGGATCCCCCCGATGAGCAGCACCGAAAAGACGATGAGCATCAAAAAGCAGTTGGCCAGCACCTTTTTGGCGGCGGAGAGGTCCTCCTCGCCCATGCGGATGCTCACCAGGGGCGCGCCGCCCACGCCCACCAGCACCGCCACCGAGCCCACCATGGTCACCACGGGGCCGCACACACCCACGCCGGCCAGGGCCACGTCCCCAATCTCGGGGATGTTGCCGATGTACATCCTATCCACAATGCTGTACAGCACGCTGACAAACTGCCCCAGCATGCTGGGGATGGCAATGCGCCACACCAGGCGGCTGACTTTGTCCTTGCCCAAATTGTTCTCTGCTGCCATAATCCTACACCCCTTCTTGCATATCCCGCTGCGCGCTGCGCAAACCGCATCTTATCTTACTCTATTTTACCGGGAAAGGGAAGATGTTTTACAAGAATCTTCCCCGGGCGACCACCTGTTTTTCATTTTTTTCCGCTAGGATGGGGAAAAAGGGAAGGAGGGGCTGCCATGCCGTGGAGCGAAATGCTTTTTCCCCTGCTTTTTTTGGCGCTGGGGGCCGCCTGCCTATGGGCGGCCTGGGTGTTCCGCCGCTTCGCCAAAAAGCGGGAGACGGCCTACACCGTAAAGGCCTGGGCCCAGGTGGTGCAGGTGCTGTGCTCTGCCGATTCCGACGGGGACCCCCTGTACACCCCGGTCCTCCACCTGCTGGCAGAGGGGGAGAGCTACACCAAGCGGGGCTCCCCCACCCGGGAGGAAGGCCGGTTCCAAACGGGCGTTTGGGTGGAGGTGCGCTATCCTCCCGGCAGGCCCTCCCGCTTTATGCAGGCGGGAGAGGTGGGGACCTCCGCCGCAAGTGCGGTGCTGTGCCTGGGGGCCTTTCTCTGCTTTGTGGGGGTGCTGGTGCAGCTGGTCCAAAACTGGAATCTCTTTTTTTAGGCCGCGCTCCATAAAATTTATAAAAACTCTGGATTTTTCTTTTTGATTTGGTATAATATCCTTATATACTTTTCCGGGCTTTCCCCGGACACGAGGTGACATAAGGATGCTGAAAAATTGGGCCCGCCCGGAAAAGCCAGAGGGCGAGGAGTTAAAACAGCGGCTGAAGGCCGCCGAGGAAAAGCTTTCCCAGCAGCAGATGAAGCTGAAAGAAAAGCGCCTGCCGGTACTGGTGCTCATCGAGGGCTGGGGCGCCGCGGGCAAGGGCAGCGCCATCGGCCAGATCATCAAGAACATCGACCCCCGGTTTTTCAAGGTGTTCTCCATGCCCTCCACCCCCACGGAGGAGGAGCGCCGCCGGCCCTTCCTGTACCGGTTCTTCGAGAAGATCCCCGAGGCGGGAAAGTTCACCTTCCTGGATTCCGGCTGGATGGACCAGATTATGAAGGAGCGCCTGGACGGCAAGCTGGATGACAAGGCCTATGCCCAGCGGGTGGACAGCGTCAAGCGCTTTGAGCGGGGCCTGACGGACAACGGCTACCTGGTGCTGAAGTTCTTCTTCCACATCAGCAAAAAGGAGCAGGAAAGCCGCATTGATGCCTTGCTTTCCGAGAAGGACACCGCCTGGCGTGTCAGCGAGGGCGACCTGTGGCAGAACCGCCACTACGACAAGTGCCTGGAGGCCTTCGACCGCTACCTGGACGACACCAACACCCCCAGCGCCCCCTGGTACATCGTGGATTCCAAGTCCAAGAAGTTTGCGGAGCTGCAGGTGATGGAAACCCTGTGCATGGGCATTGAGACAGCCCTGCACAACGAGAGCCTGGCGGTGCCCCTGCTGCAAAACGCCTTCCCCCTTATCAAGATGCCCAAGCTGCGGGACGTCCCCCTGGAGGGCAAGACCCTGGACGAGGAGAAGTACAAAAAGGCGCTGAAAGAGCTCCAGCAGAAGCTGGGCCAGCTGCACAACCGGCTGTACCGCAAGCGGGTGCCGGTCATCATCGCCTACGAGGGCTGGGACGCCGCCGGCAAGGGGGGCAATATCAAGCGGCTTACAGGCGCTTTGGACCCCCGGGGCTTTGAGGTGCACCCCATCGCCAGCCCAGAGCCCCACGAGAAGGCCCGCCACTACCTGTGGCGCTTTTGGACCCGCCTGCCCAAGGACGGGCACATCGCCATTTTCGACCGCACCTGGTACGGCCGGGTGATGGTGGAGCGCCTGGAGGGCTTCTGCAGCGAAAACGACTGGCAGCGGGCCTACTACGAGATGAACGAGTTCGAGCAGGAGCTGCACAACTGGGGGGCGGTCATCCTCAAGTTCTGGGTGCAGATTGACAAGGACACCCAGCTGGCCCGGTTTACCGAGCGGCAGAACACCCCCTCGAAGCAGTGGAAAATCACCGACGAGGACTGGCGCAACCGGGAGAAGTGGGACTTGTACGAGCAGGCCGTGGACGAGATGCTGCAAAAGACCAGCACCACCTACGCACCCTGGCACATTTTGGAATCGGTGGATAAGAAATACGCCCGCATCAAGGCGCTGCACATCGTCATAGACGCCTTGGAAAAGGCGCTGTAAAACCAAAAAGGACATCCCCTTTTGTGGGATGTCCTTTTCTATTGCGCAGGTTTATTGGGGGGCTTCCCCCGAGAGCTTCGCTTTTTCCTTGCGGTTCATCTCCCGCCAGATGGTCAGCAGCATGGTGATGTAGCAGGCCCCGCCGCCGATGAAGTTGGAGATGGGCTCGGCCAGGAACACGCCGTTTACCCCCAGGCCGAACAGGTGGGGGAGGAGCAGCGTCAGGGGCGTGACGATAATCACCTTGCGGAACAGGGAGAAGAACACCGCCTGCTTGGAGCGCCCCAGCGCCACCGCGGCGCTTTGGCCGGCCATTTGCAGGCTCATCATGAAGAAGCCGAAGAAGTAGATGTGCATGCTGGGCACGGTGGCCTCCCGCAGGGCCTCCTCCCCGGTGAACAGCCCGATGAAGAACCGGGGGAACAGAAACAGCAGCAGCCACACCGCCGTGGTGTAGACGATGCACACAATGGTGGTGAACACAATCCCCGAGCGCACCCGCCGGTACTCCTGGGCGCCGTAGTTAAAGCCCATCACAGGCTGGGCTGCGCTGGTGACGCCGTTGATGGGGGTGGAGACAACCTCCCGCACGGAGTTGATAATGGTTATCACACCCACGTACAGGTCGCCCCCAAAGCTCTGCAGGGTGGAATTGCAGGCCACCTGCACAATGGAGTTGGTGATGGCCATGACAAAGCTGGAAAAGCCCAGGGAGACAATCTGCCACACCAGCTTGGGCTGCAGGCGCATGGAGCCCCACTCCAGGCGGATGAGGGCTTTCTTCCCCCGCAGGAAGGACACCGCCCACACCGCCGAGAGGAACTGGGAGAGGATGGTGGCCAAGGCCGCCCCCTGCACGCCCATGCCCAACACGAAGATAAACACCGGGTCCAAGAGGATGTTTGTCACCGCGCCGATGAGTACCGTCAGCATGCCCGTGCGGCCAAAGCCCTGGGCGTTGATAAACTGGTTCATGCCCAGGCTTATCATCACGAACACGCTTCCCAGCAGGTAGATGGTGAGGTAGCCGTCGGCGTAGGGGTAGGTGGCGTCGCTGGCGCCAAAAGCGTACAGCAGCGGCCGCTTGAGCACCAGCAGCACCACCGTCAGCGCCACCCCGGTGCCCACCAGCAAAGCGAAGGTGTTGCCCAAAATCACCTGGGCCCTGTCCCGGTCGCCTTTGCCCCGCTGGATGGAGAACAGCGGCGAGCCGCCCATGCCGAACAGGTTGGCAAAGGCCGTGACAATGGAGAGGATGGGGAAGGTGAGCCCCAGGCCCGTCAAGGCGTTGCCGGCGGCGTCTGGCAGGCGGCCGATGTACATGCGGTCCACCACGCTGTACAGCACGTTGATAAGCTGGGCCACGGTCATGGGCAGGGCCAGGCGCAGGATGTTCCCCGCCACGCTGCCTTTGGAGAAGTCATTTGTCTGGGTGTTTGCCATGTGGGGCATCCCCTTCCTTTCTGGGGGAGTTTGTTGCTTTATCAACTATTGTACAGGACTTGCCCCCAAGATGCAAGCGGCGGCCCCAAAGTGCCCCGCATCCAAAAAGTGCGGGGGCAGCCA
>ENA-UOJM01001661-UOJM01001661.1-human-gut-metagenome-genome-assembly--contig:-P116-NODE-1661-length-18811-cov-8.895927_pt1 | contig 18811 bp, 18 predicted proteins | sample MGYA00242349_ERZ723896 | MGnify/ENA metagenome assembly ERZ723896 | reverse complement strand
TAGAATATAAGATTCCGGTTCTTACGATATGGGTTCGATTCCCGTCGGGACTACCAGGCACAGGTGCGCAACAAGCGCACTTGTGCTTTTTTTTATCGTATCTGGGCGAATGCAAAGTCGGGCGTCACTTAATTTATTCAACAAAAATAGTAACAAATTTCGATCATACAACAAAAAATAGCATATTTGATCGTCCGAATGCCACTTTTAGACACGCCTGCCCGTAATACGATAAAAGGAATCCGCACTCCCGGTGCGAACTCCTCTTATACAATAAATGTGCGATTTATAAAATCAGACTTCAAAAAGAGAGGCGCACGCCCAGTCTCAAGGTCAGCGTCAGAGGTGAATCCGTACGCGACGTACGCAATCCGGTTTCGGTGAAGTAATACGATCCTTCAGGCTCGAAATAAAGCCCCACCATACCGCCTACACGGTATTGCGCCCCCACGGCTGCAAGCGCCGACCACTGCACGCCCGGTTCGTCGACGGTCTCGGAGCCGAGCCGGGCCGAAACGCATTTCTCGACCATGCCGCCCGCACCCATATATAACGAGAAGCGGCCGCGCTCGAGGAACTGCCAGTTGAAGCGGAGGGGAACCCCTATGAAATGGAGTTTTTGCGCCACGTCGTCCGAGGTGTACTGCATCCTCACGTCCGAACGCAGCAGGGTGTAGTTCACGCCGCTTTCCAGCGACAGTCCGTGGGCGAACTCCTTGCGCACGGCGATGCCGAAGCTCAACGGCTGGTGGTGGCGGAACGAACTCTCGCTGTATCCGCTGCTGCGCAGGGGCGCCAGGCTGTTGCCGTTGCCGATCACCGACGAAGCATCGTTCGTTATCGAAGTGTTGAGCATCCGGGGAGCCAGACCTTCGCTGTTTCCGCCCGCCACGCCGCCGCCGGCAAACAGGGAGAACGACGCCTTTTTATGCGGTTTGGTGTAGGCTACGAACGGCTCGTCGGAGAACCCCGCACGACCGGCCGCGCCGGCCGCCGACCGCGTTGCGGGCCGCCCGGAAGCCTGCTTCGAAGCCCTTTCGCCGGAAGCCCCCGCCTTTGCAGTATCTCCGGAGGCCGTCTTCGCGACTTCACCGGACGACGCCTTTGCGGTTTCACCGGACGACGCCTTCGCCGCCTCTCCGGAAACTTCCGCCGCCGCGACCTCTCCGGGCCGGACCGCAGGCTCACCGTCCGTCCGGAGATTTTTCAGAGCCGCCGTCTGCGCAGGCTGCCCTGCGGCCGCAGCGAGGAGCGACCGCCGCCCCGCGGAGGATGCCTCCCCGGCAACCTGCTCCCGGGGCAGCCCCACCGCCTTTGCAAGGGCGTCCCGTACGGTTTCCGGCTCCGCGGGCTGCGGTATGGCAACCGCGGTTGCTCCGTCTTCCGCCACCGATGCGATAACAGTCCCATCATTTTCCAACGCCTTGTCCGGCCGGAGCAGGAATTCACCCGCAACGGCCAAGATCAGCACGGCAGCGGCTGCGGCGGCAATCCGCGGCCGGTAGATCCGCCATACGGACCCGCGGGGTTTTGTCCCGGAAACCTCCGGCCCCGGAGCCGCACCGCCCAACTCGCGCTGCAAACGCTCCCATCCCCCCGCCGGAGGCGGGAGTTCGGCGTCGCGAAGCGCGTTCCGCATGGCTTTGATCCAATCCTTGTCTTGTTTCATAGTTCTATGTGAGTCCGGCAGCGCCGGATGATCCACCTTTTTCTGATATTCCGGAGCTGCATCCTCTCGATTTCAATGCGTCTCCAAATAAGCCCTGATCCTGCGGGCCAGCATGGCCCGGGCGCGAAACAACTGCGAAGAGGAGCTTTTTTCATTGATTCCCAGCATCCGGGCGATGTCGCGGTGGGAATACTCCTCGATGCAGTAGAGGTTGAACACCGCCCGGTAACCCTCGGGCAGCTCGCCGATGAACCGCATCAGCACCTCGCGCGGAACGCGGGCCATCTCCGCCACGTCCGGTTCCGCCACCTCCGCCGCGGCCTTCCCCTCATCGAGCGTCACGCTTCCCAGCTTGCTGCGGCTGCGTATCCACTCCAGCGCCACGTTGACCGTGATCCGCTCGATCCAGGCGCGCAGCGAGCCGGTTCCCCGGTAGGTGAAGCGGTCGAACGCCCCGTAGATCTTCAGGAAAGCGTCGTGGAGCAGGTCTTCGGCCGTCGCGCGGTCTCCGGCGTAACGCATGCAAATCGACAACAGACGGCCTGCATAGCGGTCGTACAGCTCCTTGCGGGCCATATCGTCCCCCTTCCTGCACCCTTCGGCCAGTATCTGTTCCTCCATTTGCATTACTCAATACACTCTATAAATGCCGCGGAAGGCAAAAGACTGCATGGGTGAAAAAAATTTATTTCGCATGCAGTATTCGGCCCTGCCGGACGTTTTAAGAGCGAAAGGTAACATAAAATATGGATATTATGAAAAAATTCGGTTTATTCCTCATCGCAGCCATAGCTGTCACCGCTTTTACCTCCTGCAACGACGACGACGGCGGCGAACCGCTCCGTACGCTCATCACCACCGTCCGCACGCTCGACGGCGGAGACTACTATTTCCAGCGCGACAACGGGGAGACGCTCTACCCCGGCAACAAGTCCCGCGTCCCGGGCTACAAGCCCGATCCCGACAAAACGCAGCGGGTCATCATCTGGTTCACATTGCAGAACGGCATTGCCGATTACGATTACAACATCGACCTCTATTTCGTGGAAAACATCTACACCGGCACTTCGGAGGTCGTGACCGACGCGGCTCGGCTCGAAGAGCTGGGCAGCGCCAAAACGGGCTTCCAGGGCAATACGTTCAACCTCACGAAAGAGTGGCTGACCTTCTATGCGCTCTACCCCGTATCGGACAATTCGAAACACACGTTCACGGTGATCGTCAACGAGGTGAAAGACGAAGGCGAAGAGGGTGACGGAGGCGCCGAACAGTCCGAAGCGGCCGAAACGGATTACCTGCAACTGGAGTTGCGCCACAACCCCGGCGGCGACACGCAGGGCTATACCGACGGCTACTACGTTTCGTTCGACCTCACGCCGCTCGCCGAACGGCTCGAAGGCAAGAAGGGCGTCGTCCTGCATATCGAGACCAACGAAAACGGTCCCCAGGAGATCAAACTCGACCTGCCGCAGGAGAAGTAGCCACTCCCTCACGGCAGCTGCTCCGGTCCGCCACTCTGCGGACCGGATTTTTTTGCGCCCTGCCGCAGCGCCCCGCAGAGGCGCGTGTGGTCGGAAGATTCGTTCTCCGGAACCTCGGCTCCGTTTTCAGGCGGCAGCTCCCGGGGGTCCGCCCGCAACGCAGTTGCGGGCAGGCCTCCCCCGGGCGAAGCGAGCCGGCCCTTCCCGGGCCATGCCCCGGATCGCGCTCCCACGCCAGCCGTGCGTTCCCACACCGGCCGTGCGTTCCCACACCGGCCGTGCGCCCCGAACCGGCCTCCGGCCCGCCTCCCGGCGCATTGTTTTTTCGCCCCGAGGGCGCAGATTTGCCGAAAATCGCTATCTTTGCATCATGTCAATCGTACGCAACACAGAGAGCGATCTCGAATTCGAGAACAAAATCCGCCCGCAGGAGCTGGAAACCTTCTCCGGGCAGGACAAGATCGTCGAAAACCTCCATATCTTCATCAAGGCGGCGCTCATGCGCGGCGACTCGCTCGACCACGTCCTGCTGCACGGCCCCCCGGGACTGGGCAAGACGACCCTCGCGAACATCATCGCCAACGAAATGGGGGCGCAGCTGCGCGTCACGTCGGGGCCGGTGCTCGACAAGCCGGGCGACCTGGCGGGCCTGCTGACCAACCTCAATCCGGGCGACGTGCTTTTCATCGACGAGATCCACCGCCTCAGCCCGATCGTCGAGGAGTATCTCTACTCGGCGATGGAGGACTATAAAATCGACATCGTGCTGGACAAAGGCCCCTCGGCCCGCTCGATCCAGATCGAGCTGGCGCCCTTCACGCTCATCGGCGCCACGACGCGCAGCGGCCTGCTGACTTCGCCCCTCAGGGCGCGTTTCGGCATCCAGTGCCACCTCGAATACTACGACGCCCCGGTGCTCGCGAGCATCGTGCGACGCTCGGCGCGCATCCTCGACGTCTCGATCGACGACGACGCGGCCCACGAAGTGGCCCTGCGTTCGCGCGGCACGCCGCGTATCGCCAACGCCCTGCTGCGCCGCGTGCGCGACTTCGCAATGGTCAAGGGCGAAGGGCACATCGACCTGGAAATCACGCGCATCGCCCTCGCGGCGCTGAACATCGACTCGCGCGGACTGGACCAGATGGACAACAAGATTCTCGGAACGATCATCGAGAAATTCAACGGCGGTCCCGTGGGCCTGAACACCGTGGCCACGGCCGTGGGCGAAGAGGCCGGGACGATCGAGGAGGTCTACGAGCCGTTCCTGATCAAGGAGGGCTTCCTCAAACGCACGCCCCGCGGCCGCGAGGCGACGCCGCTGGCCTACCAGCACCTCGGATTCACCCACCCGCGCGACGGAGAGGCTTCGCTCTTCTGACCGCGGGGAGTTGCCGACACGCCCGGCACACACCTCGGCCGTCACTATGACAAACGCTCCATCAGCAATTTCGGCGTGCATTGCGACATCGGCTGCGAATACCGCATCTCCTACCGCATCGGCGTCGGCGTCAGTTACACCTTCTACGCCGGCTCCCGGGCATCCAAAGCTCCACCCGCACCCGGACGGGCGTCAACGGCGGCCTGCGGTTTTATTTCTAAAATAATTTCAGAAAATTCTAAAAAAAGTTAAGATCGGAGCAATTTTTGTGTTATATTTGCCGTTAGAGGTTAACAGGTTACTAACGGAAAATGAGAGAGATGAACACAAAAACGCAACTCGACGACGCGGCGCTGCGCTACCACAGCGAAGGCCGCCCCGGTAAGATCGGGATCGTCCCGACCAAACCCTATCATACGCAGTACGATCTGTCGCTGGCCTACTCGCCCGGCGTGGCGGCTCCGTCGCTGGCCATCGCCGAAGAGCCGGACGACGTTTACAAATACACGGGCAAGGGCAACCTCGTGGCCGTGATCTCGAACGGCACGGCCGTCCTCGGACTGGGCAACATCGGTCCCCTGGCGGCCAAGCCCGTCATGGAGGGCAAAAGCATGCTCTTCAAGACCTATGCAGGCATCGACGCCTTCGACATCGAGGTCGACACGACCGATCCCGAGGAGTTCATCCGCACGGTGAAAGCCATCGCTCCCACCTTCGGAGGCATCAACCTCGAAGACATCAAGGCCCCGGAGTGTTTCGAGATCGAGACCCGCCTGCGCGAGGAGCTGGACATTCCCCTGATGCACGACGACCAGCACGGCACGGCGATCATCTCCTCGGCGGCGCTTCTGAACGGCGCGAAGATCGCCGGCAAGGAGCTGGACAAAATGCGCGTCGTGGTCAACGGCGCCGGAGCCGCCGCCATCGCCTGCGCGCGCCTGTTCGTGGAGCTCGGCATCCGCCGCGAGAACATGGTGCTTTGCGACAGTCATGGAGCGGTCACGGTCTACCGCGAGGACATCAACCCGATGAAGCGCGAATTCGCCACCACGCGGCGCATCACGACGCTGGCCGAGGCGCTGCACGACGCCGACGTGTTCCTGGGCGTCTCGAAGGCCGACACGCTGACGCCCGAGATGCTGCGCACGATGTCCGGCAACCCGATCGTCATGGCCCTCGCCAACCCCGATCCCGAAATCGCCTACGATACCGCGATGCTCTCGCGCCCCGACATCATCTTCGCCACGGGCCGTTCGGACTACCCGAACCAGGTCAACAACGTGTTGGGCTTCCCCTACATCTTCCGGGGTGCGCTCGACGTGCGGGCCACGAAGATCAACGAGGAGATGAAACTCGCCGCGGCGCATGCGCTGGCCGAACTGACCCGCCAGCCGGTTCCGACCATGGTCCTGCGCGCCTACGGGGTCGAGAAGCTCGAATTCGGGCGCACCTACCTGATCCCCAAGCCGCTCGATCCGCGCCTGCTGTGCACCGTCGCCCCCGCCGTTGCGAAGGCCGCCGTCGAATCGGGCGTCGCCAAACAACCGATCGCAGACTGGGACGCCTATGCCGAGAGTCTGCGGAAACGCTATCAGGAATAAGCAAAATCCGGTCGAATGATTCGACCGGATTTTTTTGTATCGACCGCGCACCCGACCCTCTCTGTACCGAAAGCGCCGGAACCAGCTCTAAAACAACGCTGCGAAGGCATCCATCGTCATCGGCCGCACCTCGCAGTCGCCGATCCCGACCGGCAGGACGATCCGCAGCATGCCGTCTTCGTTTTTCTTGTCCTTGCCGACCTCTTTCAGCAGGCGTTTCACCTCCACGGGCGGCGTCAGGTCGAAGCCCAGCGCCGTCAGCACATTCACGATCCGGTCGCAGTCGGCCTGCGTCAGCGCACCCAGCTTCACCGCCGCCCCGGCGATCAGCGCCGTTCCCACCGCCACGGCCTCGCCGTGGTTCATGCGGTTGGAGGCCTTCTCGATGGCATGCGCCAGCGTGTGCCCGAGGTTCAGCTTGCGGCGGTCGCCCGACTCGCGTTCGTCGCGCTCGACGATGTCGGCCTTGACGCGGATCGCCGCCGAAACGGCGTCCGACAACAGATCGGTATCCGTGCGCAGCGCCTCGAAGGTCGTCCGCTCGATACGCCCGAACAGATCGGCGTCGGCGATGATCGCCGCCTTGACCACCTCGGCCAGCCCGGCCCGGAACTCCCGCTCGGGCAGCGTGCGCAGCAGCGCGGGGTCGCAGATGACGAACTGCGGCTGCGTGAAGGTCCCGGCCATGTTCTTGTAGCCGTCGACGTTCACGCCGTTCTTGCCGCCCACCGAAGCGTCGACCTGCCCCAGCAGCGTCGTCGAGACGAATCCGAATTTCACGCCGCGCATGTAGGTCGATGCGGCGAATCCCGCCACGTCGGTGACGATGCCGCCCCCGACCGCCAGCACGAAGGTCGAACGGTCCACGCCCAGCTCGATGAAACGGCGGTAGATCATCTCGACGGTCTGCATCGTCTTGACGCTCTCGCCCAGGCCGATCAGCACGGTGTCGTACTGCGCCAGCACCGAATGGTACAGCCGGTCGATCGTGGAGTCGGAGACCACCACCACGCGCCCTTCGGGGAGCACCCCGGAGAGGATGTCGGCCAGCGGGCCTATGAAAATTTCGCTCTGCTGGCGAACGTTGAAGGCAGGTTTCATTATTTAACTTTTTTAAGAATTTTGAGAAACAAGCAAATTTAGTATAATTTCCCGAGAATTTGTTACCTTTGCAGCACAAAATATACTTTTATGCAAAAACTGCGCAATATTGCGATTATTGCCCACGTCGACCACGGCAAGACGACGCTCGTCGACAAAATGATTCTGGCGGGGCACATCCTCCGCGACAACGCCAAGCCGGCCGGCGAACTCATACTGGACAACAACGACCTGGAACGCGAACGCGGCATCACGATCCTCTCGAAAAACGTTTCGGTCATCTACAAGGACTACAAAATCAACATCATCGACACCCCGGGCCACGCCGACTTCGGCGGCGAGGTCGAGCGCGTGCTGAACATGTGCGACGGCGTGCTGCTGCTGGTCGACGCCTTCGAGGGCACGATGCCGCAGACGCGTTTCGTGCTTCAGAAGGCCCTCGCGCTGGGCAAGAAACCCATCGTGGTCATCAACAAGGTCGACAAGCCCAACTGCCGTCCCGAGGTGGTCAACGAGCAGGTTTTCGACCTGATGTTCACGCTCGACGCCACCGAGGAGCAGCTCGACTACAAGACTATCTACGGCTCGGCCAAACAGGGCTGGATGTCGCACAAATGGAACGAGCCGACCGACTCGCTCGTCCCGCTGCTGGACGCCATCATCGACGAGATACCCGAACCGGCCGTGGTAGAAGGCACGCCCCAGATGCTCATCACGTCGCTCGAATATTCGGCCTACACGGGCCGTATCGCCGTGGGCAAGGTCACGCGCGGCTCGCTCAAGGCGGGCCAGATGGTGACCCTCGCCAAGCGCGACGGCGTGACGATGCAGAAAACCCGGATCAAGGAGCTGATGGTTTTCGAGGGCCTCGGCAAGAAGAAGGTCGAGGAGGTTCCCTGCGGCGAGATCTGCGCCATCATGGGCATCGACGGCTTCGAAATCGGCGACACGGTCTGCGACTACGAGAATCCCGAACCGCTGCCCCCCATCGCCATCGACGAACCCACGATGTCGATGCTCTTCACGATCAACAACTCGCCCTTCTTCGGCAAGGACGGCAAATACGTCACCTCGCGCCACATCAAGGAGCGGCTCGACCGCGAACTGGAGAAGAACCTCGCCCTGCGCGTGACGCCCGGCCCTTCGGCCGACTCGTTCAACGTCTTCGGGCGCGGCGTGCTGCACCTCTCGGTGCTGATCGAGACCATGCGCCGCGAGGGCTACGAGTTGCAGGTGGGCCAGCCCCACGTCATCGTCAAGGAGATCGACGGCAAGAAGTGCGAGCCGATCGAGGAGATGACCGTCGACTGCCCGGAGGAGTACTCGGGCACGGTGATCGACCTCACGACGCGCCGCAAGGGCACGCTGACGAACATGGCCTCCGACGGCGAACGCACGCGCCTGGAATTCGACATTCCCTCGCGCGGCATCATCGGCCTGCGGTCGAACATGCTGACCGCCACGGCCGGCGAAGCCATTATGACACACCGCCTGAAAGGGTTCGAACCGTGGGTCGGCGAGATCGAGATGCGCACCAACGGTTCGATCATCTCGGGCGAGACCGGCACGGCCTACGCCTATTCGATCGACAAGTTGCAGGACCGCGGCCGCTTCTTCATCAGCCCGATGGAGCAGGTCTACGCCGGACAGGTCATCGGCGAGCACACGCGCCAGAACGACATCACGGTCAACGTCACCAAGGCCAAGCAGCTCACGAACATGCGCGCTTCGGGATCGGACGACAAGACGTCGATCGCGCCTCCGAAGGTCTTCACGCTCGAAGAGGCGCTCGAATACATCCAGGGCGACGAGTATGTCGAGGTCACGCCGCACTCGATGCGCCTGCGCAAAATCCTGCTCGACGAGAACGACCGCAAACGCGCGGCGAAATAACCCGTCCGCTTCTTATCGAGCGAACGCAACCCGACTATACGAAAAAACGGACTCCGGTCCGTTTTTTTTGTGCCAGGCCATGCAGTATCAGGGCGTTGGCTCCGTTTTTAGGAAAATCGCCGACCTCTATGAAAAAATGCTTCGTCCTGCTTTTGCTGCTGCCGCTCGGGTTCGGCGGCTGCGACGACGGCCATGAACCGCGCACCGAAACCTGGACCGTGGCTTCCGAAAAGGGCGTCGCCGGCATCTTCATGGGCTTCGGCCACGTCCCCGCCTACATCGTCAAAACAAGCCCGAATGCCGGGTGGAAAATATCCACGGCACACATCGAGGGCTTCACGTTCGAAAAAGGGTATCAGACCGAGATGCTCGTCCGCATCGACCCCATCCCCAATCCCCCGGCCGACGGCCCCGAACGCCGCTACACGATGGAACGGCTGATTTCGCGCACCCGGACGCAGCCGGCCATTGACCCGCTGCAATTCAGTCCGGAGTTCGACGTCACCATCGCCTCCCGGCGCGCCGACAGTCCGGCGACGAGCGGTTATTGGTTCAAGGACATGCGCTATCCCGATCCGCGTTGGGAGCCGTTCCCGTGGGAGATCGAAGGCTTCGATTTCGAACCGGGCTTCGAGACCCGGCTCCTCATCCGTCCCGTCGCCGAATACGACGACGCGAAGGGCGACTACGAGGTGAAATACCGCCTGACGAAGCTGATTTCGAGCGAGGAAAAGGTTTCCGAAGGAATACCGGATAAATGAACCGGGGACTGCGCAGACCCGGACCGGAAACGAACCGTCCCGCCTCCGCCCTCTAAAACCGGCTTTTTAAGCCGGGAAATCACTTGCGCAGCGTTGCGAACGAGAGGATGTGCCACGTGACGCCGACGGCCACGGCCAGCAGGCCGACCTGCGCCCACCATCTCCCGTCGAGCAGTCCGAAGATGCAGTAGAGCATCGTGCCCCACATCAGGGCTATGGAAACGACCTTGGCGCGCAGCGGTATGGCGCGGTTTTCGCGGAAGTTGCGGATATACCCGCCGAAACAGCGGTGCGCCAGAAGCCACTCGTAGAGCCGCGGCGAGGAGCGGACCCAGAGAGCCGCGGCCAGCAGCAGGAACGGCGTCGTGGGCAGCAGCGGCACGAAGATGCCGACGACGCCCAGCACGAACGCCGCGCAGCCCAGTATGGCGAGAAAAATCTTCACGGTGCAAAAATAACACAAATTCGGGACCGGGAAATGCCGTGCGACACGATTTTTGTTTATCTTTGGTGCCGGGACCGCAACGCTCCTTTTCGGAGTCGGAATGTCTTGCCGTGCCGGGCAGCATGCAATCCGGTTTGACAACCGCCCGTTTTTTTATATCTTTGTAATGCCGAACACGAATAAACCGAAATACGATGAAGAAAATAGGTATCGCCAGCGACCACGCCGGCTATGAAATGAAAGAATTCCTGGTGGGTTACCTCAACGCCATGGGCTATGAGGTGCTCGATTTCGGCGCACACTCGCCCGAGAGCGTCGACTACGCCGACTTCGCCCACCCGCTGGCCGAAGCGATCGAAAACGGCGAACTGGAACGCGGCGTCGCGCTCTGCGGTTCGGGCGAAGGGATGACCATGACGCTCAACAAACATCAGGGCATCCGCGCGGGTCTCTGCTGGGACACCGAGATCGCGTCGCTGATCCGCCGCCACAACGACGCGAACATCATCGTCTTCCCGGCGCGTTTCATCACCAACGACGAAGCCGTCAAGATGCTCGACGCCTATTTCGCCGCCGAGTTCGAAGGCGGACGCCATATCGCGCGCATCGCCAAGATGCCCGTGGCGGGCTGCAAATAGAGCCGCCCGCTCCGAAGAGCCGGAAACGGCGGAAGCAGGCCCCTTGCAGCACGTTGCCGACGGCATCGCCGACACCCTCAACGAGGGGCGCAAAGCAGACGGGGTGCGAAGCGGACGGGACCGAAACGGCGCGGCAGCCCACGGATTCGCTTCCGGCAAAATAGCAGTAAACCGCTGCGCCGGAAGCCCCGGCGCAGCGGTTTACAGACCGAATACGAAAGGCGAAAGGCTGCACAGCCTTTCGCTTTTTTCATGCCCCGCGAACAGTCCGAAAACCGCCGAGCCGCTGCCCGACATCGAGGCGTAAACGGCCCCTTCGGCCAGCAGGCGCTCTTTGGCGGCACGGATGGCCGGATGCGCGGCGAAGATGTGCTCTTCGAAATCGTTGGTCACCAGCCCCTGCCACTCGGCCACAGGCCTCCCGAGACGCTCCGCGAGCGGCACCTCCGGAATCCGCGGCCGCACCCCGGCATAGGCCTCGCGGGTCGAAACCCCCTCGCCGGGCTTGACGATAACGAGCGTCATCCCTTTCAGGTTCAACGCGAAAGGATCCATCACCTCACCTCTTCCTTTACATAACTGCGGCGTGTTGCGCACGAAAAACGTCGTGTCGCTGCCCAGCTCTGCGGCCCGGGCGATCAGCTCCGCTTCGGACAGTCCCAGTGCAAACAGCTCGTTGACAGCCAGCAACACCGCCGTGCCGTCGGACGATCCCCCGCCCAGCCCCGCGCCGAAGGGCACGCGCTTGCCGAGGCGGATAGCCACCCCGTCCACGCCGTAATGCCGCTGCATCAGCCGGAACGCCTTGAGACAGATGTTTTCTTCGGGAGCGCAGTCCACGGCCAGCCCTTCGGCGCGGAACTCCGCGCCGGACGCAGCGGTGCGCACCACCTCCACCTCGTCATAAAGGCCCGTAACGGGGAACATGACGGTTTCCAGATCGTGAAACCCGTCCGCACGACGGCGCAGGATGTCGAGACCCAGATTTATTTTGCAGTTTGCTTTCAGAATCATAGAACAAAGGTAAGAAATTTTGTACATTTGTACGCCATGAAATTCCGCACCGAAATCGAAATTACATCCCTCGGGGTGAAAATCGGCTACGAAAACCGGGTGCTCGCGCTCGGGTCGTGCTTCGCCGCGCACATCGCCCGAAAACTCGCCGGCGCCAAATTCCGGGTGGCGGAAAACCCCTCGGGCATCCTGTTCAATCCGCTCTCCATCGCCGCGGCGATCCGCAGTTATGCCGACCCGGCGCCCGTGACGCGCGGGGAGCTGGGGTTCGACGGCGAGGTGTGGCACCATTTCGGGTTCCACGGCGACTTCTCGGCCCCGACGGCCGACGAAGCCCTGCAAAAAATGAACGCCGCGCGGCAGGCCGGGGCCGACGCACTCCGCACGGCCGACCGCATCGTCCTCACCTTCGGCACGGCATGGGTCTACGAGCGTCAGGGCGAAGCGGTCGCCAACTGCCACCGCCGGCCCGCCGCGGAATTTTCCAGAAGACGGCTTTCGGTGGAGGAGATCGTCGAGACGTTCGCGGAGCTGATCGAAGGGCCGCTCGCCGGAAAGCAGATCATCCTGACGGTCAGCCCGGTACGGCATACAGGCGACACCCTGGCGGGCAACGCCGTGAGCAAGGCGACGCTGCGGCTGGCCGCCGAGCAGCTGACGGAAAGGTTCAAGTGCTCGGCGTATTTCCCTGCGTTCGAAATACTTACCGACGACCTGCGCGACTACCGCTTCTACGCCGACGACCTGGTGCACCCCGCGCCGCAGGCCGTGGCCTACGTCTGGGAGAAATTCGCCCCGGCGGTCCTGACGGACGAAGCCCTGCGCCTGCTTCCGGAGGCCGAAGCCATCGTCGCAGCGGCCGCCCACCGCCCCCGCAACCCGCAGGGCGAGGCGCACCGCGCCTTCTGCCGCCGTCAGCTGGAACGGATCGCCGCACTTCCGGAGATGGATTTTCAGTCGGAAACGGCCTATTTCCGCCGATGTCTCGAAATAAATTCGTAAATTTGCGGCCAACTCACGACACAGATGACAAAAAAATTCTTTCTATATGCCATAGCCGCTCTCGGGACGCTTCAGAGCGCCGCGGCACAGCCCCGGCTGATCGTCCAGATCGTCGTCGGCTCGATGCGCGGCGAAGACCTCGACCGCTACGCCGAAAACTTCGGCGAAGGCGGTTTCCGCCGCCTCACGGAGGGCGGCACGGTCTATGCCGACAGCCGCTACGACTATTTGCAGACCACTACGCCCGTCTCGCTGGCCACGCTCACCACGGGGGCCATGCCCTCGACCCACGGCGTGATCGGCTCGCGCTGGGTGGATTACACCACCAACCGGACCGTCGAACTGACCGCAGGCCGCAAAGGTCCCGGCGCCTACCACCTGATCGCCCCGACGCTCGCGGAGACGCTGTTGCGGCACGCCCCGGGCAGCCGCGCCGTCACGATCGCCCCGGAGGCCGTTTCGGCCGTGGTGACGGCCGGGCACGGCGGAGAGGTGTTCTGGCTCGACTCGGCGCGCTGCGACTGGGTGACCTCGCCCTACTACGCCGCCGAAGTGCCCGAATGGATCGCCCGCAGCAACCGTGAACGCTACAACCTTTCGTACATCTCGGGCGAGTGGCGCACGCTCCTCGAACGCGGCCGCTACCTCAACACCCGCAACTACGACATCGCGCTGAGCGGAAAGAGCAAGAAAGACAAAGACCAAAGCGGCTCGGGGCGTCTGAAACTGCGAAGCGATTTCGAACGCATGCTCTACACCCCGGCGGGCAACACGGCCGTACTGGGGCTGGCCAAGCAGGCCATCGCGCAATACCGCCTCGGGGAGGACAAGATCCCCGACCTGCTGAACGTCTGCCTCGACTCGCCGCGCCGCATCAGCGAGGCCTACGGACCCGAATCAATCGAGGTCGAGGACATGTACTACCGCCTGGACCGCGACCTGGCCGACTTCCTGACCTTCGTATTCGCACAGGTCAAGGACGGCAGCGTGACGGTGGTGCTCACCTCCGACCACGGGACCAGCCCTGCGTTCGACGCCGGGGCCGAGGAGGCCGACCGCTTCAACCCGCGGCAGTTCGAGGTGATCGTCAACGGATTCCTGAACGTCCGCTACGGCGTAGGCGACTGGGTGGTGGATTACAGCGACAAGTGCCTGTGGCTCAACCACAACCTGATCTACGAGCGGGGATTGAACCTCGCCGAGGTGCAGAACGAGGTGGCCATCTTCGCCATGCAGTTCAGCGGCATCTCCCACGCGCTGGCCGCCACGGCCATGCGCACGAGCTATTTCGGCAGCGGCTATGCACGCCGGATGCAGAACAGTTTCTATCCCCGCCGTTCGGGCGACGTGATTCTGAACCTGATGCCCGGCTGGATCGAGGAGCAGGAACGCTGCTGGTCGATGTCGGGGTCGATGTACGGCTACGACACCGAAGTGCCGCTGGTCTTCTACGGCAAGGGCGCAGGCATGCAGCGGGTCAACCGCCGCGTGGACATGACGGCCGTGGCTCCGACGCTGGCGCGTCTGGCGGGCATTCGCGAACCGGCGGCATCGGAGGGCGGAGTTTTAGAGGAAATTGCAGAGTGAACGAGGCGTAATTCCGACCGAAACCCTGTCGCATGCGACAGGTCCCTCCCAAGGGAGGGGGGGGCGGAATGGAGTCAGACCGGCAAACGACGCCACGGGCGGCGACAACGACGCACGGAAGAGAAACGACCATAAAAAAAACGTTATACCATGGATAGCATACAAGACGAGATCATCGAAGAGTTTTCCGTATTCGACGACTGGCTCGACAAATACGACTACCTGATCGGCCTGAGCGAGACGCTCCCGGCCATCGCCCCGGAACACCGCACCGAACGGTACCTGATCGAGGGCTGCCAGTCGCGGGTGTGGGTGGATGCGAAACTGGAGGACGGCCGGGTGTACTACGCGGCCGACAGCGACGCCATAATAACCAAGGGCATCATCGCGTTATTGATCCGCGTGCTGAACGGGCGCACGCCGCAGGAGATTCTCGATACGGAACTCTATTTCATCGACGCCATCGGACTTGCGGCCAACCTCTCGCCCACGCGGGCCAACGGGCTGGCGGCGATGGTCAAGCAGATGCGGTTGTACGCTTTGGCTTTTCAGGCCAAAAGCAATTCATAATTCACAATTCATAATTCACAATTAGGGTATGTCACCTGACGAAATACTTGAGGTGGAAAAGGACATCGTCGCGACCCTCAAGAACATATACGACCCGGAAATCCCGGTCAACATCTACGACCTGGGGCTGATCTACGAAATCGACTACACGCCCGACGGCGTGGCGACGATCCGCATGACGCTCACGGCCCCCAACTGCCCGATGGCCGACATGCTGGTCGAGGACGTGAACATACAGGTCGGCAAGGTCAAGGGCGTGAAATCGGTGAACGTCATCCTCACGTTCGACCCCGTGTGGGACAAGAGCATGATGTCCGAAGAGGCCCTGCTGGAACTCAACCTGTTCTGATATGACGGAGGCGGAGGCACGGACGATCGAACGCCTGCGGGCCGGGGCCGGGACTTACGCCTGCGGCGGTTATCTGGCCGCGCTCGACGGACTGCAACGCACCGAAATCTGCACGGCGCTGATCTTCGACCGCCTGCAACGGAAAATGCGCACGGTCGAAACCCTGCACGGCGAAGCCGACGGGAACTGGAACCAGACTTTCTACCTGCTCTATTTCCGCACGCTGGGCGACCGTCAGAATCAGGAAGCCTTCCTGCGGCTGGCCCGGAAGGTCCCCTACAAAATCGTGCTGCGCGAACGGCTCGCCCCGCATGCCGTCGAAGCGATGCTTCTCGGCGCCTCGGGGCTTCTGGAACTCTACCGCGGCGACGCCTACACGCTCGATCTGCGGCGCAGTTTCGAATACCTCGCGGCCAAATACGGGATCGAGGCGACGGACGCTTCGGAGTGGGCGCTCACGGAGATTCGTCCGGCCAACCACCCCGTGCTGCGGCTGGCGCAGGCCGCGGAGTTCTTCGCGCAGGACGAGTTCATCATGGAACGCGCCATGGCCTGCCGCACGGAGGAGGACGTCCGGCGGCTTTTCTGCATCGAAGCGCCCTCCTACTGGCGCACGCACCACGTCCCCGGCGCCGAGAGCGACGAAAGTCCCAAGCGCATCGGGGCGTTCAAGGCCAACATCATCGGAATCAACCTCGTCGCCGTCCTGCAATTCGCCTACGGAAGCTACACCGGCAGCGAACGTTTGCGCGACAGCGCCCTGACGCTCCTCGAACGTCTGCCGGCCGAAGACAACCGCTACATGCGCGCATGGCAGGCCGCCGGCGTGCGTCCGCGCAACGCCTTCGAATCGCAGGCCCTGCTGCAACTGGCCACCGAATACTGCGCCGCACGCCGCTGCGCGGAGTGTCCCGTCGGACGGCGGATCGCAAAAAGCCTCGCCGAAGCCGGAGAAGAGCGGACAAATCGCTGAAAAATTTGCGACATTCGCTTTTTTCACTATCTTTGGAGACAGACAACGATCCGTTAAAACTCAAAACAATGAAAAAACAAATCCTCTTCTTGCTCCTTCTCGGAGGCACCACGTCCGCATCGGCACAGGGGGGGGGTATTTCTACGGTCTCTCGTCCCGCAGCGCCTCGTTGTGCATAGCGGGTGAACCCCGCGACGCAGTCGTGGTCAGCGGAACCGTCCCCCACTCCCCGAGCGCACAAGCCGACATCCGGCCGTTCGATGTCATCCTGTCCGTCAACGGCACCCCTGTGGAAACCCAGGAATCCCTGTCCGGTTTACTGCGCAGCGCACCGCGCGCCGAATTCCAGATCCGAAGGCTCGGCAACCAGCAGCTCGACATTGCGGTCGAAGGCATTCCCTGCGATTGCGCACGCATAGCAGCCGAAGCCTCCTGGGCCAAATTGGGCAGTGCGGGCAAATCCACCCGCTACTCCACTCGCAAGACGTTAAACATCGAACCCATAGAGGTCTACTCCGACCCGGAAACGGACCTCTACGGCTACGCTACCTACGATTTCGAATACACGGACCGGAACACGCTCCAGCAGAAAGAGGCGGCAGCGGCGCTCGTTCCCCTGCTCCAGAAGAAAAACCTGCGCCGCGACCGCGAGAACCCCGACATCCTGATCTTTCTGGAGTTCTACTCCGACCGCAGGGACCAATACGTTCCTCCGACCGAACAGCTCGTCACCCGCTATCGCTACGGATGGAGCTACGGAGACGGGTGGAGAACCCGGCAATACATCGAAAGCGAAACCGCAGGCAACTACACCCGCACCGAATACCTCTCCCGGCTCACCATCACCATGTTCGATGCCGAAAAGGCCCGCCTCGGCAGCAAAACCCCGCCCGTGATCTGGTCCGCCGGCTACGACGTACTTTACGAAAAACGCGCCGTGCTGAAAGATTTCATGCGCAATATCGGCGGAGCGATGCTGGCATGCTTTCCGGTAAAAAACGTCGACCGGACCGAACATTGCACCTACTGGCATACGGGCATCGTGTTCGACAGGGCCGTCGCAGGCCGCGTGGCGGCCGTATTTCCCGGCAGCCCGGCAGAGCAGGCCGGCATCCGGGCCGGAGAGCGGCTCACAAGCTACGAACCGTCGCCCGCCGGATTCGACGGCTTGAGAAATTCGTTCGACCGCGTGGCCGACGGACTGACAAAAATCCTCACATGCCATTCAAATTACGCCGACTTCCAGCTGACGCGCACCAGCGGCACGCAATATACCGACAAGGACGGGACTGGAGGCGGTCCCGTGAAAATACGCACCATCGTGGGCATGTATTTTTCCGCCGCCCGGAGCGAGGCGTATGAAAAACACGGCAACCGGATCGAGTTTTCGGTGAAAGACACAGCCGGAAAAAAACGCAAAGTCTCTCTGACGCCGATCCGGACCACATTCACGGAGTACGTCTGGTAGCGGAGCGTCGCTCGGATCAGAGCCGGGAACAGGCAATAGCGCCTGTTTCCGGTTTTTTAATGCCGAAAGCCCCCGGGAATGCAGTTTGACATTTATCCAAACCGGCTCAACTATTGCGCAATTCGAGAAAAGATGTTATCTTTGTAAGATTTAGAACCCGAACCGAGAAAACAATAAACGCATTATGGATATAGTTGCAAGTATAATCAAAGCCCTCTTCGGCTCGAAAGCCGACAAGGACCGCAAACAGATCGAGCCTTATCTGGAGAAGATCAAGGCCGTCTACCCCTCGATCGAGAAACTCACCAACGACGAGCTGCGCGCGCACAGCGAAGCGCTGAAAAAGCAGATCGCCGACTTCATCGCCGCGGACGAGGCCCGCATCGTCGAGCTGAAAGCCATACTCGAAAAGCCCGAAACGCAGCTCGAAGAGAAGGAGAAAATTTCGAAGGAGATCGACGAAACGACCAAGCGCATCGACGAGAAAATCGAGGAGGTGCTCGACAAGATCCTTCCCGAGGCATTCGCCATTATGAAGGACACAGCGCGCCGTTTCGCACAGAACGAGACGGTCGTGGTGACGGCAAACGACTTCGACCGCAACCTGGCGGCGACGAAGGATTTCGTCACCATCGAGGGCGACAAGGCCGTTTACGCAACACACTGGCTCGCCGGCGGCAACGACACGAAATGGGACATGATCCACTACGACGTGCAGCTGTTCGGCGGCGTGGTGCTCCACCAGGGCAAGATCGCCGAGATGGCGACGGGCGAGGGCAAGACCCTCGTGGCGACGCTCCCCGTATTCCTCAACGCACTGGCCAAGAAGGGCGTGCACATGGTGACGGTGAACAACTACCTCGCCAAGCGCGACTCCGAGT
>ENA-UOJM01001635-UOJM01001635.1-human-gut-metagenome-genome-assembly--contig:-P116-NODE-1635-length-19178-cov-26.301574_pt1 | contig 19178 bp, 24 predicted proteins | sample MGYA00242349_ERZ723896 | MGnify/ENA metagenome assembly ERZ723896 | reverse complement strand
GTATAGGGGGGTGCCTGTGATACATATTATATATGTGTATATACACATAGCATTTCCCACGCATTATACATTGCACCTTCCCAACAATGGCCGCCCCAGGCTTCAACCTAGGACGGCCGTCCAACTGTCCGCCTATACTTTGCACTTACCCGCGCTTCGCCTTTCGCTCCTGTGCCTCGGCAATCCGCCGCAGGAACTCTTCCTCTTGTCGATCGTGCAACCACCGGTCGGCCTTCTCTTCCTTGTGGCGCATGCACATCGCCATCACATCATCAGTGGTTCGTTTTACCCATGCCCACACGAGCAGCCCAACCAGGATTCCTCCGCCAAGTCCCACAACTAGGATAGCCTCCATATCCTTACCCTCCTTATTCGTCGTCATCCATATCTGCAACTGCAAGCAGCATATACCCCGTACTTGCAATCATCATACCTATACCGAGTAACTCCACCCAGTCACTACACTTGCACCCTATACAAAACACAAACAGGCTTACCGCGTAGCTCCACACAATCGCCGCCCGTTTCGCTTTGTTCACTTACGCCTCCATTCCACGCTGGCCATCGCAACCGCGATAATAGCGAACGCCACTACTGCACAAACCATGGCCCCTTGCCATTCGTGTTGTCCCTTTCGATGTGGCCCACTACGCGCCACCTACAGTTGTTGTACGTGGTCATTCCGCCACCCGCCGCAGCCCACACACCCGGTTGCAGGTCGAGCACGGCGTTGGGGTTGTAATCGTTGCTGTCGCCGAAGTTGCCGCAGTCGTTGACCAGCACCACCCCGGCGAAGTTGCCGACTTCGATCTGCAACAGCTGCCCGTAATAAAGTTCTGGAAACTCCGGGTTAGGCGGCACCGCCCCGTGATTCCACGGAACCGCCACGCCCATCGAGTCGGCTGCGATCGGCGTCCCGTTCCACCCGGCCACGCCGCCAACCTCGTAGCTCGTGAACTGCGCTCCCTCGTGCCACTCTCCGTAGTTGAAGTTGTTGTCACCAGGCGGGCGCAGCACGCAGCTCCAACCGTACACCCCCATGCTCGGATACGTGTAGACGCTGTACTGGCTTACGCATATCTCCTGCCCGGTTTGGTCGCCCGGCGTGCCGCCTACCACGTCGCCCAGTTCGTTGATGTGGGCCGCCACCATCTGGCCGTTCCCTATGTAGATGGCCGTGTGGTAGGTGTCCTGGAGCAGGATGTCCCCGCGTTCGAGCTGCGTCACGTCGTTTGCGATCTCGGACCCCAGCACGGTGAACCCGATCGCCGAGTACCCGGCACGCATGTCGAGCGTCGTCCAGCTCGGCGTCACGTTGAACCCGGCCTGGGCAAACGCCGAGTTCACCAGCCCAGAGCAGTCGTAGTCGGTAGGACCCGTACGCTCGTTCCAGTCGTAGCCGTGGCTATCGTCGTTGGCGATGTTTATGGCCCACACTACGGCGTTCTCGGCCATGGCGTTGTTGCTCGTCCCCGTTCCCGTGCCGCTCATGTTCATCAGCGTTATCTGGAACCCGTTCACGAGCCTCCAGAACTGGTTTTGCGTGTATCCGTAGCTGCGTTCGACCCATGTGTACGCCGAGTTGTCGGGCAGTGTGGCCAGCGGTTGCGCCCGGTAGAACGACCCGTTGTACTGGAAGTACTGCAACCCGTCGCCGCCGTCAACAGCCATGGCGGCGAAGGCGTTTCCGTTGTACGTGCCTTGCAGATAGTTCAAGTTGGGCATCTATCCCAGCTCCTTCACGATGTCTCGCCAGTATCCGGCCAGCTTCTTGTTCTCGAAGAACAGCCTCCCCATTCCGTATGCTGTTTTCAAGTTTTCGATGTATGGGGACTTCCTATTGCCGTGCAGCAAAAGCTGGTTCGGTTGGTGGTCCTCATCAGTTACATTGTATACAATGCTGCAATTCTTGTCAACTGAATCCGACAAATAATATTCGCCGTTAACCGGGTCGAACCATACACCTATGCTTGTTCCCAAGTACCGCAGAGTGCACTTGAACAAACTGTGCACGCCCTTCTTCTTGACGAAAACCTCGGAGTCGCGCAGCATCTTATTTTCGATGCTGTAGTCGCCGTAAGCGGTCCCGTAGATGAGCTGCCCGAACCGTGTATGCTTCTTCTTCTCGATCAGCTCGGGATCGGCCACGCTCTCGACCATCAGCTGGTTGTCGTTGCCGAAAAGCAAGAACTTCCCCGGCTTGGGCATCCGCAGGCCGAAGTAGTTGAAGTAGGGGTTCATCTCGGTAATGGCGTTCGCCATGAACCATGCAGTCGTGCGGTCCTCGTCGCGGTCCACGGTCTGGTAAAAGTCGAGGAAGATCTCGGGTTCCTGCTGCCCTCGGATGTAATGCGTGCTGCCTTTGTCGATGATGAACTCGTCGAACCCTATGTCGTACACGTCGCCGTAGTTTACCGACTTGAGGCCCGGTGCCTGGGCCAGGGTCACGGCGTAGCCGCAAACCTCGTGGTCGCACCACAGCACGCCGCCCTCCGCTTTGAAGTCGTGCGAGGGGAACGCGATCTTTGCCACGCGGTCGAACAGCGAGCCGCCTTTGGTGATCGCCAGCGGCGCAAGCTCGGGGCGGTAGCGGCGCATGTAGATAAACTGGCGCTTCTCCCCGCGCCTCCGCGCTTTCAGGTAGTTGTCCACGGCGTACTCGAGGAAGCCGAACGTCTTGCCGCCTCCTCGGTTGCCCACTATGAAGTTGAACACGGCGTTTCGGCTCTTCGCCAGCTTCGCGGACCAGTACACGCTATCGCCTCCTTTGCCCATTATACCAAAATGGCCCCGGCGATGTGTTTTGCACACCCCGGGGCCGCGAGAAGGTTGGCAACGTCGTTGCGGATCACGAACGGTGTCCAGCCGACGATCCGCCCGTAGCGGGTTTCACCCCGGGAGGCCTACGGTGCGGGCGATCCATCAGGTCGACGCGCCTACGAAGGATTATAGCCTCCGTAATGGATCGACGCAAGGTCGTATGAAACTGAATCGAGGTAAAGCACATGCGGCGTTGCACTATATGTAACGCCCACTGTGCCGCCGTCTTGCGGCTCACACCAGAATACAGGCACGTTGATACCTATCGCACTGTTCATGGAAACGGTTATTTGCCCGTTTGTGTCTATTGAACACAGCTCGCACCCCATCGCCTTAGTTGAGTCTCCCAGCGTATATGCGCAAGGAACACTCAACCATTGATCCTCATCGGGCCTGCACGCCTCGGGAACCGTCGCCACCACAGCGGGATATTCAAGCGAAGCGGGCAGCGTGAGGTTCCCGCAGAACTGCAGCTGGTTCATCTGCGTGAGAACCACGTTGGGAGAGGTCGCCGTGACCCCATCTGCAAGCGTCATCTGCATGACGCCGCCGGTGTAGGTGGTGAACGCGTTGGGGTCGCCTTGGTTGTATCCGATCGGTCTACTCATTCGTATCCTCCATAATAACTCTAGGAGGCTCCCATATATTTGGGGACTTTATTCCCACATAAGGCTCGCAAATATCGCTTACTGTTATAGTATATTTAGCCATTATGCACCTCAATTACTTGCAATTATAGAGTTCTTAGTTGCATCTATATTTCCAACAAGTGATTGAGCAGTGTTAAAGTTTATTCTATGCTCAATATTATATGAAGTCAACGAACCGTTTACAGTGTTGTTGTTGAACAGTGAATCAGCTCCAGATACTTTTGTATTGCAGTTATAAACATTTCCTATGATTGTGCCGGTGTTGGAAACCTCATTATCTGTAGTAAAATTACACCCAATTACCGTTCCCTGAGATACCACCTGAGTAACCTCGTTCATTTCCACAGTTGAACCGCTCATGTTAGAATTGACTAGGCAATATGTTATTGTTCCATTAGACACAATATGTGACCCATTATCTGTACTGTTTTGCAGTATAGCGGTAACAGGTCCTTCAATTGTTATTGTGTTATTGTAAGAATAGCAGTTAATAAAAAAGGCATATGAGTTATGTGATAATCCATTGTCAATGATTATTGAGTTCTTTATATTGCAGTTACGAGCTAAAGTTGAGGAACATCCGCTTTCCATATTTATAGTGCAACCTGTAACTAAAAATGTTATATCAGCATCTCCACTTGGAGTATTTGAGAATACCGACATGTTTAGCTGGTTAAAGTTAAAGTTACAGTTTGCTATTGTAACATTAGCGTCGTTATTACCGCTTGCCGTTATTGCATAGTCCATTCCTCCGTGTGATGGGATGTATGTTGTGAATTGGCATCCAGAAATGATTATGTCTGATATTGGATTGGTATTATTAGTTGTTACGAATATAAACTCGTCAACATTTCTTTTTGTAAACGTGCAGTTTGATATAAAAATACCGCGAGATGGCGTTAGTGAGTTATAACTTCTGATAGGTATAGAGCCGGATGAACCAGTTCCGTTGTCAGTCAGTATGTTAAAGAAGCAGCCTTCGATTGTTGTATCTATATTACCGCCTCTTAGATCTATTGGGGAAATATTTCCTGATTGTTCTGATGTAAATCTGCAATTTGTTATACTTGCACCTATGGTATTTGACAGCGCTATTACAGTTCTAGATGTATTACTTAGCGATGAAGGCATTCCAATAAAATTGACGTTATCAATGTTTATTTTATAAAAACTATCAATATTAGCGTTGTCAATGTTTCCATCTGCCCCTTCGGTAAATATTGCAAATAAAGAAGAGCCGAAATCAAAATCCGAAGCACACAGCCTGATTGTTGAGCCATTCCCGATTATATCTATATCCTTTATAGATATTCTTCTTTTGATGAGATAGTCTCCGTCCAGAAAAACAGAACCGGAGTTAAAGCATTGCTGCAATGCTAAAGAATCGTCTAAAGTACCGTCACCGGCGGCACCATATTGTTTTGGGGTCATATATCCACTAATTATAAGTTTTGCAATATATGTACGGCACTTTAACACATCCATTCCGTTTGGTTCTATTTCACCCGAATTGATATAAATACTATAATACGCCTCGCCCCCGTCCCCAACTTCATAGAACCCCAGCGTGTGCGCGTACCCGACTTTCAGGCACGGATCGGCCATCATCGACTGCGCGGTCGCGTACTCTTGCACGTCGACGCCCACACAGCGGCTAGGCGTCCCGCAGATCCCCGGAGCACCCGTCTGGCACTTCACTATATGTCCCATTACTCGTCCTCTCCTTCCCTGGTAGCGGCGACGGTGAGCCGAACGTCCTCAACAGCATCTGCAAGCTTCTCGATAGACTTTGCAATTGAATCAACACTCGTCTGTATTTGAGCAATACCGCTGTTAACGCTGCCGCCAAACTTATAAGCGAGATAGAAAAGAACAGCACAACAGGCAATCGGAAACCCCACATTCGACACCAGCTGGCTAATCACGTCAACCCACTCCATGCGTTCTCCTTCCCTAAACGGATAGGGCCGGGGCGCGGCCTGAAAGCCAGATCACCCCGGCCCCTTGGGCCTATTATACCGCCGTTACGCCAGCTCGAGGTACACTTCGGAGGCGTCCTCCGAGGCGATCGCCACGTAGCGGGTAGCACCGGACTCAGCACCTATATACTGCCCCCACACGTAGCCGTCGGCCACGGTGTGCAGCCCTTCGAGCACCACCGTCTCACCTGGGTAGTACCGCGCCACCACCTCGGCCGAGAGGCTTGGAGAGGTGCGGACGTTGAGGTAGGGCGAAGCCGCGTCGGTCACGCGGTAGGTGCCGCCGGTCCCGTAGTACTCGGAGGAGCCGTTGCCGCCGATATAGCGCAAATATCCGTCCCACGCCCCGTCGTACTGATAGAACCCGGTGCGGCGGCCCTGGGGCGGGTATTCCTCCAGGATCGAGCTGCCGTCCCACACGGCGGTGTGGCCGGGGTGCTTGCGGTCGTACAGCAGGATGTCGCCAGCAACAAGGCCGTCCGTGCCGTCGTGCCAGGCGAACAGCCCCGTCGCCAGGTACTTTGAGCGCATGTCGCCGGTGTAGCTCGCCCCACCCGAGGCCCCGGTCACGGCAGCCTCGGTTGCGGCGATCACCGCGCCGGAGCAGTCGGTCCCGGTCAGCGCCGCGTCCATGGAGGAGCGCGGGCCGCCGTAGACGTAGGGCACGCCCTGGAACCGGTTCATTGAGTAGATCAGGTCGCTTGTGAAGCTCATAAAGCCCCCTAACTCTTTGTGACTTGAAGTGTGGCCCACGTTCCCGGCGTGCCGGATTCCGTGCATATGAACGCAAGGTTCGAGTTGTTGACCATACCAGTGTTGAACGCCAGCTCGCCCGCGTTGTGGTACCCGCTGGTCGGGACCTTTGCGCAGCGTATCGGATACGTTGGGGTTGCAAGGCCCGATTGGTGGCGTATGAGACTGTTCTGTATAACACCGTTAGAGCACGAAAGCACCTGCGAGTTGTTCTCTATGGCGAACGTCGCCAAAAGATTGCCACCCGACTGCGACCTGCACAGGAAGTTGACGTTGCCCACGTGCGAGGGCAGCGTGGCGTATACGTACATGCGCAGGATCGAATCGGTCGTAAGCACGTTTGCCGCGTCGGACACCATAATATCCAACCCGCCGATGCTGAGTGCGCTCGCGGCCCCAACATCGAAGAAATTCTGCCACGTCTGCGTCTTGTAGGTCTCGATATTAACGGAGGCGTGCCCTATCGTTAGCGACTCCACAGTCCCCCTCGAGTGGGGCATGAAGCACACCAGGCCGACTTTTCCGGAAACAACTAGGTTGCCGATTTCTATCGGGCCGCTTGACACGTTTTCTGACGTTATGAACAGTGCCGTGTCCATCTGGCCGTGCGGGGCGACGGTAAGCGTCCCCACGGTCACGCTACCGGCGGATGCTATGCGCAGTCCCGTTAAGCCGTCGGTCACCGTTATGGTGCCGACGGACAGGTTGGTTGCAGCCCCTTTCTCGGCCCCCTCGTCCGTTATGACGGCGACCGCCTCGTCGGTTCCGCTGTAGAACACGCTTCCAACCGAGCAGTTTCCTCCCCTCACGCAGTATACGCCATTGTCCGAGCAGTCACTTGCAACCACCTCCCCGACCGAGTTGGAACCGCCGTCGGCGAAAACCACGACCGCTCGCGTTGACTTCCCCGTCACTTTGTCGGCGCGGTTCCCGGTGCAAGATGCGCCCATGGTCGTATAAACCTGTGGGCACGAGTCGTTCCCGCTGGAAGATTGCGTGAAGTTCTCCCCGTTGACACTATGGAACAGGTTGTGCGAACCCTCAACCATTACCCCGCGGTTGGGGGTGTCGGAATTCCCGTTGTAGGACACGTTTCGGACGTTCACCGTGTTGAACACATTGTGCGATCCTGAGACTGAGAGGCAGTTTTTAGGGCGGGTGCCGTTCGCATCGAAGTTGAGGGTGCCGAACCGCAAGTTGGATCCTGCCACGGTGGCCCAGTCCCCCATAGCGGAGCCTCCGAACACGAGCCATGCGCCGTCGGCCATGTCGGTAGGCTTGCTAAGCGCGACAGCATTCGTAAGATACCGGCCCGGTGAGAACTCGACCATGTCGCCGACCGCGTATGCGCGGGCCACGTAGGCGGTGTCATCGGAGGTTCCGTCACCATAAGCCCCAAACTTGCGAGGGTCGGCTACGGAAGTTTCGGCAAGGTGGGCAAAAAGCCCGTTCATGCACGATATAACGTCCATGCCGTTAGCCGGTCCAGTGGACGATATAGTGTACCAACTGCCCCCGCCGTCACCCTTAACCCGGTATCCCAGCGTCTTTACAACGGACCCGGCAGCAATCGACGTGTCGTTAGCCATTGAACCCGCGGTCTCATAGGCAAACGCCAGTTCCGCATCGGCTATCTGCTGATCCACAGTGGATTTCAATAGGGCTTTAAATTCGCTTCCTGCGAAATAATCATTCACCGCCTCCTGGATCTTGGGGGCGAACGTGTCCTTCACGTTCTCCCATTCCGCCTCCATGGCGGCGACGGCGGCTGTTGCGTCGTTTGTCGTTTTGATAACCTCGTTCAGCTTCGCGCTCATGGCGCAGATGAGCTCCTGCGCGCTCATGGTGCGGGCCATGTCGAGGTCGAAGCCGAGGGCCGTGCAGTACTTGGCGACGAAGGGCGTGATGCTCCCGTCACCGGTCGGGCAAACTCCCATCTGATCCTCCTTAGTAGTCGTAGAGCGTCCAGAAACACGCGTGCAGCTCCTTGGACGTGACAACCTGCTCGTCAAGGTTTAGCAGCTCGCGACCTAAATTATAGAGCACAGCCGCGTTCTTGGGGTCGCTCGTGAAGCTCGTGCGCTCGTAGGTGCGCGTGCCGTCCTTGGCGGTGTCCTCGTTGTCCGTGGCGCTCGTGGTCTGGGTCGACGTGCTCGTGCCGGTAGAGTCGCTGGTGTTGCCCACGGTCGAGTCGGTCGTGCGGTCTCCCTTCGCGCCTGCGGTGAGATACCCGTCGTCGAGGTTCGTGATCGCGCCCATGGGGGTGTCCAGCGAGCGGTCGGTCGAGTTGACGGTTTCCGTGTTGCTGCCGTCGACGGCGGTATGGTCGGTCGAGGACGTGTCGGCGCTGCCCTCGCTCGTCGCCTTCGTGGCGCGCGTGCCGGTCTCGCCGTACATCTCTTTATACACGTCGTCGACGGAGACGCCGAGCAGGTTGGCGGCCTTCAGATACTCGCACTGATAGAGCTTGTCGTAGTAGGGCATGATGAGGTTCATGGCCTCGTCCATGAAGAACGCGAACTGCCCCGGCGTGTCGCACCCGATCTCATGGAACCAGTAGTGCTTTATGATCTTGTCGTTGAGAACCTGGATCCGTGAGGCGTCGGTAAGCGTGTAGCCGCCCAGGCCTATGAAACTGTACGCCTTGGGCCAGTTTGCCTGCGCGGCGTCGACTCCGTATCGGTCGCACACCTGCTTCACGATGCCGCCCAGGGTGAAGGTATGCAGGGCCATCTACTCCACCCCCTTCCCGGTGTCGCCGCCGTAGCCGCCCTCGCCCGGCATGCCGTCTCCGAGCGCGTCGGACAGGTCGCCGTGGACGTACACGCCCTCGCGGAACTTCACCGACACGTTCGCCTCGTGCCCCGTGTCCTCAAGCAGCTGGTTGATCTCGGCCGCCGCCTTTTGGCGGGGAACCAGCCTGGTGAAGCGGAACGCGTCCACCCCGCCCAGGTTGGCGCTCGCCTCGGTCGAGAACACGCGTTCGTTTTTGTGGGAGGACGTCTCGATTCCGCAGAACGTCTTCGCGTCGTTCCAGATGTTCTGGATCGTATCGTACAGGCTCCCCATGCGGTCCTCGGGAGCTATGCCGACGGACTCGATCGGGATCTCCACGTCGTCGTCCACCTGGAACCAGGGGACGCCTCGGAACACCTTTCCCATGAGGGCGCGGATCACCTTGCGCTGTTTGTAGCTTCCCTTCACGATGTGGGCGAACTGCTGCTGCGCCACGTTGGAGTCGAGCGAGCGCTGGGCCAGGGTCAGCCGGTAGGCGAACATCATGAGCGACTGGATCGGGGGGACGCGCAGGTTGTCGTTCCAGATCACGACGCTGTTCTCCTCGTCCAGCTCGATGTTCGTGGCACCCTGGGCCACCGAGAACCCCCTGCGCTGCTGCGGCAGGTTGTATATGTCCATCTGCCCGTTGAGGGTGAGGCGCATGATGGCGTAGCCCTCGGGGGCCTGGTATGGCTGGATCTCGGCGAGCGTGGGGTCGTACACGAAGCCCACCAGGCCGCACGTCATCAGCCAGTACTCAAGCTGCCGCGCGTCGCAGCCCTCGGGCAGCCCCTCCCACTCGAACACGCTCATGTATATGTCCATGAGCTGCGTGAGGAAGCACCAGTAGGTCTGGTTAGTTATGGCCAGCTGGTTGTTCTCGTCGCACAGGTCGAAGTTTACCCATGCCGCGCCTCCCCCGCCGCACCCGCTGGGGCATCCCGACCATTCGTTGAAGTCCATAGGACCGAACACGTGTTCCCTCCTTTCCTAAACGATTCCGTTGGCCTGGGTGTAGTCGCCCGCCGTGGCGATCGAGTGCCAGAACCACACGCCCTCGTCGTAGAGCTGGTTGATCCTGTCCATCGCCCAGGCGGGGACGCCGCTGCCGGGCGAGGGCCTGAACGCCGCCCCCTGCGTCTGCACGTAGTTCCACGACGCGCGTCCCGTCTCGTTGGGGACCTTCACCTCGTTCGTCGCGTAGCCGTACATGTCGAAGAAATCGTCGATGCACTCGGCGAACTCCCGGCGGACCGCCATGCCGAGGAACGAGAAACCGTAGCAGCCGTACCCGGCCGTGGCCGCGCCGGTCGTCTGCCCTCGCACGCCGTCGGGCACGCGGGACTGGTCGTAGAGCGACGCCCCGAACGACAGCGCCGACGATCCTGTGTTTGCAAGCATGGCCCCGCCTGCCATGCGGGCACCCGTGGAAATCGCGTTGAGGTTGCCCGCCCCGCTCATGGCGGCGGCACGGACGCCGGTCGAGGTCGCTGCCCTGGCGGCGGTTCCGGTGAGGCCGGTGACGGCCCCTTCGACCACGCCTGCGGCCTTGGCTGCGGTGCTCGCGGTCTTGAGCAGGCCCACGCCGGGGATGGCCATGGCCGCCAGGCCGAGCAGGTTCATGGCGAGGCTGCCCGCGTTTCCGGCCAGCCAGTTCTGATACGAGTTGAAGGGCCAGGAAACCTGCGGGATCCCGCCCATCGTCACGGCGAACTCGGGGTTCTCGGCCGCGCAGCCGTTGTAGTTGACGGGGACGCACCATATGTCGCCAGCCGGGTCGGGGCTGCCCTTGATCGTCATGGCGGGGGCGCCCACCTCGGCGGCGGTGCCGAAGAATTCGTAACGCAGGTCGCGGTACTGCCCTTTGTAGTTGTTCGCCCGCATGAAGCAGTACGGGTAGGTGAGCAGCTTCTCGTTGCGGGGCGTGTACCCGTCGACCGTGGTCGGCGCGTCGTGGACGTGGAACGTCACACGGCCGGTGCTGTACTGGTCGCCTGAGGTGCCGAACAGCGGGGTCACCTCGTAGAGGTCGGCTTGCGCTATGTTCGAGAGCGCCAGCGGGTAGGCCGTTATGGCGACTACGGATTCGGCCTTGTTGTTGCGGTTCATGCTCCACAGCCAGTCGGACAGCGCGCCGGTGTAGTAGTGGCCGCCCTCGTCGATGGGCAAAGGCGCCGCCCAGACGCACGCCCCCTCCACGGTGCCGTCGAGGACGCCCGCGTACACCTGGTTGCCGTCCGGCTGGTCGCCCGCGAAGATGAAAGCGCAGATTTCGCGCAGGTCGAAGCTGTAGCTAGAGGCGACGCCCGTGTAGGGGTCGGAGGCCGTCTTGGTCTGCCAGTCGACCGTGAGCTCGCCCGTCCCGACAGGCTCGGGCTGCAGGTTGTCGCCCGCCGCGTCCGTGTCCGCGTGCTCGCGCAGCACGTACTGCGGCGTGCGGTCGTAATCGTCGTAGTACGTGGCGATCACGTCGATGGCGAAGTGTATGCGGGTCGTCTCGTCGTTGACGTACTCGGCGTGGTCGACGTTGAAGAAATAGATCTTGCCTCCGCCGTTCTGGAAATAGCCGTAGTTGGCCTGCTCCACGTCGTTGTAGGCGGCGTTGACGCGCAGCTGCCCGGTCTCGGGGCGCACGAAGTAGTTGCCGGTAGAGGTGTGGATAGCGTAGGAGGCGACGGAGGCCCGCCGGGCGTCGTAGCTCGCATAGGTGACCACCTGGTTGGCCCCGCTGGGCTTGGGATAGCGCGCCAGGCAGATCGTAGTGCTCGGGGTGCTCAAAGTTCACCTCCCTAATGAGAGGCGCCGGGGACGCATCCCCGACGCCCGCGCGGGTTCCCGAAGGTCGCCGCGCCCGGATGTGACGTTAGGAAACCGTGACGGCGGCGGTACCTAAGACGGTCGGGGTCTGGCGCGAGGCCGCCTTCACGGCCACCTCGCGGGTGGAGCCTTTCCCGGCCACCTCGCTGGCGGAGCCTTTCTCGGTCGGGCCGAGGACCAGTATACCGTCAACGATCGAGGTGGCAGGGTCGGTCGCGCCGCTCAGCGACCAGTCGACGGCCTGATCGACCAGGCCGCTCGCGGCGGTGACGGAGGCCGTGAAGGCCGCGCGACCGCCGGGGGCCAGCGTCGCGGTGGACGGCGAGACGGTGACGGCGGTCGGCGTGGCGGCGCTTGCCATGAACGCCACGGCCTGCTCGAAGGGCGAGAACGACACGGTACGCCACATGTGGTGCGTGTAGTTCCAGTACAGCCCCTCGGGGTTGTAGATCGAGCCGGAATCCTCAAGGTTGTCCCAGGTCTTGAACCAGCGCTCGTTCATGAGGATGCCCGCGAGGCCGTTGAGGTACTCGATCTGCGCGGAGTCCCACTTGGCGTAGCCGGGGTCGACCTTGCCCGTGTCGGGGTTGGTCATGATCGTCTGCATGCGGCCCCAGTCGATGTTGCTGAAGGAATCGAGAGCCAGGCGGTCGGTGCGGTACTGGGCGTACTCCTCGTTGAAGAGAGCGGCCAGCGCCTGCACGTTGACGGTGGCGTGCTGGGCGTTGGTCTGGATGAAAACCTGCTCGTCGGTCGGCGCGGTGTTCATGACGCCCGCAAGGTTGTACTCGCGGCTCGGCAGCGCGAAGTTGTCGCAGTAGCCCTGAAGGGTTGCAAGGAAGGCCTGCGCGGTGTCCTTGTCGGTCGGCAGCGTCACGCCGGTGACGGGCTTGATCCAGCCCTTGATCACGGCGTTGCCGACGAGGTACTTCATGAGGTTCCACTCGTCGTACTCGCCCGCGGTGATGAGCGAGCGCATCTGCCGCGCAACGAAGTCGCCGAAGGCGTTGTAGGAAAGAAACGCCTGCTTCAGGTCGTTCTGCTGCACGGTTGTCTTGTGGTAAATCTGGCAGTTCAGCGTGTGGAACGCAGCGTGCACCACGGGCTTCTCGCGCTTGAACACGCTCGTCTCGGCCTGCTGCGGGGAGTAGCGGTGGACGCCGGGGATGTCGATGAACGCCTCCTCCATGGTGTCGCCGTACTCGACGTAGCCCTGCTTCACGCGCGCCCAGGGGTTGTTGAAGTTGAGGGTTTCGACCGTGGTGGTGAAGATGCGGTTGAGCAGGGTGTTCACGAAAGGATTGTAGCTGGGATCGTAGTTGAACACGAAGTTGCGCAGGTTGGAAATGTCGCCGGGCACGGCATAGTTCACGATGCCGTCGCTGCCCTCGCGGGCCTCGATCACGCCCGCGTCGGCCATGGCGGCGGACATCGCCTGCGCCTGCGGGGTCTGTTCGTTGAGGACCGCCTCGACGACGGCCTGGCCGCGCTCCTCGTTGGAGGTCGCCTTGCCCATGAGGTCGGCGGTCTGCTTTACCGCCTTGGTGCTCGGTTTGGTAGCCATCTCTATCCCTTCTTCCAGCCGCCGCACAGGTCGGCGGCACCTCTGATTACAGGTTTAATTGTACCACCCTGGGGCGCTGTCTGCTGAGGTGGCTGTTTCGTGTCGTTCTGCTTGAAGTAGATGTCCACGAAGCGGTCGCGGAAATCGTCACGTGCGCGCAGCGCCTCGTCCCGCTCGGCGGTCAGCGCCTCCACCTGCCCGCGCAGCTCGTCGGCGTCCGAGCTTCCCTTCACCAGCTCGTCTATGCAGGCGTCGATCCTGGCGGCCTGCGCCAGCCGCTCGTCGGGGTCGGCCTCCCCGGCGAGGTTCTGAAGATCCTCGATCAACGTGCTCATGATCACCACTCCTTTAGACACTCTCGGTATTTGTTCCAGTTGAAGCGCAGCGCCGGGCCGTGCGTCGTCTCGATGGCGTCCCACAGGTGGCGCGCGTACACAAGCATGCACTGCCGGGGTATGCCGAGCTTGGCGCAGACTATGGCGGCGCTCGCGGGGACGTAGCCGTGCGCCGCCGCGAAGTGCTCCCGGGGCGTCGGCTCCCGGAAGCGCATAACTATCGGATCGGCGTCGGTAAGCTGGTAGCAGTAATAGGAATGGTTGTTCTGCATTCACAGCCTCCCCAGGTAGTCCACGGCTTTGTCTATGTCGAGCTGCCCGCCCTTCCAGCGCTCGCGCCATATGTACTTGAGGGCGTTCCCCTTGCAAAAGCCCCTGAACTCCTCGGGCGTGAGCGCGCTTTCGATGGCGTCGATGCACTCGACGCTGCCGTGCGTGTAGCGCTCGGGATCCTCGGGGTCGCCCGACTTGCCGTCGCTGGGGTAGCCGCACAGCGGGCAGTAGAGCATGGTGCGCGCCACAAGCCCCGCCTCGTTCAGATCCTCGAGAACGGTGTCCGTGTCCAGTGCCCGCCCACATCCCTTGCACACGTATTCGCAGTGAACCTCGTCAAAGTAGAACGGGCTATTTGATGGTGAAGTATCGGTCTTCAAGCACGATCCCTCCTTCCGTATGATGGTTGAACAGCTTGCCGAAGTAGCGCGCCCCGACCTCGAAGTTGTCGAAGGTCACCCTCGTGAAGCACCCCTCTGGTGCCTGGGCTGCGATCTCGGGGTGCTCGTCGGCCAAATCGAAGCAGCGCTGCGGCAGCCCCGCGCAGTGGACGTTGAGCTCCCCGCCCTCGATGAAGACGTAGGTCTTGGGGCGCAGGGCTTTGAAGTGATCGAAGGTATGCTCGTGCTTCCATGCCCCCAGCTCGGCGTCGTCCACGCGCAGCGTGTCGGGCACCTCGCAACCCACGAGGTAGAGCGAATCGGTGTCGGCGTACACGAAGCGCTCGAACAAAGCCTGGGCGTTCTCGATCGTGTAGCGCCGTGCCCACGCCGTGATGAAGACGGCGCTCGGGATGTACACCGGCTCGCGCTCCTCCTCGGGCAGGCGCTCGTAGTAGATCCGCCCGTCGCGCTTCACGGGCCGCATGGAGCGCACGTGCGGGTTCGTCCCCATCTTGCCGTAGCTGGAGTTCATCTTGAGCTTGGCCATGGTGCGCTTTCCCTTGTTGCCCTCGTGCGTGGCCTCGATCTTCTCCTGCATGGTCGCGTCTATGAAGTCGGCGAACAGCTCGGTCGATGCCTTGAACTTCCAACCCTCGTGGTATTCGATGCCGTTAACGTCGTACTGCTCGAAAATAAGCTCCAGGTCCACCGAGGTGAGCACGCGCTCGATAGGCCCTTTGGTGTCTGTTATGTACTCGGTAGGCGCGAATCGGTCGGCGTAGGCCGACTCCTTGATCTGCATACACGGTACATGATCCGGTTTTAAAGTTGCGTCGATCGTAACCGCCTGGACGTACAGCGGGTAGAGCTCGTCGGCCTCGTAAGGTCCCGAGAAACGTTTAGGGTCTCCGTAGGGTAAAGGGCGCGTGCGCATCACGAACGGGTAGAGCGAGTTCACGTCGAAGCTGATGCCCTCCCCCACGTCGTAACCCTGGAAATCGCGGGTTGACATACGTGAAGCCGCCCTTGTACGCTGCCCTCACCTCCGCATCGTAGTCGGGGACCGGGTACACCTTGCGGAATCGCTTGTTGCCGCCGATCGAGTCCTTGTAAGCCTTCATGGCGTTCGATCCGGCGGTCAGGCGGTCCATGCCGCTGCCGAGCATCTGGTGCAGCGCCTTGGCGACGATCACCACGTCCTCGCGGATGTACGCGACCTCCTCGGGAGTGAGGTCGTGGCCCGGCTCGCGCTTGCCGTGGTAGTCGAGCGTGAGCTTTGAGTCGGGCAGGCCGAACGCCTTCGGGATGGCCGCCACGGGCATCGGGATGATCTTCAGCGAATCTCGGATCTCCACCGTGTCCTTGCTCGTTGTGTTGAGCCGCATGCAGTAGTGCTGCCCTTTGTCCGAGATGAGCGTGTCGAACGTGCGGATCGGGGCCTCCGAGGTGTCGGGAACCCACGCCCATCCATGGTCGAACAACCAGTTGTAAATAAACTCGCCATCGAACTTGAGGTTGTGGAACCACAGGCAAGAGGCGTTGGGCAGGGCGCACACCCATTCCATAAAGGAATCCAGCGAGTTGCCGTACAGAACGTCGTCGGGAGCGTCCACGTCGGAGGCCGCCCAGGCCCACACGCGGCAGTCGGCCACGTCGGTCGTGGTCTCAAAGTCGCACGAGTAGCGGACCGGTTTCACAAAAGCCCCCTCCTAACTGCGTACCTCTTGACGGAATCCAGCGCATACATCATGCGCGTCTCGATCACCTGGAACTCGTCATAGATGAATTCGATCTGCAACGCCTCGTTGTTCGAGTTGAACATATCGACCAAAGTCTGCGGCGACTTCTCCATGATCAGCGACAGGGTGTTCAGCAGCTCCGTGTAGGCGCTGCCGTCGCCGACGTTGTTCGCGCCGACCTCGTTGAGCGCGGACGTGTAGTTCAGGTAGTAGGCGCGGGCACGGTCGTAGGTGTTGGCGCGCGTCGCCTCGCGCTCCTGCTCGATTATCCGCTCCATCTGCACGCGGTTCATCTTCGAGGCCGTGAGCTTCGAGGGGCGAAGTCCGCGTTCGGTGATGGTCGATATGTTGCCCGTCAGGATGCCTGCGGCGTTCTGGATGCCCAGGCGGATGCGCTCCTTGGCCTTGCGCGTCTCGCGGGTCGTGAAGGCGATCTGAGCTTCGCGCATCTGCCATTTGGTGACGATCGACCCCGCCTGGTTCTGCACGAGCTTGAACGCCTTGGCCTTGCCGCCGCGCCGAAGTCGGTTAACCACGTTGTTAAGCTCGCGGGCCGTCTGGATCTCTCCGCGCAGCTGGTGGTAGCTCACCGTGTCGGGCATGTACTGCACGGCGCTCGGGTTCATGCGGCGGGCGTAGGAGAGGGCCGAGTTAAAGGACTTTACGGCGCTGCGAAGGCGCGCGTCTTGAGAGCGGGTCCATCTAATTCTAGGTTCTCCCTTTGCCATACCGGCACCCCCTCAACCTCGATGTAAAAACCGAACGTCTCCACCTGATCGTAGAGCTTGAGCACGGCGGGCAGCGTCATATCGACGGAGCACCCGGTGCGGCTCAGCACGGTGTTCGACAGCGCCTTGGCCTTGAAGCGCCACAGCTCCTCGAACTTGATGAAGTGGGGATGCGAGGCGAAGAAGAACCGGACGTTGCACCCGCACGCGTGCACGTCTGTGTGCCACGGGGATTCGGATAGCGTGCGGAACACCCCGTTCCTAGTCGGCGGCATATGCACCTCCAAACATGGTACCCCGGGCGGGGGTCGAACCCGCGTCGGCGGCTTATAAGGCCGCTGCCCTAACCGTTGTGCTACCGGGGTGTAAGTGCCCGGGCCGGGGTCGCGTTGTATAGATGGCGTCGCACGCATGAGCTTGATAGGAAGCTCCCGGCCCGGGGTTTCGAGTATAGCACTGGTGCGCGGGCAACGGAATCTCACCCTCCACGCGTCCCTAACGGACGTGCCGCTACGTGCGGCCCGCGCATAAGGGATTAGTACCAGGGAACGTCGGTAGGGGCCGGAGCGTCCTTGCGCTGCGCAGGTACAGGCGAGGGCGCGGCGCTGCGCGCCGGAGGCTCCAGCTCGCGCACGTTGACGGTGAGGCGGCTGCGCTTGGAGCCGTCCTTGGCCTCCCAGGCGTGGTAGCGAAGGGCACCGGAAACGGTCACCTTCATCCCCTTGCGGAGCCACTTCTCGACCGCGTCGGCGCGCGTCCCCCACATCTCGCAGTCGACGAAGCAGGGGTCGTCAACCCACTGGTCGCCGGACTTGCGCCGGTTGTTGACGGCAACAGAGAACTGCAGAACGGGGGTGCCGCCCGCGTTGCGAAGCTCGGGGTCGCGGGTGATGTTGCCGCAGATCGTGACGGTGTTGATTGCCATGTTAGAGCTCCTTAGTGTCGGAATCGTCTTCGAGCATGTCGGAAAGCACGTCCATTGCCTCGTCGGGCAGGGTGGTCGAAACGAGGGTGCCCATGGCCTTGAACTGCTCGGCGGGCATCGCGTACACGTCGGCTCGCACGGGTGTGGCCACGACCTGGCATCCCGAGGGGAGGCGGCCGCCGTGATGGGTGACGGCGAGCTTGCGGGCGGCCCGGTCGCCGAGGACGCCCACGACCTCATCGCTCCACTCCTCAAGCGGCTCCATGCAAGGAGCACCGGCCTCGTCGACGTACAGGCGCACGATCTGCATGTCGTAGGTCGTGAACGTCCTACTGATGGTAGGGGTCATTGTTTCTCCGTTTCGTCATGTTCAATAATGGTTGCGCAACCTAGGGATATTCTAGCATTAAAGAGGTGGGGTGGCGCGCGGATTAGGACCTCCATAGAGTTTTCAGCGGTCCAAATCCTGGAAGTCGAAGGTTTCGAGATCATCGGGGCCGAGGGTCCAGCGGGCATCGTCAACGAGCGCAGCGCCGACCATGGAGCGGGCGTAGAACGCGGGAATCGGGGTAACGAGTCCGTCGGCGGTGAAAGTCTTGCGAACGTCGGAATCCTCGAAGCGAACGAGATCGCCGTCGGTCGTGATGGCGTAGCTGTGAGACATGGCAGATCCTATCCGATGAAGCCGATGAGGATGAAGCAGATGATGAGGATGATGATCGCGGCGGTGGTGCCTTGCGGGGTAAGGTGGGACATGGTGCTACCTCTCAATATCGTAGACGAAGATAGGAAGATGGCAACCCTCGGCGGTTGCGGTGTAAACGTGTCCGTGGCGGCGGGCGTGGCGAAGATTCGACTCGATGTCGCGACGGTTGATGGCGATGTAGCCATAGCGCATGTTGGCCCCGCCCTCGAGGAAACACGTTCGCTCGGTGGTGTTGAGGAATTCTAGAAGAGTAGTACAATCGGAGTTGATGGCGAAGCAGTGACGAATCATGGTAGACCTCATTCTATGGTTGGTAACTAATTCTAGAAAGTATAGTCGGCCCTAACCTCATCGGTTTCGCAATCGAGCAACTGAACGAACCCGAATACGGTGCTATAGATACTTGCAGATTGACGCCATTCGATAGTGTGATTGACGGCTATAGAATAAGCTGTACGGGCATCATCAGTGTAATTGTAGATAAACGACTCCGTCTCGGTCCGGGTGTGGTTATGGCTGACCTCAGTGTGGCTAACGATGAGCTTTAACATGTGTGCCTCCTTCAACTGGACTTTGTGTACATATATAGTATGTACCATTTGTTGGTAGGTGTCAAGTATAGATTGTGGTTCATACAATCGACATAACAAAGTGAAATTGTATAGGTTGATATTAATGCCCACTATATAGAGGTAGGGGGAATATGTATCACAGGCACCCCCCTATAC
>ENA-UOJM01001599-UOJM01001599.1-human-gut-metagenome-genome-assembly--contig:-P116-NODE-1599-length-19710-cov-12.823098_pt1 | contig 19710 bp, 13 predicted proteins | sample MGYA00242349_ERZ723896 | MGnify/ENA metagenome assembly ERZ723896 | reverse complement strand
ACCGAGGCCGTCATCACCGTCCCCGCCTACTTCAACGACAGCCAGCGTCAGGCCACCAAGAACGCCGGTACCATCGCCGGTCTGAACGTCAAGCGTATCATCAACGAGCCTACGGCTGCTTCTCTGGCTTACGGCATCGATAAGGAAGCCGACCAGAAGATCATGGTCTACGACCTCGGCGGCGGTACGTTCGATGTCTCCATCATCGAGATGGGCGACGGCGTTACCGAAGTTCTGGCTACCAACGGTGATACCCACCTGGGCGGCGATGACTTCGACCAGCGCATCATCGACTGGATGGCCGAGGACTTCCAGCGCGAGAACAACATCGACCTGCGCAAGGACAAGATGGCTGCCCAGCGCCTGAAGGAGGCTGCCGAGAAGGCCAAGATCGAGCTGTCCAGCGCGACCACGACCAACATCAACCTGCCCTTCATCACCGCGGACGCCAACGGCCCCAAGCATCTGGACATGACGCTGACCCGCGCTAAGTTCAATGAGCTGACCGCTGATCTGGTCGAGCGCACCATGACCCCCGTCCGCAAGGCTCTGGCCGATGCCGGCCTGAAGGCTTCCGACCTGGCCAAGGTTCTGATGGTCGGCGGCTCCACCCGTATCCCTGCCGTCTACGACGCTGTCAAGAAGGAACTGGGCTGCGAGCCGTTCAAGGGCATCAACCCCGATGAGTGCGTTGCTGTCGGCGCTGCCATCCAGGGCGGCGTTCTGCAGGGCGACGTCAAGGGTCTGCTGCTGCTCGACGTTACCCCGCTGAGCCTGGGCATTGAGACTCTGGGCGGCGTCTGCACCAAGATCATTGACCGCAACACCACCATCCCCACCAAGAAGAGCCAGATCTTCTCCACTGCGGCTGATAACCAGCCCAGCGTTGAGGTCAACGTCCTGCAGGGCGAACGTGAGTTTGCCCGCGACAACAAGAGCCTCGGAACCTTCCATCTGGACGGCATCGCTCCGGCTCCCCGCGGCGTGCCGCAGATCGAGGTCACCTTCGATATTGATGCCAACGGTATCGTTCACGTCAGCGCGAAGGACCTGGGCACCGGCAAGGAGCAGAGCATCACGATCACTGCTTCCACCAACATGAGCAAGGACGACATCGACAAGGCTGTCAAGGACGCCGAGCAGTATGCCGCTGAGGACAAGAAGCGCCGCGAGGAAGTCGATGTGCGCAACAACGCCGACCAGATGGTGTTCCAGACCGAGAAGGCGCTGGGCGAGTTCGGCGATAAGGTTTCCGCCGAGGAAAAGAGCGAGGTCGAGACCAAGCTGTCTGCCCTGAAGGAAGCTCTGAAGTCCGGCAGCGTTGATGACATCAAGGCAAAGCAGGATGACCTGCAGAAGGCCTTCTACGCCATCAGCGAGAAGGTCTACCAGCAGGCCGCTCAGGCACAGGGCCAGCAGCCCGGTGCACAGCCCGGCCCCGATGCCGGTGCGCAGCCGAAGGACGACGGCGCCGTTGACGCCGACTTCCACGAGGTCTAAGCTGTAACAAACCCATAATAAGGCCGCCGCTGGGCAAACCCGGCGGCGGCCCTTGGGGGTTATAGAGAAAGTTGAAATAAAGCCTTCCCCCCCTCGGGGGAAGGTGCCGTGCGCAGCAAGGCCGGATGAGGGCCAAGCTGCCGGGATTGCCTGTTTGCGGGCAATATCCGGCAGGTCTCACCTCATCAGTCAGCTCCGCGGACAGCTTCCCCTCAAGGGGAAGCCTTTTCACAACCCATAAATAGAGGGGATAGATTCTATGGCAGAAAAACGTGATTACTACGAGGTGCTGGGGATCGGCAAAAACGCCACCGATGCCGAGATCAAAAGCGCCTACCGCAAGCTGGCCAAAAAGTACCACCCCGACTTGAACCCCGGCGATAAGGACGCCGAGGAAAAGTTCAAGGAGGTCAACGAGGCCAACGATGTTCTTTCCGACCCGGACAAGCGCAAGCGCTATGACCAGTTCGGTTTCGCTGGGGTCGATCCCAACTATGGGGCCGGCCAGCCCGGCGGCGGCTTCGGTGGCGGCTTTGGCGGCGGTTTCGGCGCAGGCGGTGTTGACCTGGGCGATATCTTCGGCGATTTGTTCGGCGGCGGTGGCTTTGGCGGTTTCGGCGGTTCCAGCCGCGCCAACCCCAACGCCCCGCGCAAGGGCCACGATATCCAGGCCAACGTCATCCTGACCTTTGAGGAAGCGGCCCACGGCTGCGCCAAAAAGGTGACGCTGAACCGCCAGCAGACCTGCCCGGACTGCAACGGCAACGGCTGTGCCCCCGGCACCAGCCCCGAGACCTGCACCGAATGCGGCGGCCGCGGCTATGTCGTGACCCAGCAGCGCACGCCCTTTGGCGTGATGCAGAGCCAGCAGCCCTGCCCGCACTGCGGCGGCCGCGGCACCATCATCAAGAACCCCTGCAAGACCTGCCGCGGCACCGGTAAGACCAGCGCCCGCAAGACGCTGGAAGTCAAGATTCCCGCCGGTATCGACGATGACCAGAACATCGCGCTGCGCGGCCAGGGCGACGCAGGCACCAACGGCGGCCCCGCCGGTGACGTGATCGTCCATGTGACGGTCAAGCCCGACGCCGTGTTTGAGCGCGACGGCTACGATGTTTACGTCCGCGTGCCGATTACCTACTCCCAGGCCGTCCTGGGCGCTGAAATTGAAGTGCCTACTGTGGACGGCAAGGTCGCCCAGAAGATTCCCGAGGGCACCCAGAGCGGCACGAAGTTCCGCCTGCGCGGCCAGGGCATCCAGTACCTGAACGGGCGCGGACGCGGTGACCAGTACGTCATTGTGGACGTGGAGATCCCCAAGAAGCTGAACCGCACCCAGCGCGAAGCCCTGAAGGCCTTTGAGGACAGCCTGAAGGACGAGAACTACGAGAAGCGCAAGAGCTTCTTCAAGAACCTGAAGGATCGGTTCATGTCTTAAAGTTTTAAACAGCCCAGCCCCCGCAATGTGGAAAACATTGCGGGGGCTGGGTTTTGTTTATGCTAACGGAAACGGCCACGGCGGGCAGTCCTCTGGCCGCTGCAGCCGCGCCCACCGTTGTAGTGGTCGGCGCTCCCGACAACACGGGAGCGTTGCGGCGGCGGGAAGATGCCCGGCGGCATGGAGGCATGCCGCCCTACGTCCCACCGTACCGTAACTTGTAGGGCGGGGTGCCCTCACCCCGCCGCAGGGGGGCGCCCTTTACCCCACAAACTCCATCTCGGTATACTCGGTGCTGCCATTCAAAAACGCGTCGGCATCGATGGTGGCGTATCGGGTGACATAATTATGTGCGGGGTCGTCCCCGAGGGATAGCACAACGCGGCCATCGTCCAGAAGATATTCAATAACATCAAAGTCAACGCCTGTGGGGGCGGCGGTGCGGCCGATTTCGTTACCCTGTAAATCGTAGACTATGTAGGTGTCGGCATCGTAGCTTGTTGGGGCAATAAACCACCGTATTTCCTCGTTTTGGTGCATCTCACGAAGAGGCTGTTGTGTGACCATAAAGTCCAAATTTTCCTGTGTACCATCGCTGTGGACGCAGAGGACGGACGAACCAACCGTGTCACCATAGGGATTACCGGAAATCGGCTTTAAGTGCGTGGCAAGAAAATAGTAGTCACTTCCGTTTTTGCCCATATAGCTGTATTGGATAGTTTCGTCACCTTCGCGCGTGCCATTGAAGGAAGATTCAAATATCTTTTGGATAGGCCGCCCCGTGGCAGGGTCCGTCAGGTCGAACTCATAGGTGGAGTTTTGCATGATGGCACTGAGCATTTCGGAATCGGACGGGAGTGGGATAGGATAGTCCGAAACGATGCGGCTTGTGACAATGCCGCCGTCGGCCACGCCGAGTACATCGTAGGTTTCGATGGGAATGTCCCATTTCTCGCTTGCCCCGGTTTTCAGGTCAAGGCGCATCCCACAGGTGGGAGAGGTCGGCGCTTGGCTGTAAGACATACAGTAGACATAGCGGTCATCGTACAGCTTGGTACCCCATGTGTTGGGGCCAAGCGGAATTTCCCAAACCTCGCCGCCGTCCAACGGAACGGCAAGCAGCTTGGTGTCGCTGTCATAGCGGTACATGACGACGTACAGCGTGTCGTTTGCTAGAAATTGGTATAACGTACTATACGCGCTATCGTTGTATTCGTAGAGCGCGGTTGTCTGTCTGGCGTCAGGGTCTGTTTTGTAAATGACGGTTCCAGTAAAGTTGCCCTCATCGTCAAGGGCGGGACGGGTCTGACAAATCACATTGCCGAATTTGTTCTGCCCAGTTTCGGCAAGGGCGTGCAGCTCCCCCACCGGTTCAGGTGCCGCCGTCGGTTCTGGTGTGGCGGCGGCAGTCTCCGCGGGCGCGGCTGCGGTTGCGGAATTCGCCGCCGACGCACAGGCGGACAGCGCCAGCGCCGCTGTAAGGATGAGGGGAATGAGCTTATTCGTTTTCATGGGTACACGTCCTTTCCGGTGATTGAAAAACTCTGCGGCAGCGGGCACGGCCCACCGTGCCGTTCCCTGTAGGGCGGGCCCGTTCACTCCGCAAACGTCATCTCGCGATATGCCGACCCGCCGTTCAAAAATTCGTCGGCGTCCATCACAGCGTACCGGGCCGCGCTGTCGTGCTCCCAGTCGTAGCCGACGACCATCAGCAGACGCCCGTCGTCCAGCATACAAAGCGGGAAGAAGGCCTCCAGCCCGGCGGGCCGCTCGTTGCGGCCAATCTCGTGGCCTTGCGTGTCGTAAATCAGATAGATGCCGTCGGTGCCGCGGGTCAGGAGCCAGCGCACCTCATCGCCCTGCAAAACCGCACAGTAATCCAGGTAATCCGGCGTTTTGGTAATGCCAAGGTCGGTCCGGGTGCCGTCCGTGCCGATGCGCAGCACGGACTGGGAAACCAGACTGTACTCGTCGTCGCACTGGTCTGCGCGGAAATAGAAGTCACTGCCGCACTTGCCAAGGTAGGTGTAGATCGTAAGGCTCCCCGGCTGTGGTATGTCATAAGGGAGGGTAAAGCAGGTCTGCCGCACCGCGCCCGTCGCGGGGTCGGCCAGGGTGTATTCCAGCGTGGTGTTCTGCAAAAGCGCCTGGGACATCTCGTCGTCGTCCGGGTAGGGCACCGGATAATCCGAGACAACGCGGCAGAGCAGCAGCGCGTCCCCGACGACATCGGGAATGTACTTTGTCTCCACCGGGATATTCCACGGCGCGGTCTCCCCGGTCTGCAGGTCAAACCGCATACCGCCGGTGCGGCAGAACGGCGCGGCGCTGAGGCTCCGGAAGTAGAGGTAGTGACCCGCGTAAAAAACAGGCTCCCAGTCGTCGTAGGAGAACGGCAGCACGCGCGCCTCACCGCCCGCCGTCGGCAGGGCCAGCATACCGCCGTCGTAACAGATGAAATACAGCGTGTCGTCTATGACCAGCGGCGCGGACGTAAGAATGGAGTCCGTGCGGTACATCTCATAGGTCTGCCCGGTGGTAAGGTCTGTTTTATACACGGTGCTGTGATCAAAATTACCGAGACGATCCTCACTGCTTGAAAAGTGGGGGACCGCCACATAGACGCTGCTGCCGCTGACCGCGCAGGCGCTATTGGCCGAGAGGGAGTGCGGCTCGCCCGGCAGTGCTGCTTCTGTGCTGTCCTCCGCCGCGGCGCTCTCCGCCGTACTCTCCGCCGGTGCGGCCTCCGAAGCCGCCGCGGTATCGCCCGCAGACGCGCATCCGGTCAGCGCCAGCATGGCTGTCGCCAATAATAAAGCTACTTTTTTCATCCTCAAAGCTCCTTTCTGTGCCTGGTTTGCCCCTATCCTACACCCCGGATGTTGCAAAGTTGTCACACGGAGCGGGTGTTTTGGAGATTTTTGCAATTTTTTTGCGGGAAGTGGGTGCGGGGCGTCGGGGACGCCGCCCCCTACAGGCTGGCAGTAAAGTGGATGCCTGCCCGCGGCGGGATGGGGGCATCCCGCCCTACGAATGACATAAAGTGAGTGCGTAGGGCGGCATGCCCTCATGCCGCCGCAGACCGCCGTCTGCAAAAAAAGGGAGAGCACCATCTCCGGCACTCTCCCCATGCGTTTGCTTAAAATTCTTTTGGTTCTTTTCTTCTAAGAAAAGAACACCCGCGCCCCCGAAAAATCAGAACTCGTGCTTCTCCATCAGCTTGCGGCCCATCAGGACGCCCATGACGGAGGCCATCATCAGGCCGCGCGTCCAGCCGGAGGAATCGCCCAGGCAGTGCAGACCCGCGATGTTCGTCTCCAAGTCGGTGTCCATCTTGACCTTGTTGGAGTAGAACTTCAGCTCAGGGCTGTACAGCAGCGTTTCGGGGCTGGCAAAGCCGGGCACGACCTCGTCCATCATCTTGATGAACTCGATGATGTTGACCATGGCGCGGTAAGGCATGGCGGCGGTGATGTCACCGGCCACGGCGTCCTTCAGCGTCGGGCGGACGTTCGTGCGGGCCAGCTCGTTGGCCCAAGTTCGCTTGCCGTCCAAAATATCGCCGTAGCGCTGCACCAGAATGTGGCCCGCGCCCAGCATGTTCGTCAGCTCACCGACCTTCTGCGCGTAGGCGATGGGCTGGTTGAACGGCTCGGTGAAGTTGTGGCTGACCAGAATGGCCAGGTTCGTGTTGTTGCTCTTTTTCTCCTTGAAGCTGTGGCCGTTGACGACGGCCAGATCGTTGTCGTAGTTCTCCTGCGCAACGAAGCCGCCGGGGTTCTGGCAGAAGGTGCGCACCTTGTTGCGCCACGGGGCCGGGTAGCCGATCAGCTTGCCCTCATACAGGACCTTGTTGATCTTCTCCATGATCTCGTTGCGGCACTCAACACGGACGCCGATGTCAACGGTGCCGGGCTTGTGGGCAATGTTGTGCTCGGCGCAGATCTTTTCCAGCCAGTCCGCACCGCGGCGGCCCGTGGCAATAACGACCTGCTTGGCGTAGACGTCGCGGACGCCGTCCTTCTCGCGCAGGCGGACGCCCTTGCAGACGGAACCCTCGAGGATGATGTTCTCGCACTCGGTACTGAACAGCATCTCAACACCGGCGTCGGCCAGATAGTTCTGGATGTTCAGGTAGAGCTGCTGGGCCTTCTCGGTGCCCAGATGGCGGATGGGGCAGTCAACGAGCTGCAGACCCGCCTGAATGGCGCGCTTGCGGATGTCCTTGATGTCGGGACCCTCGTAGATGCCCTCGACCTTCGGGTCGGCGCCAAACTCGAGGTAAATTTTGTCGGTGTAGTCAATAAGCTCCTGCGCGAAATCCTCGCCGATCAGGTCGGGCAGCTCGCCGCCGACCTGGTAGGACAGGGACAGCTTGCCGTCCGAGAATGCGCCCGCGCCGGAAAAGCCGGTGGTAATGGCACAGGTCGGCTTGCAGTTTACGCAGACGCCGGTTTTATCCTTGGGGCAGTGACGCTTTTCCACAGGTTTACCCTTTTCGACGAGCAGGATCTTGTGGGGGTTGCAGCTTTTGCGCAGCAGCTCCAGCGCGGTGAAAATACCGGCAGGGCCGGCGCCTACGATGATAAGGTCATACATGGATGGGGGTTCTCTCCTTTAAAAATAACTCGCGAACGTTCGCGCGGGAAACAGAATAAGGGCAAACGGAGCTTGTAGGGGCGGATTCTATATCCGCCCGTGCCCGTTTGCTGATGGCACGGCACTGCGGGCGCATATAGAATGCGCCCCTACGGTGTCACGGAACGGTTATTCACCGTCCTCCGACACATCCTTGCTCTCGGCGTCGTATACCACAGGGCCGTCGCTGTCGACATCACGCTCGGCGGCTTCGGCCTCGTCCAGGGCGTCGCCGATGGCACCCAAGGCCGCATTGGCGGCGGCAGAGGCCATGCGGTCCAGTGTGCGCAGCTCCATGGCGGCGTAGAGAATGCAGCCTAAATTCAGCGCACCTTCGGCGATCAGCAGGATGCCGCAGAGCATGACGACGCTGACCGCCGCATCAAACGGGTGCAGCACCAGCAGTACGCCCAGGGCAACGGATACGATGCTGAACAGCAGCAGCATCCACCATTTCTGCCCCTTGCGCTTGGCAAGGTCAATGGCGGTACCGATGCGGCTCAGGCCGTCAACGACGATGAAGATGCCGAACACAACGGGCAGAAAGCTGGTCACTACCTGCGGCTTTGCCAGCGTGAAGATGCCCAGCCCCGCCGTGATGACGCCGCCCACCAGCATGAACGGCGCGGTAAAGCCGGTGCCGCGGATGCGGGCATACTGGATCAGGCAGACAATGCCGGTGACAAGCACCACAACACCAAAAATGTTGCAGATCCAGAGCAGACTGGTCTCGGGCATGATGAGCAGCAGCATACCGATGACGATATACGCGACGCTCAACAACAGCATTCCGTTTTTGACATAGCGCAGCATAGTGAAAGGCTCCTTTTTACTTGTCGGCTTCCTGCATAGCCCTGGCGGCGGCCACGATCAGGTCGGCGCAGGCCTCGCGGCCCAGGGTCGCATTCAGGCACAGATCGTAGTTCTTGGCCTCGCCCCAGCGGTTCTCGGTGTAATAGTTGTAGTAGCTTGCACGGGCGCGGTCATGCTTGGCCAGCTGGGTCTCCCACAGGCGGTCCGGCATGTCCTTGGCGTCGGGGCGGCTCTTGGCAAACTGGATGCGGGTCTCCAGCGGCGCGTAGACGAAGGTGCGCAGCACGTTGGGGCGCTCACGCAGGACGTAGTCACCGCAGCGGCCCAGAATGACGCAGGGGCCCTCGGCGGCCAGCTCCTTGATGACGTTGCTCTGCAAAATGTAGACCTGGTCGGCCAGGGGCATCGTGTTGCCCATCATGTACAGGCTGTAGATCAGGCTGCCGCTGCGCTGGTTCTCGCTGGCGGCAATGGCCTCCTCGGTCAGACCGCTCTTTTTGGCGGCAAGGGTGATCAGCTCCTTATTATATAAGGGAATACCCAGCTTGTCGGCAACAGCCTGTGCGATCTCGCTGCCGCCGGATGCGTACTCACGCGCCATAGTGATGACCATAGGTTCCTTCATACTGATACACCTCGCAATATTTTATGTAGTATGCGCAAAAAGGCATACTATTCTGCTTATATTATAACCTGATTTTGTGGAAAACGCAAGAAAAAATTGCGGGAAAGGAGCAGCGTGGGCGGGGAAAAGCCCCTCAGGACGAGCGAAGCGAAGTCGGAGGGGCTTTCGCGCCTTGCCGCCGGCGTTCGTCCCCACAAAAACTGCCCGCGGCAGAATACCGCGGGCAGGGAAAACAGAATGTAAAATTTTATTCGGTCACTTCGCCGGAAATCTCCTTGATCGCGGACACGGTTGCGGCGAGATTCTGCATGTCGCTGGGCACGATCAGCTTGGTGGCCTTGCCGTCAGCGACCTTCTCCATGGCCTCCATGCTGCGCAGGGCCAGATAGTTGTGGTTGGGGTTCGCCTCGTTGATCATGCGGATGGCATCGGCCTGTGCCTTCTGGACGGTCAGCAGGGCTTCGGCTTCGCCCTCGGCCTCGCGGATGCGCTGCTGCTTCACGGCCTCGGCGCGCAGGATGGCGGATTCCTTTTCGCCCTCGGCGCGGGTGATGGCAGCCTGCTTTTCGCCCTCGGCCAGCAGGATGGAGGCGCGCTTCTCGCGGTCCGCCTTCATCTGTTTCTCCATGGCCTGGCGGATCTCCACCGGCGGCTCGATGTTTTTCAGCTCGACGCGGTTGACCTTGATGCCCCAGCGGTCCGTGGCCTCGTCAAGGCTGGCGGTGATCTTCGTGTTGATGAGGTCGCGGCTCGTCAGGGTCTCGTCGAGCGTCATCGAGCCGATGATGTCACGCAGCGTCGTGGCGGACAGGTTCTCGATGGCCTGGATCGGGCGGTTCACGCCGTAGGCGTACATCTTGGCGTCAAACACCTGAAAGAAAACGACGGTGTCGATCATCATCGTGACGTTGTCGCGGGTGATGACGGGCTGCGGCGGGAAGTCGGCGGCCTCCTCCTTCAGTGAAACCTTGCGGGAGATGCGCTCGACAAACGGCGTACGGATGTGCAGGCCCGCGCCCCAGGTATCCTTGTAGACGCCGAGCCACTCGGTGACATAGGCGTTGGACTGCGGCACAATAACGATGCAGCGCACCAAAACCACCAGAATAATGATGAGCAGGATGGCAAAGACTAACAGCATTTGGGGGTCCTCCTTTTTCCTTTGTGATTTAAACCGCAGCCGCGTCAGCGGTCACGGGAGCGACAATAAGGATCGCACCGTCCACGGCCACGACCTTGCAGCGGGTGCCCTGCGGGAGTGTGACCTCGGCGCGGGCCTGCCAGTCCAGGCCGTCCACGCGGACCCGGCCCGGAAGGCCGGGCTCAATGTCCACAAGCACAACGCCCTGCTTGCCGATGGTCAGCGGCGAGCCGTTCGTGACAGGGGCACGGTGCGCGCCGCGCCGACTGATGAGCCGGGGCAGCATCAGGCCGAGCGTAATGGCCGATACAACGGCAAAAACAAGCATCTGCCAGCCAAAGCCGACATCAAAAAAGCTGACCAGCATGGCCGCGGCAGCGCCCACCGCAAACCAGACCGAGACAAGCGCCGTTGTGGCGGCCTCGACCATGATGAACGCCACGACGGCAACCAGCCATAAAATCGTATCAAACCACATGGAAATCTCCTTTCAGGGACAGAAAGCGGCTTTGTGACCACTTTAACATTATGACGGTATTCTGTCAAGATTGCCGAAGAAATTTTACAAAACTGCAGGAAAAGTGCAAAGGATCGCAGCCCTCCTTCGAGCGGCTTTGCAGGGAGGGGTCTTGTCCCCTCCGCGGCGGGGTGAGGGCACCCCGCCCTACAGTTTGCTTGTAAGGGGGGATGTAGGGCGGCATGCCCTCATGCCGCCGGGATGTGTGCGGCTGCAGCAAAGTGCCCGGGGCGTCGGGGACGCCGCCCCCGACAGCACCGACGCGCCCGGCAGGCTGGTACTGACGAGAATTTTCACGAAAAACATCGGCTTTCCGTAAATTATTGTAATTTCCAATCATACGGCTCTTTACCTTTTGAAAAAAAGTGGTATAACAGAAGCAAGTAAGTTGAACAAAGTATGCGCTGTAAACAGTGTACCACAAAACAGGAGGAGCGACAATGAAAAACTGTTTTGACCGCACACCCCACACGATGAAGGACTGGCTGCTGCTGGCGGCGGGCGTCGCGGTGGTGTTTGCCGCGGCAGACTGGCTGCCGGGCGTGCTGCGCGGGGCCTGGGCGTTTCTCGGGCTGCTGGCACCGTTTGGCTGGGGGCTGCTGCTGGCCTATGTACTGGACATACCCACGCGCTTTTTTGCGCAAAAGCTCTTTGGCGGCAGGCGCGGCGGGGCGATGGCCGTCAGCTATGCGCTGTTTTTCGGTGCGCTGGCGCTGCTGGCGGCGCTCGTCGTCCCGCAGCTCGTGCAGAGCGTGACGACCTTTGCCGGGCGGCTCGGCGCGTATGAGGAGACCATCCGCGGCCTGCTGGTCTGGGTGCAAAATACGTTCGGCATCGATACGGCCACGGCGGAACAGCTTGTGCAGATGGTGGGCACGGCACTGCAAAATTGGTTCGGCGGTTTGTCCCGCAGTGCGGCGCGTGCGGCGGCGGATTTCGTCTCCGGCGCGGCGGGGGCTGCGGGCAACGCCGTGGTGGCACTGGCCGCCAGCATCTACCTGCTCTCCGGCAAGGAGGCGCTGCTCCGCGCGGCCCGGGCGTGTCTGCATGCGGCGCTGCCGCCGCGTGCCGCGGGCAGTGTGCTGGAAATCTGCCGTCTTGCCAACAAAATTTTCAGCGGCTACATCGGCGGGCAGCTGGTGGACGCCCTGCTCGTGGGCGGGGAAACATTTGCGCTGATGTCGATCTTCGGGCTGGAATACGCGCCTCTGCTGGCCGTGCTGGTCGGCGTGACAAACATTGTCCCGGTGCTGGGGCCGTTCCTCGGCGCGGTGCCGGGGCTCATCATCCTGCTGCTGGAATTGCCCTGGAAGGCGGCAGAATTTGCCATCATTATTTTTGTGGTCCAGCAGGTGGACGGCAACTTTATTGCGCCGCGCATTCTGGGCGGGGCCACCGGCCTGCCGGGGCTGGGCGTGCTGTTGGCCATCGTGGTGGGCGGGGCGTGGTTCGGCATCCCGGGCATGGTGCTGGGCGTGCCGACGCTGGCCGTGCTGGCGGCGCTGCTCAAACAGGCTGTCGGGGCAGGGCTGACGGCCCGCGGCCTGGATGAAAACGGTGAGCCGCGCCGGAATTTACCAGGCGGGCCGCAAGAAAATTAACAAGTTATTCCTTGCAATACAGGCGTGCATAGCGTACAATACTCTTGTAAAATGATGTAAAAGGAGCGGAGCATTTGAAAGAGGAACATATCTGGACCAAAAAGCCGGAGACGATGCTGGACTGGTTCTGCGTGGTCGGGGCCTGTATTGCGCTGTATCTGACTTTGAACAATCTGGGGTACTTTCTGGGGAAAATCGGTGTGTTTATCGGCATCGTGTCGCCGTTTGCGGGCGGCATAGTCATTGCCTATGTGCTTGACCCGATGGTCAAGTTCTTCTACACAAAGCTGTTTAAAGAAAAGAAAAAGACGCGCGGATTCGCGATTCTTCTGGCGTATCTGGTGGCAATTCTGCTGCTTGTGCTGTTGGCATGGCTGGTCATCCCGCAGATCGTGGACAGCATCGCCATGCTGTTTACGAACTTCCCAAGCTACATACACAGCATACAGGATATGCTGGGCATGATTCAGGAGCGCTTCGGCGTTGACCTGTCGTCGGCCACAAAAGTGCTGGACGATTCCGAGGCGATGGTCAAGGAAATCTACAGCATGGCCAGCGCCGCCATGCCGCAGATCGTGGCCAGCATCGGCAGTGTGGCATCGAACTTTGTGGCAATTTTCACCTCGATTGCGGCCAGTATCTATATGCTGGCGGACAAGGAGCATCTGCTCCATCAGCTGCGCACGCTGGCGCACGCCTTCCTGCCGGAAAAGGCTGCGGAAAACACGCTGCGCATCTGCCATTATGCCAACGTGAATTTCACGGGCTTCTTTGTGGGCAAGATCATTGACTCGGCCATCATCGGCGTTATCACGTTTGTGGCAATGGCAATCCTGCGGCTCGATTTTGCACTGCTCATCAGTGTGTTTATCGGCATCACGAATATTATCCCGGTATTTGGCCCCTTCATCGGCGCGATCCCCAGCATCTTCATTCTGCTGTTGGTTGACCCGATCCAGGCGGTCATCTTCGGCGTGCTGATTCTGGTCATCCAGCAGGTGGACGGCAACTTCATCGGCCCGAAGATCCTGGGCTCGTCCATTGGCATCTCTGCCTTGTGGATCCTGTTTTCCATCGTGGTCGGCGGTGACCTGTTCGGTCTTGTGGGCATGGTCGTCGGCGTGCCGCTCTTTGCGACCTTCTACGGCCTGGCGCGGGAATTTGTGCACTATATGCTGGACAAGCGCGGGCTGGACAGCGAGGGAAACCACGTTGGTGAAGTGGTGGAGGATGAGGAGAACGTGTTTGAGTGAGTAAAAGGGGGACGGGCGGTTTGATTTACGCCCGGCAAAGCCCCTCCGGCCATCGCTGGCGCTCGGCCACCTCCCCTGTGAGGGGAGGCTTTAGACGCGGGCGAAGCCGGCCTGAGGGGCTCTGCCCGTTTACGGCTGCCCGGCACTTGGCCCCCCTCTGTCCTTTCTTTATAAAGAAAGGACCAAAGAAATTTCAGCGTCTTACCCCAAAAGCAAAGCACCTGTTTACTGCTTTTTACCGCAGCAAACAGGTGCTTATTTTTTATGGCTTTGTCTGTGGCTGATTCTGTGCGCCCGGCAGCAGGGTCACCACATCCCGCAGCAGTACCAGCGGGCTTTCGCCCTTCTGCACGCGCAGGCTGAAATAGGGTCGGCCCAGTGCATTGTACAGCACCCGATGCGGGAACTTTTCCATGACCTCGCCCAGCTGCTTTGGCCCGACGATGTCACTATACAAAATCAGCTGGTCGCCGCGCTGGACGATCTCCGCAATGCCGACGCGGGCTGCGGTCACGCGCACGAGGGAGACGTCCACCAGCCCCTGCACGCTCTTGGGCGGGCTGCCGTAGCGGTCGATCAGCTCGTCGAGCACGTCCTCGGCGTCGCTCGTCGTCTCGATGGCCGCAATGCGCTTGTATGCCTCGATGCGCCCGGCAGCGTCCGGGATATATTCCTCCGGCAGGAATGCGTCCACGGTGATGTCCACCAGGCAGTCGCTCTTGTCGGGGGCGGGGGCCTCGCCGCGGGCCGCGGCAATGGCCTGACCCAGCATCTTCACGTACAAATCGTAGCCGACGGCCTCCATGTGGCCGTGCTGGCTGTGGCCCAAAAGGCTGCCCGCACCACGGATCTGCAAGTCGCGCATCGCAATGCGGAAGCCCGACCCGAACGACGTGAACTCCCGGATGGCCGAGAGCCGCTTGGCCGCGATCTCGGTCAGCACCTTATCGCGTGTGAAGGTGAAATACGCATACGCCTTGCGGGAGCTGCGTCCCACGCGCCCGCGGATCTGGTACAGCTGGCTCAATCCCATGCGGTCCGCATTTTCAATGATCAGCGTGTTGCAGTTGCGCACGTCCACGCCGGTCTCAATTAAGGTGGTGCAGACAAGGATGTCGATCTCGTTGTCCAACAATTGCTGCCACACCGACGAAATCTGTTCCTCGGTCATCTTGCCGTGGGCAATGCCGATACGCGCCCCGGGCACGAGCTTGCCCACCCGCGCGGCGCATTCCTCAATGTTGTCCACGCGGTTGTGCAGGTAGTATACCTGCCCGCCGCGGGCCAGCTCCTTGCGGATGGCCTCGGACACGATGCCCTCGTCGTACTCGAGCACATAGGTTTCAATCGGCTGGCGCTCAAACGGCGGCTGCTCAATTGTGCTCATATCGCGGATGCCCGACAGCGCCATGTTCAGCGTGCGGGGGATCGGCGTGGCCGACAGCGTCAGCATATCGACGCCGATGAAGCTCTCTTTGAGCTTTTCCTTGTGCTTGACGCCGAACCGCTGCTCCTCGTCGATGATGACAAGGCCCAGGTCCTTGAATTTCACATCGCCGGACAGCAGCCGGTGCGTGCCGACTACAATGTCCACGGTGCCGTCCTTCAGTCCGCGCAGCGTCTCCTTCTGCTCCTTGGCGGTGCGGTAGCGGGACAAAAGCCCGATGCGGATGGGGAAGGACTCCATGCGGGTCAGCGCGGTGTTGAAATGCTGCCACGCCAGAATCGTCGTGGGGGCCAGGATCGCGCACTGCTTGCCGCCCATCACGCATTTGAACGCGGCGCGCAGTGCGACCTCGGTCTTGCCGACGCCGACGTCACCGCAGAGCAGCCGGTCCATCGGCCACGGCTCCTCCATATCGTGCTTGATGTCCGCCGCGCAGGTCAGCTGGTCGGGCGTCTCCTCATAGGCAAAGCGCTGTTCAAAATCACCCTGCCAGGTGTCGTCGGCGGGGAAGGCGTAGCCGTGCGCCTGCTTGCGGCGGGCGTACAGCTCGATCAGCTCCTTCGCCATCTGCTCCGTCGCAGCCTTGACCTTCTTGCGGGTCTTGGCCCAATCGCTGCCGCCCAGGCGGCTCAGCTTCACGTTGTCGCTGTCGCCCGGTGCAGTGTAGCGGGACAAAAGGTCCAGCTGGGTGACGGGCACATACAGCACGTCCTTTTTGTCGTACTCGATGCGCAGATAGTCCTTTGTGACGCCCTGCACGGCCATCCGCTGGATGCCCGCGTACCGCCCGATGCCGTGGTTCTGGTGGACGACCAGATCACCCACCGAGATTTCGCTCAGGCTGTTCAGCGCGTCCTTATTGCGCTTTTTCTTCTTCTGTGCGCCGCTCACGCCGAAGGCGCGGGCCGTAAACACGGCGTATTTCGCAAACGGCAGGCTGCACCCGGCGGAAAGCTGCCCCGGCAGGATCTGCACCAACCCGGCGCTCGGCTCCGCCGCCGCGTCCGTCGTGACGTTCAGCCCTTTGGTGCGCAGGTCGGCGGCCAGACCCGCCGCCGCACGGGGCGTGCCGGCCATGACCGTGACCGCCGTGCCGCCGCTGCAAAGCGGCTGGATGTCCTCCAGCAGCGCCGCGACCTCGCCGCCCCAGGCGGGCAGCGTGTGGGCGGGTGCGTTGACGATGGTTTTCAGCGGCACATCGGGCATGCTGCGGGCAAAGTTCTCGGCGCAGAGCGTGCGGTGCGCAGCACACTGTGCCCAGAGCCAGCTGCTCTCGGCGTAGAGCTTATCCAGCCCTGCCGCCAGCACGCCGTCCTCCAGCAGGGCGGAAAGCTCCTCGCCCCGGCGGAACGCGGTGGCGCGCTCGGCCTCCCGCAGGGAGGCCGGCTCCTCCAGGATCAGCAGCGGATCGTCAAAGTAGTCTAAAATCGTCGCAGGCTCGGGATAGCGCAGCGTGAGATATTTGTCCATGTTGACGGGCATCGCGCCGCCGTCCAGCTGTGCCAGGTCCGCAGCGGTGCAGGTCTCTAAGGCGGTGCGCCGCCTGCCGCGGGCCTTTTTGATATAGGAGCGGATCTTCTCCGCTGCGTCGGCGGGCTGACCGAACAGTATCTCCCGCGCGGGGGAGACGTAGATTTTTTCAATCGGCTCGTCGCGGCGCTGGGTCGCCAGATCGAAGGTGTGCATCGTGTCGATCTCGTCGCCCCAGAACTCCATGCGGGCGGGCTGCTTCATGTCGGGCGCGTAGATGTCCGCAATGTCGCCGCGGATCGAAAACTGACCCGGGCCGTCCACCTGGTCGCGCCGCGTATAGCCTGCGCCGTACAAAAGCGCGGTCAGCTCGGCGCGGGGCAGTGTGTCGCCGGGGCGCAGGCTGCGGGTGTTCGCGCAGAAATCCGCCCGCGGCGTCGTGTATTGGGTCAGGCCCTCGTCGGGCACGCAGACGGCCTGCAGCCGCCCGCCGACGAGGTCGCCCAGCACGGCCAGACGGCGGTATTCGTACTCGCGGCCCGTGCCCTCGATGGGGCGCAGCACATAGTCGCGGGCAGGAAACACTGCCGCCGCCACGCCCAGCGCGTTCAGGTCGCCCGCAAACCGGGTCGCCTCGGCCTCGCCGGGCGTCACGATGCAGAGCGGCTTGTCGAGGGCCTTCGCCAGCGCGGCATAGACCATCGCCCGGCCTGACCCCGGTATGCCAAATAAGGCGCAAGCCCCCGGACCCCCGAGCGCCTGCGCCAGTCTTGCGTATTCGTCTGTTTTGGTGAAAAGTGCGTTGAACATACATTTCTCCTTGGCCCCCTCTGCGAGGTGGCTGCCGCCGCAGCGGCTGGGGGAGAGAACCTTGCCATTGTTCTAAATATTTCGGATGGCCGCAAGGTTCAACCCTTCCGGCCCTGCGGGGCCACCTCCCCTGCTAGGGGAGGCAAGAGAGCTTTTACCCGTTCAAGAACTCCGTCTTGAGCCAGCCGTAGGTGCCATTGTAGTTCACAACGACCCAGCTGCCGTCCTCATTGGTGCCCAGCGCGGTCACGCCGGTGGAGGCGGGCACCTGACCGATCTTGTCATAGTCGGTGCCGGGGCCGCCGCGCATGTTCAGGTTGTTGCCGTCGGTCACGGTGTAGGTCGGCTGCTCACCCTCATTATAATAGGTGGTGGGCTGCACGCTCAGGCCCTCGTACTCGGGCACGGGCGTGGGCTCCGGCGTCGGCTCGGGGGTGGCCTCGGGCTCGGCGGGCACCTCCTCGGCAGGGGTGCTCTCTGCGGTAAAGTTGTCGGCGGTGGGATCGTCAACGCCCTCTGCGGGGGCACTGCTGCTGATGGTATCGCCGGAGGCGGGCTGGCTGCCTCCGGTTTTGCCGTCAAAGGTGCCGCTCAGCAGCAGGACACTGAAAATGATGGAGGCGACGAGCGCTACAGCGCAGAGCACCAGACGGGTCATTGCTTTTTTACGGATTTCACTCATGATTCACGTCCCCTTAGTGGTTGAACTTGTTCTGGGCGTACTGCAGATTGTCGTCCATCAGCAGCTTGCAGGCTTCCTCAATGTCCGGGTAGCGGTCCGTCATGGCCTTGCGGTCTGCGGCAGGCAGCTTGCCCAGCACCCAGGCGGCCAGGTCGTACTGCGGGTTCGGTTTGGCGCCGATGCCGATGCGGATACGGCTGAAATGGTCGGTGCCCAGGCTGGCAATGATGCTTTTCAGCCCGTTGTGCCCGCCGGCAGAGCCGTGGGGCCGGATGCGCAGATGCCCCGGCTCCTGGGTGATGTCATCGCACAGCACAATGATGTGGTCTGCCGGGATCTTGTAAAAGTTGGCGGCGGGGGCAATGCTCTGGCCGCTCAGGTTCATGTAGGTCAGCGGCTTGAGCAGCACGACCTTGTGGCCGTTCACCTGTGCCGTGCCGTACAGGCCCTGCCATTTGGCCTTGGCAATGTCGCACTGCCACTGCGCGGCCAGATAGTCCAGCGCTTCAAAACCGGCGTTGTGGCGGGTGCCGTCATATTTCGGTTCGGGGTTGCCCAGTCCGGCAATCAGCCAGTCCGCCCCGGAGGTCATTTCGAACATAGATATATCCTTTGAAAAATCGTGAAGTACCGTAGGGGCCGGGCATGCCCGGCCCGGCAGCGTAAGATAAGCGGCTGCTTATGGGAAGGCCGCGGGGCGTCGAGGACGCCGCCCCCTGCAACGCTTTACTTCCCTTTCTTCTCCGCTTCCAGCTTCTGCTTCTTGGCGATATACTTCTCCAGCTTGCGCTCGCCCCAGCCGTCGATCTCGGCCTGCTTAGCGCGCTCGATGCCCAGCGCACCGGCGGGCACGTCATGGCCGATGGTGGAGCCGGCAGCCGTGAACGCATGGTCGCCGATGGTGACGGGTGCGACCAGGTTCGTGTTGCAGCCGATGAACGCATAGTCGCCGATGGTCGTGTGGAACTTGCCCTCGCCGTCGTAGTTGCAGGTGACGGTGCCGCAGCCGAAGTTGCAGTACTTGCCCACCGTGGCATCTCCGATGTAGGTCAGGTGGCTGACCGTGTTGCCCTCGGCAAAGTCGGCGTTCTTCGTTTCGACATAAGCGCCCAGATGGCAGCCCTCGGCGGTTTTGGTGCCGACGCGCACATGGGTGAAGGGACCGATCTTGTTGTTGGGGCCGATGTGGCTCCCATAGCACTGGCTGGCATTGATCGTGGACCCGGCGTCAACGACGGTATCCTCCAGCAGGGTGTTGGGGCCGATGACGCAGTCCGGGCCGATGACCGTCTGGCCGCGCAGGATGCAGCCCGGCAGGATGGTCGCACCGGGGGCAATGACGACCTCCGGCTCAATGCAGACGTTATCACTGATAAAATTCACGCCGTTATCCAGATGGCGCTCAAACGTGGCGGCATAGCGCTGCTGTGCCAGCTCGAAATTCTCTCTTGCGGTAGACATATAGCGGTTCTTCCTTTATACACTCATTTCGTGCCCGCGGCGCACGGGGGCTGCCGACGGACCTTATACCTATATATTGTATAACATGCGGCGCATTTTAGCAAGCCGAAAAACGCCGTTCGCCGTAAAAATTTACCGCGGCACTCGAAAAGAAAAAAGTGACAGTTCAAAAAATATTTCAAACTTCCCACCCATTATAAAATACACGATTTTTGTGCAAATTGCAATACCTGAACCAAAAAAGTTTGGCTACTTTTCAGCGAAACTATTGAGCATTTTTTTAACAATCTACTGGAAATCTGTCTTTCGGTCTG
>ENA-UOJM01001580-UOJM01001580.1-human-gut-metagenome-genome-assembly--contig:-P116-NODE-1580-length-20009-cov-9.454345_pt1 | contig 20009 bp, 16 predicted proteins | sample MGYA00242349_ERZ723896 | MGnify/ENA metagenome assembly ERZ723896 | reverse complement strand
GGCGGGCGGACCCACACCGCCAAACGCCCCCCCGCCCGCCGCCCGAACCCGTCCCGCCCCGCACGGGGCGGGTGGATTGAAATAGATGACTATAAGCGACCTGATTAAAGCCTTGCAGTCCCGCCCCGCACGGGGCGGGTGGATTGAAATCGCAGCTGCTGCAATAACGAATTGCAAGCTCTACAGTCCCGCCCCGCACGGGGCGGGTGGATTGAAATTGTCAGCGGCGCGAAGGGAGGCAACGAATGAAAGTCCCGCCCCGCACGGGGCGGGTGGATTGAAATATTTGCCCACCTTCCTGCTCACAAAAATTCCCTCGTCCCGCCCCGCACGGGGCGGGTGGATTGAAATGCCCGTCGGCAGCGTATCGCTGCCGTGTAACGGGGTCCCGCCCCGCACGGGGCGGGTGGATTGAAATTCCCCCGTGGCCTTGCTGCTGTCGCTTGCGCTCAGGTCCCGCCCCGCACGGGGCGGGTGGATTGAAATGTCTACATGGGCGGATACAAAAAATCAGACGCAGAGTCCCGCCCCGCACGGGGCGGGTGGATTGAAATCCGGGTCAGCTCCTCCAGCTTGGTATCTGTGACGTCCCGCCCCGCACGGGGCGGGTGGATTGAAATTGCCGAAAATGGGAATCCAAGGGAACGGGCTGGAGTCCCGCCCCGCACGGGGCGGGTGGATTGAAATGGCCCCTGGCGTTTAACGCTAAGAAGGCCGACGGTGTCCCGCCCCGCACGGGGCGGGTGGATTGAAATGCCCATAGAAGCAAGGTCAAGCTCATCGGTACGGTCCCGCCCCGCATGGGGCGGGTGGATTGAAATCCCAATGACATGGCAATCAGCAGTGCCAGCATAGTCCCGCCCCGCATGGGGCGGGTGGATGCATACTTGCGTTAGCTCAAATTAAAAGGGGAAGCGGTTTCCCAATAGAAGCCGTTTCCCCTTTTGCTGTTTTTCTATGTTTTCCCTTACTTTACGGGCGGAAGATCTGATCGCGTCCGATCTCATCCAGGCTGTGCACGCCACACATCTGCATAGCGTCCTTCAGTTCACTCTGCAGCTTGTTCACATAAACCTGCACGCCCTCGGCACCGCCGCCATAGACCATGGTGACGAAGGGGCGGCCGATGAGCACGCCATCCGCACCCAGGGCCAGAGCCTTGAACACATCCAGGCCCGTGCGAATTCCGCCGTCTACAAAGATTTTCATCCGACCGCCCACGGCATCAGCGATGCCCGGCAGAACCTCTGCCGTGGCGGGGCACTGATCCAGTACCCGGCCGCCGTGGTTGGACACCACGATGCCGGCAGCGCCGGCCTCCATGGCCTTGCGAGCCCCATTGGGGGTCATGATGCCCTTGAGGATGAAGGGCTTTTTGGCAAACTCGATAATCTCCCGCAGCTCGGCGACGGTCTTGCTGCCGGCGGGGGGCATGCGGTTTTGCAGGAAGGGCAGACCCGCCCCGTCGATGTCCATGGCCACGGCCACGGGATCGGCCTTGCGCACGGCCTCCAGCTTTTCAAATACGGTGTCCCTATCCCAGGGCTTCACCGTGGGCACACCCAGACCGCCCGCGTGGTTGATAGCCTGGAGAGCACCTGCCATCACGCCGGCGTCGATGCCATCTCCGGTGCAGGCCAGGATGCCAGCATCCCGACAGGCGGACACCAGCAGTTCGTTGTAGGTGGCGTCATCGTATTTGTCGCCGTAGTGCAGCTTCATGGCGCCCACGGGGGCGGCCAGCACCGGCAGACGCAGCTTGGCACCGAAAAAGTCAAAGGTGGTGTCGGCAGGGCGGTTTTCGCAGATAGTGTCCATCTGCACGCAGATCTCCTGCCACTTCTGGTAGTTGCGCTGGAAGGTCACGCCCAGGCCTTTTGAACCGGGTCCGGGGACGGTGTTGCCGCAGGCCCGGCCGTTGCACACAGGGCAGGCCTTGCAGTAGGGACCCATGCAGGTGCGGGCCGCTTGCAGAATTTCATTGTAATCCATTGTATCGCTCCTTCACCGTTGATATGGCCTATTGTAACGCCGCCGGCGGCAAAATGCAACGGAAAACATGGGGTATGAAACCGGAGTTTTATGCGTAAAATTATACAAAATGACAAAGGAGGCATAGGTATGAAGGATACGCGCTGGCGCACCTGGGAGATTATCGGCCTATTTTGGACGCTGGCGGCGGGGAACCTGCTGCATTTTGTATATGACTGGACGGGAAGCAGCGTGGCAGCCGCGCTGTTTTCGGCGGTGAATGAGTCCACCTGGGAGCACATGAAGCTGCTGGCAGTACCGTGGATCCTGTTTTCCCTGGTGGAATACATTGTCCTGCGCTCCGGCGGCATCGCCGGGCCCCGTGCGGTGGGCCTGCTGGTGGGCCTGGCGGCGATCCCGCTTCTGTTTTACGGCTACAAGGGCGTTGTGGGACAAGGGAATATGATCGTGGACATCCTCATTTTTCAGGTGTCGGTGCTGCTGAGCTTTTGGGTGAGCTGGTCCCTGCAGAAACGGCGGCGGCTCAGCGGCGCGGGCTGGACGGTGCTGGGCCTGCTGGTGCTGCTGGGGGTGTGGGCACTGTTCCTGCTGTTCACCTTCCGGGCGCCGGATCTGGCGGTGTTTGTCGATCCCCTGACGGGGATGAGGGGCATCGGCTGACAGAAGCCGGGAAATTAAATTGCGGAATTTGCCCCATGACTCTTTCGGGCGGCTAAAGGCTGCCCGTTTTTTCTTGACCCCGCCGGGGGAATACTGTATAATATAGGCAATCAGCCCAAACGGGGGAGGCAAAGCCATGAAAAAAGTGATCGTGCATAAGTCTGCCGCACCCATTTACATCGCAGCGGCGGCCTGGGGAATTTATGCTTTGGTGTTTCCGCTATATCGGGTGGGGCATTTTGTCATTGCGGCGGCGGTGTCCTTGGCGGCGTATTTTGTCGGCCGCTGCTTCTTCAAGGATGTGAAGGAGGAGATCGAGGTGAAGCCGGAGCCTATCCGCACCGGCAACCAGGCGCTGGATGAGATGATCGCCCAGGGTCAGCTGGCTATGCAAGAGATGCGCCGGCTGGACGACAATATAAAGGACGATATCATCAGCGGCCAGATTCGCAAGCTGGAGGAGCTAAGCGGCAAGATTTTCGACCAGGTGAAGCAAACACCCGAAAAGCTGCCTCAGATCCGCAAGTTTATGAATTACTACCTGCCCACCACCCTGAAGCTGCTCAATACCTATGACCGCATGGGCGCTCAGGGCGTTTCCGGCGGCAACATCGGCGCCACCATGGAGCGGGTGGAGAATATCATGGGCACCATCGTTACCGCCTTTGAAAAGCAGCTGGACGCCCTATTCGGCGCAGAGGCACTGGATATTTCCACGGACATCACTGTGCTGGAGAATATGATGGCCCGGGAGGGGCTGGCGGAGGACGCCGTTCACCGCACTGTGAATGAAGAAAAAGAAGACAAAACGGAGCCGTCCGACGGCGGCATCCAACTGGAATTATAAGAAAGAGAGGAACACACTATGAGCGAGAATATGACCCCCGAACTGACCCTGAACCCCACGGAGACCGAGGCCGCCGTTCCTGAGCTGACCCTGGATCCCACGGCTGTGGCCGAGGCCCCGCAGGAAAAGCCCGTGGAGCCGGTGCAGCTGGACGATAAGCTCCTGACCGAGCAGGAGAAGAAGGCTGTGGAGGAGTTCTCCAAGAAGATCGACATTACCGACACCAACATGGTCCTGCAGTACGGCGCCGCCGCCCAGAAGAGCGTGGCGGGCTTCTCCGAGAACGCCCTGAGCAATGTGCGCAGCAAGGATCTGGGCGAGGTGGGCGCTGACCTCAGTGAGCTGGTGGTGCAGCTGAAGGGCTTTGGCTCCGGCGAGGAGAAGAAGGGACTAGCGGGTCTGTTCCGCAAGGCCGGCAACAAGATTGAGAGCATGAAGGCTCAGTACGGCAAGGTGGAGGCCAATGTGGACCGCATTGCCCAGTCTTTGGAAAAGCATCAGATCACGCTGATGAAGGACATTGCCATGTTCGATCAGATGTATGAGCTGAACCTGAAGTACTACAAGGAACTGACCATGTACATCCTGGCCGGCAAGAAACGGCTGGATGAGGTGCGCGCCGGCGAGCTGGAGGAGCTGCGCATCAAGGCGGAAAAGACCGGCCTTGCCGAGGATGCCCAGGCCTACAACGACATGGTGAACCTGTGCAACCGTTTTGAAAAGAAGCTCCACGACCTGGAGCTGACGAGGATGATCTCCGTGCAGATGGGCCCCCAGACCCGTCTGCTGCAGAATAACGACACCCAGATGGTAGAGAAGATCCAATCCTCCCTGGTGAACACCATCCCCCTGTGGAAGAGCCAGATGGTGCTGGCCCTGGGTATGGAGCACGGCCGCCAGGCTACCGCCGCTCAGAACGCCGTCACCGAGATGACCAACGACCTGCTCAAGAAGAACGCCGATGCGCTGAAGATGGGTACCATCGCTACCGCAAAAGAGTCCGAGCGTTCCATTGTGGATATTGAAACTCTGCAGCACACCAATCAGCAGCTTATTTCCACCTTGGACGAGGTGCTGGCCATTCAGCAGGAGGGTGCTGCTAAGCGCAAGGCCGCCGAGGCTGAGCTGGGCCGTATCGAGGGCGAGCTGAAGCAGAAGCTCATGGAGCTGCACAAGTAAGATCCTCCGTGAAAGGAGCGGAAACATGAAGGTATTCAAGAACCGGGGCTTTGCCTTGGCGGTGCTGGTGCTGGTGATCGTGGCCGGGTCTGTGTACGGCCTCAGCCGCAAGCCTATTGCGGTGGAGTATCATCAGTGGATTGCCGACGACGCGGGCCTGCTGACCCAGGAGACCCGGCAAACGCTGGAGGAATACAACGACCAGTGGAATAATAAGTATACCGCTGTGGTGGCCGTGGCCACCGTGGACAGCACCCATGGCCGCAGCGTGGAGAAGTATGCTGCCCAGTTGGGAAAGGCCTGGGGCCTGGGACCAAGCGACATGCTGCTGCTCATGGTGAAGGGGGATCACTATTATGTTCTCCTGGGGGACAGCGTGAATAGCACTGCCACCGACACACAGCTCAATAAGCTGAAGAACGCTGTGGAAACGGACTATTACAAGAATGACTATGACCGGGCGGCCCTGAGCTTTTTCCGGGCGGCAGACGTGGTCTACGCCCAGATTTTCCAAAAATAAAGCGATACATAAAATCAGTCCTGCACCATATTGGTGCAGGACTGATTTTGCTTTGCGTTGAAGACCGTCTGCGTTATGCCGTCAATTCTCCTCCGGATCCGGCTCCTCAAACTGGCGGGAGGCGTATTCGTTGCGGAACTCCATGGGGGTCATACCATACTTTTTCCGGAAAACGCTGGAGAAGTACCGGGGGTCGGAAATGCCCACCAGGGTCGATACATCCCGGACCTTGTAGTGGACATCCATGAGGTATTCCCGGGCTTTTTCCAGGCGCACCTCGGTGATGTAGTCCGACAGGCGCATCCCGGTGTTCTTTTTGAACAGATCCGACAGATAGTTGGGAGAGATGTAGAGGGCGGCGGCCATGTCCCGCAGGGTGAACCGATCCCGGTAATGCAGATCTACATACTCCATGGCCCGAAGAATGATGAGGTTGTTGGTGGGCTTTTGAAAGGCAGCTGCGTGCTTTTTTCGGGGGGTATCCGCCTCAATCTGCTCCAGGGCGGCGGTAATCTCGTTCGGGGAGGTGGGCTTCATAAGATATTTCTTCACGCCCAGGTCAATGGCCCGCTGGGCGTATTCAAATTTCCCATAGCCGGTGAGGATGATGAACACCACCTTGGGGCAGGCGCTGCGCATCTGCTCGATCATGTCCAGCCCCGTCAGACCCGGCATGTGGATGTCGGTAATGACCACATCTGCCCCATTGTCCCGCAGAAAAGCAATGGCGCTTTCAGCGTCGGCAAAGGATTGGGGCACATACCAGCCCGGGTGCATTTCCACGATCTTGCACAGGCCCTTGCGGATTTTGGGCTCGTCATCAACAATCAGTATTTTCAAAAATTCATCCTCCTTCCCTGCATGGGCAGCAATAAACGCACGGTGGTGCCCCGGCCGGGGCCGCTGTCCACGGAGAAACGGCACTGGCCGTCAAAGTGGAGCTGCAGCCGCCGGGCCACGTTACGCATGCCGATGCTGCCGCTCTCCTGGCTGCCGGATAGCAGTTGGCGCAGCTGCTGCAGCTGCATTGGCTCCATGCCGTCGCCGTTATCCTGCACCGACAGCACCAGGCGGCTGCCCTCCTGCCGGGTGCGCACGGTGATCCGCCCGCTGCGGCCGGAGGGGAGGATGCCGTGAATGATGGCATTTTCAATGAGCGGCTGCAGGATCAGCCGGGGAATGAGAAAGTCCTCCAGGTCCGATGGCAGATCCAGCTCGTAGAGCAGGCGGTCCTCCAGCCGATTTTTCTGGATATTCAGATAGTCCAGCGCGTTGCGGTATTCCATGTGCAGCGGTACCAAGGCGGAGCTGGTGTCCATGCTGTACTGCATGAGCTTGCCTAGGGATACCACCACGGAGCTGATGTCCAATTCGTCCCGGTCAATGAGCATCCAGTTGATGGAGTCCAGGGTGTTGTATAGGAAATGCGGGTTGATCTGCGCCTGCAGAGCCTCGATCTCAGCGTTTTTCTGAGCCAGCTTCTCCTCGTAGACCCGGTTCACCAGGGTGTGGATGCGGCCCATCATGTAGTTAAAGGATTCTGTCAGCTCCCCGATCTCGTCCCGGCTTTTCACATCCAGGCTTACATTCAGGTGCTTGTACTGCACGGTTTTCATGGCGCTGTTCAGCTGGTCCAGTGGCCTTGTGATGGAGCGGGACAGGAACCAAAGCAGGATATAGGCAGCCACAGCGCACAGGATCACCAGTAAAATGATGTAGTCCCGGAGAGCGGCCGCACCGGGGAATAGATTGCTCTCCTCTACAAAGGAGCAGGTGTACCAGCCCACCAGGCCGTTATACTGGGTGCTGCAGTAGTAAGACAGACCGTCCAGGCTAAAGGAAAAGGACCGGTTACCGGCCCGATACTGGGCCACGATCTGCTCCAGCAGCTCCGGGGAAGCGGAGCCGGTCTGATACATGGGGCGGAAGGAACGATCCAGATGGACAGAGACCTGCCGGCTCAGGTTTTTTTGCTTACTCAGGAGCATGTTGCCCATGGCATAGGGGTCTATGCGCAGCAGAAGCGTGCCCCGGCCCCGGCCATCGGCGGCCTGCAGCTCCCGGGCCAGGAGGATGGCATCTCCGCTTTCGGGAAAGGCCAGAACGTCTGACCACACCACCTTGCCCGGGTGGGCCTGGGCCTGGGCAATGAGGGGATTTATGACTTGGTCGGACAGGGGCAGGGAGGGGTCTGAGCGATACACGGGCTGGCCCTCCCAAATCACGGTGACGGCCTGTACCTCCTGAAACGGCGCCACCAGCCCCAGACAGATGTCCCGCAGATGGGAGGCCGGCAGCTCCAGCGCATCTGCCGAGAGCAGGCCTTCGGCGATGGCTTCCACCGAGGAGATAATCTGCCGGGATCGGGTGGTGAGGCTGATATCCATGCGGTTCACCGCATCGTATAGGCTCAGCTTACTGCTGCTGCGGGCGGTATCCTTGGCGCGGGTATAGGACATGGCGCCGATGAGTATGCTGATAAGCAGCAGGGGAATGCCGCAGATCAGCGTGACCTTTTTCCAGAACTTCATATCCTTGAAAAACCGCATGATGCTCCTCCTTGCAGCGATAGATGTGGGGGCTCGTTACCAGCGTTACCTGCATTATACCATGCCGAAAAGCAGAATGGTATAATACTGTCGTATTTTCCCTCAATTCTGCGTAAAACTGCAGAAAGCATCCGGCGGCCCTTATACCTTGGCTGCCAGCAGATGCCGGACGCCCTTCGCGCCGGCCGTGGGGCGTTCCGGATTTGGGCGGTTATGCCGGGAGAAAAACAGCCGAGTCGCAGAATCGCCAAACATGGGAGGAGTGTTTTCTGCGTTTTAATAGTTTATAGCAAAGCAGCTGACTTTGGTGGTGATGGGGGCCGCTCTCAAATATAGGGTGTACTTATTGCACCTGCGGCACCAAAGGTGCGCGCATAGCAGGCTGCAAAACTCCTTGGCAGCCTCAAAAAACAGCAGAGGGACGCATTGAGCGTCTCTCTGCTGTTTTGCCTCATGCCTCCATGTGCCGTCCCAAAAACGCCGCCACAATCTGCGCCAGCTTGTATTCGCTCTCGCCGGGAAGCTCCCCCTCTCCGGCGGCGAACAGCACCAGGCCCAGCACATCCCCCTGGCAGAGGATGGGAGCAGCGGTGGCGGCAATAAGGTGGGCGCTGCCCTCACATACAGGCAGGGCATCGTCCTCTTTGGTCCGCTGGTAGACGCTGCGGCCCTCCATAAGCTGTTCCATCTCCCGGGAGAGGTTGTGGCCGATGAGCTCCCGTTTTCCGGGCCCTGCGGTGGCAATGACGCTATCTCGGTCGGTGATGGCGGCAGTAAAGTCGGAGGAGTGGGCCAGAGTGTCACAGAACTGGGCGGCAAAGTCCTCCAGCCCACCGATGAGGGAATATTTCTTAAAAATAACTTCTCCGTCCCGAGTGGTGAAGATCTCCAGCGGGTCGCCCTCGCGGATACGCATGGTGCGGCGTATCTCCTTGGGAATTACCACTCGCCCCAGGTCGTCAATGCGTCGCACGATTCCGGTTGCTTTCATATAAAAAACTCCCTTTATTTCTTATTATTGCAAAAATAGTATTTGCCGGATTAGGTAGATTATACGGCGCCTGCGCGACGCATTTATTTTGTGCGTCGATGCGCGAGGGGGAAAAGATGTCCAAACGAGCTTTGATCCGGGGAGCTGCCTTCGTGATGGGCAAAGACGGGTTGTTTTTTTCTATAAAATTTTCCGGTCTTCTCCCTGCCGACAAGCGGCACTTTTTACAAAAAAATCCCATTTTACAAAATACCTGTTGACATTTCTCACTTCGGCTGTTATCCTCACAGCATCACAAACGCGATGACACAGAGTAGTAAGCAGGGCGATGCTCTCAGAGAAGTGCCGGGTGGTGCGAGGCACAGTGCGATCCAACTGCCGAACTGGCTGTACAGCGGCTGCGTTGAACCCCCAGTAAACGCAGACGGGCGCTCCCGTTACAGTGCAGGAATATGATGGTATTCCGTTGAGTGTGTTTCGCGCCATGCGAAGCAAAGAAGAGTGGTACCGCGGAGGGTTTTCAGCCTTTCGTCTCTTCTGCCAAAGGGCAGGAAAGACGAAAGGTTTTTTGTTTTTCTGCCAAACACCCGATCATTTTTGCAGGAGGAACAAAACAATGAAAGCAAGCACCCCCAAAATCCCCAAGACCCCGTTTATAGCCGCCTTCTCCGTAGGCGCCGTGCTGTTCTCGGCCCACGCAGGCGGTGGCTTTGCCACCGGCAACCAAGCCAACACCTACTATGTGGGCCTGGGCTGGACCGGCGTTCTCTCGGCCATTGTGGCCATGCTGCTGCTGACGCTGACCATGCGGGAGGCCATGATCATGTATAACTCCCGGGGCCTGAAAACCTATAAGCAGCTTTTTGAGACCCTCTATCACCCCTTTGACAAGTTTGAGTGGGCCTTTGAGATATTCTTCTACATTATGGTCCTCATGGCCGTGGCCGCCGCCATCTCCGGCGCCGCCTCCGCCCTGAACAATTACTTCACCTTAGACTACTACGTCGGCGTAGTGGTGGTGGGCCTCATCGTACTGGCTCTCACCATCTTCGGCGCAGGCATCGTCCGGGCCGCCTCCACCTACATGGGCCTGGCCATCCTGGTCACCGCCATCAGCATCTACGTTATCGGCATTTTCAAGAGCGACAGCAGCATCTTCTCCGTTCTGGCCGCCGACTTCCGGACTACCGGCTTTGCCAATATCCCCAAGGCCGTTCTCAACGCCTTCACCTATGCGGGCTTCCAGTGCGTGACCCTGCCCACCATGGTGGCCTGCGGCACCACCATGAGGAGCAAAAACGGCTGCGCCAAGGCTATGCGGATATCCTTCGTTATGAATGCTGTGGCTTTGGTCCTCTCCGTGTTTATGCTTCTCAGCTGGCAGGGCGTTTATACCTCTGTGGAGGGCGGCACCACCATTCCTACCCTCACCGTGTGCAAGGTCATCGGCATGCCCGCAATGGTGGCCGTGTACGGCACCTGCCTGCTCCTCTGCCTCATCTCCACAGGCGTGACCACTATCTTCGGCTTCGTGGCCCGGTTTGAAAAGCTCCGCATCTTCCGGGGCATCAAGTCCGCCCCCGTCCGCAGCGCCATCGTCTCCGCCTTCATCATCGTCCTCTCCATGACCATCTCCATGGCCGGCCTCACCAATATTATCAAGTACGGCTACGGCTACTGCGGCTACCTGGGCATCGCCGTGGTGGTGATTCCCTTCCTCACTGTGGGCGTTTACAAAAACCGCAAATACTGCCGCGAGCACGCCTTTGCCGACGCTGGGGAGGAGACTGCGCAGGCGTCTCGGGCGGAGATCCGCCCCGATACCGTGACCGTAAATTAAAACCGGTATTTCCAAATCATACTACATTATAATGAGGTGTATCTTATGCAAAAAGCTCTTTTTCCCGGTTATACCGTAGGCCCTGACGCCTACGAGGACATTGTGAACATCTGCCCCGCCTACGGCAAAAGGGCCGCCATCATCGGCGGCAAGCACGCCCTGGCCGCCGCCGAGGATAAGATCCGCCAGGCGGTGGAGGGCTCCGGCATCGAGATCATCGGCACCTTCTGGTATGGCGGCGAAGCCTCCCGGGAGAACATGGACATGCTCCGGCCCCAGGTGGCGGAGGCAGACATGATCTTCGCCGTCGGCGGCGGCAAGGCCATCGATACCTGCAAGGTTCTCTCCCACGAAACGAACCGCCCCTTCTTCACCTTCCCCACCATCGCCTCTACCTGCGCCGCCTGTACCAGCCTTGGCATTGTCTATCATCCGGACGGCAGCCTGCGGGAGTACTCCTTCTCCAAGATCCCGCCCAACCACATTTTCATCAACACGGAGATCATTGCCAATGCCCCGGTGCGCTACCTGTGGGCCGGCATGGGCGACACCATGGCCAAGCACTACGAGTGTACCATCTCCTCCCGCAATGACATCCCTGCCCACTCCGACGCCATGGGCATCGCCCTGAGCAGTATGTGCGCCGAGCCCATCGTCCGCTGGGGCCGGCAGGCCATGGAGGATTGCCGCCGGCACCGCATCACCCCGGAGCTGACGGAGATCATCGAGGCCATCATTATCTCTACCGGCTTTGTCTCCAACTTCGTTCAGGTGGACTACACCACCGGCATGGCTCACGCTATGTATAACGGCTTCACCATCCTGCCCTCCACGGAGAAGAACCATCACCTCCACGGCGAGGTGGTGTCCTATGGCATCCTGGTGATGCTGACGGCGGACAAGCAGTACGAGGAACGGGATCGGCTTCTGCGCTTTAATAAATCCATCGGCCTGCCCACCTGTCTGGCGGATATCCACGCAAGGCCCGAGGATCTGCCTGCCGTCACGGAGAAGGCTCTGGCCGGCATCGATGTACGGGTGTGGCCCTATCCCGTCACCCAGCAGATGCTCATTGACGCGGTGATGGAGCTGGAGCAGGCCCAGCCGTAAAGCGAGCAAAATCCCTCAGCACACCAACTGAATGGCGCCCCATTTATCGGCCCACGCGGCATGCGGCCTGATAAATGGGGCGTTTTTCTGCGTCAAAAGCACCGCTCCGGACTATTGCGCGAAAGGGCTTTGCCCTGTATAATGAGGGGGATCATTTTTGTAAGACGAGAGGAAAGAAACGGTAATGGATATCATTTATGCCCTTGCGCAAGAACTGAACGTAAATGAAAAATATGTGGAAAATGTGGTGCAGCTGTTGGATGAGGGGAATACCATTCCCTTCATTGCCCGCTACCGCAAGGAGCTCCACGGCGCCATGGACGACACCACCCTGCGCACTCTGGAGGAGCGGCTGCAGTATCTGCGCAATCTGGAGGAGCGCCGCGCGGCGGTAAAAAAGTCCATCGTCGACCAGGGCAAGCTGACGGAGGAGCTGGCTGCCGCCATCGACAGCGCCAAGACCCTGGCGGAGGCGGAGGATCTCTACCGCCCCTATAAGCAAAAGCGCCGCACCCGGGCCACCGTGGCACGGGAAAAAGGGCTGGAGCCCTTGGCAGCCCTGCTGTTTGCCCAGGAGCGGGATTGCCCCCGGCCGGAGGATGCCGCCCGGGAATTTCTCGCCCCGGAAAAGAGTGTGGACACCGTGACCGATGCTCTTCAGGGCGCGTCGGACATCATTGCCGAGCAAATCTCCGATGATGCTGACATCCGCAAGGCGCTGCGCGGCCTGCTGAGCCGGCAGGGCCGGCTTGCCTGCTGTGCGGCCACGGAGGAGGACAGCGTGTACCGCCTGTATTATGATTTTGAGCAGGCTCTTTCCAGGCTCCAGGGACACCAGATTTTGGCCATCAACCGGGGCGAGAAGGAGGGCGTGCTGAAGGTTTCCGTCACCCTGGATCGAGACCAGGCGCTGCCCCTGCTGCGCCGGGCGGTGGTGAAGCCCGGCTCTCCGGCGATGGAATTTATCAAGTCCGCCGCCGAGGACGCCTACGACCGACTGATCTTCCCCTCCCTGGAGCGGGAAGCCCGCAGCCTGCTGACTGAACAGGCAAACGAGGGGGCCATCGGGCAGTTTGCTTTGAACCTGAAGCCGCTGCTTATGCAGCCGCCTGTCAAGGGCAAGGTCACCATGGGCTTGGATCCGGGCTACCGCATGGGCTGCAAGGTGGCCGTGGTGGACGGGACGGGCAAGGTGTTGGACACTGCGGTGGTATATCCCACCTATGGAGAGCGGCAGGAACGGGAGGCCATCGCCGTCCTGGCAGGGCTCATTACTAAGCACGGCGTGGAAAATATTGCCATCGGCAACGGTACAGCCAGCCGGGAGACGGAGCAAATGGCTGTAAAGCTCATCCGTCAGGTAAACGAAGCCGGCGCCCATGTCAGCTATATGATCGTTTCTGAGGCCGGAGCCTCTGTGTATTCCGCCAGCAAGCTGGCCGCCGAGGAGTTCCCCCAGTTTGATGTGAATCTGCGCTCGGCGGTGTCCATTGCCCGCCGGCTGCAGGATCCTCTGGCCGAGCTGGTAAAGATCGACCCCAAGGCCATCGGCGTGGGCCAGTATCAGCACGATATGCCTCCCAAGCAGTTGGACGAGGCTCTGGGCGGCGTGGTGGAGGATTGCGTCAATGCCGTAGGTGTGGACATCAACACCGCTTCCCCATCCCTGCTGCAGCGAGTGGCCGGGCTCAACGGCACTACCGCGAAAAATGTGGTGGCCTACCGGGAGGAAAACGGCCCCTTTACCTCCCGCACCCAAATCAAGAAGGTGCCCAAGCTGGGCCCCAAGGCCTTCCAGCAGTGTGCGGGCTTTTTGCGTGTGCCGGAGAGCAAGAGCGTCCTGGATAACACCGCCGTCCACCCGGAGAGCTACGATGCCGCCAAGGCGCTGCTGGAGCTGATGGGCTACACCTTGGCCGATGTAAAGGCTGAGAAGCTGTCGGACCTTCCTGCCCGGCTCAAGGCCTATGGTGAGGCGAAGGCCGCCGCTGCCGTGGGTACAGGCGTCCCCACTCTGCGGGACATCACCGCCGAGCTGCTGAAGCCCGGCCGGGATGTCCGGGATGAGCTGCCCCAGCCCATCCTGCGCACCGACGTCATGGAGATGAAGGACCTCAAGCCCGGCATGGTCCTCACCGGCACCGTCCGCAATGTCATTGATTTCGGTGCCTTTGTGGACATCGGTGTCCACCAGGACGGCCTGGTGCATATCTCGCAGATCTCAAGTAAATTCATCAAGCACCCCTCGGAGGTGCTGACCGTGGGCGATGTGGTAAAGGTTGTTGTATTGGATGTGGATGAAAAGAAAAATCGCATCGGCCTGAGCATCAAGCAGGCAAAGGACAGGGAATGATCCTTAGCGCCCCGACAGAAAAGGGGGCGAGTATCCAATCTTTCAATATGTGACCGCTGATCGTAAAAAACGCAGGGTGGGGAGTGAAGCGCTCTCCATCCTGCGTTTTTAAATGACACCTGAATCGGAAGGGGCGCTCCCCATAACGCATCCCTTCCGGAGGTTGTGCGCAGGCAATTTATCCTTCCTTTATAAACGCCATAGTACGGAGATGCTTTTCTGCACGTCATTGCGGATTACGCAGATGGGACACTATAACGATCCTGTTCGGCAGAGAGACCGCCATCACGCAGATCGCGGAGGAGGCAAGGGCCGCCGGAGCAGCCTTCAGAACCTGTTTTCCACCAAGGATGCGGTGACGCCGGATCTGAACCACCGCGTGCCGGAGATTGTCGGCCGCATGACCCTGAAGCAGGGCAAGATGAGAAGGCAATGCTGACAGATCGGCCGGGTAAAACCGGCTCAGTATCAGCCTTCGTGTATTTGTTGCCCATGGCTTGGCATATTTTTTTGCTATGTGATTGTGCATTTCGACAGAAAAATGTGAAATATTTTGGTAACTTATCCCTGAGGAATGGCTTTGACATTTATCACGAAAGCTGGTAGAATAAAGAAAAAGTGGAAACGATACCGGAAAGGTTACCGGAACCGAGTTTTTATATTCTGCACCGGGAGGCTGCCCCATGACCATTAAAGATATAGCCAGACTCAGCGGCGTTGGCGTGAGCACGGTGTCCCGCGTTCTCAACGACCGCCCCGATGTGAGCGAGGAGAGCCGCCGCCGCGTGCTGCAGGTCATTGCCGAATACAACTACCTGCCCAACAATTCCGCTCGAAGCCTTGTGCGCACGAAGTCAGATGCCGTCGGCCTGGTGGTGCGCGGTGTGCAGAACCCCTTTTATACCGGCATTATCCGTGCCATTGAGCGGGATTTGGATGCGGCGGATTTTACCATGGTCATGCGGCAGATTGGCTCCTGCGAGGACGAGATCAAGTGCGGCGCCATGATGGAGCGGGAAAAGCGCCTGCAGGGCATCATTTTCCTCGGCGGCCGGTCGGATTACAGCCCGGCGGATACGGCCCTGCTCAATGTTCCCTTTGTCTGCTGCTCCTATACCAATACCTATGGGACCCTGGATCCCACAAAATACTCCTCCGTCTCCATTGCTGATGAGCAGGAGGCCTACCGCGCCGTGATGGATCTGGCACAAAAGGGCCATCGCCGCATTGCGGCTCTGTCCACGGATCCCCGGGATTGGTCCATTGCCCAGTTGCGCTGCTCCGGCTATGCCCGCGCCCTGCACGATCTGGGTCTGAGCCTCGAGGACGGGGAGATTATCCGCGCGGACGATTTCACCATTGAATCCGCTTACCGCGCAGTGACCGAGCGGCTCAAACGCCCGGCAGACTTTACAGCCATCTTTGCCATCTCGGATGATATGGCCATTGGCGCCATGCGGGCCTTGCGGGAGAGTGGACGCTCTATTCCTGAGGATTGCTCCATCATTGCCATTGATGGCCTGACGGTTTCTGAGTATATCTATCCTATGCTGACCACGCTTTGCCAGCCCACCGATGAAATGGGCGCCAAAAGCGTGGAGATTCTGATGAGTGTCATTCGCGGCGGTACCCATCGGCACCAGATCCTGCCCACCACGCTGCGCACCGGCCAATCTGTGCGTGACCTGACCCGGCGATTTTCCCGCGTAAACGCGTGAAAATAAATAAAAAAACAAGGAGAAATGATGAAGATGAAAATGAAGAAGTTCCTATCGCTTATTCTCGCGCTCGTCATGGCTTTTGCTCTGGTCGCCTGTGGCCAGAAGCAGGGCGGATCCGGCCGTGTGTTCTGGCTGAATTTCAAGCCCGAAGCTGACACCACCCTCCAGAAGGTTGCCGCCATGTATACCGAGAAGACCGGCATTCCTGTCACCGTCCAGACAGCTGCCTCCGGCACGTACAATGAGACCCTGACCTCCGCCATGGATAAGGAGGCTCCTCCCACGCTGTTCGTTGTGGGCAACCAGGCCGCTGTGGGCACCTGGGGCGACTACTGCTATGATCTGAAGGATACCAAGGTCGCCGGTGAGCTGAGCACCGATGCCTATAACCTGTATGACGACAGCGGCAAGCTCTGCTCCATTGGCTATTGCTATGAGTGCTATGGCATCATTGTCAATGAGGATCTGCTGCAGAAGGCCGGCTATGAGCTATCCGACATCAAGAATTTTGAGACTCTCAAGGCTATTGCCGAGGATATCCACAGCCGCGCTGCGGAGCTGGGCTTTGATGCCTTCACCTCCTCCTCTATGAGCGGTGATTCCAACTGGCGCTTCACCGGCCACCTGGCCAATCTCGAGTATTACTATGAGTCTGTGGATGATCCCGCTGCTTGGAAGACCTGCCCCGCCAGCATCAAGGGCACCTACATGCAGAACTACAAGAACCTGTGGGATCTGTACATCAGCAACAGCGCTGTGGATCCTTCCACCCTGGCTGCCGGCGGTTATGACGCTGAGGCCGAGTTCGGCAAGGAGCAGGCTGTGTTCTATCAGAATGGTTCCTGGGAGTGGGCTGCTCTGACCGGCACTGAGGCTAATCAGTACGGCCTGGACAACCTCTCCATGATCCCCTTCTACTGCGGTGTTGCCGGCGAGGAGAAGGCTGGCCTGAATTGCGGTACCGAGAACTGCTGGGCCGTGAACGCCAAGGCTTCCAAGGCGGACATCCAGGCCACGCTGGACTTCATGTACTGGCTGGTCACCGATGCCGAGGCCTCTCAGATGCTGGTGAACGAGCTGGGTATCCTGCCCTATAAGCAGGCTGCCAAGACCGCTAACGGCTTCCTGGGCGATGCTGACGCCTACACCGCTGCCGGCAACTACGTCATGCCTTGGGTCACCAACTTCCAGCCCAATGTGGACGCTTATCGTGAAGGTATTGTCTCCGCTATGAACAAGTATGACGCTGATCGTACCGACGCCAACTGGGAGCTGGTCAAGACGGCCTTCGTGGATGGCTGGGCTACCCAGTATGCCGCTGCCAACGGCTAATTTGGATCAAAACCGGATACCCTAAAGCAAGCAAGGAGGGGCGGGCTTTCGCCCGCCTCTCCCGTTCTATCACGGCAGAGACCGCAGGAGGTCTGCGCTGTGCAACAATCTATTTTTTGATGGGAGTGATCGATTTGAAGCGCAAGAAAGGCTCTGCACCGGTCAGCCGGGCGCTGATCCGCCGCCCGCTTCGGCGCTGGTTCCCACTTTTTATGGGGCCCGTGGTCTGCGCTTTTATTATCGGATTTGTCTATCCGTTCTGTAAAGGCGTATATCTGTCCTTCTGTAAGTTTAAAACGACTTCGGACGCGGAGTTCATCGGCCTGGGGAACTATGTCAAGGCACTGCAGGATGCCAGCTTTATGCATTCCTTCTGGTATACGGGCCTGTTCGCGCTGGTGTCGCTGGTTTTCATCAATGTACTGGCCTTCGCCGCAGCCTATGCCCTCACCCAGGGCATTAAGGGCAGCAGCCTGTTCCGCACGGTGTTCTTCATGCCCAACCTCATCGGCGGCATTGTGCTGGGCTATGTGTGGTCCATGATCTTTGACGGTATTCTCACCCGTTATAATACCTCCATTCTTCTGGAGACGAAGTACGGCTTCTGGGGCCTTGTGATCCTCATGTGCTGGCAGCAGATCGGCTATATGATGATTATTTATATCGCCGGCCTGCAGGCTGTCCCGGATGATATGCTGGAGGCGGCCAAGATCGATGGCGCCAGCCGCTGGCAGACCCTTTGGCGGGTCACCATCCCTAACGTGATGCCCTCCATCACCATCTGCACCTTCCTCACCCTTACCAATAGCTTCAAGCTCTTCGATCAGAACCTGGCCCTTACCGGCGGCCAGCCCTTCCTGATTCAATCCGACGGCTCCGCCATCAAGACTACAGAGATGCTGGCGCTAAATATCTATAACACATTCTACGGGCAGAATGTCTATGCCCGCGGCACCGCCCAGGCCAAGGCTGTGATCTTCTTCCTGCTGGTTGCCGCCATCGGCCTCATTCAGCTCCATGCCACCCGCAAAAAGGAGGTGCAGCAGTAATGAAAGGTACCCTTACCGCCGAACGACGCCGCAAATTGGTTTTGTCCATTGTGCTGGCGGTTATCTGCATCATCTATGTGTTGCCCATCTTCATGGTGGTGCTCAACTCCTTCAAGCTCAATACCTACGTCAAGACCGATACCTTTGCCTTTCCCAATGGGGAGAGCTTTGCCGGCTGGGCCAACTATATCAAGGGCATGACCTTCGGTAACTATCCCTTCTGGAAATCCGCATTTTACAGCTTGTTCATCACCGTGGTCTCCTCGGCGCTGATTTTGCTGTGTACCTCTATGGCGGCCTGGTATATCGCCCGGGTGGACAGCAAGCTCTGCCGCATCATCTATTACCTGTGTGTCTTTTCCATGGTCGTCCCATTCCAGATGGTCATGTTTACCCTGTCTAAGACGGCCGACCAGGTCAAGATCCCATTCTTCAACTTTGCCGACATGGCCTTTGACAAGGTGGCCCTCAATACCCCCTGGACCATTCCCATCATCTATCTTGGCTTCGGCGCGGGCCTTGCCATCTTCATGTTTGTTGGCTTTGTAAAGTCTATCCCCCTGGAGATTGAGGAGGCCGCCTCCATAGACGGCTGCGGTCCGCTGCGCACCTATTTTTCCGTGGTGTTCCCCATGCTGCGGCCTACCATGATCTCCGTGGGCATTTTGGAGATTATGTGGGTCTGGAACGACTATCTGCTGCCCTACCTCGTGTTGGACAGCACCAAGTATTTTACCATTCCCATCCACATCCAGTACCTCAAGGGCAGCTACGGCACGGTGGACCTGGGCGCGACCATGGCGCTCATTTTCCTGAGCATTCTCCCTGTCATCATTTTCTATCTTTGCTGCCAGAAATATATCATTAAGGGCGTCGCTGCCGGCGCCGTGAAAGGCTGACTCATATGGATCGTTCCGCTGGCATTCTGATGCCGATTTCCTCTCTCCCTTCGCCATACGGCATCGGGACCTTTGGCAAAGCGGCGTATCGCTTTGCGGATTTTCTTCACGAGGCAGGGCAGAAATACTGGCAGCTTCTGCCCCTTGGCCCTACCAGCTATGGGGATTCCCCCTACCAAGCCTTTTCTACCTTTGCTGGTAACCCCTACTTCATCGACCTGGACACCCTCATCGCAGATGACCTCCTGACCCAAACGGAGGTGGACGCCTGCGCTTGGGGGACGGAGCCGCGCTATGTGGACTACGGCAAGATATATGAGAGTCGATTCGCCCTGCTGGAAAAGGCCAAGGCCCGGGGCTGGAGCCGTGACCGGGAGGCGGTGGCGGCCTTCGAGGCGGAAAATGCCCGCTGGCTGCCGGATTATGCCCTGTTCATGGCGCTCAAGCGCCGCTTTGGCATGAAGTCCTGGACGGAGTGGCCCGATGAGGGCGCCCGGCTGCACACTCCGGAAGCTGTTGCGCGCTACCGCATGGAGCTGCGGGAGGATGTGGAGCTGTTCACCTATATCCAGTTCCTGTTTTTCCGCCAGTGGAGCGCCCTCAAGCACTATATCAACGGCCTGGGTATTCGCATCATCGGCGATATCCCCATCTATGTGGCTATGGACTCCTCGGATGTTTGGAGCGAGCCGGAGAATTTCCAGTTGGACGAGAACAAAAAGCCCACAGAGGTTTCCGGTGTCCCGCCGGACTATTTCAGCGCAGACGGCCAGCTCTGGGGCAATCCCTTGTACGACTATGAGGCCATGCGGAAAAACGGCTTTGAGTGGTGGATCCGCCGCATCGGCGGTGCCACGAAGCTCTACGATGTTATTCGTATCGACCATTTTCGTGGCTTTGAGAGCTATTGGGCGGTGCCCTTCGGCAAGACCACTGCGAAGGACGGCCACTGGGTCAAAGGCCCCGG
>ENA-UOJM01001573-UOJM01001573.1-human-gut-metagenome-genome-assembly--contig:-P116-NODE-1573-length-20148-cov-6.313890_pt1 | contig 20148 bp, 18 predicted proteins | sample MGYA00242349_ERZ723896 | MGnify/ENA metagenome assembly ERZ723896 | reverse complement strand
GGACTGTTCGGTCGCTGATCTCACAACTTGGCTCCCCTCGCAGAGGGGAGCCAAATTATATCTCGGTTCAATTTATATTTCGAAAGGAACTTCCATGACGACAATCCTCAGCGCGGTGGCAATCATCGCACTGTTATGGACGGCCTTAAGCGCGCTGCCCGCCGGTCTCGAGGCCCGTATGCCGCTTCCGTACATGATTGCCCTGACGCCGCTGTTGTGGGTTCCTTTGATGATTCTGGCCGCGGTCGCTGCATGGCAACATGAATGGACTGCGATGTCGTTGCTTATTGTGGTCGCGCTGATTGCCAGCTCACAGCGCATCAACTACTGGGGTACGTCAATCGACCCGGCCGGGAAACGCAAAGAATCCCACCGTGAAACAGCCCGTGAAACAACTTCGCCGACGCTGTCAAAAAGCCATAACAGCAATACATCGGGTACCTCAAACACTCCGAAGGAAGGGCCCGAAACCATCTCCGATGGACATTGTGAAACAACGCGTGAAACACTCTCGCCCCAGTTCTCGGTTATGACGATGAATTGTCGATACGGACGCGCCGACGCCGCTGAAATCATTCGCAATATTCGCGAACGCAATATCAGCGTATTGGCCTTGCAGGAAGTCACCGACGACCTCATCACACGTCTTACCGAAGCCGACATCAACGAACTTCTCCCCTACCATCAGTTCGGAGACGCCAAAGAGACCGATAATGGCGGATTCAACGTGATCTATTCCCGCTACGAGCCGAGCGCAGCGGTGCCCAACGTGGTCTCCATCCCCGCCGCCGACGTTCCCGCCATCACCCTCAAAACCTCCGGTAATCGCACGGTGACGCTTTGTTCGGCTCACCCGAAATCGCCGATGCGCGGCTGCGCGGATTGGTCGGCCGGCATTCTGGGTCTGCGAGAACTCGCCCGTGCAAAATCCGTCAGCAATCGCAATATCGTCGTCGTTATGGGCGATCTCAACTCGAGCACCGACCATCCGAGCTTCCGCGCGTTGCTCAAGTCCGGATTCAAGGACGCAAGTCTGATTCAAGCCGCCGGCCCGAATCTCACCTTCCCGAGCTGGCTCAAGTGGCCGCGCATCGAGCTGGATCACGTGCTGTTCACTCCCGGGCTCAAACCGTCCGGCGTGAAGTCGTTTGAGGTCGAGGGCACTGATCATCTGGCCCTGACCGCAACGCTTGCACTGCGATAGCCGGCATTTTCGCGATACATTCCCCGGAATGTTGCGCAACGGGGAACGCGCACCACACCGCAACCACAGTGCGCCACGCCCAGTCCGGCCCTGTGCGCTATAATAGGCCAGTTATTCGCGCGCGCGTGGCGCCCTCTACACCCCGAGCCGCGAGGACACGTGGATTCCGGACGGCCATGCCCCACATGGCAAACCGAGAACCCGCACACCTAGCATTACAAGGAGAGCCATTTTGGCAACCAAGATTCGTCTGAAGCGACAGGGCAAGAAGTTCTACGCCTTCTACCGTGTGGTGGTCGTCGATTCCCGCAAGAAGCGTGACGGCAAGGTCATCGAGGAGATCGGTACCTACAACCCCAACACCCAGCCCTCGACCATCCAGATCAAGTCTGATCGCGCTCAGTACTGGCTCGGCGTCGGCGCTCAGCCGTCCGAGCCCGTCTTCAAGCTGCTGAACATCACCGGCGACTGGCAGAAGTACAAGGGCCTTGAAGGTGCCGAAGGCACCCTGAAGACCGTTGAGGCTGGCCCGGACGCCGAGGCCCGCATCGCGGCCGTTGAGGACCAGGCTCAGAAGCTGAAGGCCGCCAAGTCCGAAGCTGCTGCCAAGGCCAAGGCTGAAGCCGAAGCCGCTGCCGCCGCTGAGGAAGCCCCGGCTGAAGAGGCCGCCGAAGAAGCTCCGGCTGAGGCCTGAGCGGAAACGAAAGGCTAGCTATGCTTGCACAAGCTGTGGAACACCTCATCAAGAACATCGTTGATTTTCCCGACGATGTTTCCGTCAAGTCTCATGAGAACGCGCGCGGCGAACTGCTTCGCGTACGCGTGAACCCGGAAGACATCGGCCGTGTGATCGGCCGTGGCGGCCGCACCGCCAACGCGATTCGCACCGTGATTCAGGCACTGTCTGACCACAAGGTCCGCGTTGACATCATGGACGTCCGTCGATAACCGATAAGGAACGATTCACAGCATGGCACAGCAAGACATGCACGACGACCCTCAGCAGCTCGAGTTGCTGAGGGTCGCTCGTATTGGCCGCGCACAGGGCCTGAAGGGCGAAGTCACCGTGCGCCTGTACACCGATGATCCCGAGTGGCGCTTCGAGCCGGACTCCGTGCTCTACAGCCAGGATGGCGAGACCGAGTACATCGTCGAGGGCTCGCGCACGTTCAAGGATCGTTGGATTCTCAAGCTTGAGGGCGTCGACGACCGCAATGCCGCCGAGGCCCTAAACGGTGTCGAACTCTACGGCGAGGTCGACGATGCGGAGGACATGCTCGAGGCCGACGAATGGTATCCCAAGGATCTTATTGGCCTTGAGGCCCGTCTAGTCGAGGGCAACGGTCTGGGACTGCCCGCCGGCCAAGTGGTCGGCAAAGTGGTGGATGTGATCGACTCCCCCGCCCAATCCCTGCTCAAGATTCGTTTGACCGAGCCGGTGGTAACCGGCCAGAATTCCAAGGGCGAGGATGTGGTCGAAAAGACCGCGTTGGTCCCGTTCGTGGAGGCCTTGGTCCCCGACATCGATCTGGAGGAGCAATATCTCACGCTCGATCCGCCCGGCGGCCTGATTCCGGGCTGCGGCATGATCTGACACATAGGGGGGCGCTGCGCATGCAGCGCCCCCCTATGTTCTGTCGGTTCCCAAAAGGGCGCTCCACGCCATGGGTCATATCCATCCACGGCGTGGAGCGGACCGGACGGCCGCCGTCCGCGTCACCGGGCCGCCGCGGTGACGCGCCCCATGAAACGATCCAGGAATTCCGGCACATCGACGCCCAAGGCGACCTGCGTGTGTTTGTCGGGGTCCTGAAGCCGTGAACGATCGCCGATGGTACGGCCTCGGAACGGGCCCTCGAGATCGACTTGCAAGTTGAACCCGAAGGTCGTGACCAGCGATGGGTCGAGCGCGGCGGCCACGGCCAGCGGGTCGTGCAGTCCACATCCGCGAATCTCCGGCTGGTTCTTCAGGTAGAAGTCGATGTAGTAGTCGGTCATGGTGACGAGAAAGTCGCCGGCCTGCGTCCCCAGAGACGCCCATTCATGGGCTTTCTCACGAGTGAGCGCGGTCTGGTGGGTCACGTCGAGGCCGATCATGGTGGTGCGTGCGCCACACTTGAACAGATAGTCTGCTGCCTCTGGGTCTTGGGAGATGTTCGCTTCGGCGGCCGCCCTTACATTGCCGGGCAATGTAAGGGCGCCGCCCATCAACGTCACGTTCACACCGGAATCCTTCAGGTCCGGAGCGTTGCGGAATACGGTGGCCATGGTGGTCATCGCGCCCGTAGGTACGATGGTCAGGTCCGGGCCGTATTCGCGCGCGGCGGTGATGATGAAATCGACCGCCGAGCCTGGTGCTTCCGGAGCGCGCGGGGAGTCGGGGATGATTGCGCCGCCGATGCCGTTGGAATGGTGGACCGCCACCGAGCCGGGAGTTGGTGACCACGAAGCGTCCGTTTGCCAGCCGTCCGCGCCGCCGTTCTGCCAGCGCGCGTAGGCCTGGGCCCGCTCGTCTGGTGTGGTGCCACGCATTTTCGGCAATGTTGCCGGGGCGATGGGATGGTCGACTCCGGGATAGACCGGAACGTCGTCACGGCCGAACAAGTGCAGTACCGCCAGCGCGTTACGCGCGGCCAGCGGCACCGCGACATTGCCGTAGGTGGCCGTGATACCGATCAAATCGATCTCGTCGGCACTGCCTAGGGCATATGCGATGGCGAGCGCGTCATCGATGCCGGTATCGAGGTCGAGGATGAGTTTTTTGCGCACAATTATCTCCTTGTGGAACTACCCGGGACTACTCCGGCGACTACCCCTCAGTCTCGCTACGCGAGACAGCTCCCCTGACAAGGGGAGCTGAGAAAGTTCAGCCGAGCTTGGCGAGTTCTTCGGGGGTGAGTTCGAGCTGGTCGGCCTTCAGGGAGTCGAGGATGGTTTCGGGACGGTGCGCGCCGGGAATCACGAACATGTGGTCGCCCTTGGCGAGCTCCCATGCCAGCACGACCTGCTGGTAGCTCACGCCGTGGGCCGCCGCGACCTCGCGGAACGGGTCGAACTTGGTCTCATCATAGGGGTGACGGTAGCCGCCGAGCGGGCTCCAGCACACGAAGGCCAAGCCAACCTTGGCGCAGTAGTCGAGCGTGTCCTGGGTCTCCAGGTGAATCGGCGAGTACTGGTTTTGCACGGCCACGAGCTTGTCGCCCAGAATGCCGCGCGCAATGTCGATTTGCTCGATGGAGGCGTTGGAGATACCGGCCTCCTGCGCCACGCCCTCGTCCACCAGCTGCTTGATGGCTTCGACGGACTCGTTGTACGGCACCTTCGGATCGGGGCGGTGGAAGTACAGCAGGTCAATGGTGTCCACGCCGAGCGCCAGTGCGCTCTCCTTGCCGCGACGAATCAGGTTCTCCGGGCGACCGTCCACATCCCACGTGGGGCGGCCGTCGGTGAAGTTGCGGAAGTGGCCCACCTTGGTGGCCACCAGCACCTCGTCCTTCGGCCCCTTCCAGGTCTCAAGGGCCTCGCGCACCAGCTTTTCACCGGTCTGTTCTTCGCCGCCGGAGCAGTAGTAGGCCCAAGCGGTGTCGATGTGACGGCAGCCGGCGTCCAGCGAGGCATGCAGGGTTTCGATGCCGACCTCGTGGCCACGATTGTTTTCGATGGTCAGCGGCATTTCGCCGTGGCCGATGGCGGTGGTGGAGAACGGTCCGAGGTTACGGAACAATGCCATGGTGATTCCCTTCAACAGTAATGAGACGGTCTGTGTCCGATTCCAGCGTAAGCAGAACGCTGGATTTACCGCCCGCCGAACGAGCCGCCACCCGAGCCACCGAACGAGCCACCGAAACCGGAGCCGCCGCCCGAGCCGAAGCTGGAGAAATCGCCACCGGAATCAGCGGATGGTGCTGCCGCGCTGATGGTCGAGCTGATGTCAGCGAGTCCGGAGTTCAGCTGCGAGCCGAGGTCGGAGAATCCGCCGGCAAACGACGTGCCTCCGTAAGCCGGAGCTGGGCCGCTAATGCCCGGGTCCATCTGCCCGGCAGCATCGTCATTGTGGCGGTGGCTGTACCAGCCATACGGGCGGTAGTTCCAGTAGAACAACGAGTTGGAGGCGTTGGCATCCAGCCAAGCCGGATCGTTGACCTGAGGATAGGCCTTGGCCAGCTCACGCATCACGCGATCGGAAATGCCAAACGCGGCGGCGTAGACCATATACCAATCCCACAAGGCCAAATCGGCGGCACCACGGTCGGTGAAGTTGGAGAAGTCTTCCATATAACGCTTAAGGCCCAGAGTCCGGCCGGCGATATCCTGGCCTTGGTCGGTGAGCACGGTCACCGCGCCGGCCATCGAGCAGAACAGGCCGACCAGGAATATCGGCAGCTCGATAAGACCAGCCACCGGGTATCCGATAAAGCTGTTGGCCAGCAGCGAACCAAATCCCAGCACGACGGCCAGTACGCCGGGGAGAATCCATTGCCAGCCCACAGAGCGCGTGGCACCCAGCCGCTGGTATTCCATGCTGCATGCACCGGTGAATTTGCCGAGCTCAATATAGCCGTCTTGCCAATTCTGGCAGGTCGCCTTCATCTGGTTCAGGTCGAATACCGGGCTGCCCACGCGCTGAGAAATGACGATGAGCAGGTTCAGCAGCGCATCTTCCGATTCGCTCAATCCCAACTGTTGCGCGTTGGGTGCCTCATCAATGGCGAGCGGCAGAATCACGATGGTGCTGGTGATGCCTGCCGCATACTGCTTGCCTTGGTCGGCGGCAATCATTTGGCTCAAGCCCACCGGCGTGGCCTGGCTCATGTCGATGCCGCGATACATGTCCGACGGCCCCGGATAAATGGCGATGGCCTTCTTGACGGCGAGCGACAGCATGGTGGCGGTCAGCTGGCGGTCTTCATCGGATTGGCGCGTCGACGGATCGACCACGCGAATCAGACGGGCTGCGGAAGCCGGACTGATGCCGGGCTGGTCGCGCCAGTATTCGACGCTGCCACGGTATTGCGCACGCCGGTTGCTGGAGATCACAGCCCAGATACCCCACGCGCACAACGCGATGCCGAGCACGATGCTGACAATCCAGAACACGAGACGAGCTCTGGCAGCGAATCGTTGCTTGTCGAGCCAGCGCTGCTGTTGCTTATATTCGTCCTGTTTCAGGTCCTTGAGATGATTGCCGGTTCCCTTGCGGGCGATGCCCTTGGCTTTGGCGGCATCGAACGCCGCGACCACATCGAGGTAGTCGCCATTGTGGATGTTGTAGGCCGTGAACGTGTAGCTGCCGTCGCTGTTGCGCTTGGTTTCCGAAGTGCGCTCGGTGTGCAGCCATGCCCATGAGGTTTTGCCGGTGATGCCGTTGGGGAAGTGGACGGTGCCGGTGACCGTGCCGATAGGCACTTGGTTCTTCTTGCCGAACGGCTCCCATTGGAAGGAGGCCACGTCTTTCCATTTGGTGGCCACATCGTGCATGGTGAAGCTCACGTCGAACTTCATACTGTCGGCCTCGGTGGTGACCGGAATATTCCAGCCGATCTCCACGGTCGTGTTATCTTCGGTGGCGGAGGCGCTGGGCTTGAGGCCATCGGTACCGGGCGTGTATGCCTTTGGATGGTCGCTGCCATCGCTCACATCGGCGATATACCAATGGTTGGCGTAGTCACTGTTCCATTCCTTGTCGGAAAAGACGTCACTGGGCAGCTTGGGCTCGCTCTGTTGGGCATAGTCGATGCCGTCTGTGACGTTGCGCACGCTGATATCGCTGATATCAGTCAAGGTGCCGGAGTTCAGCGTGTATTGCTGGAACAGCTGCTTCCACGGCTTGGTGTTGTCGTCACTGTCGGTACGCTCACGCATCTTGACGTCGATATGCTGCGTGACCTTCAAATCACCGTTCGCGGTGGCGGTCACGTCATAGTCCAGCGTGCGGTAGCTGAGGTCGGCCGAATCGCCGAACGCGGAAGTCCCGATTATCGCCAAGGTGATAACTGCCAACACCACCGTGGCAACAATGCTGATGATTCCGGCGCGAATGAATCGTATCCGCATATCTTCCCTCTCTTAAGACAATACGGGCCCGGCCGGCGGCTTACCGGACGGGCCTGAAGCGGGTCAGAACTGGACCTGTGGCACCTGACGGGAAGCGTCATCGGCCTCGAAGTATTGCGCCTGCTCAAAGTGGAACAGACCGGCGATGATGTTCGTCGGCACGGTTTCGATGGCGGTGTTGAGCTTCAGGACCACGTCGTTGTAGAACTGACGGGCGTAGGCGATCTTGTTCTCCAGTTCCTTGAGCTGGTTCTGCAGATCCATGAAGTTCTGGTTGGCTTGCAGCTGCGGATATGCCTCAGCCGTGGCTTGCAGGTTGAACAGGGCGCGGGACAGCTGGTTTTCGGCGGCGGCGCGCTGAGCAGTGGTCGTGCTCGGGTTGCTGGCCGCAGCCACTACGCCGGCGCGGGCGGCGGTCACCTGAGTGAAGACTTCAGACTCGTGGGATGCGTACCCCTTGACGGTATTCACCAGGTTCGGGATGAGGTCGGCGCGCTGCTTCAACTGCACGTCGATTTGCGCCCAACCGTTCTTCACACGGTTCTTCAGCGTCACCAGGTTGTTATAGGCGCTGACGCCCCAACCAATCAAGACAACGATAATAACGACAACAACGATGCCGACGATCAGACCAGTACTCACCTATGCTCCTTTGCTGGACCTTGCTGTGACCATTCTTCCACACTCGCACCGTAAACAGAAGATTCATCACAGAGTATTCATCGTGCGGACTTGTCTTGTACCGCTTTACCCGCCGTTCTCCCGTCGATCGACCGAAGCGGGAAGTCGCCGCCCAGTCCGACAAAGTATTCCAGCTCGCTCCGTTGCGAGAACGATAATACTCGGCAATACTCGCGTTGAATATGCGAAAGCCCGCCTTGCGGCGGGCTTTGCCGTTTCTCCTACGCACAAATCATTACGCTGCGCGCAGGAAACGATCAGCCGAAGCGACCGGAGATGTAGCGCTCGGCTTCTTCGTTTTGCGGGTTGTTGAACATCGTGATGGTGTCCGCGAAGTACTCGAGGTGACCGGGCTGGCCCACTGCCTTCAGGTTGAAGAAGGCGGTGTAGTCGGCGATACGGGCGGCCTGCTGCATGTTGTGGGTCACGATCACGATGGTGTAGTCGCTCTTGAGCTCGTTGATCAGATCCTCGACAGCCAAGGTCGAAATCGGGTCCAAGGCGGAGCAGGGCTCATCCATGAGCAGCACCTGCGGGTGGACGGCCACGGCGCGGGCGATGCACAGACGCTGCTGCTGGCCACCGGACAAGCCGATGCCAGGGTTGTCAAGACGGTCCTTGACCTCTTCCCAGAGGTTGGCACCGCGCAGAGCCCACTCGACCAGATCGTCGGCGTCGGACTTGGCCAGGTGGTGGTTGTTCAGGCGCACACCGGCCAGCACGTTCTCACGGATGGACATGGTCGGGAACGGGTTCGGGCGCTGGAAGACCATGCCGACGTCGCGGCGCACGGCCACCGGATCCACGTCCTTGTCGTACAGGTTCTTGCCTTCGAGCAGCACCTCGCCCTCGACGTGAGCGCCGGGGATGATCTCGTGCATACGGTCCAAGGTGCGCAGCACGGTGGACTTGCCGCAGCCGGACGGGCCGATGAAGGCGGTGACCTTGTTCGGCTCGATGTTGATGTTCACATCTTCCACGGCCAGAAAGTCGCCGTAATAGATGTTCTCGTGGTTGACGTCAATACGTTGTCCCATGATGTTTCCTTATATTTCCTTGTGTTCTTAAGGCTTAGGCTTAGCGACTGGCTTAGCGCTCGGTCTTGACGGCGAAGACCTTCGCCACGATTCGGCCAATGAGGTTCAGCAGCAGCACGATGACGATCAGCACGAGAGCCGCAGCCCACGCACGTTCCATCGGAATCGTGGTCACGCAGGTGGCGTCGGCGTTGGGCGGGCAGTTCGCGCTGAGCTTCGAGTACTCCTGGTAGACGAACACCGGCAGGGTGGTCATCTGGCCGGAGAACAGGTTCACGTTGGTGCTGGAGATGTAGCCGGCGGTCATCAGCAACGGTGCGGTCTCACCAATCACGCGGGCGATGGCCAGAATGGCACCGGAGACGATGCCCGGCAGAGCGGTGCGCAGCACGATCTTGGTAATCGTGCGCTGCTTGGTAACGCCCAGAGCCAAGGAAGCCTCACGCAAATCGTTCGGCACGATCTTGAGCATTTCCTCGCTGGACTTGACCACGGTGGGCAGCATCAGCAGGGAGAGAGCCACGGAGCCTTCGAAACCGTTGATGGTACCGGGGCCCAGCAGAATCGTGAACATCGAGAAGGCGAACAGGCCGGCCACGATGGACGGGATGCCGCTCATCACGTCGACGAGCAGGGAGATCGTGGTGGCGAGCTTGCCGCGGTTCGAGTATTCGACCAGGTACACGGCGCACATCAAACCGATCGGAATGGAGATAACCATAGCGCCAGCGGTGATTTCGAGAGTACCGATGATGGCGTGCAGCACACCGCCGTAACCACCGGACGGGGTCTGGCTACCACCGACCACACCGGTCATGTTGTAGCTCAGGAAGTTCAGGTTCAGGCGCTTGATGCCGTTGACGATAGTGGTCCACAGCAGGGAGATCAGCGGGATGCAGGCGATCACAAACGCCACCGCGATCAGGGCCCACATGAAGCGGTCCATGATATTACGGCGCTGGATGGCGGAACGGGTCGGGCGGAAACGATCGAAGTCGATTTCGGGCGTGCCGTCCATCGGAGTCTTTTCAGTGTTCTCAGCAGCAGTCATCACGCAGTCGCTTTCTCGGTAAGCTTACGGGCGATGAAGTTGACCACGAACGTGATCAGGAACAGAATCAGACCGGTTCCGATCAGCGTGGAGACGCCCAGATCGTTGGCTTCAGGGTACTGTGCGGCAATATTCGCGGCGATGGTCTGGTTCTGCGAGGCCTGCAGCAGCTTGATGGAGTAGTTGAGGCCCGGGGACAGGATCATCAACACGGCCATCGTCTCACCAAGCGCGCGGCCGAGAGCCAGCATGGAGGCGGACACGATACCGGACTTGCCGAAGGGCAGCACGGCCAGACGAATCATCTCCCACTTGGTGGCGCCGAGCGCCAGCGCGGCCTCTTCGTGCAGGCGCGGGGTCTGCATGAAGATATCGCGGGACATGGAGGTGATAATCGGCAAAATCATAACGGCGAGCACCACAGCCACGGTGGCGACGGTGCGCGGCGGGTTGGCGGCCGGGCCCTCGAACAGTGGAATGAAGCCCAGGTGGTTGGCAACCCAGTTCCAGAACGGGTAGATGGCCGGCACCAGAATCAGGCCGCCCCACAAACCGTAGATAACGGACGGGATGGCAGCCAGCAGATCGACCACATAGCTCAGCGCGGTGGCGAGCTTCTTAGGTGCATAATGCGAAATGAACAGCGCAATGCCGATGGACACGAAGAAGGCAATCAGCAGTGCCAGCAAAGACACGAGCACAGTACCGAACAACAGCGGGAGCACGTAGCCCCAGAAGCTGCTGGCCTTGCCGCCGGTAAAGCTGGACACGGTCTGGCTGTTGGCGGACTGATCGCCACCGATGAGTGGCCAGGCGCGGAAGAACAGGAACAGGAACACAGCGGCAAGTACAACCAGGATCAGGATGCCGCAGGCGTATGCCACACCGCGAAACACCTTGTCGGCGGTCTTGCCTCCAACTGGCTGCACAGCCGTTTTGTCTTGCGAACTCACGGATTCTCCTTATATAGGGTGGTTATCAAGTATTCAAGTGGTGCGGTTTTCGTCTGTGACGTTGCCAAACCGTTCGGGTCCTGACCCGCTTTAAGCCGCAGCCGTATGGTTTACGACTGCGGCTTAAAGTTGGCGGCGACTGCTCTTACTACTACAGTCTATCGTTCAGTTGTCAGGTCCAGTCCACACGACCCTTGCGGGCCGACGTCATCACTTGGTCTTGATGGCCTCGATGGACTTGGTGATCTCGGACTTCAGGGAGGAGGGCAGCGGAGCGGTGCCGGCGGCATCCTGAGCGGCCTTCTGGCCCTCGTCGGAGGTCACGTAGGTCAGCCAAGCCTTGGCGAACTCAGCCTGCTTGGTGTCCTTGTAGGCCGGGCAGACGATGTCGTAGGAGACCAGGACGATCGGGTAGGCGCCCTCGGCCTCGGTGGCGTGGTTGATCTTGATGACGATGCGGTTGTCGCCCTTAACGGTGTCGTCCTGCTTGGAATCCCCAATGACCTTGGAGCCGGCCTCGGCGGAAATCTCGTTGTACTTGTCGCCGACCTTGACGGCCACGGTGCCCAGGTCGCCGACCTGGGAGAAGTCAGCGTAGCCGATGGTGCCGTCGGCCTGCTTGACGGTGGAGATCACGCCGGAAGTGCCCTTGGCGCCCTGGCCGACCTCGTTCGGCCAGTTCTCGGAGAGGTCGTAGGTCCAGTTGTCAGGGGTGACGTCCTTGAAGTAGGAGACGAAGTTCTGGGTGGTGCCGGACTTATCGGAGCGGTGCACCACGGTGATGGCGGTGTCGGGCAGCTTCAGGTCCTTGTTCTGATCGGCGATGGCCGGATCGTTCCACTTGGTGATCTTGCCGTCGAAGATCTTGGCGATGGTGGCAGCGTCCATGTTGATGTGCTTGCCGGCATCGGAAACGCCCTTGAGGTTGAAGACCACGGCAATCGGGGAGATGTAGACCGGGACATCGAAGGCGGTGCCTTCAGTGCACACGGACTTGGACTGCTCAACTTCGTCATCGGCAAGGGCCTTGTCGGAGCCGGCCCAAGCGGTGGCACCGGTCAGGAAGGTCTGCACGCCAGCGCCGGAACCGGACGGGTTGTAGGCGATCTTGGCCTCAGGGTTGGTGCCCTGGAAGCCGGCGATCCAGGCTTCAACGGCGGCCTGCTGAGAGGAGGCGCCGGCGCCCGAGAAGTTGCCGGAGATCGGGGTGGACTTGGAAGTGGAATCGGAGGAGGAGCTGTTGTCGGTCGTGGTGGCGGTGTTATCGCCGCAGGCGGCCACGGAAGCGAGCATCACAATGCCGGACAGAGCGGCAATGGAGCGAACGAGGATGTTCTTCTGCATGATTATTACTTAATCCCTCTATCAACTATTCGCGGGCGGCTCAGCGCTGCCCGGTCAATTCATGACAACTACAAGCGTATTGGTGGTTTCAAGGGCCCAAAACCGAAATCAGTAAACAGAAGATGAACACTTGGATGTTTGTGGGCTACGTTGAGGCTACGTAGTTTTTGGAGCGGGCTCGCCTGCGGCGAGCCCCCAATCCACAACAAAAAAGGCGACCCGAAGGCCGCCTTCCATTTACTCCGCGGGAGTATCGATCTTGTATCCGAGACCGCGCACGGTAGTCAGATACTTGGGGTGCGCCGGATCTTCCTCGATCTTGGAGCGCACGCGCTTGACATGCACGTCGAGCGTCTTGGTGTCGCCCACATAATCCGAACCCCAGATGCGGTCGATCAGCTGGTGACGCGTCATCACACGGCCCTTGTTCTGCATGAGGTATTCGAGCAGTTCGAATTCCTTGAGCGGGAAGAACACGGTTTCGCCGCGTACGGTGACCTGATGCTGGCCAACCTGCATGGCGATATCGCCACACACCAGCGGAATATCGTCATCCACAGTGCCGGAAGCCTGGGCAGTGGCCTGATTGCGACGCATCACGGCACGAATACGTGCCAGCAGCTCACGGAAAGAGTACGGCTTGGTCACATAATCGTCCGCACCAATCTCAAGGCCAACGACCTTATCGATTTCGGCGCTCTTGGCGGTGAGCATAATAATCGGCACACGGCTCTGCTCACGAATGCGGCGGCACAGTGCAGTGCCGTCAATGCCCGGCAGCATCAAATCAAGCAGCACCAAATCGATGCCGCCCTTGGTGAACAGTTCCAGACCTTCCTCGCCAGTGGCGGCGGCGGACACGTCGTACCCCTCGCGTGTGAGCTGGTATACCAGCGGCTCGCGATAGGATTCCTCGTCTTCGACGATAAGAATGCGTGTCATAGTAGCCTTTCTTGGGTATGTTCCCGTGCGCATAGGCGCAAAGTTTTCCGACATTATCGTAACCATTTGTTCTCCGTTAGCCTGCTGTTTCCCGAAAGTACGTAATTGCGTAATTGGGCTACGCGCGGTGTGCGCACCTCGCCCACTGTGTGATTGTGTGGCAATGGAATGGCACCATGTCGGGCACCAACCAAGGCCCTACGCTTGTGTCGACTCGTCCGACCGGGCCTCGTCGTCATCCTCATCCGGGGCGGCCGGCAGCTCGATGGTGAACGTCGACCCCTCCCCCGTACGCGACCAGACCGAAATCCGACCGCCGTTCTCCTGCACGCAGTGCTTGGTGATGGCCAAGCCGAGTCCCGAACCGCCGGTCTCGCGCGAACGGGCCGGGTCGACCCGGTAGAATCGCTCGAAAATGCGGTCCAGCGATTTGGCGGGGATGCCGATGCCCTGATCGACCACGCGAATGGTGACTTTGCCATCGCGCTCCCCCACGCCGACCGCCACAGTGGTGTGTTCGGGCGAGTAATGGATGGCGTTCTCTACGAGGTTCTTGACGGCGGTTTGCATGGCCTCTTTGTCGGCCTTGATCATCGGACCGTTCGTGGCTGGGCTGCCTGATTCTTCCAAGGAACCTTCGCCATCGGCCGGCTCCTCGACCTTCGTGGGTACTGACTGTCCGTTGACACTCAGTCGGATATCCACATGGCGGGAGTCGGCTTGGGTCTGATTGGCGGCGATGGCGGCGCGTGCCACATCCAGCGCGGAAATGCGCCGCGCATCGATCACGCTTTGCGGGCTTTGGGCTTTCTGCAAGTCGATAAGATGATGCACCAGTTCGGTCAGGCGCGCGGATTCCTTGGAGATACGGCCGGAAAAATACCGTACGGCGTCCGGATCATCGGCGGCGTCGGTCACGGTTTCGGCCAGTAGCGCGATGGCACCGGCCGGAGTCTTGAGTTCGTGCGAAACGTTGGTCACAAAGTCACGGCGGACGGCCTCGAAACGGCGCTGCTCGGACATGTCGTTGATGAAGATGGCGTACAGGTCATCGCCGATATCGCCAATGCGCACACGCAAATACAGCGTGTTGGACGGGCGTGACTGGCCGGCCTCCAGTCCTCGGCCATTAGAGGACGGATAGGAATTGCGATTGACCGGCAGCTGAACCTCACGCTCACGCATGCCACCGTCGGCGGCGGCCTGAGTGAGGATGTCCTCGACTTCACGCGAGTTGAGTCGGTCGCCGGAGACTAGGCCGAATGGCACTGAGCCGGGGCTTGAATATTGGACCAGACCGTTGCGGTCGGCGACGATCAGGGCTTCGGGCAGGACTTCAATCAGGCGACGCTCGGTGGGGCGCACGGGCGCATCATCACCGAATAGAGAATGCGTATCCTCGTCGCCGGACAGGTCCTGTTCGGCGGCGAGCCGGCCTGAAACGCGGCCTTTGTTGTAGGCGATGACGGCAACCCACACCAGTATCAGCGCGGCGAGCACCACAATCACGACGATCTGCCAGATATCCATGATTTCCAGAGTAAAACGTGCGAGGCGTAGTGAGATGCCCAAACTACGTAAGTTCGTCTATTGTTCATTTTTGGCGGGACGACATAACAAAATGCTCCCGCTGGCGGGAGCATAATATGGGGAGCTCTATTTACAGCTCGTAGTCCTTGTCCTTGCTTTCCTTGATCAGGAACAGAGCGAGCAGAGCGAGGGCAGTCATGATGGCCATGTACCAGCCCACACCGGCAACGCCGAACTTGGAGGTGACCAGTTACAGGCGCGTGACGATGTCGACAGCCAGACGGGCGGCGGTATCGGCGTATTCGGAGATGTCGAACTCCTTGAATACCTCGTAATCGGTGTCGGCGTTGTCGGAAAGGGCACGAATCACCAGTGCCGGCACGTTATTGCGGGCGGCGACCTGTGCCACGGCGGCGCCTTCCATCTCCACGGCGTCAGCCCCGGTGAGTCGGATGACCTCCTCGACCTTTTGGGGCGTGTCCACGAAGTAGTTGCCGGAGGCGATGATGCCGGTGATGTGGGTAATGCCCGCATTGGCAAGCGCCTCGTCGGCGACTTCCAGCAGACGGTCATCAGAGTGGAATTCCTCCACCGGAGCGTCCGCAGTGCCGGGCTTCCACTGGCCTACGAGCCGCATGTCAGTGTCGAGGTAGCGCAGGGTGCCGCCGAGCACCACGTCGTTGATGTGCAGGTGGGTGTTGAGGTTGCCGGCGATGCCGCTGAAAATCACGGCGTCCGGGGCAATCTCGTCAATCAGCAGCTGCGTGGTGGCGGCCGCATTGACCAGTCCCATGCCGCCTACCGTTGCGGCAACCTTGATGACGTCAGAACCGAAGGAGTCGACCGTGCCGGACACGATGTCAAGGCTGCCCTTGGCGGTGTGCGTCACATGCGTGAGCGATTTGGCGATCAGCGCCACTTCCTCATCCAATGCGCCAATAATAGCTACAGTTTTCATACCCATACGTAAGTTCCTTTCACAACACTTTCGGCTCCCCTTGTCAGGGGAGGTGGCCGCCGAATGGCAGGCTGAGGGGTAGAGACGTTTCGTTGCATTGCTCCCGCGAGAGAGCCGATGACGCAACTCAGTGCCAACGCCGTGTGGCTACGGCTTCCGCAAGCTCGCGCAGCAAGGCCTCGGTTTCTTCCCAGCTGATGCACTTGTCAGTAATCGACTTGCCATAGACCAGCTGATCAAGCGGCGCGGCCTTCTGATTGCCTCCTTCAATAAAGCTTTCCATCATGATGCCGGTAATACCCTGTTCGCCAGCTGCAATTCTGCTGGCAATATTGCGCACGACTTCGGCCTGACGATGTTCGTCCTTGCCGGAGTTACCGTGCGAGCAATCAACAATCAGACCATGCGAGGCTGCGGATTCGGCGGGCATTTCGGCGCGTACGTCTTCCATGGCTTTGGCCACGGATTCGGCATCGTAGTTCGGGCCGTGAATCGAGCCGCGCAACACCACATGGCAGTCCGGGTTGCCAAGGGTCTCGACTGCGCAGGCACGCCCCAGATGGTCAATGCCGAAGAACGTGTGCTGCTGAGCAGCGGCGAAGCAACCGTTGACCGCTGCCTTCACCGAGCCGTCAGTGGCATTCTTAAAGCCGACCGGCATGGAAAGCCCGCTGGCCAATTGGCGGTGGATCTGGCTTTCCGTGTTGCGCGCACCAATGGCGCCCCAACTCACCGCGTCCGAGATGAACTGCGGGCTGGTGGGCTCCAGAAATTCCGTGGCGGCCGCCAATCCTTCCTTCAGCACACCAAGCAAGGTTTTGCGAGCAAGCAACAGGCCCTTGCGAATATTGTGGCTGCCATCAATATCCGGGTCGTTGATCAGGCCCTTCCAGCCAATGGTAGTGCGCGGCTTCTCGAAGTACACGCGCATGACGATGAGCAGCTGTTCACCGAGCTCATCTTTCAGCTTGGCCAATCGGCGCGCGTAGTCCAGCGCGGCCTTCGGGTCATGAACCGAACAGGGGCCGACGATGACCAACAGCCTGTCGTCTTGGCCGTACAGGCACGCGCGAATCTCATCACGCGAGTAGGCGACGATTTCCTGAGCCTGATCAGTCAGCGGGAGTTCAGCGAGCACTTGCGCGGGCGTGGGCAGCGGCTCCAACTCCAATACGCGGCGGTTGATGATGCGACTGACACCCACCTGATCTTCCCAACGCGGCACATCAGTGGCAACGAGCGGGTTCTTCCCCTCCCCCATCGCCTGACGAATGGCGCGAAGCTCTTCTGGGGTGTTCAACGGCTGCGGACCGACTTGCAACGGATGCAGCGAATGTGCTGCTTCCTCCTGCTGCTGCATAACATCTCTCCTTGGGTCAGTATCCTTCCCAAGGATAAGGTGTCACGGGAACAAACTGACATGACCACCGTTATTGGCAAAAAATGCTCACTGAGTGGGTCTCAGTGAGCATTTTTACAAAGACAAAGCTATTTAGCCGAGCTGCGAGCGGTGACGGCGTCGGCTAGGGTGTGCAGCAGTTCGTTGGTGCGTTCCCACGGCACGCAAGAGTCGGTGACGGACTGACCGTAGACCAACTGGTCGAGCGGGGCCGGCTTTTGGTGACCGCCGACCAAGAAGCTTTCCATCATTACGCCGGTGATGCCTTGTTCGCCGTGCGCCAGGCGCTCAGCGATCTCTTCGATGACTTCGGCTTCGCGGTTTTCGTCTTTGCCGCAGTTGCCGTGGGCGGCATCGATGACGAGGCCATGCTGGCTCGGGCCGGACGCTTTGGAAACCTTGAGGTCTTCCAGAGCTTGACGCACGGATTCGGCATCGTAGTTCGGGCCGTGGCTGGAGCCGCGCAGAACCAGATGGCAATCCGGGTTGCCTTTGGTTTCGGCGGAAATCACGCGACCGTCCAAGTTAATGGACAGGAAGTGATGCTCGAAGCCGGCCGCGAAACAGGAATCGGCGGCGGCCTTGATGGAGCCGTCGGTGGAGTTCTTGAAGCCCACCGGCATGGACAGGCCACTGGCCAGTTCGCGGTGGACTTGGGATTCGGTGTTACGCGCGCCGATGGCACCCCAGCTGATCGCGTCGCAGATGTACTGCGGGGTGATGGGGTCAAGCCATTCGGTGGCGGCGGGCAGACCGAGGCTCAGCACGTCGGTGAGCACCTTGCGGGCCAGCCACATGCCCTTACGAATATTGAAGCGACCGTCCAGATCGGGGTCGTTGATGAGGCCTTTCCAGCCGATGGTGGTGCGCGGCTTCTCGAAGTACACGCGCATCACGATCACGAGTCGGTCTTCCAACTCGCGCTTGACGGCAGCCAGCTTTTCTGCGTACTCGTGCGCGGCCTTCGGGTCGTGGATTGAGCAGGGGCCCACGATGACGAGCAGTCGGTCGTCGCGGCCGTTGAGCACATCGCGGATTTCCTGCCGCGAGTGGAGCACGAGCTCGCTCATCTCATCGGTGAGCGGCTGCTCCCTGAGGAAAGCACGCGGCGCGGGAATGGGGTCAAGCTGACGAATGTTGACATCGACGGTCTCAGGAAAGACGGCCTGCTCCCCCAAACGACGTTCATCCTCGGAACTATCCGGACCACGTAGTGCTGCCATTGCTCGACTCCTTTCCTTGTATACGTACTGTCGGTATGTCGCCATAGACGCAAAAGCCCAACTATAGCAGTTTGTTACGGGGACTGCTTGTTGGGCCGGCAGTTATGGACTTTGGGTGGACTCGCCTGTGTGGACTCGCCTGCGGCGATGCTGTGTTGTTGTGCGGCCTGCGACCGCGGTCTCTCCCTCTGTCAGCGGCTTCGCGCTGACAGAGGGAGAGACCCTAGCAGCCGACAGGCTGCGAGAAAACACAGCATTGGCCGTCAGGCCGATTCCGGGAGGCTGACGAAGTCAGGCCAAAGCGCCCATCGGATCCCATGCGGGGACCATAGTGGCTGGCACTTCGAGGGCCTTCTGGTATTCCTCGGGCAACAGGGCCTTCGGGACGGCTACCTCGTAGACGTATTCGGTGAACCAGTCGTCGGACATGGTGAAGTAGCCCTTGTCGGCGATCTTGGCGCCCCAAGAGTTCTCCACGCGCCAGCGGCGGGTGGTGCCGTCGTCGGCCACGTCAACGCCGGCGAAAGCCATGGCATGGTTCATGGCGGAGTCGCCGAAGCGCACGCGGGCTTCCTTGTCCAAATCGAAGTCCACGTCGTACACGCGGCCGTACTCGAACAGGTCGGTGGCCCAAGCGCCGTTCTCACGGTCCATGAACGGGGGGCAGTCGGCACCGAACCATACCGGAATGCCCTGCTCAACGAGAATCTGCTTGACGCAGTCCTTCATGAACTGGTTTGGCACGTTGAGGTACTCGGTGGCGTCGCCGCCAGCCACATTGCCGAGGTGCTCGATGCCGATCTTCTTGCCCTTGGCGTGCTCGGTGCGCGGATCGTCCACCAGGCACACGTAGTCCTCAAGATCAGCCGGACCCACGTACTTCTTCCAGAACTCAACCGGCGTAATCTCGCCGTCGCGGTGGAATTCGCCATCCTTGTCGGTCCATTCCCAGTCGAAGGAAACCGGCGGCTCGCCCAGGTGGATGGTCAGAATACGGTGGCCGGCAGCAGTGGCGTCGGCAATAATCGCCTCGACCTTGGAGGCATCGCCGTCAGCGGCGTACATGTGCGCCACGGCGGTGTGCAGCATGTGGCGCAGCTGGATGTTCATTTCACCGGTGTTCTTGGAGGATTCGGTCTCCGGGAACAGGTCCTTGGGCACAGCGCCGTACTTCTTGTACACGTTCATGGCCATGGTCCACTGGCCGCCATCGCCCATCACGTCGGCGAGCAGGTGCTGCATCAGGCGGGAGTCGGAAGGCTCTCCGGCAGCCACCAGAGCGGCCACATCCTTAAGGAAGTAGTTGACGCGCTCCAGCTTGTCGTAGTACATCGCGTAGTTCTGGGAGAACTCGAACTCCTTCAAGTTCATGTTCTTCTTGGCCACGAAACGGGCCACGTTCAGGGAGCTGAACAGCCAGCAGCGGCCGGAGCGATCCTGATGGGTGGCTTCGCCATTGTCAACGATGGTGGAGAAACGACGCTGCATCAGACGAGCGCGGTCATAATTGCGAGCCACCTTGTCGATGCCGGCGGCGGTCACCGCGTTCATGGCCAGACGGTTGGTGCCGCTCTGTGCGAAATCGCCGCGCAGGGTATTCAACGCTTCGTCGGTCAGAGGCGTCAATTCACTCATGTCATACTCCTTCTGTGATGGTGCGCTTGTGGCGCAGATTCAAACGAATACGGCACCTGGCTCGAAAGCGCAGGTGCCGTAATTCTTACCGCTAGTAGTCTAATCGAAGGCCTGTCATTCGCCGTTCTGCTCAGATA
>ENA-UOJM01001571-UOJM01001571.1-human-gut-metagenome-genome-assembly--contig:-P116-NODE-1571-length-20171-cov-10.717538_pt1 | contig 20171 bp, 19 predicted proteins | sample MGYA00242349_ERZ723896 | MGnify/ENA metagenome assembly ERZ723896 | reverse complement strand
TGGCGGCATTTGCTGCCAGCTTATTGGTCGTTCTGATGGTGCTGTATGGGGTCAACCTCGCATATTGCTCGGCATCGTTCAGTTTGGGGCCTATGAACCGCACGATTCAAAGTGTTCCCGCCTTGATGCGCTGCACAATGCAGATTACAGTTGGGCAATACCTACTTCGGTTTTTGCTTGCAAAATGGGCTGGTGCGTTTGTGATGGGGCTGTGGGTCATGCTGGCCGCCCTTATCGCCAAACGAGCTGTGGCCGGCTGGATTGGCGCGTTGGCGCTGCCTTTGGCGATGTACGGTATCCGTACTGCGATTCCAGCCACGAGCCATTTGAATGTCATAAAGTATGCCAATATGGTAAGCCTGCTGCAAACCAATGAACTGCTGGGAAATTATCGGAATCTGTTCTGGTTCGGCAACCCCATCAGTCTCCCAATGGTAGAGTGGGTAACTGCCGCTGCTTTAGGCAGTATCTTGTCCGTGGCATTCTGTACTGTTTTTACAAAGGCACAGCTGCTGCCAGCTGCCAAACGTAGTCTGGCACTTCCATTCCGTCACAAAACACACGCAACCTCTGTCACTCATGAAGAAGGCAGAAAGCTGTTACTGATGAATGGTGCAGCAGTATTCTTGGCTGCATTTCTGGCATTCGGCATCTATCAAGGCGTAACGGCAGAAAGCTACATAGACGCGGACGAAATTTACTATGCCTATTATATGAAGCACATTTCCGGCCCGTGGAGCGAAGAAAGCCGCGACTGGCTGAAAGAGCAACGTAATGAGTTTGCTCCCATGTTGGAAGCACAGAAACGCGTCAACCGTGGTGAATTGAGCAGCGAAGCACTACTGGCCTACAATTCCTTGCAACAAAAATATTCTGCCTATCAGCGTGTTCTTCAATCCAATATTAGTTACTACCTCAAGAAGAATCCCGGTGCGTGGCTTGTTTATGAGACCGGCTACAAGAAGCTGTTCGGCTTTACCGGCACAAGTGATGTGCAAGATACACTTTTAGCCGGATTGCTGTGCGCCCTATGCTTCAGCGGTCTATTTTCAATGGAGCGCAAGGGTGGCATGGATGAAATTCTGGCATCCACCCCTTTGGGCCGGAAATACACTGTGAAAGCAAAGCTGCGGCAAAGTACTGCGGTTGCGGCAGTAATAGCTTTCGGAACTGTTTTGCCTCATCTATGGCAGGTCCTGCGCGACTATGGCCTTCCCTCTTTGCTGGGACCAGCGATGAGTATCTCCGACTTGCAGGCTGTACCCAAGTTTATAACCCTGTCGGATTTGCTGATTTTCTGGTTAATCTGTCGTTTCGCGGCCTGCCTCTGCATGAGCCGAATTACTCTATGGTTGGGACAGAAATTGGGAAATCTGCTGCCTGCATTGTTTATCAGCGCTGTTTCGTATTGTCTGCCTGCGTTGCTTAGCCTCTCTGGGATGAAAAACGGGATTGAGTGGCTGGGATTTTATCCGCTTTTCCATGCAGCCGCGCTTTGGCAAAACCAAGGATATACCGCTGACGGTGAAAGCTATAATGCAATGTGGATTCCGATTTTTCTGGTATGTGCCGCATTCTTCCTCGCATGGGCTATTGGTCAGGCCCTTATTGATGACTATGATATGATAGGTGTTCCAGATGAAGTATTATAAAAATCTGTCCATCGATGAAAGTGATTTCTCCGTTCAAAGGCAAGGTTGCCGCATTCACCTGACGACCACAGAATATCAACTATTCATTACACTGCTCGACCACTCCGGGTGCATCTGCTCCCGAAACTTTCTTCTGGCATCTGCATGGAATATCACAGTGCCAATTCAGACGCGAACGGTTGATGTGCATATCGCAAAGCTGCGGAAGAAACTGGATTTAGGCCCGGATGATTTGAAAACCGTAATGGGACGGGGGTATGCGCTTTCTATGTAAGAAAGCTGTAGAGAAAAACATTCTTTATGAGAGTCGTTTTGTTCTGATTGCAGGTATAGGTGATAAAAATGGATAAATTATATTGGGGTGCTGTCGCAATTTTTGCAATAGGCTGGTATATTGAACAACGTATGTATGTCGATGGCTACACACGGCGCAAACGCGACCTATATAAGCCAATTGATTATTTAGGTCTATTCAGCATCGGCGAATTTGTCGGCTATCTGATACGGAGTCTTGTTGCCCCTGCCTTTGTTTGGTTTCCTGACATCCTTCTTGGGTTGCCAGACAACCTTATTCAAGCTATTGCAGCCGTGTGGTTGGTTGTGATGTCCATTTTTGTCCCCACCGCGATTGAGCGTATGATTGATGGGTTCTAATTTGACTTACTGCAATGCTTCAACAAAAATTCAAAATGCACACACCCACCGAACAAAAGGCCGGTGGGTGTGTGCATTTTATAGCATTATAGAATATATACTTCCTTTACGGTAACTTCTTTGTCGATTGTCGTTCTATCAATATCGGCAGCGTGGTCTGCGATTGTACAAGATACTGCGGTGTCCGGATTCGCCGCAGAACAACTTTCGCAGCCTGCTCGCCCATATCATACATATCGAGGTTCACAACACTCAGTTGCGGTTCAATGATTTTAGAAAATGGAAAATCGTCAAATGTGATAACAGCCATATCTTCCGGGATGCGTATTCCGGAAGCCTTCAATTCATTTACGCAGCCAAACGCAATATACTGGTTTGCGCAAATCACGGCGTTGGGCCGTGTCTGCAGTTCCAGCAGGGCGCGTGCGGCTGCTGCGCCGCCCTCACTGGTGGGCGGCCCTTCCCGCAAATATCCTGCCGGGATTTTCTCGTTCAGAGTTGCAAGTGCGCCACTCAGACGGTGCGCAGAAATTGTATCTTCTTTGGGGCCACCGATGAATGCGATCCTGTCGTACCCGTTGCGCCACAGATGTGTAACTGCAATTTGCCCAGCCACCGAGTTATTGGTATCAATCCAACAAAGCTGGTTGGAGAAATCCGGCGCACCCACAACAATGTAGGGCAGTTCCGTGTGGGCCAGACAAAGAGCCACATCCTTTGACACGACTGATGCGTGCAGAATTACACCATCCACATAGGAGCCCTGCAGCAGTTCATCGAAATGCTGCCAAAGATCAAGCGCCGTGCTGTGCTGCACAATGAGACCATACCCTTTTTCGGAAAGTGCGTTCTCTACTCCGGCCATGATTTCAAACAGATGCGGGTTGTCAAATCCCACACCATGCTGCATTTCTGCCAAAAAAAGAATCGTTTTTGTTGCGCCGGTAGCAAAACTTTGCGCGCGACGATTCGGCTGATATCCCAGTTCCTTGATGACCGCATTTACCCGGTCACAGGTTTCCTGCGATATAGAATATGACTTATGCAGCACCTTGCTGACGGTTGCCTTGGACACACCTGCAGCTTCGGCCACTTCCTGAATCGTCACGCTCACGTTTTACACCTCCTGTGTGAATACGGCAAACCCCATAGGGGCAAGGCTGTTATTTTTTTCCTCGTATCCCTGCTGCCACAGCATCTTTCCGTTCATCGAAGGAATGTCCGCAGCAGCAGATTGATTGTTGAGGAACACGGTGATTTTTTCTTTCTCATCGGTGCGCTCATACCCATACAGCCCGTTTTTCTTTTCGGCCTTAACGGTATGGTAACTGCCTCGGCAAAGGGCCGGGTGTTCCGTTCGCAGATGCATCGCCTTTTTATAAAACTCTGCCAAGGCCGGCGGCTCCTGCGACCATGTCATTTCATGGCGGTACTCTGCTTCCTGCAAACCGTAAATGCCGCGCTCATCGCCATAAAAGACGGACGGAATCCCTGTAAAGGTCATCTGGAAAAGTACAGCGAGCTGCATCCTTGCCGGGTCTTTTTCGCACAGCGAATAGAAGCGGCTCACATCATGGCTGTCCAGCAGATTAAGCTGCGCGTACAGTACCGGGAGTTTATACCGCATCCGCATATTGGTCACGCGGGCATCAAATTCTGCTGCATCGATACTCTGTTCGGCAAAGAATCGGCGGCAGTGCTTGCGGAAATCGTAGTTCATGGTGGAGTCGAAGATATCACCGTTCAGCCAATGCTGGGCAGTCTCCCACACCTCACCAATCAGGATACACTCTGCCTTTTCTTCTTTCACCGCCTGCCGAAATGCACGCCAGAATCCGTCGTTGATCTCGCTGGCAACATCCAGACGCCAGCCGTCAATATCAAATTCCCTCACCCAATAGCGGCCCACCTCGCAGAAATACTCTTGTACTTCCGGGTTGCAGGTGTTAGTTTTCGGCATCATGCGCTCATAGCCGAAGCATTCATAGGTCGGATAGGTTTCTGGGTCTTCCGGCCGCTCTACAGGGAATTGCAGATGGTAAAACCAGTTTTTATATTTTGAGTTTTCGCCATTGCGCACCACGTCATCAAAAGCGAAAAAATTCCACCCCACATGGTTAAACACACCATCAATAATCACACGCATTCCCCGTGCATGGCAGTCGTTGACCAACTGTCGGAAATCTTCATCCGTGCCGAAACAGGGATCGATGTGATGATAATCCAGCAAATCGTACTTGTGGTACTCCCCTGCTGCAAAAATCGGATTTAAGTAAATGCAGGTAGCACCCAGTTCTTGAATGTAATCCAGATTCTCGATCACGCCGCGCAGCGTTCCGCCGAGTTTTCCGCGCGTGATTTGACCGTTCCACTCTTTTTCGGATGGTTTGCCAGAGATAAAGCGGCGACCCGTGGCAAAGCTATCTGGGAAGATATTATAAACCACTGCATCCTGCGCCCAGGCAGGCGGTGCTGCAATGTCTGCCGGATGGTTAAACGGCAGCTGGTAGTATTCCGACCTGTCGTCCACGCGGTGATCTGTAAAGAAATCGCCGTAATACAGCAGCTTCTGCGTTCTGTCGTCAAGTTCAAAATAGTAACAGATCCGCTTATAGGGGCTTTCCAAGATGACTTGGAAGTAATCAAACCATTCGTCCTGCGCTTCCACCTGCATCTCTACAGACGAGAAAATAACCGGTGTCAGGCGGCAGGCTCGATCTGCATAAAACAGCGTGCAGTGCTTTAGATCATCGCGCCTGGCGCGCAGCCGGAACACAACATGGTTTGGGTCAATCCCGTGTGCCTGCTGTGACATCGGGATGTGTTGGATGGCTTCAAAATTCATTGTGTCATCTCCCTGTTTGGGGCAATCAACCTTTGACACCACCGGCAGTCAGGCCAGAGGTCATATGACGCTGTACGGCAAAGAACATAATCAGAATCGGCAGGCTGACTACCAGCGAGGCTGCTGCAAAAACGGGCCAGCTTCCGCTCATTTCTGTTGCCTGCAAAGAGTACAATCCGGCTGCCAGTGTATAATTCTCGGCACCTGTCATAAAGGTCGTTGCAAAGAGATATTCATTCCAGACATAAATCAAGATCATAACCGCCGTAACCAAAATACTGGGGCGCGCCAGCGGAAGAACAATGCGCGTGACAAGCTGGATGCCGCTTGCGCCGTCAATTTCCGCCGCTTCCTCGATTTCGCGCGGTATCGTATCAAAGTATCCTTTCATGTTCAACAGACCAAACTCAGCCATCGTTCCGGTATAAATCAGAATCAAGCCAACTTTGCTGTTGATCAGTCCCAGCGGGCGCAGTAGTGTATAAATCGCAAACATGGAAAGGACAGATGGGAAAGAGTACAGCAGAACCAACTGCTTCAATATCGGCTTGCGCCCCTTAAAGCGCATACGGGAAAACGCATAGGCAGCCGGAATTGCTGCCGCCAGCGAGATACCAACGGTGACTACCGCCAGCGTCATACTGTTTTTGAACCACAGCATGACAGGTTCTTCGGTAAAGACCGCAACATAATTTCGCAGCGTGAAGTTTTTCGGGATAAATCGGAAGTCCGAGCTCACAAGGCTGTTGTCGGCATTCAAAGAAACCGACAGTGCATACAAAATCGGGATCAGCGTGACGAAACAAATCACGATGAACAAAATGTGCAGACAAATCTGCTTGGCCGCCTGCTTGAGCATACGCTTTTGATGCCGCGTCATCTGTTACCCCTCCTTTGCTTTCCGGCTGGTCACCATCGAGAACAGAATCAAAATAGCAAAAATCAAAATGGAGACCGCAGAGCTGTATCCGTAATTGTTTGTGATAAAGGCGTTCTCGTAGGCATAGGTCAGGATCGTGTGGATATTGGCACCGGTTTTTGCACCCGCCTGCTGTGTCAGCAGGTATACCACGTCGAATTGCTTAAATGTCGTAAACACGGTAATCAGCACCGAGGGAGCAATAATCGGGCGGATTGCGGGAATCGTAATAAAGAACGCCCGCTGAAACCAGTTTGCGCCATCGAGAATCGCACTCTCGTAGCAGCTATGATCCACCGCCTGCAAAGCACCGTCCATAATCATAATCATGAACGGCAGCGCCAGCCAAAGGTTGACAACCGTGCAGCAGAGAAATGCCGAGACATCGTTTGCCAGCCAGCGCACTGTCGCCAGCCCCAGCTTCTGCATCCACTGGTTCAGCAAGCCGAACTGCGAATTGAAGATGCCGGTTTTCCAGAGCAGGATCGACACATACCCCGGCATGGCCCAAGGGATCATAAGCAGTGTCTTGTAGACTCGCCTACCCTTAAAATCCTGTATGTTCAAAAGACTGGCCAGCACAAAGGCAATCACAAGCTGCAGCACCATATTCAGCACAGTCCACAGGATGGTCCGAAGCAGTGCCGCCAAAAAGCCGGAATCAAAAACAAACAGCGCATCTTTATAATTTTTCAGCCCTACAAACGAGAAGTTGAACCAATGGTAAACATTCATGTTTGTAAAGGAGATGTACGCCGTGTACAGAATTGGGAATACAACGATCAGCAAAATCAAAAGCAACGAGGGGGCGCTGCACAAATAGGCCCAAAACGTTTCTTTTTTATTTTTCTTCATAGTGCGGCCTTTCCGCATCACTGCATCTGTTTGATAAGGCTCTCTGCCTGCTGTTGGGCGGCCTGTGTGCTGCTTCGGACGTCTTTTCCACTCATGTTTACATCCACAAGCAGATTTTCCGTAACCGTCCACATAACATCCATTTCGGGAACGTTCGGCATGGGAACTGCATCCTGCGCCGTATCGTACATAGCCATAACCATGTCGTCACCGCTGATAACCGGGTCATCATAGCAACTCTGCTTCGCAGGGGCGCAGCCGCTTGCTTTCGCCATAGCAATGCCAACGGAATCATTTGTCAGAACCTGCAAGACCTTTGCAATGGCATCGTGCTTGCGCTCAGCTGCAACTTTCAAGACATGGATACCCTGCACACCGGAATACGGTGCAATTTTGTTGCCGGTCTCATCTACAGTAGGCATCGGTGCAATGCCAAGGTCAATACCGCTCTCGCGCGCCGTAGGAACCAGCCAGGGACCACCGATGGTGGAGTGCGCTTTGCCTTCGCGGAACAGCGTATTCACGGTAGAATACTCACCCTCGGTGGGCATAAGCTCCACGAATTTCTTGTGGTATTCCAGTGCCTTGATGGTGTTCTCATCATCGAGGCCGGGTTCACCATTTTCGTTCAGAATGTAACCACCAAACGCATGGAGCCAGCCTGCAGCATAGTACGCCGTGCTGTGCTGTTCCACGAAGCCGTAATGTCCGCCTTTCGTGTTTTCCTGCATATATTTGTACAGTTCTTCTGTGGTCGAAGGCACTTCATCATCACTCATATAACGTCTGTTGTACATATAGAGCAGCGTCTCAAAGTAGATCGGAAGCTGGTACACTTCCCCTTTGTAGGTAGCAGCCTCAATCGTCATCGGAATGTACTGATCCAACGTACTCTTGTCTATGAAATCCGTTATCGGTGCGAGAATGCCCATTTCAGCGTAAACGCCAATTTTATCGTGGGCAAAGAAGTACATATCAGGGGCAGAATTCGGGTCATTGCCGACCATCTTTAGCGAATCGGTCAGACCGTCTTTCTTTTCCAGTTTTACCACGATATCCGGGGCAAGCGTATCCAACTCTGTCTGCAACGCCTGCGCGACTTCATCTTCTTTGTCGTGCCAAATCGTGATGGTAACCGGGCCATCTGTCTGCGCAGTATTATCCGTGCCGCCCGACGAGCAGCCGGTCATCAGCAACGATACCGCTACACATACACTTAAAAATCCTGCTATCAGGCGCTTCATGGAATACCTGCCTTTCTGATTGTGTCAAATAAGGAGTACGGGCTGTTCAGCCCGTACTCTATGGTTTTCTAAGGAAGATTACTTTTTCTTTTTGGAGACGACCACGCCGCCTGCCACAACGGCAATCACCACAACAACGACAATTGCAATCGGCATCGCGTTGGACTTGGTTTCTGCGGGTTCCGCTGCATCCGCTGCAACCGTAGGCTCGCTCTCTGCAGCAGGAGCCTCTGCTGTTTCTACAGTCTCAGCCGGGGCTTCATAGGTGACTTCTGTATTTTCCGCATCGCTCACCACGATCCACAGATCCTTGCCTGTTTCCACACTGAGGTCACTGGTCTGAACGCTGCCATCGCTGCCATTCACGATAATGCTGTTGACCCAGCCGGGAACAGAAAGCGTCAGCCAGCCGTCCTCCCCTTCCTGCAGGGCTTCGCCGGGCCAAGAAGAGAATGCGTTCGTGCCGTCCGGTGCGGACCATGCCCACAGATGCGGCTCGCTCCAGTCAGCAGGAGCTTTTACATGAACGGTAATATCTTCTGCAACGGGAGCATTCGGATCATTGTAAGTAAAATCGGAAGTTCCGTCCTCAGAAACCGTAACCCACACCTCAGCTGCATCGATGGAGATATCCTCCGTCTGCACATCGCCGCTGTTGCCGTTGACAATGATGCTGTTCACCCAAACGGGAGCGCTGGCAGTATACCACCCATCTTCGCCTTTGCTCATGGTCTTGCCGGGCCATGCTTCAAAAGCATTCTTGCCATCCGGTGCAGACCATGCCCACAGGCAGACGTCCTGCCAATCATCGGGAACCTGCGCATGAATCTTGAATTTTTCTACATACTCCGGCAGATCACCAGTGGTCTGTGCATCGTAGCTGATTTCTACATTTTCTGCATCGGTCACCGTGACCCAAGCATTTTTGCTTTCCAGCTTGTAGTCACTGGTCTGAACCGCTGCATCATTCGCATTGATAATAATGTTGTTGGTGGTTTCTGGAATCCAGCAGTAATACCAGCCATCATTGTTGCTGTCTGCTTCCATCTCGCCACCGGGCCATGCATCAAAAGCGTTTGTGCCATCGTCTGCCCATGCCCACAGGTGCGGGTCTGACCAGTCAGATGGGAGTTTTGCGTAGACGATCATTTTTCCATCGGATGCTTCCTCTGCAAACGCAGCAACAGGCATAAGCAGACACAGCATCAATGCCGCCAGCACAACTGCAAACAAGTGTTTTACTCTGCTCATATTTGTTTCCTTCTTTCCAAACGGTGAAGAGTTTTTGAGATTTTCTGATGCGCATCCTTGACATCTACAGAGTAACACTCCCAGCACCCCACGTCAACAAAGAAATAGGGAAACGGTTTCCTTTCAATTTGTGCATATTCCATCATGTATTCACTATTTGAATGTGCAGTTTGCTAGTAATTTTGGCGTTTTTTCTTTCAGTGTAACTATTTTGTAATTTTTGCAGTTCTTTATTTTCCCTTTGTTTCCTTATTAAGAGAAGAAGTTTTGGGTATCTACGAAAATAGGTGGTTTGTATAAAACATCTAAATTCGTAAGTATCACAGGCTGAGGGACATTTTGTTCGTCAAGATAGTGGTTACACTTGCAGATTTCCCCAGCGTGCAGCACTGCCGAGCTGCTACCTCACTAAGGGTAACACTACCTCTTATATTTTGTAAGAGTGACTTACCATGAGGCAACAAACATTAAAATTTGTTGCCTCATGGTAAGTCCTAATTTGGGTGACCACCTATTTTCGAATATGAAATCGCCTGATTTTGCAAATATCCGAAGTTTTTTGCTCTTTCTTTGCAAATTGTGCGTCAAAATCATTGATTTCTCTCTGTTTAGTAACTGAAAGAATTCTTTCAACAAACTAAATAGGGAGTATTTTTATGCCATTCAAAAAACAGAAAGCCAATGTATCCCCGTATTACCACGATACACGGACACTTTTGAAGAAATACCGAGATGTTTCGTGGAGTCTGGAGGTGTCCGATCTTGATTTGCAGGAGGAATTCAAGGCCGAGTACGGACTGTCCTCGGACGCACTGTTTGTGGACAGTGAGGTCAACAAAGGCGGCAACCGGCTGGAAAACTATGCCCGCGCCTTGGAGCGCAGTAAAAAGATGATGCAGATCATTGACACCGCAATCGACCTGATGCGCCGCAAGCACAAAAAAGGCGAGTTTTATTACTGGATTTTGTACTACGCCTACCTTTCTCCGCGGCAGTGTGAGAATGCGGGAGCAATTTCGCAGTTGCTCGAAACCAAGGGTATCTCCATTTCTCTGCGCACCTACTATGTCCATCGGGATGAAGCTATCGAGGTTCTCAGCTCGATTTTGTGGGGCTACACCTCCCAAGATTGCGAAAAAATCACCAATCTGCTTACCCCCGATTGAACCTGCACAACATCCGCAATACATCCGCAGAGCGAAAGCCTTTTTTCCTGCACAGTCAATTTGTTATTATGGTAATGGTCTACTTTTGGCAGCTCATAAAGCATTTTTACACACAGGAGGTTTCAATGATCAAGAAAAACACGTATTCTTTTTACCATAAGCGCATAAAGACAGCCCTTTGCGCTGTCCTATGCAGCGCGCTGACCGCAATGCCCGCTTTTGCAACCGGCGAGGATAATTCCGCCGCAACAACCACAACCGTCTGGACAAAGGCCAGCGAGATCATGCAGGATGTCTACTCGCAAATCATTTCTATCTCCACCGTCACTGCCGTGGTCTGCGCCGCCGTTGCCCTGCTACTGATGAACTTTTCCAAGAACGGCAAGACCGTGGACGACTCTCGCGCATGGCTCAAGCGCATTGCCATCACCTGGGCGATTCTGAACGGTCTCGGCTTCATCATGGCTTATGTCACGCCGTTCTTTCAGGGCGGCACTTGGAATCCGTAACTACGTGTAATTGCAACGAGGAGGTGAACGCCTTTGGGCATTTTAGACGGTATTGTCGATTGGCTGGCAACGCAGGTGATGAACCTGCTGGATTTGGCATCTACCTCGGTACTCGGCGCATTGGGCTGCAATATGGACACGTTCAAGCGGTACTTCCCTGCTGCTTCGGCTATGTATGAAATCTTCATTTGGACGGCCATCGGGCTGGTACTGCTGAACCTGGTGTGGCAGCTTTACCGCTGCTATGGTGCCGGGTTTGACATCGATACCGAGAATCCCATCAATCTGGTGGTGCGTTCTGTGATTTTTCTGCTGCTGATTTGGTACTGCGACGACATCGTCAACCTTGCCTTGCAGATCGGCGGCACGCCCTACAACTGGATTTTGGACAGCAGCCTGCCCGGCGTGCAGTTTGGAGACTTCAATTCCGTACTGCTCGTCATCATTGGCGTGATTGCCAACGGCTCAGTAGCGCTGATTGCTCTGATCCTTGTTGTGATTCTTGCATGGAATTACTTAAAGCTGCTTTTGGAAGCTGCCGAGCGATATGTTGTGCTGGGAATTCTGGTCTTTACTGCGCCGCTTGCCTTTGCCATGGGTGCGGCGCGCGGCACAAACAACATTTTCAAAAGCTGGTGCCGGATGTTCGGAGGGCAGCTTCTGCTGCTGATTATGAACGCATGGTGCTTGAAGCTGTTCGTCAATATGGTCGGGGAATTTCTCGCTAATCCGCTGTCCTTATAGGAGATTTTTGCATGAAAAAAACTCTGTTTACCCTATTCACCGTTATCAACCTTGTACTTCTGTACTGCCCAGCCGCTCTTGCTTTGACCGAGGATGAAGCTGCTGCGGCCGTGGACGCACAGGGCAAGGATGCTGTCTCCGGCAATCTGTTTCTGTGGTTGCTGTGTGCTATCGCTTTTATGAAAGTCAGTACCAAACTGGACGGCATCCTACATTCACTGGGCATCGGCGTTTCGCGCTCGCCCGGATCGATGCTGTCAGAAGCTCTGCTGGCTTTTCGCGGTTTTGAAGTCGGCAAAGCCTTTATGGGGTTGGGCGCTGCAAAAGCCGCCGCTGCCACTACTAATACGAAAACCACACCCAGCAATACCTTTGCAGGTGGGCTTTCCGGTGTGGTGAGCCGTCATGTGCAGCAAAGTACCGCAAGTTCCATCAGCGGGCAGTCCGGCGGCATCGGTGCATCTCTGGGCGGTGCCATGTACCACAATAGCCTTGGTAAAGATGGCGGCTTTGCAAGCAAGGTCATCGGTTCTATCGCCACCGGGCAGACAGGCGGCAGCATTACAGGCGCCAGCGCCGTAGAAGCGCTCAATGGTTATTTTGCAGGCAGCAGCGACGCTGAGGCCATGCCCGTTCCTGCCACCGGTGAAAGTATCCCTACTGCAATGGCAACGGCTCAAACCGATGCCGTGACGGACTCCCCTATCCCCGCCACACCGATGGCGCTGGAGGGGGATAGCACGGTTGATGTTTCGCCTACCCGCGACAGCGAAATTGCCATGCATGCCGGTGGCAGCTCCGCTGTTGTGGAGCAGACCACCATTCCCACTTCGTCCTCTATCCAACAGGCAGCTATGAACCGCGTGCTGCTGGGGCAGATGGGCAACAGCGTCACAGATGTGGAAATCGGCGGCGGCAAGATTCAGGGACGCGAGATCATTCCAGGTCGCGGTCAGATTCAGTTTGCCATGTACAATGCCCGCCAGTACGAAAAGCCGGAGGGCCATTTTACCGAGCAGACTGCCCGCGACGGCGAAAAGTGGTACAAGGTCTACGCCACGACTCGCGTAGAAAAAACGCCCACCGTTCAGGATGAACGCGGGCGCATGCAGTATGATGAGCGCAAGGTGGCAGCCATGCCAAAAGCCCCCGCGCGGAGACACTAAATGATTGAAAATGATACTCAAAATTCCCGGAAGGCTGCTTCAACAGCGTTTCACAACGCACCCAAACTTGCCAAAATCGCACAGGCGGGAGTGCAGGGCGGCCCTGCCGGGGCTGCTGCCGAAGCTGCGGTGCAGTATCGCAAGGAAGTACTGGTCGTTGTCATTATAGTCTTGCTGCTGCCGGTTCTGGTTCTGCTCATGCTGCCCGGCACGATTTTTGGCACACTGACGCAGCCCAGCACGGCGGTCAATGACGATTTAGAAGTTGCTGCCAACGTGATACAGCTTCGCAATGCCATATCGGATATTTTGCAGGAAGCCTACGAGGATACCCTTTCCAAAATAGAATCCGAGCGTGCAAGCCTCACCTACAGCGATGTGGTCGATTCCGTGGGCGGTCATGTCTCCTACAATGCCTTTCAGCTCATTTCCATGTACTGCGCTTATCAAGGCGAGAATGACTATACCAAAATCAGCCCGGCTGACCTTTCTGAACAGGTACAAGCCCACCGGACAGAATATTATACTTACACCACTTCCGAGGAAGTGCGCGTCGAACCTGTTCAGAAAGAGGTGCGCGGGCAGACCATAACGGTACAGGAAGATCACACCTACACCGTTTTCGCGCTTTCCTATGTGGGCGATGACTACTTTGCCGACACGGTCTGGCAGCTTGATGACAAGCAGAAAAGCTATGCCGATGCCTATACGCATAACCTGACCGTCTACCTCCACGAAATTGAAGAACGCGAAGGTATCTCGATTCTGGGACAAATCAACGATGCACTTATTGATGATGACTCCCCTGCCCCCGGCGGCGGGTTTGGCAATCCGTTCAATGACCCCAACTGGGAGCAGCACATCACTTCTTTCTTCGGCAAACGCAAGGATGTCGGCATTCCCGGCAAGGATACCACCAACCACAATGGCTTGGACATTGCCTATCCCTACGGCACACCAATACTGGCGGTGGAGGCCGGCACAGTCATTAAAGCGGGGTATCATGTCAGCTACGGAAATTATCTGGTCATCAACCACGGCGGCGGGTACTGTACGCTTTATGCCCATTGCAGCCAGCTTTTGGCACAGGTTGGCGATACGGTGAACAAATACGACACTATTGCCAAGGTTGGTGCTACCGGTGATGTGACAGGGAATCATCTGCATATTTGTGTTATTGTCGACGGGGTCTACGTCAACCCCAAAGGGTATCTGCACTAAAACAAAGAGGGCTGCCTCTGCCAATACGCAGGAGCAGCCCTCCTATTTTTATTTATCCGAACAGTACAGACAAATAATCTGTCCTGCCGTCCAATATTCGAAGAATCTCTATCGTGCTGTTTTCCTCGTCCACACGATAGAAAATCAACTGCTTTGCCACCACAAAATAGTGCACATCCGTGGTGATTTCAAACTTCTCTGCCAGTGCTGCACCCATATACGGGTTATCCGCCAGCAGGGATATGGCTTTCAGCAGCGCGGTCATCATCTTTTTGGCGGCTTTGGGATTTTTCAGCCGTCCGGCGATGTAGTCGCGGGTTGTTTCCATATCCTTAATGGCAGTTCTTTTATAGCTTACCCTCATTTCTCAACCCCGAACATCTTGTATACTTCATCCTCGGAGTAAGAAACCGGGTCATCCTGCGCTTCTTGCAACTGCTTTGTCAAGCGGGAGAGCGCCTTTGCCTTGATGATTTCCGCGTTGTCCTCGGTTACAGCAAAGGGAAAGCCGCCCGCGTTCAGCGACTGCTGGAAAAACACGTTGATGGCATCGGTCAGGGTAAGACCATTCTTAGCATACACAGATTCCAGCTCCTGCTTGATTTCCGGGTTGATACGAACGCGGAACACATCTGTTTTGGCCGCTGAAACAATGTTTTCCATAAAACAAACTCCCTTCGTGCCGTGGTTTTCTTCTTATCTCCATTATACGTTCATCTTGTCGGGTTGTCAATCTATGTAGCTACATTGATGCCACAAAAACGCATTTGAAAATTTATCTGCCGAAATGCAGTAAATTAGCACAACATCCGCACAGCAAAAGTCTTTTTTGCTGCAATATGACTCTGCTATAATAGTATCGTCAAAATTGAACAGAAACGCAAGAGCGCCTTTTTCGTGGGCGCTCTTTTTGTTTGGAGGTGGTCGAAATCTCACGCGAAGAGCGGGATGTCTACCTTATCCCGCAAAATTTTGTGGACACCGGCACGATTCTCGGCGGTACGGTCAAGCTGCGTAATGCGGTGGAGGCGGCTGTGCTTGCCGTGGGCAGTGCGGTACCGCTGTTTTATCTGCCGCTGGCATTCAACATCCGCCTGATGATCGCCATTGCGGTGTCGGTGCCGCTGGGCGTGTTTGGTGTGGTTGGTATTGGCGGCGACAGTCTGACGCAGTTTGTGGCGCACTGGTTCCGCTTTATAAAGCGCCGCCGCATCGTCACACCCACACCGCAGGGCAATCTTGAATCCAACCGCCACCGGCATCTGCGGTTCATCAGCAAGCGGTATCGTGTTGTCTACTATGACGACTCGGACTCCCTGCCCCTTAACGCGCAGGTTTTGCAGCGCAAGGCGGACCGCCACGGAAAGCTGGTAAAGCGGCAGACTCTTTACGATTTGCTGCCCATTGAGAGAATCGAGAACGGCATCCTGCACACCACAGATGACCGCTACATCAAGATTCTGGAGATTGAACCTATCAACTTCCTGCTGCGCTCCCCGCACGAGCAGCGCAGCGTCATCTACTCGTTCGCCAGCCTTTTGAAAGTCAGCCCGGTGCGGCTGCAATTCAAGTCGTTTTCCCGCAAGGCAGATGTCAACGCCTATCTGGACAAGCTGCGGCGGGATGCCGCCAACGAGCCGGACGCGGACGTGCGCAAGCGCCACATGAGCTATATCCGCTTTGTCAAACGCCTTGGCTCCCGTGATGCTGTCAGCCGCCGCTTTTTCGTGATTTTTCAATACGAGGCCCCTACAAACGAGCGGAACATCTCCTATGCCGAAATCGTCTCCACGCTCGAAACCACCGCCCGTAACTTTCGCACCTACTTAGCACAATGCGGCAACGCCATCGTGGAACACGAGAACGAGGACGAGTTCCTCACCGATGTTTTCTATACCTTATTAAACAGGCGGACGGCGGTACAGATGCCCTTGCAGGAGCGCATCCAAGACGTACTTGCCAGCTATCTGGCCCAGAACGATGCCACAGCGCTGGATAAAATCCCGCCCGCCGCCTTTATGATTCCGCCCTCGCTGGATTTGAAGCATGGACGTTATCTCTACATGGACGGCACCTACCATGCCTACCTGATGATTCCCGCAGACGGCTACCGTGCGCAGGTCACAGCCGGGTGGATGGCGCTGCTGGTGAACGCCGGCGAGGGCATTGATGTGGATCTGTTTCTGGAACGACAGCCCAAAGAACGCATGATGCAGAAAATCGGGCAGCAGATTCGCATCAACCGCAGCAAAATCAAGGACACCAGCGACACAAACTCGGACTTTGATGACCTCTCCAACGCTATCCGTTCCGGCTACTACCTGAAAGACGGCCTCGCCAACAACGAGGATTTCTACTACGCCGCCATCCTCGTGACCGTCACCGCGGCCAGCGTCAAGGATTTGGAATGGCGCATCGGGGAGATACGCAAGCTCATGGTCTCACAGGATATGAATTTGCAGCTGTGCAATTTCCGGCAGGAGGCGGCCTTCCTCTCTTCTCTACCGCTGTGCGCCCCGGATGCGGCACTGTTCAAGAAATACCGCCGCAATATCCTTACCTCCACCGCAGCCAGCTTTTATCCGTTCGTCAGCTTTGAGTTGTGCGACACCAACGGCGTATTACTGGGTGTGAATAAATATAATAACTCTCTCGTCAGTCTCGATAACTTCAACACCCGCATCTATAAAAACGCAAATATGGCAATCCTCGGCACCTCCGGCGCTGGCAAGACGTTCACCATGCAGCTTATCGCCCGCCGTATGCGGTTGGCTGGAACACCGGTTTACATCATTGCACCGCTGAAAGGGCATGAGTTTTATAGGCAGGCCAAGGCGTTGAAAGGCACCATTATTCGCATCGTGCCGGGCAGCCCGGACTGTATCAACGTCATGGAGATTCGCAAAAACGACCACACCAGCAGCGAACTGCTGGATGGTCCCATGCCGGAGCAGTCGGAGCTGGCCGCTAAGATTCAGAAACTGCACATTTTCTTTTCCTTGCTGATCCCCGATTTGAACAACGAAGAGCGCCAGTTATTGGACGAAGCCATCGTTATAACGTACCGAAACAAGGGCATCACCTACGACAATGCCAGTCTGGATGACCCGGCAAACCCCGGTCAATACCGCGAAATGCCGATTTTGGGCGACCTGCACACTGTTTTGTCCGCCGCCCCGGAAACGCGGCGTATCGCCAATATTCTGAATCGTCTTGTACACGGCTCGGCATCAAGCTTCAACCGCCAGACGAACGTGAAACTTGACAACAGCTATGTTGTCATCGACATCAGTGAGTTGTCCGGCGATCTGCTGACCGTGGGTATGTACATCGGGCTGGATTATATGTGGGATAAGGCCAAAGAGGACCTGACCCGCCGCAAGCAGATTTTTATAGATGAGGTTTGGCAAATCATCGGCGCATCGTCCAACGCTTTGGCGGCCAACTATGTGTTCGAGGCCGTCAAGACGATTCGCGGCTATGGCGGCGGTGTGCTGGTTGCCACGCAGGATTTGAACGACTTCTTTTCCTTGGAAGATGGAAAATACGGCCGCGGCATCCTTAACAACTGCAAAATCAAAATCATTCTGAATCTGGAGGAAGAGGAAGCGCAGCGCGTACAGAGCGTCTTGAAGCTGACAGATGCCGAAATCGACAACATTACCCGCTTCGAGCGCGGCAGTGCGTTGATCGTCACAAACTCCAACAATGTCACCGTTGATATGCGATGCAGCGAGGAAGAAAAAGACCTGATCACCACTGACCGGGACGAGCTGCGCCGTATTGTAGAACGCAAAATGCAAAATCAAACCGAAACGGAGGAATCCTAATGAAGAAACCTGTTATCGCCGCCCTGTGCTGCTTTCTGGCATTGGGCACCGCCACCGCAGCCTTTGCCGAGGAACCCACACCCACCCCTGCCCCGGAGTTGGTTGAATTGTCGCCAGAAGATACTGCGCCGCAGTTTTACCCGGATAGCATCTCATGGCAGGAGGACGGCGGCCAGATGCTTGTCATCAAGCAGTACAACGTGCCGTATGACACAGCCGTTGCCGATCTGACCGAAAGCGGTATGCAGTGGGGCGGCTCCGATTACACCTTATGGGGTGTCACGCAGTCTGTGGAGGGCGGTGTGACCGAAGAAAAAGAGGTTACGCAGGATTTTGAATTGTCTGTGCGCAGCGCCGATGCCGAAACTGCCCGCAATGATGTGAAAGAGTCTGTGGCCTACGACGATGAGTACGGCTTTTCCGGCTCACTGACCTTGCAGGACATTACGATTGGCGAAACCTTGCAGGCGGACAGCACCTACATGGCAACGGCACACTACGCCGGAACGGTCACCCGTACCGAAGCCGGAACCGTGCATTACACACTGCTGTACGCCCCAGTTTCTGTGCCTGTGGTGGCTGCTGCGGCAGAAAGTGGCATCACCCCTGCCCTGTTGATTATGGGGATTGCCTGCGCATTGCTCTTTATCGCGGTGCTGCTGATTATCACCCACCTGCTGCGCAAAGAACCCTCCCATGCGGCAGGACCCGCAAAGCCCACCACTGCGCCGAAAGTCTATGTACCGTCCGGGGACATTGTCCTTGGCGGTAGAAATGAGGATGACGATGAAGAAAATCTCTGATTGGGCAAAAGTTCTGCTGCCGCTGGTCGGCAGCGGGATGGTTCTGCACTACCTGTTCCTATGGCATGAGCGCCGCCATGCGGTGGTGCTGCACAAAGAAGTCTACCACAAACCGCACCATTAAGGAGGAAAACACCATGATTGCACAATGCCTTTACCAGTCCGACCCAAAGAATCTTGCCAGCATGGGCAGACAGCGCCTTGCCTGCCAGCGCGCCGCCCGCAAATTGCAGTGGGGCGTACAGAAAGAACGCATTTCCGAGACAAACGAGCCGGTTCCCCTGCTCATGCGCCCCGCCGTCAAAGAAATTTTGCAGGATGCCGAGCAACATCGCTTTGATGTGCTGCTGATCGGCAACCGGGATTCGCTCTGCTGTGATGCCGCCGATATGGAGAGTTTTTTGACCGTGCTGAACTCGTTCAACATCCACATTTTTGCCGGCGGTCAGGGCAGCTGGGTCGAGCCGAACGGCCGCCACTACGCGCCCCTGCCCCGCCTACCGTGGCAGGAAGATGATGTTGCGGAGGTGCCGCAGTGAGAGAAAAATTCAGGAGATTTTGGGATACCACCAATCCCGATTTGCTGCGGCTTGTCATTATTTTTGTTTTGGTCGGGCTGCTGTTGGCTGGTTTTCTGCTTTTCGGACATTCCGGTGATGGCGGTTCGGTACTGCCTGCATGGGCGCAGACCGAACGCGTCGAGCCGCCTGATGAACGCCTCGCCGTCGCGCAGAAAGAAAATCCGGACACCGTGGCATGGATCACGATACCTGGCACCAATATTGACGCACCTGTGCAGCAGTACGGCGACAACGACTATTATCTACGCCGCAACGAGAAAGGTGCCGAGGATTATCACGGCTGCATCTATGCCGACTATGCCTGCCGCATGGACAGTAGCGAAAAAGTTTCTCGTAATCTGATTTTTTACGGACACACCTTTACCGATGAATACTACGAGGGCGGGTTTGAGGATCTGCACAAATACCGTGTATTCGAGTTTGGGCAGGAAAACCCGTACATTTATGTTTCGCTGGCAGATGAAAAACTGACGTATCAGATTTTCAGTGTGTGGGTCTGTGATGCAAATGCCGACACCGACTGTATCCAGGCCGACCCGGACGATGCAGCCTTTCAGCAGATTCTGGATAAGGTCGTTGCCGGCTGTGCGTTCGATTATGGTGTGGACGTAACGACCGATGACCATATTTTGACGCTCTCCACCTGCACGGCAGACCCCAACAGCCGCCTATTGATCGTTGCCAAGCTGATTGACGGAGGTGGTGTAGATGTAGCATCGTAATTTTCTCGC
>ENA-UOJM01001559-UOJM01001559.1-human-gut-metagenome-genome-assembly--contig:-P116-NODE-1559-length-20306-cov-23.279245_pt1 | contig 20306 bp, 14 predicted proteins | sample MGYA00242349_ERZ723896 | MGnify/ENA metagenome assembly ERZ723896 | reverse complement strand
GCGCCCGGGCGGTTGAAAATCTCAACCGCCCGGGCGCAGTCGTTTTCCCGTTTTGGGGTCATTTGGGGGGCAAAGTTACCAGCTTGTTACTGCTTTTGCCATAATGCAGAAAAATGTCGTTGAATCTTGTCGTTTCAACGATATTTTGTTGACTAGACGTCACAAAAAGATACGCTGTTCTGAAAGAACGCAACGCGCAATCTGGTCTGAAATTGGAGCTGCTCATTCGAAAACTCCTTTCTAATTGCGAGGTCAAAGCTGCCCCCGATGCTGCTTATGTCAAACTTTCTCGTAAGCTTTAAATCCCCGGAAACAACCTTAACCAAATCGCGCGCATCGCTAATGCTACCGGGCGCGTTTCCCAAGCACAAATGGACGAGATTCCTCACCTAATGCTGACTGCGTGGCAACCGGTAAGGTATTCATTATGACTATTGAACGGCATGGCAGTCAAGGTGTCATTCAAGATATCACCCAATGTCCCCCAAGGGTGTCCTCTAAGATGTCCCTCAATTCTGCACAGCAAAAATATAGGGCAACCCCGCACAATTCTAAGTACCACAGCCGCCAGAGAGGTGCTTAAGCCGTTAGGCGAGAATTGTGCGGTGTTGCCTTAGGTTCGCAAACGGTCTTATTTCGTAATGTCTTCCATCGTTACATATTTTCCCATTGCTTCCTCCAACTTCATGCCGCCCGCCACGGCATCGCGGCGGCAGGCATTGACGGCCTGAATCTCCTTCATCTTCTCACCGGTCAGGGCATAGCCCTTCATGGCGGTGAGCGTGGCCACCCAAGCGACCATCGGGATAACGCAGAACAGCACGATGACCACCACGTTCATACCGGGGGTGTACGGGTCGTACTGGGTCGGCAGGCTCTCCAGACCGATGAAGCTGACGGCAATGCCCACCACGGTGGCGGACAGACTGGAAACCAGCTTGTCCACCAGGCTGAACAGCGTACCCATGATGCCGGGGATATACTTGCCGGACTGGTACGTTTCGTAGTCAGAGCAGTCGGCAACCATGGGGATGGGCATATCGGCGGTCGCATAGTACGCGCCGTAGCCGATGCCAAACAACAGGATGAACAGGACGGTGTACAGGTTGAGGGAGAGTCCACCCTCGCCCAGCAGGCTCATGGTGAAGCCATCGCCGTGGCCCCACAGGAGCAGCAGGACGAACACGCCGATGTAGCACACCAGCGCCACGCTGACATAGCGCATCAGGCTGGCTTTCTGCCCGTGCTTTTGGCTGGTGCGCACGGTCAGCAGGAAGAAGGGGACACTAAAGACATAACCCAGCACCATCATGGGCAGGTACAGCCCGTCGTAGTTGCCCATCATGCAGCCGTACAGCATACACAGCACGGTGGTGTTGGTGGCGATGGACAGCGCCAGCTTGCAGCCCGCACCCGCCACCATCAGGCGCTGCATGGGCTTGTTCTCTTTGATGATCTGAACGTACTCGGACACCTTGAGTTTCTCGTTCTTTTCGCCGCCGATGCCGAAATATTTAGGCTGATCCTTCTCCCAGATGCCGATGACGGCCAGCAGGGTCAAGGCAATGGAGATAACGATACCGACGGGCGCCAGCATACGGAAGAAACCGGCGGAGCCGTAGCCGCCCTCATAGTTCTTGGCAATGATGGGGGCAAAGAACTGCATCGCGCCCATGCCCAGCAGGGAACCGACGGTGTTGAAAATCGTGAACAGGGGACGCTGCTTCGGGTCGTTGGTCAGAACGGTCTGGCCGGAGCGGGTGCAGCTGGTCTGAAAGGTGTAGCCGATGACCCAGACTGCATACAGCGCCACAAACACGGCATAGCGCGCCCACATCATCGTGTCGGGAATCAGCGGGGTCAGGCAGTAGAGCGCCAGAATGCTGGCGGCCATAATCAGGTTGCCGATGACCATGAACGGGCGGAACTTGCCGAACTTGCCGTTGGTGCGGTCCATCAGCGCACCGATGATGGGGTCGGTGACAGCGTCAAACAGACGCATACCGGTGACCATGACGGAGGCAAAAATCATGGACAACGCCAGCACCTTGCTGCCGAAGGTCGCAATGTAGGACAGCACCAGAACGTAATACACGTTCGTGGCACCGTTGTTCAGCGGGAACAAGACCAGCTGATAAGGCTTGGCGCGGTTGACCGCGCTGCTGTTTTGGCTTTCATTCATAAGCGATTCCTCCCGATTGTGTAAATATAAGGAAATCGACCCATCCGCCGCAGGTCATATCTGTTGCGGCAGATAGCCTTTGATGAATAGGTCGATTTCACAAGGAGAAAAGAGGATGGTTAGGTAAGTGGTGCGGTCGGAGAAGCTCTCACTTTACCGCTTTCGTTCAGTGCTGCTTTTTCTTTTTGTCAGCAGATTTCCAGCACCATGCCAGAGAGGCAAGCAGACCTACGGTAGAAATAGCTTTCAGTGCCAAAATAGCGGTCTGCCACCACGGGGTAACATGCTCAATCACAGTATTGACAGAAATGCCGTTCATAGCGTTGGAGTGAACAACGGTGTAAAGGATGCGGTGCATAGATTCACGCATTGCCCATGCCACATCGGAATGATTGTTTCCGGGGGCACTGGCTGCCAGATGATCCGCACTCATCATACCGTCTACCAGATTGGCACCAGCCAGAAGCATCTGGGGCATATTCATATAGGGGCTGGCCGTGCCATACCACATATCGGTAACAACAATGCCGGTCAAACCGCATTCATTGCGCAGGAAGTTGGTGCAAAGCCCCTTCTGCATACCACTCCAATGCAGACCCATACGGTTGAAGGCCAGCATAACGCAGCTTGCTCCCTGCATCGTGACATCTTCCCCGTCGGGCGTAGTATACGCAGTGCCTGCGATTGTAATGGGCAGCTCAAAGGCGCGCATATAAATTTCGCGGATACTCTGCTCATTGGCCCAGGTGCAGATGCCACGACGAAGATCTTCTTGATCGTTCAAACCAATATGCTTATTGTATACATACAGGCCATGGCTCTCCATCGCGGAGGTCTCGTAGGCGCAGATCATACCGGAAAGGAACCCGTCCTCAGAGTAATACTCAAAGTTGCGACCGGAGTACGGTGTGCGTTGGATGTTGGAACCTGGTCCGTAAAGACCGTTGTAACCAGCCCACAGGGCATCTTCACCGATCAGATCGCCGATTTGGTACATCAAATCCGTATTGAAGGATGCGGAGAGGATACCGCCGCTGGGATAGCACATGGCGCGGGAATCTTTCTGCGGGTCGTTCGTTTCCGAGGCAAGACCGCGGGTATTGGCGCTGTACGGCTCAGTCAGACCCGAAGGACCATTGTGATCCAGCGTTTCCGGCTTGTTGATGGCATCGATTTTTGCAGTACGACGCATACCGAACGTAATCACATCGGTATAATCGTTCCATGAAAGCTCATCCAGCAAAGTGTCCCACAACGGGTCGTTGTAGGCAATCTCGTTGCCGTCTTCGTCCACACGAAGAGCGATCAAGCCAATTGTTTCACCGTCCTTAAAGGTTTCATAGGCAGGGTACTCACCCTCAACCTCCGGAACCTTGGTTTCACCCTGACGACCATACTTGTTTTCATCTTCTTCGATTTTGCTGCTCCAGTGCAGAACCACACCATCATCCCAGTTTTTGGGTGTCGTGCCCTGCCAGTTACTGCGGGTCATGTAGGTGACGCTGTCGTCACCGCGATTTTCATAAAGATTGAAATCAGCATAGCTGAACTGGTTGGTGATTTCTGCACCCGTAGCTGCCGAAGTGGAATAACTTTCGGCGTCAAAAGCGCAGTTGATAGCATCACAGACCAGCGCGGCATTTCCATCCTGATCCATGCGGCTTTCCGTATTTTCTACGGTGTAGCCTTTCTTTGCAAGGAAATTATTGACAGCATCGTGTGCATTTCGTCCAGCTGTGAGATAGTAATTGCCCTCGGTCAGAACATAGGTTTCGGCGTTATAAGCATCATAGGATGCAAACTGTCGCTCATTGACCGTGACCGTCACACGCTGGCTCTGACCCGGCTGCAGCAAATCGGTCTTATCAAAGCCGACTAACTCAGCAGCGGCCGCCTCCACACTGTTATCACGGTTATAGCTGCCGTAGGGCTTCTGCAGATAAATCTGCACCGTTTCTTTGCCGGCAACACTGCCGCCGTTCGTTACGGTAACGGAAACATTGTAAACAGGCTCTGCGCCGGAGTTGTCCTTGACGACCGTAAAATCAGAATAGTCAAAGTTGGTGTAGGAAAGACCGTAACCAAAAGGATAGGCAACGGTATCGGCATAGCTGTAATCACCGGTGTTGGCTGTGCCCATAACGAAATCCTCGTAACGGGTTTCGGTATAGCGATAGCCAACGTAAATACCTTCCTGATACACGACGTAGTATTTGTCTTGTTGGAGAGAGCCATCAGAGTTGACAGCACCGGGAGCATCCGCATAAGCGGTTGCACCAAAGTTTGCCAGACTGGGGTTCTTGTCATGCGTGGTCCAGAACGTCGCGCTCAAATGACCGGAGGGGTTCACCGTACCATTCAGAATCTGCGGGATTGCATACAGGCCGGTCTGACCGGGCGTGCCGATCCAAAGCGCCGCATCAATTCCGTAGGCAGAATCATTCAAAAAATCAGCTTCTACCTGATTGGCAAAGTTGAGGAGGACGATTACCTTCTTAAAGGTTCCGTTGTCCTTTTCCTGCTTGATGCCTTTCAGCAGTTCGATTTCCTTAGGAGACAGCTTCAGATAATTGCCGTCGGTGGAGTCCCCTGCCGAACCATTCACATCATCCAGAGAACTCAAAGAACGGTTGCCGCGGGGCATATCACTGCCTTCGCCGCCCACACGGGAAATGACGACAACGGCAGCATCACCGTAGGCGGCAAAGCTTGTGCCGTTGGCACTCTTCACTTCGCTCCACGGCGCTTCGCCAATGACCTTGACGCCCTTGACGCCGCGGCCGGTTTCGCCCATCACGCGCTTGTAACCTGCCTGATCCTCAGAGGAATACCAGTTCCAAAGACCTTCGTTGACCTCAAAATTGTCATCGCGCTCAAAGGCAGACTTGAAGGTCGGTGCCGTGGACGCATCGACTGCACCGGAACCCGTACCTCCATAGACGGGATCCACACTGCCGATGCCGAACAAGCTCACCTTGCGCTCCGCGGTTGTCAGCGGCAACGCGTTATTGTCATTTTTCAGCAGAACGATACCCTCGGCCATGGCCTGTTCGCCCAGCACACGACCGGCACCCATCAGCGTGTCCAGATTGTCATAGCTGGATTTGAAATACTCGGTGTCCGCGCTGTCATCGCCTGCTGCAATCGCACGGAAGTTTGGCGTGTTCAGCGCCGTATTGATTTGCGGTGCGTTTTCATTGGCGATAATGCCACCCGTATAACTGAGCCCGCACAGTACCGACATTACCAGTGCCACCGGCTTGCACAGCGCAGAGCCCGTTTTTATTGATTGGAAGGTGGCTGCAATATTGATGCCCAGCCCCACCAAATACAGTGCCAGTGTAATGAAAAATTCTGCTTCCCATGTCGAGTCGATGCCGACTACTGCCGCGGAGATGTAGGGATACAGCGCGTAGATGTATAGGAAGAAAGAAACAAGTTGTGCGGCGGAAAGAACCGGTGCAGCCCATTTTTCCCTTTTAACAGCGAACAGCACCCCTGCTGCTGCAAGACCGATGCACATAACCCATACAGCAGGCCACGACATACTGTTCATGCTGCGCTGCACCAAACCGTACAACAACACATATACAATTTGTCCGACCAAGGCCACCCCTGCTCCTAGCAGGGATAGCAGTTGTAAAGATTTCCCGAATTGTTTTTTCATGGTAAGTCCCCTTTCGGAATGTTTTTATACTTCGAGTATAAAGACACCCCTCTGGGAGTGCAATACTTTTGGCCTGAGCGGTCGTTTTCGCGCCCTCGCTGTAAAAAACATTTGTGATTTTGCACTGTATTCATTCCGATTTACTGTGCAAATCAACAAGAAAAGACTGCGCCGCAGAGAACCTTTTCTGCGATGCAGTCTTACTTTATTTCTCTTTCTGCGAAATCAGGCAGCGCATCACACCGCAGGCATATTCTTCTCTAATAAATAGTACGGCGCTGTATTTTTCCAGAATATTATCCAACCCGGCAGGCTCTTTAGGTAAAGCGGTTTCTGCCTTTTCCGGCAGCATACCTGCCATCTCTAGTACAATCATTCCCTGTCGACTGTATAGCGTTATGTCCAGCTGTCGTTGTTCCGGGTCAGCGAAGTTTCCAATCCATGGGATGATGTTCTTCATCATGCTGGTACACAGCGTATATAAATCGGCATTCTCCATAAAGCTGAGCAGCGTACCATCCGCCACACAGTGAAGATTGATATTGCGCTCCGCACAAAATACCTGCTGCTCCGACAGCACCAGGTCCAATGTTTCATTCCCTGTCGAAAATTGACTGTCATAGCCATCAATGGCATCGCTGAGACACTGCAGACGCTGCTGCTGTTCATCCGCGTTATGCACCGCTTTCAAATCAGCCAGCTGCATCCTTAGCGCATGGCAGTGACGGTTGATCAGTGCAATATTGCGTTTAGCACTCTCATACTGCATACGCTGACTTTGCTGTAGTGCATTTGCTATGGCAAGTTGGTCCTCTGCCCGCTTTTTCGCAAAAAGTGTATGTACCAAATAGAGCGCCACCAGCAGACAAATGCTGTTCATGAGAACAAACTGATAATTCTGTCCCAGTCCATTACGGATAACCTTTATGTCCGGAACGCCCTGTACCAGTTCAAACTCTACAAATAATACGGCAACAATTTCTAAATGGTATCGGCTGATGTTGTATTGACGCTTAAATAATGTTTTTGCCAAAAAGAAGTAGCACAGTGGAATCGAAACGATCTCCCAGCAGAGGAATGTAATCCCATACAGGGGCTCATAATCTAATCTCCACAGGAAATTCATCAAAACCCCCACCATATTCTGCGATGTCTGATGGGTCATCATACTCCACACAGTTGCGTAAGCTGCCTGCTGAGGAGAAGTCGGGCTGCACCATAAAATAAACACTGTGGCCGCTGCACCCATCAGCAGCCGTATCACCAATGGGATGCTGATGACATAGCTTTGCAACATCAGCAGATAACGCCCTGCTATTAAAAGGACACAGGCACCTGCTGCAAGTCGTGATTTCCAATGGCTGCGGCGCGGCATGGGAAGCAAAAAAACGATTACATGCAAAACCATCCACAGGCTGACATAATAACGTCCGTCCACCCGATTATTTCCTCCCTTACCGCCGTGTGTTACCTATATAATCATTAAAGGCCGCCAGTAATTCCGCACGGCATCCACGGCTGACAGGCAATTCTGTATCACCATCACCGATGAAAAGAGTTTTTGCTCCGATTGTACTCACACGCGCCAGATTCACAAGATACCAATAATTTCCCTTGGCAAAGGGATATTTTGCTAACATATCCTCTACGCTTTTCAAAGTGCCGCGCAGCGTGTAATCTCCTTGTTCTGTGTGGTAACAGAGGTGTTTTTGCTGAATTTCCACATAAAGAATGCTGCGAACGGCAATCCGCACGATTTGTCCATTGCAATCCAACAGAATTTGGGCATCTTTTTGGTGGTCCACCCGACCCAGCGCACGGGCAAAGCGCATTTTAAACGAAATATAGGAAATCGGCTTCAGAATGTAGTCCAGCGCCTGTACCATGTATCCTTGTATCGCATACTGCGCCATATTGGTGATAAAAACCAAAACGGTCTGCTCATCTATTTTTCGTAGAAATCTGGCTGTTTCCATGCCGTCCTTTCCCGGCATTTCCACATCCAACAGAACCAAGTCATATCTGCCATCATATTCCCGCAAAAACGCCTCGCCGCTCATAAAGCAGCGGATGGAAAATTCTTCCCCTGTCTCGGCCCCGTAGCGGGTGATATATTCACAAAGCTGTTCTTGGTTTGAGCGTTCGTCTTCCACAATGGCTATCTGCAGCAAAACCTTGACCCCATCCCTTCTACATGATTCTTTTGCAAGATATTTATCACACGGATATTTCGCTTGCTTCTTAGTAAAGCTCCGTTATATATTTCCATGAGTTCCCGATTACTTATAATATACTGCGGTTCCGCAATAAACTCTGCCAGCACTGCACGGCCCGGTGTAAGCGCATTTTTCCGGTGGTTTTCCCGCTGCACACGCTTTCAACGCTTCGACTTGCTCATTCTAACGCTTGACTTTAAGATACGTTTTCATTGTAACAAGTTTACGCGGGTTTTGCAAGAAGGCTGTTTCTCTGAAAGTTATTTATGTAAAGGCAGCTAAACTTATTGACGTATCTTATAGATACTCTTGCATAGTGCCTTGATAATCTAATAAGCCAAAACCACCAAAATAGCTTTCGCATCTGCAACACGCGAAAAAGAATTCTCTTACACGCTGCTCCACATACTGATGCTCTATGGCATCCGGCGTGGGGATGGGCAAAATCCTGCGTCGCTACCCAAGGCAACACCGCACAATTCCGGCCTAATGATACTCGTCAAGGCGAGCTGACTACGCTGACCGTTCCTATTTTTACCTGCCAACTCCGCAAAATTTATCCACAAAAAGCGCCCGGACGGTTGAAAATTTCATCCGTCCGGGCGCAGTCGTTTTGCCGTTTTGGGGTCATTTTGGGGTCAAAGTTACCAGATTGTTACCACTTTTGCCATAATGTAGAAAAAAGCTCGTTGAAACTTGTCGTTTCAACGAGCTTTTGTTGGTTGCGGAGACAGGACTTGAACCTGCGACCTCCGGGTTATGAGCCCGACGAGCTACCATCTGCTCTACTCCGCGATATATGACACACACGCTGTTTTGCGGTGCTTGATTATAATACCACAGCACGGCGTGTGTGTCAATAGGTTTTACGAAAAAAGTTTGTGCCTTTTTATGGCTGACTGCTCAAATTCAATCAGACAATGCCCTGGCTCATCATGGCAGAGGCGATCTTCTCGAAACCGGCGATGTTGGCACCGGCCACAAGGTTGCCCTTCATGCCGTACTTCTCGGCGGTGGTGGCGGCAGTCTTGTAGATGTTGACCATGATGTTGTGCAGACGCTCATCGACCTCCTCGAAAGTCCAGGACAGGCGCAGGCTGTTCTGGCTCATCTCCAAGCCGGAGGTAGCAACGCCGCCAGCGTTGGATGCCTTAGCGGGGGCAAACAGGATGCCGCTCTGCTGCAGGTAAGCGATGGCCTCGGGGGTGGAAGGCATATTGGCACCCTCGGCTACGCAGTAGCAGCCGTTGGCAACCAGAGCCTTGGCACCGTCCAGGCGCAGCTCGTTCTGGGTGGCGCAGGGCAGGGCGATGTCGCAGGGGACGGTCCAGATGCCCTGGCTGCCCTCGACGTACTTAGCGGTGGGGACATAGTCCAGATAGGTCTTGATGCGGGCGCGCTTGACCTCTTTGATCTCCTTGATGACCTTGTAGTCGATGCCATTCTCGTCGACGATGTAACCGTTGGAGTCAGACATGGCAATGACCTTGCCGCCCAACTGGGTGGCCTTCTGGTTGGCGTAGGTGGCCACATTGCCGGAGCCGGAGATCACAACGCGCTGGCCCTCAAAGCTCTTGCCGGCATCGGCCAGCATCTCTTTGGTGAAGTAGCACAGGCCGTAGCCGGTGGCCTCGGTACGGGCGAGAGAGCCGCCGAAGGGGATGCCCTTGCCGGTCAGGACGCCGGTGTACTCATTCTGCAGGCGCTTGTACTGGCCGAACAGATAGCCGACCTCGCGGCCGCCGACACCGATGTCACCGGCGGGCACATCGGTATCCGGGCCGATATGACGGTACAGCTCGGTCATAAAGCTCTGGCAGAAGCGCATGACCTCGGCGTCGGACTTGCCGTGTGGGTCGAAGTCGGAACCGCCCTTGCCGCCGCCCATGGGCAGGCCGGTCAGGCTGTTCTTGAAGCACTGCTCAAAGCCCAGGAACTTCAGGATAGACAGGTTGACAGAGGGGTGGAACCGCAGGCCGCCTTTGTAGGGACCGATGGCAGAGTTGAACTGCACACGGTAGCCGCGGTTGACCTGGACCTTGCCAGCGTCATCGACCCAGGGCACACGGAACATGATGATGCGCTCGGGCTCGACAAGGCGCTCGATCAGGCCGGCCTTCTCATATTCGGGGTGAGCCTCAACAACAGGCTCGAGGCTCTCGAGGACTTCCTCGACCGCCTGCAAAAACTCCTTCTGCTCAGGGTTACGCTTTGCAAGGCCCTCATATACACCCTGCAGGTAAGCATTCTGAATTGCCATAAGTAGAACACTCCTTTATATAAATTCAAACACCGCCTTCATGTTACCACCACAAAAGAAATTTTTCAAGAGTTTTTTGTTTACTTTTCAAAATTTTGTTTGCTGTTGGCGGGCCTGTGTGTTTAACAGGTGGACAAATCGGCGTTTTCGCGCATAATTATATAAGGGCATACGGCTGGTCGTATTGCATCAGCCCTGCCACATTGCTATTTCCTGCCAGTCAGTGCTGCCCGCCAGCAGCTGCTCCGGGGTGATCAGTGCCATGCCGAGACAGCTTCGTTGCTCGTCGGCCGCAGTCTCGATAAGCCAGCGGCCATCGTTGGTTTGGGCCAAAACGGTGACTCTTCTGTCATAGGACAGGCCCTCTCGTTTTTGCGTTACCTCTTTAATCTCGCCCGTTTCCAAATCCATAAAATAGGGGATTTCGCGGTTTGTTCCGCTGTTTGAGTAGCACATCCCAAGCCACCGCGTGCTCTGGTCGCCGTGCACGGGCAGTATTCTTTGCCCTATGGACAGCCCGAAGTGCTCATCCGGCCACGTATCCCACATTTTTTCCTCTGTGCCCATGGCTGGGTCAACGACAGTCAGGCTCAGTTTGATATCGGTGCCATCGTTCTGCGGGAGATAATCCACAAAGTAAAGCTTGCCGTTTGCCGTGCCATCATAGCCGCTGAACCGCGCGTCTGTGGGGTTGTAGAGGCGCTCGGTCAGCTTGGTGCGTGTGCCTGTGCGCGGGTCCCAGCAGTCAAATTCAAGCGTCGCGCTCTGGACGGCGGCGGCATACTCTTCGCCGTTTTTGGGCAGCGGCGCGTCGGTCACGTAATGGACCGTCAGCAGGCCGTCGTCATAGCAGCCCAACATCAGTTCCGACGGCAGCATGGTAAACCTGTCAAGCTGCCCACTGGCAAGGTCGATGCGGCAGGCAAGCGTTGCCTCACTCGGCAGCACCGTCTTGTCTATGCCGTACAGCGCCGTGCCATCGCAGTAGGCAATATCGCAGTTGCCCACCCCATTGATTTCCTGCATGGCCTTGCCCGCGGCGGGGTCGACGGTGTAGATTTGCACGGGGCAGCCTCTGTCCTCGACATGGCAGACGCGCAGCGGGTCGTCCGTGATGACCAAGTTGCGACCGGGGTCGTCTGTGAAATAGGCGGGGCAGGCGTCGCTGTCATGGGCACAGCCGGGAACCGCGCAGTTGACGGTTTGCGTAGCTGCGGCATAGTCGGTTTTTAGCAGCAGACTGTCCTTGCCGCGGTGGACAAAGGCATAGTAGGTGTCGCCATCGTTGTACGAGTTGGCCACCGGGTAGAAGGGGGCTGTGGTTGGGGCAGGGGTAGTTGCTGCGGTCGGTTCCGGGGTCGAGTTTGCGAGAGGGGTGGACGCTGTGTCCGGGGCAGATGCACAAGCGGCAAGGGTGAGGGCGGCGGCGAGGATGAGGGTGATGAGTTTTTTCATGGGAACCTCCTTTTTTTGATGTGAGCTGTGATGGCAAAGCTGCAAAGCCCCTCAGGCCTCGTAAACTCGGCCAGTTTCCCTGGAAGGGGAGCCTTTTTTGCGAGAGCTTTGCCCGCGGGGAGCCTCCCCTCACAGGGGAGGTGGCGAGCGGATCGACGCCGGAGGAGCTTTGCGACGTTACCCCTGCCACATTGTCACGGTTTCCTGCTCGGCGCTCCCGGCCATAAACTGCTCTGGCTCCACCAGAGCGTAGTTCTCACGGTTGGTCGTCTCATCCTTGCCGGTCGTTACCAGCCAACGGCCATCGGCGGCGGCAGCGCGGAAACCAACGGGCAGGCTGGTGTGCTGGCCGACAATCACGTTGCCCTCGCTCATTCGCAGGCTGTGGCCTTCGGCATCGCCCAGCGGCAGCTCCTGTGCCCCCTGTTCGGGCGTCCATATTGTCTCGGTCGTGCCGGTCGCTATGTCCAGTGTCTCCACGGCCACAGGCTCATACGCGGCGTAGGGTATCGGCTGGCGCTTTTCAAAATACGCCTTGCCGCCGTACACGCCCAGCAAAGCCGACGTGTCGTAAGGGTAGGCAGCCAGCCGGGTACGGGTACCGTCGTTCGGGTCATAGAGGTCATACTCCGTCTCGGCACTCTGGATGGCAGCCTGGTACTGTTCCCGGTCAGTGGGCAGGGGCGCATCTGTAACGATGTGCGACGTCACCAGCGCGTCACCACAGACATCCAAAAACTGCTCCTGCGTCAGCAGCGGGAAGGTTTGTACTGCACCGTCGGCAAGGCTGATGCGGCAGCCGGTGGCGGTGGTGCCGTTCTCATCGTTCCACGCTGCGCCGTACACCGCCGCGCCGTCGCAGTAGGCCATCACGTAGTCGCGCACTTCCTCGGGCAGGTCGGTGCGCACCTTGCCGCCGCCCGGGTGGACGGTGTACAGGCAGGGCGGGGTGGTCTGCTCGGTCCAGCGGCCGTAGAAATCCGCCGTGATCTCATCGGCGGTCAAGCCCTCGAAGCTCTGGTCCGGGTGTTCTAACTGGGGCTTGCCGTACTCGTCAAAGTATTCCTCCCAAGTTTGGGTATTGCGGTAGAACAGTGTGTGATAGACATAGAGGGTATCTCCTGCCGTAAAAACTGTGTACCGCCGCGCCCGCCCCGGGAAATAGGCCGGGCAGGCTTCACTGTCGTGGGCGCAGTTTGGCATGGTGCAGCAGACGGTTTGGGCGGCGGTGGCGTAGTCGGTTTTCAGCAGCAGGGCATGACCGGGATATGGGACAAGCTCGTAGTAAGCATCGCCGGTGTTGAAAGCCGTAGTGTAGCTTTCCAGTGGGTAGAAGTCGGTGGTCGCGGGGGCTGGGGTGGAGGTGGGTTCAGGCGCTTCCGGGGCAGGAGTTGGGGTAGTCAGCGGAGTTTCATCCGAGGCGGATGCGCAGGCGGCAAGGGTGAGGGCGGCGGTGAGGATGAGGGGGATGAGTTTTTTCATGGGGGACCTCCTTTTTTAATCTACGTCTGCGGTGCGATCTGCAAGGCCAAACTGTAATACCAGCGCTCCGCCCCATCGGCGGCGGTATAGCCGGTGTAGGTGTAGGGGTGGGTCGAGGCCGTGATGAGTGCGCCGCCGTTGGCGCTGTACAGGGCGCAGTCGTAGGGGCTGCTTTCGGGGGCGGCCCAGTCGCCCAGGCTTTCCAGCCCGGCCTGGGCCGCAAAGCTGCGCAGGGCATCCGCGCCGGGCAGAGGTGTTTCGGCGGCATCGGCGGCGGGCAGAGAGAACCACACCTCGACGATCATGCCGGTGCGGCCATCCATCGTGATGCTGTACCGGGTGAACAGCGTATCGTTTTCCCGGGCAAATTTGCGCACCGTCACAAAGCCCAGGCTGTCGGTGGTGCAGTAGGCGCTGTTCAGGTTGTAATATTGGCCGTTGGCATCGGTGTAGCTGCCGTAATCGACGGTGTCGCCCACGGTCTGTTCCACCCAGAACCGGGGCACTGCGCTGCTTTCCGCCAGCTGCCAAAGTGCGTTCTCTGCGGCGGTGGTGGTGGCAGTGTCCGCCCAGGTCATGGATTCGATGCTGGCTGATGCGCCGATGTACACCTTCGGCGTCTGCGGGGCGGCATCCTGTTCCTGCTGTGGGGTGGTCTGGCGGGCGGTGGTGTCCTGCCCGCGGGCGGCCAGCTGGCGCAGGATGTAATAGTCATCCGCCGTGGGGGTGGGGGCCCGGTAAGGGTCGGCTACCGTCTCCACGCGGCCAAAGTAGGCGGCGTCACTGGCGGCCAAAAATGCGGCAGGCGCGGCGGCGCAGGCCAGCACGGCGGCTATGCACAGCGCGGCGGCGGTGCGCGGGTATCTCCACAGGCTCATGCGTCTGCCTCCTTTTTCCACAGGGGCAGGGTCACGCTGACCCGCGTGCCCTTGCCCGGTTCACTCTCGATTTTCAGCGTGCCGTCGTGGGCGACGGCAATGCGCTGGCAAAGCGCCAGCCCCAGGCCGCTGCCGCCCTGGCGGCGGGCGCGGGATTTATCCACCATGTAAAACGGCTCGGTCACGCGGGCCAGCTGGTCCGGCGGGATGCCGCAGCCCCGGTCGGCCACGGTCAGGGTAGCGGTGTCGGCGTCGGCTGTGCAAAGCACGACCACCGGCGCACCGGGTGCGCTGGCTTTGGCGGCGTTCTGGACCAGGTTGCACAGCAGATCCAACAGCAGATCCGCGTCGCCCTGCACGGTGGGCGCGGGCGCGGCGGGGGTGCGCAGGTTCACGCCCGGGCAGGCGGCGTGCAGCCGCGGCCACAGGGCGGCCAGCGGCACGGCGGCGGGGGTCAGCGGGCATTCGGCCAGGCCCAGCAGCGCCAGCAGCTTATGGCTCAGGGATTCCAGCCGCCGCCCCTCGTGGGCGATAGCCGCCGCGGCTTCGCGCTGTTCATCGGGGTCGGTCTGCATCGCGGCAAGGATATCCGCGTAGCCGATAATGCTGGTCATCGGGGTTTTCAGCTCGTGGGTAAACGCCCCGACAAAGTCCTCCCGCTTCTGCACGTCGGCTTCCAGGTCGGCAATTTTCTCCTGCACGGCGTCGGCCATCTTGTCAAAGCTCGCGCTCAATGTCTCGATCTCGTCGCCGGTATGCAGGGCGGTGCGGCGGGCGTAGTCCCCGGCGGCGATCTGCTGCCCGGCATCAGTCAGCACGGCCAGCGGGCGGGTCAGGCGGGCGGCCAGCAGGGCGGTGACGGCGGCAGCTGCGGCCAGCACGGCGGCTTCCAGCAGCAAAAAGCGCGTTAAGGCGGCGTCGCGGTCGCGGTACAGGCCGGTCAGGTCGTAGGCCGTGACCAGCCGCAACCCGCCTTGCAAATCGCTGGCGTAGACGGCATAGACACTTTCCTCGGTACGGACCGTGACGGTGGCGGCGTTTTCCAGGGAAAAGTTTTCCAGCCCCGGCAGGGTGGCACAGATGAGGGTATCCCCGCGCCAGAGGGCGGCGGGGGTGTCCCGGGCCTCGACGCGGGCGGTCAGGGCGGCGTCATCCATGGTGGTGCCGCGGCGCTGCAAGTCGAGGATCTCCGTTTGCAGCAGGGTACAGGTCTGGGCGTGGGCCGCCGCGTTGGCGGTGGCCATGCGGCCGCGCTGCACAGCGAAATCGCTGTACAGCAGCACGCACCCGCCGACGCCGAAGGACGCCGCGAGGACGAGGACCAGCAGCGAGACAAGTTTTTGGTAGTAGCGCATAGGGTACTCCTTTTGTGTTCGTAAAAGCCTCCCTTGTCAAAGACAGACTCCCCCGGGTCGGGGGAGGTGGCGCAAAACGCCAGAAGGGGAGCGGTGGCCGAGCGTTAGCGAGGTCGGAGGGATTCTTGCAGCTTCGCGGGTACGCGCACTCTTCCGCATGGCCACAGAAATCCCCCAGTCCGCTTTGACAAGGGGGCCTTTGTCACTCCTTCCGCAGTCGGTAGCCGATCTTAAACACCGTCTCAATCTGTTTATCTGTCCAGCCGAGCTTTTTGCGCAGGCGGGCGATGTGGGTGTCTACGGTGCGCAGGCTCTCGGTGTCGGGCAGCTCGCCCCAGACGCGCTCAAAAATCACATCACGATAGAGCGCCGCGCCCCGGTTGCGCATCAGCAGTTCCAGCAGGTCAAACTCCCGCCGCCGCAGGTCCAGCGGCTCGCCGTTCTGCCTGGCCACCCGGTCCACCGTATCCAGCACGACATCATAGGCCCGCAGCTCCCGCCCGCCGCGGCCGGTGCGGCGCAGCACCGATTCCATCCGGGCGACGAGCTCTTCCGCCGCGAAGGGCTTGGTGATATAATCATCCGCGCCCAGCCGCAGGCCCAGCACCCGATCCTTCACCGCGCTTTTCGCCGTGATGAAGATGACCGGCACGCCCTGGGGCCGCAGGCTTTCCAGCAGGGCATAACCGTCCAGCCCGGGCAGCATAATATCCAGCAGCGCCATATCGAAGTTGTTTTTCTCGATCAGATCCGCCGCCGTGCGGCCATCCTCGGCCACGGTGCAGGTGTACCCGGCGCGGGTCAGTGTCATCTCGATGAGCCGCGCGATCAGGTGCTCATCCTCGGCAATCAGTATGTTGTTCATGGCAAATCTCCCTCGTTTGGGTGCATTATAAACCCCAGTTGTTTCCTACTTGTGACACGGGCACTATAATTTTACACTTTTTTATTTATTTTTGCACATTCGGCGTGTTATAATGTGGGAAACCACCCATACTATAAAAGGAGAACCACCATGAACGTCGAAGAGCTTGTCAGCGCCCTGACGCTGGAAGAAAAGGCCGGGCTATGCTCCGGCGCGGATTTCTGGCACACCAAGGCAGTGGAGCGGCTGGGCATCCCGGCTATCAAGGTCAGCGATGGCCCCCACGGCCTGCGCACCCAAAAAGAAGGCAGCACCGACCCCAACGATGCCATCGAGGCCGTGTGCTTCCCCGCAGGGTGCGCGGCGGCAGCATCCTTCGACCCGGCACTGACCCGGCGCATGGGCGCAGCCCTCGGGCGGGAGGCCCGGGCCAGCGGCGTGCAGGTTCTTCTGGGGCCTGCGGTGAATATCAAGCGCAGCCCTCTCTGCGGCCGCAATTTTGAGTATTACTCCGAGGATCCCTACCTGGCGGGCGAGCTTGCAGCCGGGTTCATCCAGGGCGTGCAGAGTAAGGGGGTCGGCACCTCCATCAAGCATTTTGCCGCCAACAGCCAGGAGACGCGCCGCCTGTCCGCCGACAGCCGTGTGGACGAGCGCACGCTGCACGAAATCTACCTGCCCGCTTTTGAGACGGCGGTAAAAAAGGCCCGGCCCTGGACCGTGATGTGCAGCTACAACCGCGTCAACGGCGACTACGCCAGCGAGAACAAGCCGCTGCTGACCGATATTCTGCGGGACGATTGGGGCTTTGACGGCTTTGTCATGTCCGACTGGGGCGCGGTGAACGACCGCGTCAAGGGCGTGGCAGCCGGATTGGAGCTGGAAATGCCCGGGTCCGGCGGCGTGTACGACCGCAAAATCATCGAGGCTGTGCAGAACGGCACGCTGGATATCGGCGTTTTAGACAAAGCCGTGGCCCGCATTTTGAACATTGTGCTGCGCGCGGCTGATCTGGCAAAGCTGCCCGCCGTGTTTGACCACGCGGTGGACCACAAGCTGGCCGTGGAGCTGGCGAAGCAGAGCGCCGTGCTGCTGCGCAACCTGGGTGCGCTTCCGCTGCACAAGGGGCAGAAGGTGGCCTACATCGGCGCGTTTGCCGACCATCCGCGCTATCAGGGCGGCGGATCCAGCCATGTGAACACGACGGCCATCAGCGCGATGGACGCCGCCATCATGAACAACCGCAGCGTCAGCTATATCGAGGGCTTCCCCGCAGACCGCGACCAGCGGGACGAGGCTGAGTTTTTGCGGGCCGTGACCGCCGCCGAAGCCGCCGATGTGGCCGTGATTTTTGCGGGCCTGCCCGACAGCTTTGAGAGCGAGGGCGCGGACCGCCGCCATATGCGCCTGCCCGACTGCCAGAACAACCTGATTGCCCGCGTGGCCGCCGTGCAGAAAAACACCGTGGTCGTGCTGCACACAGGCTCCCCGGTGGAATGCCCCTGGGCGGATGATGTATCGTCTGTTTTGTGTATGTACCTGGCGGGCGAGGGCGTGGGCGAGGCCGCCGATGCCCTGCTGTGGGGCGACGCCAACCCCTGCGGCCGCCTGCCGGAGACCTGGCCCCTGCGGCTGGAGGACACGCCCTGCTACCTGGACTATCCCGGCGACGGCGTGACCGCCGACTACCGCGAGGGCGTCTATGTAGGCTACCGCTGGTACGACGCCCGCAAAATGCCGGTGCGCTGGCCCTTCGGCCATGGGCTGAGCTACACCGGGTACGTCTACCGGAATGCAGAGCTGAGCTGTGACACGATGGCCGCCGACGGCGAAGTGACCGTGCGCGTGACCGTGAAAAACAGCGGTGCAATGCCGGGCGCGGAGGTCGTGCAGTTGTATGTGGCCGACGCCACCGGCACGCCGGTGCCGGGCGGCCGCGTGCCCCAGGCTCTGCGCGGGTTTGCGAAGGTGGACTTGCAGCCCGGGGAAGAACGCGTTGTGACGTTTACCCTGACGCCACGGGATCTAAGCCGATACAGCGCAGAAATTCACGATTGGTACGCCGCGCCCGGGCGGTATGAGGTGCGCATCGGGCATTCCAGCCGGGATATTCGATCCACGCTGCCGCTACATTATGCGGGGGCGAAGCTGCTGCCACTGACAGTGGATGAGACGACGCCGCTGGGCATTCTGCTGGCGGACCCGCGCACCGCGCCCATCGTGCGCGGGATGCTGGACGCCCAGGTCCAGGCCATGGCCAACGGCGGCGGCGACGGCCTGATGCCGCCCGAGGCGATGATCCAGATGTTTGACGGCCTGACCCTGCGGAACATGATCAATTTCGGCGGGCCGCAGGCCGAGGAACGGCTGAATGCCATGCTTGCAAAATTAAAAGAAGCCGTACAATAATTGCAGGGGGGCGGCGTCCCCGACGGCCCGCCCCATAAAAAGAAAGGGTATATCTATGTCTATCAAACTCACCGAACAGAATTTTGACACCGAAGTTTTGCAGAGCGCCATGCCGGTCGTGGTGGATTTCTGGGCCGAGTGGTGCGGCCCCTGCAAGATGATGGGCCCTGTGCTGGAGGAAGTGGCCGCCGCGCACCCCACCGTGAAATTCGGCAAGCTGAACACCGACGAGAACCTGAAGCTGGCCATGGCCCGCAAGATCGACGCCATCCCGGCGCTGCTGCTGTTTAAGGACGGCCGGGAGGTCAGCCGTTCCGTCGGCTACCGCCCCGCTGCCGAGCTGGAAGCCTGGCTGCGGGAAAACGGAGCGATTTGACACCTGTATAAAAAGAGCCGCACCTGCCTTCGTCAAAAAGGGCAGGTGCGGTTTGTTTCATCTTATTTTAAAGCTTCCGCAATTTCTTCTGCGGTCAGCTGCTTTCTCACCGGCTGGGGTTCGCCCTCACCGTCCTGTAACGGCAGCACCCAATAATCCAAATCCAGCCATTGGCCGAACTTGTACCCGGTGCGCTTTTCGATACCCATTTTGGTGAAGCCCAGCGCCTTGTGGAAGTTGTTGCTCTGGCGGTTGCTGCCGGTTACAAGCGCAAAGGCGTTATAATACCCCTGCTTTTTCAGCAGGGCGATCAACGCGCGGTAGAGCCGCCCGCCCACGCCCTGGCCGATGCAGTCCGGCGCACAGTAGGCCGTCGTCTCAACGTCCCAGGCGTAGGCCTCGCGCTCGTGCCAGAGGTGTGCGCAGGCGAAGCCCTGCAGCCGGCCATCGGCGCTTTCGGCCAGGAGAAACGGCGCGTTTTGCAGCGTGTGCGCAATGTTTTCGCGGTATTCCTCCACCGTGGACGGCGTGTACTGGAAGGTCTGCACGCCGTGGCGCACGTACCAGTTGTACAGTGCGCAGACGGCGGCAGCATCGTCGGGCGTCGCCATGCGCAGGGTAATTTTGTTGTCGGCGGCCCACTTTTCGGCCAGGGCCTCTTTCTCGGCCTTCGGCAGTTTTTTCAGCGCTGCTTCACGCTTCAGGGCCGCACTTTTGTCGGCGCATTTTTCGGCGTAGGCCAGGCGCACGGCATCGCGGCCATGGCTTTTGGTGTACTTGGCCCCGCCCTTGCCGCTGCGGTGGGCTTTCAGGCGGTGAGCCAAATCATTGGTCCAGCCGCCGTACAGGCTGCCGTCCGGGCAGCGCAGCAGGTAGACCCAGGCGGGTGCCGGGGTCGGTTCGCGGTCGGCGGCGGTGCTGGGGGCCGGTCCGTAGATTTCGGATCCCTCTGCGCTCATTCGCTTACCTTCTTTCCGGCGGCCCGCAGTGTGCGGCGGCAGGCCTCAATGGCCGTTGCCTTGTCGTCGGCGGTAATCAGGAAACGGCTGGGGTGGCAGAACCTCAGGCCCAGGCCGCTGATCTGGCGCAGCTGTTCCTCCGGCTTACCGGCCCAGGCCACCGGGAACGGCTGCTTGCTGCGCTTGGTGCGGTGGTCGTTGA
>ENA-UOJM01001545-UOJM01001545.1-human-gut-metagenome-genome-assembly--contig:-P116-NODE-1545-length-20432-cov-29.488934_pt1 | contig 20432 bp, 19 predicted proteins | sample MGYA00242349_ERZ723896 | MGnify/ENA metagenome assembly ERZ723896 | reverse complement strand
ACCCCACTTGTTAGATAGTATATCATACTGTCTAACAAATGGGGTGCAGTTCAAATCTTCGGACGGCCTTTTCAGTTTCTTTTACCGGTTTGCGCCGTCGAGCGCACTTTCGTGGAGCACTGTGCCGTCCGGCAGCGTAAAGGCGTCCTCCGCCACGTTCCCGCTGTCGACGCTCATGCCCGCCATGCGGTAGACGACATCCTCGCCCTGCAATTTTTCCGCCGCGCAGAGAAGGCCGTCGCTCACGCTGACCCAGTGGCGCTCAATGTAGCCGCCGTCATCGGCGGCAGTTTCCACAAAGATGCAGTCCACGGTGTCGAGCAGGCGGTAATCCGCCGCGGCGATGCGCTTTTTGTCAAGGCGCAGGATGTCCTCATACGTCGGGATGCCCTGCTCCTCGTCGGCGGTGAAGGCTGCGGCGCTCTCGTAATAGAGCTCGCTGCCGCCGTACCAGACCCACGTTCTTTCCCCGTTGGAGATCGTGTGGCTCTGCGCGCCGCTCGCCTGCTCGGTGTCGACGCGCATCCACGCTCCGTCGACGCTGACACTGCTGCGGTCGACGCCGCTGCCGCCGGAATAGTAGCGCTCGATCGTGATGGCGCGCGAGTAGCGCGCGGGACGTTCAAGCGTCGCAATGGCGGACTGCACCGTGTCGGGCCGCACGGCGATGCGGCCCACGGCGCTGTCGTCGAGCGACGCGTCGCTCACATCTCCGCTGCTCGCATCCTGCGGCAGCACGACATGCGCGGGGCGGTGCAGCGCGCCGCGCACCACAAACAGGAGCACCAGCAAAACGAGCGCGACGAAAGCAGCGCCAATGGGCGTCACCCTCCGCTTTCTCATTCCGCTCCACTCCCTTCTTTCATTCCGTCAAAATCAGGCGTTAAAATCCGCGGGGCGCTCGCTCCGGCAGCCAAAGTGCCACAAAATCGCATCGGCGATGCGTGCGCAGGCGTGGCCGTCGCCATAGGGGTTGACGGCGTGCGCCATCGCGTCGTACGCCTCCCTGCTGCGAAGAAGCTCGTTGCCCATGCGCAGCACATCGTCGTACTCGACGCCGCAGAGCTTCACCGTGCCGGCGGCGACCGCCTCGGGGCGCTCGGTCTCTTTACGCATGACAAGGACGGGCTTGCCGAGCGCAGGAGCCTCCTCCTGGAGTCCGCCACTGTCGGTCATCACCATGTAGCAGCGCGCCATAAGATTGTGCATCTCGTCCGCGCTCAGCGGGTCGATCAAATGTACGCGCGGCGTACCGGCGAGGAACTTCTGCGCGTTCTCGCGCACGACAGGGCTGAGGTGCACGGGGTAGACGAGCTCGCAGTCCTCATTCTGGAGGGCGATGTCGCGCAGCGCGGTCATGATGTTCTCCATGGGCTGGCCGTAATTCTCGCGGCGGTGGCACGTCACGAGCACGACCTTTCTTGAATAGTCCAGCTCGTTGAGCAGTTCTGTTGTAAAGCGGTAATCCTTGCGCACCGTTGTTTTCAGTGCGTCAATGACCGTATTGCCCGTGATGAAAAGTCCCTCGGTCACGCCCTCTTTGAGTAAGTTCTCGCGGTTATTTTTCGTCGGGCAGAAATAGAGGTCGGCGATGGCCGTGACGAGCTTACGGTTCATCTCCTCGGGGAACGGGGAGTATTTGTCGTAGGTGCGAAGGCCCGCCTCCACATGTCCGACGGGCACCTTGTGGTAAAAGGCCGAGAGCGCACCGGCAAACGTCGTGCTCGTGTCGCCGTGGACTAAGATCATGTCAGGCTTTAATTGCTCAATGGCGTCGTCCATACCGAGCAGACACTTGCTCGTGATGGTCGAGAGCGTCTGCCGCGGGGTCATAATATCAAGGTCGCAGTCGGCCTTGAGGTCGAAGACCTCCATCACGCTATCGAGCATTTCGCGGTGCTGCGCCGTCACGCAGCAAAGGCTCTCGATCTCGTCGCGCGAGGCAAGCTCCTTGACAAGCGGAGCCATCTTGATGGCCTCGGGCCGCGTGCCGAACACGCTCATAATGCGCAGTTTTTCCATTTATGCTTCCTCTTTTTTCTTTTCGTTGGATTCTTCTTCAGGTTCCGCAGGCACGGTTTCCGCCGGTGTGGCGGTCTCTGTGCTCTTCTCCTCTGCCGTCGCCTTTTCCGCCTGCAACGCCTTGTCGATATCGCGGCGGAAGATGACGCGCGAGGCAAGGAACGCCGCCACCGCCAGCGCCATCAGAAAGAGCATCGCCTTGATCGCGCCGCTCGACGTCAGCACCACGGCGGAAAGGCCGAGGATACTGCTGATGACGTACAGCGCCGCGACGGCCTGCTTCTGGTTGAGGCCCATGTCGATGAGGCGGTGGTGGATGTGTCCGCGGTCAGGCGCCATCGGGTTCTGCCCGTGGGCAAGGCGGCGGATGATGGCAAAGAGCGTGTCGAACATCGGCAGGCCCAAGATCAGGAACGGCACCGCGAACGACACGATGGCGTAGTACTTGAAAAGGCCCTGGATCGAGATCGTCGCAAGGATGTAGCCGAGGAACGTCGAGCCCGTGTCGCCCATAAACATCTTGGCCGGATTCTTGTTGTACGGCATGAAACCGAGGCACGCACCCACAAGCGCGGCCATCACGAGCGCCACATCACTTTCAGAGACGAGCAGCGCGATGACGAGCATCGAAATGGCGCTGATGGTCGAAACGCCGCAGGCAAGGCCGTCCAGGCCGTCGATGAGGTTGACGGCGTTCGTGATGCCGACGATCCACAAGACTGTGATGGGGATGGACAACCAGCCGAGGTCCCAATACGGGCTTTCAGCAAAGACGTTCGGGTTGGAGAGCGTCTGGATCACGACGCCGTGAAACACGGCGACGAGCGCCGCGAAGATCTGCACGCAGAACTTAAAATACGCGCGCAGCGGGGACATATCGTCCACTACGCCCAAAACAACGATGATGGACGCGCCCAGCAAAATGCCCTGTAACTGATGGTCGACCTTGACGAACAGCAGCATGCTCACGATAAAGCCGAGGAAGATTGCAAGGCCGCCGAGGCGCGGTACGGGCTTTTTGTGCATGCGGCGGTTGTCCTTCGGCACGTCGATCGCGCCGATCTTATAGGCAAACGACTTGACGAGCGGGCACATCAGAAAGCTGACGGCAAACGCGCACAGCAGCGCGCCGCCGACGCTCAGCAATAACTCTTTCGGAATTCCGTTCATGTTCTCCACCCTTTAATCAGCGCGCGACAAAGCCGACCTTCTTGTAGACCTTGCGCAGCGTTTTTTCTGCCACGTAAGACGCCTTCTGTGCGCCCGCGCGATACACGGACTCGAGATACGCCTTGTCGCCCAAAATGCGCGTGGCCTCCTCGCGGATGGGGCGCAGGGTTTCAACGACGGCTTCGCCCACGGCGGGCTTGAACGCGCCGTAGCCCTTACCGGCGAACTCCTGCTCGATCTCGTCAAAGCTCTTGCCCGTCACAGCGGAGTAGATGGTCATCAGGTTCGCAACGCCGGGCTTGTTCGTGGGATCATAGCGCACGCAGTTTTCCGTGTCGCTGTCGGTCACGGCGCGCTTGAACTTGCGCAGGATATCCTCGGGCTTTTCCATCAGGTAAATGGAGCCGTTGGGGTCCTTATCGGACTTCGACATCTTGGCTCCCGGGTCGCTCAGGCTCATCACGCGCGCACCGACCTTGGGAATGTACGGCTCGGGCATCTTGAAGACGTCGCCATAGATGCCGTTGAAGCGCTGGACGATGTTACGGCAGAGCTCGACATGCTGCTTCTGATCCTCGCCCACAGGGACATAGTCGGGCTGATAGAGCAGGATATCCGCCGCCATCAGCGCAGGATAGGTGAAGAGACCGCCGTTGATGTTCTCGCTGTTCTTGGCGGACTTGTCCTTAAACTGCGTCATGCGCGAGAGCTCGCCGAACATCGTATAGCAGTTCAGGACCCAGCCGAGCTCGGCGTGCTGCGGCACGTGGGACTGGATGAACAGCGTGTTCTTCTCGGGGTCCAAGCCGCAGGCGATGTACTGCGCCAGCTGCTCGAGCGTGCGGCGGCGCAGCGCCGCAGGGTCCTGACGCACGGTGATCGAGTGCATATCGGCCATGAAGTAGTAGTTGTCAAATTCCTCGTCGCGCTCCGCCCAGTTCTTGATCGCGCCGAGGTAGGACCCGAGGGTCAGATCGCCGCTGGGCTGAATGCCGGACAGCATCACTTTCTTGCGCGCCGCGTTTTCCATGTTTTCCATCATTTTTTCTCCGATCTGTTTGTTTTTCTCATTTTATCTCGAATTGCGCCGTTTTGGCGCAGCTATCGACCCAATTTGTTATGTTACCATACCCCTTTTCAAAATACAAGCATATTCCGGTGAAAAAGAGCGTCGTGCGTTCGTTGACTTTTCGGTCAAAATATGGTGTAATAAGCTATCTTTATTTTGATTTCACTTCAGGAGGTCATCTATGTCCATCGACATGAAGTATTTTGAGGAAATGGAAGCGAAGATCCCGCACGGTAAGGTGCGCACGCGCTTCGCTCCCTCCCCCACGGGCTATATGCACGTGGGCAACCTGCGCACCGCGCTCTATACCTATCTGATCGCCCGCCACGCAAACGGCACGTTCATTCTCCGCATCGAGGATACCGACCAGGGGCGTCTCGTCGAGGGCGCAACGGACGTCATCTACCGCACGATGGCGGAATGCGGCCTTTCCCACGATGAAGGCCCCGACGTCGGCGGCCCCGTCGCCCCGTATATCCAGAGCGAGCGCCGCGACACCTACGGCAGGTACGCCGAGCTTTTAGTCGAGCGCGGCCACGCCTACTACTGCTTCTGCGAAAAGGCCGAGAGCGAGGAGGACAGCGGCGAATTTGACCGCGCGGACGATCCCTGCCGCGACCTGCCGCTCGAAGAGGCCAAGGCGCGCGTCGCCGCGGGCGAGCCCTACGTCATTCGCCAGCGTATCCCGAAGGACGGCACCACGACCTTCCACGATGCAAGCTTTGGCGACATCACGGTGGAGAATACGACGCTCGACGATCAGGTGCTCTTGAAGCGCGATGGTCTGCCGACCTACAACTTTGCCAACGTCATCGACGACCACCTCATGGGCATCACCCATGTCGTGCGCGGCAGCGAATATCTCTCCTCCGCCCCGAAGTACAACCTCCTCTACGAGGGCTTCGGCTGGGAGGTGCCGACCTACGTGCACTGCTCCCCCGTCATGCGCGACGCGCAGCATAAGATGAGTAAACGCAACGGCGACCCGAGCTATGAAGACCTCAAGGCGCAGGGCTACCTGACGCCCGCCATCCTCAACTATGTGGCGTTGCTCGGCTGGTCGCCGCGCGGCGAGCAGAGCGAGCAGGAGTTCTTCACGCTCGACGAGCTGGTAGGGGCGTTCGACATCGGCGGCATCTCCAAGTCCCCTGCCATTTTCGACATCGAAAAGCTGACGTATTTCAACGCGAATTATCTGCGCAATCTCCCGCCCGAGGAATTCTGTAAAGTTGCCGAGCCTTACATCCGTCAGGCCGTCAAGAACGAAGCGTACTCCGTCGGTGAGATCGCAGCACTCTTACAGGCCCGCTGCGAAAAGCTCACCGACATTCCCGAAAAGGTCGACTTCTTCGATGCTCTTCCCGAGTACGGCGTTGAGTTCTACACGAACAAGAAGTCCAAGACCAACAGCGAGGTCTCGCTCGACATGCTCAATAAGGTCCTGCCCAAGCTCGAAAGTCTTCCCGCGTGGACGAACGACGCCATCCATGACATGCTCGTCTCATTCGCCGAAGAGCTCGGCGTGAAGAACGCGACGCTCATGTGGCCGCTGCGCATCGCCGTTGCGGGCAAGCTCGTCACGCCCGGCGGCGCTGTCGAAATTTGCCATATCCTCGGCCGTGAGGAGACGATCAAGCGCGTCAAGGCCGGTATCGCCAAGCTGGCATGATCTTCGAACTCTGCCCCACGCTCTCGCGCGATCTCATCAAGCGGGAATTTTTGAACACCGCCGCCGCGTTCGGCGTGCTGGTGCTTCTTGGCTTTGCCGCAGGGATGCTCTTCCCCGATATGGCGCAGCAGATCCTTCAAAACTTCGCCGCACAGATCGAGCAGCTGGGACTTACCGACGATGTTCCCCAGTCGCAGATGATGGCGACGCTGTTTTTCAACAACATCACGGCGTCCCTCCTCTCGATGCTCTACGGGCTCATCCCGTTCCTGCCGCTCAGTGCGCTCGCGCTCGGCACGAATGCGCTGATGCTCGGCGCGTTCGCCGCCATCTATCAGCAGCAGGGCATCGGTCTCGGTGTGTATGTTCTCGGCGTTTTGCCCCACGGCATTTTTGAGCTGTCCGCACTGATCTTATCCTGCGCGCTGGGCCTTCTCATCTGCCGCACGGGGACGGAACGGATCCTCAAAAAGAGCGATACGCCCTTTTTCCGCCGTGTGCTGGACTGCATCCGCGTCTTTTTGACATTCTCTGTGCCGCTGCTGCTGGTGGCCGCGCTCATCGAGACGTACGTCACGCCTGCACTTTTGAACCTTGTGCTGTAAACGGCAAGGTTGACTTTCGTTCCACACAACTATATAATGGACCTGTCAAGATTTTGTAGAATTTTCATCTGCTGTTTCTTCAGGGATTGAGGAAAAGCACCGCTCCTGCGGCGCTTTTCCTTTTTCGTCAAAAAATGAGAGATTCGTCCCGCCGCGGGACAGAGAAAGAGAGGTGCGCATGGCGCAGACAGTTCCGGCAAGGCAGACCGTGCAGAACATGACGGAGGGCAGCCCCGTCTCGCTGATTTTGCGCTTTGCGCTGCCGATCTTCATCAGTCAGGTCTTCCAGCAGCTATACAGCACGGCGGACGCGTTCATTGTGGGCAAATACCTCGGCACGAACGCCTTTGCCGCTGTCAGCTCGTCCGGCACGCTCATCATGCTGCTCACAAGCCTCTTTATCGGCACGGCCATGGGCGCGGGCGTCGCGATCTCAAAGTACTTCGGCGCGGGCGACTATGAAAACGTCTCGCGCGCCGTCCACACGAACCTGGCGTTCGGTATCGTGTCGGGCACACTGCTGACGCTCATCGGCGTATTCCTCACGCCGACGTTTTTGGTCTGGATGAACACCGACGCGCAGGTCATGCCGCAGGCGGTCGAATACTTCCGCTACTACTTCCTCGGCGTGCTGGCAACGGTGCTCTACAACATGTGCACGAGCATTCTTAACGCCCTCGGCGACAGCCGGAGGCCCCTGCACTATCTGATCATTTCGTCGCTCGTCAACATCGCGCTCGACCTGCTGTTCATCGGCGCGTTCCGCTGGGGCGTGTGGTCCGCCGCCGTGGCGACTGTCCTCTCCCAGGGGACGAGCTGCGTGCTCTGCCTCATCCACCTGCTCAAAAAGGGTGAGGTCTACACCGTCACGCCGCGCAACATCCGCTTCCACAGCGCCATGCTCAGCGAGATCATCCGCTACGGTCTCCCCTCCGGCGTGCAGAACTGCGTCATCGGCCTTGCCAACGTCATCGTCCAGTCGCAGATCAACTCCTTCGGTATGCTTGCCATGGCCGCCTACGGCGCGCACTGCAAGATTGAAGGCTTTGCCTTCCTGCCCATCACGAGCTTCACGATGGCCTGCACCACGTTCGTTGGTCAGAACCTCGGCGCCAAGCAGTATGACCGCGCCAAGCGCGGCGCGCGGTTCTGTATCATCATCGCCGTCGTGATGGCCGAGCTCATCGGCCTGTGCTATTACATCTGGGCAAGTCAGCTCATTTCCCTTTTCGACAGCACCCCCGGCGTTGTCACCCTCGGCATGCAACAGGCGCGCACGGTGGCACTGTTCTACTGCCTGCTGGCGTTTTCGCACTCTATCGCGGCGGTCTGCCGCGGCGCGGGCCGCGCGGTCGTGCCGATGATGATCATGCTCTCCGTCTGGTGCGTCATCCGCATCATCTACATCATGCTCGTCGTCCACTTCATCGGCGAGATCGGCTACATCTACTGGGCGTATCCCCTCACCTGGGCGATCAGCTCCACCATCTATCTCATTTATTACCTGCGCTCTGACTGGGTGCACGGATTTGAAAGGTGACTCTATGTCTTCTCCTGCGTTCCGCTTCCGCCTCGCCACCCTTGACGACGCTCCCGCGCTTCTGAGCATCTATGCGCCGTACGTCGAAAAGACGGCCATCTCGTTTGAATACGACGTACCGTCGCTCGACGAATTCCGCCGCCGCATCGCGGATATCTCGCGCAAATACCCTTATCTCGTCGCGGAGGATGAAAATGGCCAGCTCCTCGGCTACGCCTATACGCACACGTTCATCGCGCGTAAGGCCTACGACCACTGTGCGGAGACGACGATCTATCTCGCCCTCGACGCGCGCAAGCACGGTCTCGGCAAGCGCTTCTACCGCACGATTGAGGAGCTGTCGCTCGCTCAGAACATCTACAATCTCTATGCCTGCATCGGCGAGCCGCAGGGCGCGGACGACGAATATTTAACGGACAACAGCATCCGCTTCCATGAGCACATGGGCTTCCGTCGCATCGGCGTGTTCACGCGCAGCGGCTACAAGTTCGGCCGCTGGTACAACATGTCCTGGGCGGAAAAACTGCTCATGGAGCATCCCGAGCATCCCGAACCGGTCATCCCCTTCCCGCAGCTCGACAAGGCGCTTGTCGCCGACATCCTTCGCCGCGCCGCGGAATAAAGAACCGAAATTTTACAAAAAATCATGCACACCCTATTGACATTGCCGATGGGGTGTGCTATATTTTCGCTCAAGTTAATACCGCAAACCGTTGAAGCGGAGATAACGGCAGTGATGCCTTCACAGAGAGCCTGCGATGCTGAAAATCAGGCAAGATACACATTCAAATGGACCGCCGAGGGTGCAGCGAAATGCGTTTTATGCGCAGAGTATCCTGCAACGTGTTGGCATACGTCAGTTGCCGGGAGATATGATGGTATCTCCGCCAAGCGCACGGGTAACCGTGAATTCAAGGTGGCACCGCAGATCGTTCGTTTCTCTCATATCGTATTCGTCCTTGACAGACTGTACCGTTCTGTCGGGGGCGCTTTTGTTTGCGCAATAAGCTCCTTTGGCAGAACGCCAAAGGAGCTTTTCTTTTTCAGGAGGTCACTCATGCATATCCTACCACCGCTCGAAACCGTCAAAGACATCGCCGCGACGCAGCAGTACGACGTGCTCCCGCTGAGCTGCGAAATTCTTTCCGACTTCATCACCCCCATCGAAGCGATGCGCATCCTCAAGAACGTGTCCACCCACTGTTACATGCTCGAATCCGCGCAGGCGGACGACCGCTGGGACCGCTACACGTTTTTGGGCTTCGACCCAAAGCTCGAGATCACGTGCATTGACGGCAAAATGAAGGCTGGCGGCCTCACCGTCCGCACGGACGATCCGTCCCAATACCTGCGTGAGCTGCTATCAAGCTACAGAAGCCCCCGCTTCGACTACCTCCCCTCCTTCACCGGCGGGCTCGTGGGGTATTTTTCTTACGATTATCTCAAATACAGCGAGCCGAGCGTCCGCTGCGGCGAGCAGGACGAGGACAGCTTCAAGGATGTCGATTTGATGCTCTTTGACAAGGTCATCGCCTTCGATCATGTGCGGCAGAAGATCGTGCTCATCGTCAACATGGCGCTCAGCGACGTCGAGGTCGGCTACAACAAGGCAAAGCTCGAGCTTGAGCAGCTCGTCTCGCTCCTCAAAACCGGCGAAAAGAAGCAGGAAGCACCGGGGCGGCTCCTCGGCGAAGTCACGCCGCTTTTCTCCAAGGAGCAGTTCTGCGCGATGGTCGAAACCGCCAAGCACCACATCCGCGAGGGCGATATCTTTCAGATCGTACTCTCGAACCGCATGAGTGCGCCGTTTGAAGGGAGCCTGCTTGACACCTACCGCGTGCTGCGCACCATCAATCCCTCGCCGTACATGTTCTACTTTTCCTGCACCGACGTTGAGGTCGCGGGCGCGTCGCCCGAAACGCTCGTCAAGCTCAAAGACGGCGTGCTGCACACCTTTCCCCTCACGGGGACCCGTCCGCGCGGCAAAATGGACGAGGAGGACAAGTCGCTTGAAGAGAGCCTGCTGCACGACGAAAAGGAGCTTGCCGAGCACAACATGCTCGTCGACCTCGGGCGCAACGACCTCGGCAAGGTCAGCAAATTCAGCACGGTGCAGGTCGAAAAGCTGCACTCCATCGAGCGCTACTCCCACGTGATGCACATCGGCTCCACCGTGCGCGGCGAGATTCGCGATGACCGCGACGCGCTTGACGCCATTGAGGCCGTGCTCCCCGCCGGAACGCTCTCCGGCGCGCCGAAGATCCGCGCCTGCCAGCTCATCGGTGAGCTTGAGAACAACAAGCGCGGCATTTACGGCGGGGCCATCGGCTACATCGACTTCACCGGCAACATGGACACCTGCATCGCCATCCGCATCGCCTACAAGAAAAACGGGCGCGTGTTCGTCCGCAGCGGCGCGGGCATCGTGGCAGATTCCGTCCCCGAAACAGAGTATCAGGAATGCATCAACAAGGCGAAGGCCGTGGTCAGCGCCTTGACGCTTGCGCAGGAGGAAGACCTGTGATCCTTTTGATCGACAATTACGATAGCTTTTCCTATAACCTCTACCAGCTCGTCGGCGCGATCGATCCAGACATCCGCGTCATCCGTAACGATGAGTTGCGCATCGAAGAGATCGACGCGCTGCACCCCGCGCGCATCATCCTCTCCCCCGGCCCCGGGCGGCCCGAAGACGCAGGCATTCTCATCGACGTTGTGAAGACGCTCTCGCCCCGCATCCCGACGCTCGGCGTATGCCTCGGGCATCAGGCCATCTGCGCCGCCTTCGGTGCGACCGTGACCTATGCTAAAGAGCTAATGCACGGTAAGCAGTCGCTCGTCCACTTCGACACGAGCTCGCGGCTCTTCCAAAACTGCCCCAAGACCGCGCCCGTCGCGCGCTACCATTCCCTCACGGCCGACGCCGCCACCATGCCGGACTGCCTGAAAGTCACCGCCGTCACAGACGACGGCGAGATCATGGCCGTGCAGCACAAGGACTATCTCATCTGCGGGGTGCAGTTTCATCCCGAATCCATTATGACGCCGAACGGCAAAACCATGCTGGAAGACTTTTTGAAGGAGAATTGAAACCATGATCAAAGAAGCCATCGTGAAGATCGTCAACAAGGGCGATCTCAGTCATGACGAAGCCTACGCCGTGATGAACGAGATCATGAGCGGCGAGACCACCCCCACCCAGAACGCAGCGTTCCTCGCGGCCCTCTCGACCAAGAGCGCCCGCGCCGAGACGACCGATGAGATCGCAGGCTGTGCCGCCGCCATGCGCGACCACGCCACAAAGGTAGACACCGGCATGGACATCTTCGAGATCGTCGGCACCGGCGGCGACAACGCCCACAGCTTCAATATTTCCACCACCTCCGCCCTCGTTGCGGCGGCGGGCGGCATGAAGGTCGCCAAGCACGGCAGACTGCCTCGAAGCGCTCGGCGTCAACATCCAGCAGAGCCCCGAGCAGTGCGTGGAGCTCTTAAAAGAGGTCGGCATGTGCTTCTTCTTCGCACAGAAGTACCACAGCTCGATGAAATACGTCGGTGCCATCCGCAAGGAGCTGGGCTTCCGCACGGTGTTTAACATCTTGGGGCCGCTGACAAACCCCGGCTCGCCGAAGATGCAGCTGCTCGGCGTGTACGACGAATACCTTGTCGAGCCGCTCGCGCGCGTGCTCGTGAGCCTTGGCGTCAAGCGCGGCATGGTCGTCTACGGACAGGACAAGCTCGACGAAATTTCTCTCAGCGCGCCGACGAGCGTGTGCGAAATCCGCGACGGCTGGTACAAGAGCTATGTCATCACACCCGAGGACTTCGGCTTTGACCGCTGCACGAAAGACGACCTCAAGGGCGGCGCGCCGGAGGAAAACGCCGCCATCACCCGCGCGATCCTGTCGGGCGAAAAGGGCCACAAGCGCAACGCGGTGCTGATGAACGCGGGCGCGGCGCTCTACATCGGCGGCAAGGCGGAGAGCATGAAGGACGGCATCGCCCTCGCCGCCGAGCTCATTGACTCCGGCAAGGCGCTTGAAACGCTCGAGCGATTCATCGCCGTCAGCAACCGCGCGGAGGCGAACGCATGAGCATCCTCGACGAGCTGGCCGCCCACGCCCGTGAGCGCGTGCTGGCAGACAGCGAGAACATGAGCCTTGATATCTTACAGGCGATGTGCCGCGAAAAGGGCCGCGCGAACGGTGCGCGCTTTTACGACGCGCTCAAAAAGGGCGATCTGTCCTTCATCTGCGAGGTGAAAAAGGCCTCGCTCTCCAAGGGCGTCATCGCGCGGGACTTTCCCTATCTCGACATCGCGCGCGATTACGAGGCCGCCGGTGCGGACTGCATCTCGTGCCTGACAGAACCCAAGTGGTTTTTGGGCTCGGACGACATCTTCCGCGAAATTCGCGCCGCCGTTTCAACGCCGATGCTGCGCAAGGACTTCACCGTCAGCGACTACCAGCTCTATCAGTCCCGCCTGATGGGCGCGGACTGCGTGCTGCTGATCTGCGCGCTGCTGGACACGAAGACGCTCGCGCAATATCTCGCCGTCTGCGACGAACTCGGACTCTCCGCGCTCGTGGAGACGCACGACGCGGACGAGATCCGCTCCGCCGTCGCGGCGGGCGCGAAGATCATCGGCGTCAACAACCGCAATCTGAAAGATTTTTCCGTCGACTTTTCCAACGCCGCGCGGCTGCGCGACCTCATCCCGCCGGAAGCGGTCTACGTGGCCGAGTCCGGCGTGCAGAGCGCGCAGGACGTCGCCGCACTCCGCTCGATCGGTGCCGACGCGGTACTGATCGGCGAAACACTGATGCGGGCCCCCGACAAGGCCAGGCGGCTCGCAGAATTGAGAGGTAACTTATGACCAAGGTAAAACTCAGCGGCCTGTCGCGCGAAAGCGACATTGCCGCCGTCAACAAGCTTAAGCCCGACCTCGTCGGCTTCGTCTTTGCCAAAAAGAGCAAGCGTTATGTGTCCCCCGAGCAGGCGGAACACCTCAAATCGCTGCTCGCCCCCGGCATTCTGGCCGCTGGCGTGTTCGTCAACGAACCGGTCGAGGCCGTGGCAGAGCTCTTAGACCGCGGCGTCATCGACGTCGCGCAGCTCCACGGCAGCGAGGACGACGACTACATCGCGCGCCTGCGCGCGCTGACGGGCAAGCCCATCTTCCGCGCGTTCAAGGTGAAAAGCGAAGCCGACCTCCCCGCCATCGAAAACTGCGCCGCCGACCTCGTGCTGCTCGACTCCGGCGCGGGCACGGGCAAGACATTCGACTGGAGCCTCGTCCGGAGCGTGCAGCGGCCCTATTTCCTCGCCGGCGGGCTCGACCCCGACAACGTCGCGGACGCCATCGCCGCGCTGCACCCCTACGGCGTGGACGTGAGCTCCGGCATCGAGACGGACGGCGTCAAGGACGAAAGCAAAATGGCGGCGTTCGTTGCCGCCGCGCACAAGGAGGGCTGAGAAATGTCGAATCCGAACGGGCGCTTTGGCGTGCACGGCGGACAGTACGTCCCCGAAACGCTGATAAACGCCATCATCGAGCTTGAGGAGGCCTACAACTACTACAAGGCCAACCCTGACTTTCAGAACGAGCTGACGCAGCTTTTGAACGACTACGCGGGCCGTCCCTCGCGTCTTTACTACGCGGAGAAGATGACAAAGAACCTCGGCGGCGCGAAGATCTACTTAAAGCACGAGGACCTGAACCACACCGGCGCGCACAAGATCAACAATGTGCTCGGTCAGGCGCTGCTCGCCAAAAAGATGGGCAAAACGCGCCTGATCGCCGAAACCGGTGCGGGCCAGCACGGCGTGGCGACCGCCACCGCCGCGGCGCTGATGGGCATGGAATGCGTCGTCTTCATGGGCAAGGAGGACACCATCCGCCAAGCGCTGAACGTCTACCGTATGCGCCTTCTCGGCGCGACGGTCGTGCCCGTCACCTCCGGCACCGCCACGCTCAAGGACGCCGTGTCCGAAGCCATGCGTGAGTGGACAACGCGCATCAGCGACACGCACTACTGCCTCGGTTCTGTGATGGGGCCGCACCCCTTCCCCACCATCGTGCGCGACTTCCAGTCCGTCATCTCAAGCGAGATCAAGCAGCAGCTCATGGAAAAAGAGGGCCGACTGCCTGACGCTGTGGTCGCGTGCGTCGGCGGCGGCTCGAACGCCATCGGCAGCTTTTACCATTTCATCGACGATCCTGCTGTGCGCCTCATCGGTGTTGAGGCCGCGGGCCGCGGCATCGACACGCTTGAGACCGCCGCGACCATCTCGACCGGCAGGCTCGGCATCTTCCACGGCATGAAGTCCTACTTCTGTCAGGACGAGTACGGTCAGATCGCGCCGGTGTATTCCATCTCCGCCGGTCTCGACTACCCCGGCGTCGGCCCTGAGCATGCGTACCTGCACGACATCGGCCGCGCAGAGTATGTTGCCATCACCGATGAGGAGGCCGTGCAGGCGTTCGAATACCTCGCCCGCACGGAGGGCATCATTCCCGCCATCGAATCGGCCCACGCCGTCGCCTACGCGCGAAAGCTCGCACCCACGATGGGGAGCGATCAGCTTCTTGTCGTCACGATCTCCGGCCGCGGCAACAAGGACTGCACCGCCATCGCCCGCTACAGAGGGGAGGATCTTCATGAGTGATCTTGCAAGAGCATTTGACCACGGCAAGGCGTTCATCGCCTTTCTGACCTGCGGCGACCCTGATCTTGAAACGACCGCGGCTGCCGTCCGCGCCGCCGTGCAAAACGGCGCTGACCTCATCGAGCTCGGTATCCCCTTCTCTGACCCCACGGCGGAGGGGCCCGTGATTCAGGCGGCAAACCTGCGCGCTCTGCAAAGCGGCACAACGACCGACAAGATCTTTGACCTTGTGCGCGAACTGCGGCGCGACGTGACGATCCCCATGGTCTTTATGACCTACGCGAACGTCGTCTTTTCCTACGGCACGGAGCGCTTTTTGTCGAACTGCCGTGACGCCGGCATCGACGGACTCATCCTGCCGGACGTGCCGTATGAGGAAAAGGAAGAATTTCTCCCCGCGTGCCACAAGTACGGCGTCGACTTCGTCTCCCTCATCGCACCGACGTCGGAAAGCCGCATCGCGATGATCGCGCGCGAGGCCGAAGGCTTCCTCTACATTGTCTCGTCGCTCGGCGTCACAGGCGAGCGCAGCGAGATCAAGACCGACCTTGCCTCCATCGTCTCCCTCGTGCGGGAAAACACAGATATTCCCTGCGCCATCGGCTTTGGCATCTCCACGCCCGAGCAGGCAAAGAAAATGGCCAACCTCTCCAACGGCGCGATCGTCGGCTCCGCCATCGTCAAGCTCCTTGCCCAGCACGGCAAGGACGCGCCCGAGCACGTCGGCGCGTATGTGAAGAACATGAAGGACTCCCTGCGGTGAAAAATAATAGGAAAAAGGGACCTCTGCTTTGATGCAGAGGTCCCTTTTTTGCATAAATACGATTTGTCGTCCCGTCATTCGATGGAGAACGTCTCTCCGAAGACGGAAACGCTGCTCACCGTTTCCGGGTCAAGAATTTCATCCATTTGGAAGCAGTAGCGCCCGCGCTTATCGAGATAAATAAGGGTCAAAGAATCGCAGAAACGAAAAAATCCTTGAAAGCACAATGCTTTCAAGGATCAATCATGGTGCGCGAGGCGGGACTTGAATATCAGCGCAGGTGTTTTTAGCAACTTTTCTCGTACAAATACGTGTTAAACCGTCTGGAGCGTAAAACAATCTGTACCAGTCAGTCCGATTGTTTTATAGAAGATGACCCGCTAAAGGGTCAAAATAAGGGTCAAATTCAGGATCACGAAAGGACGATTACATAATGGAAATTACATACAGTAAGTATGGAGAGTACTGCCTGCCCAATCTGGTGGTATCCTGGGAAGAACCGACTTACGGACGCTTTGGCCGTATGCGGCTAAAGTATCTAAAGGCGCATCGCCGAGTGACCTATATCAATTTGAAAACCTCCGGTCAACTGACACATCATCTCAACGAGATTGATCGTGAGGCAAACAAGATGCTGCGTCTCTTGATCGAGCAGATGGCGCAGGCGCAAGGCATCACAGAGCAGCTAAAAGCCGAGGATCAAATAACTTGGGTCGGTGCGATGAACAACATCCGCAGCGCGGCAGAGGAAGTCGTATTACGCGATATCATAAACAAATAAAGTAATAATACGCCGGAGGAAGGGTGTTTACCACCCTTCCTCCCATTCGTCCCAGGCCTCGTCGAGGTCTTCATAGTCGCCGTCTTCATATAGATCTTCAGGATCATCGTAGTCTTCCCGCAGACTGGAACCACTGCCGGGACCGGTATCGGAAGAATTTCCTGAATCGGTAGTCTGTGTCTCACCTTTCTGTCCGGGGTAATACTGTGAGAAGGACTTCAGCATAAATTCGCTGTCGTTTTTCCACTGAGCACACATACCGGCGGCGATAATCTCGCCGTTTTCACCGTACCAGTAGACATTAAAGTATTTTTGCCCCAGCTCCAGCTTGTCAAAGTTCTTACAGTCAAGCCTCTTGTCCGGAGCACCCAGTGTAGTGTATTTTAGGCAGCGCACCGGCATTCCCTCAACAGGCAGTTTACCAGAATACCGTTCTTTTTCCGTTTGTTGCGCGTCTACTTCTTTGACTTTTTCCTCATTAACTCCGCTATTTTGGGTTTTCAAATCCGTGCTATTCGTCGCCGGCGGCGCCGGCTCGTCATGACTTTGAACGGTGCTGTTCCAACGGAGGCTGGCAAATATCCCGACGCAAAGCATCACAAGCACAGCAAAAGCAATGATCACTCCGCCGCTGAGCTTTTTCCGCTCCGCCGAGACAGCTTGCGGCATGTCCGTTTTCTCAGCATCGGAAATCTTCTCAGTGTTCTCCTGTTCCGATACTGTCTCTCGGCTGCGCGCTACACACAGTTCCTCAAACTCTTGATAAGGGACTTCCCACTTTTTTCTCGGAAAGTGGTTTCCTCCCAACGCCGCCATAAATCGCGCCATGAGTTCCGGTCTTCCCGACTCCGCCGCGGCATCTATCAAGTGATATTGCTCCGCACCGACATAGGCGCTTTGAAAAATGCAGCAAACCAGTTTTTCATTCCTTGCCAGCTCGTCTAAAAGAGTTTCACAAAAATCATCCTCACCGTAGGGGCAGCAGGTGTGCAGCAGCCATTCTGCCTCCCGCGGAGATTTTAATCTACTCCCTGCCGTGCGCAGCAGTGTCCCCCACATAGCGATGCCCGTCTCTTGCTTCTCGTCGTAGGCTCGCTCAATGATCTCCGATGCACCCATAGCTGAAAGCTCATCCATGTCCCACGCACTTAGGTACTCGGAAAATTTTCGCAGCAGCAATGCCGTATCAGGATCAGCTGTCGTCGCAAGGCTCTCCGGCGTCAGTTTGGGAACTTCTTCCACGTCTACCGACATTACGATTTTGGGCCGTCTCGGCAGGTTGCCGCTGTCGCCGCAATAATGGCACTCCCACCAGGTCCCATGCGTCGTTGCCGGATTTCCGCACCATGGACAACGCATACTGACACCTCCCTTTTTCCCAGCATACCATGCCGCGCCGCATTATGCAACGCCGAGATACTTCTCAAAAAAACCGGACAGTCGCCGAATGATACCCTGTTTCTTCTCCGTGCGGCTTCCGCCGCCAAAGCAGGAAACCGGCGGCATGATCCTGTCAAAATCCGTTCCCGTCGTCTTCAGTGTACCATCTCGGAATGAGTTATCAATAAAGTGCTTGGCTTCATCCGGCTTCAGTTTTTCCTCTGCGATGATCTGGTCAAGATCCTGCTCTTTCTGCTTTTCCACATAAATGCGCCAATCCCGGTCCACCACGGTCGAAGCATTGACTGTCTCAATGAATCCCTGAATCAGGTCCTTTTTGCTGCGAAGCTGAATGCTGGAGTCGATTGCTCTGTCAATGGCTCCGAGTATTTCTTTATCCTTGCAGTTCGACGCATGATATTTCCCGACCAGCATAAGGATATAGTCAATATTGATCTCGACCTGACGGATCAACTCGATCTCGAACTCGATATCATCGTTGATGTTTTCCTTGTCGCCGTCGATTTTAGGACGATACTTTTGATAGAGATCAATATAGACACTTTGATAGTCCTGAAATACTCGCTCCGGCAACAGCTCGTTGCCCGCAAAGCGGTCAAACGTGCTGAGGATATTTTTTAGCCGTAATATCTTGCCGTAGAGCTTGATATAATCTTTTTCATTCTGCTCCCCAATGATTGGCTCGGCGATTGGAAACTTTTCCGTTAATTCATCGACCAAGTCCTGATACCCCGGTACGTCCTTCCCTTTGTCGTCTGTGTAGCCTGAGTAATAGGAATCATAATCCTTCAACAGCACGATACTGTTCGCTTCTTTATCTCCAAACAGCGCGATCGCATCCTCGGTCGCCTGCTGCAAGTCTCTAAAGCAAACAATATTGCCGAAGGTCTTGACGGAATTCAAAATTCGGTTCGTGCGGGAAAACGCCTGGATCAGTCCGTGCATTTTAAGGTTTTTATCTACCCACAGCGTATTCAGTGTGGTCGCATCAAAACCTGTCAGAAACATATTGACCACAATCAGGATATCGACCTCTCTGCTCTTTACCCGCATGGACAGATCCTTGTAGTAGTTCTGGAACTTATCCGCCGAAGTGTCAAAGTTTGTGTGGAAAGCCTTGTTGTAATCCGCGATAGCACCATCCAGAAAGTCCCTTGACGTCTTGTCCAATGCTTCCGTATCAAAGCCCTCTTCCGGCATCACATCTTCCGGGTCTGCCTCATTTGCTGCAAAGCTGAAAATGGTAGCAACCGTCAGCTCGCGCTGCTGTTCAGCAAGCTGGCGCTTGAACTCCGTGTAATACTTCATCGCCATCGGTATCGAACTGACGGCAAAGATAGAGTTGAACCCCGCCGTGCGCTGTCCTTTGAGGGTATAAAAGCTGTTGCGCTTTGTCTTCTGGTCGAAGTGCTCCAACGTGTAGCGGACAATCTCTTCAATGCGCTTTGGCGCGCCCATTGCCTTTTCATTGGCAACACGAATGACAAAAGGAGCCAAGGGCGGCGGCACGATCCGCCAGCGCCCTGACGGACGCTGGGAGGCACGCTATACCCTTGGCATCGATCCCGGAACGGGAAAGCAGATTCAAAAATCCGTCTATGGCAAAACGCAGAAGGAAGTGCGGCAAAAACTCACCGCAATCACCGCGGAGATCGATGAGGGAACATATATGGATGTTCCCCGACTCAAAACCGCAGATTGGTTGAATACGTGGGTAGAAGAATACATCGGCAACGTAAAGCCCGCTACTCGCAAGAGCTATCAAGATCATGTAAGGCTAAATATCATTCCCTATGTCGGGGCTGTTCCCCTCTCAAAGTTAACTGCTGCCATGATCCAGCAAATGTATAATGAACTGCAAACAGAAAAATGGCTCTCGCCGAAGACCATCAAAAATGTGCATGGAGTATTACACCGTGCTCTGGAACAAGCTCAGAAAATGGGTTACATCCGCAATAATCCCCTCACAGCTGTCACGCTGCCGCGCATTGAGAAAAAACAGATAAAGCCTCTGGAAGATAATGAATTATGCGCGTTTCTTAAGGAGATTCGCGGAGATACCTATGAGCTGGTGTACTTCGTCACCGTTTTCACGGGGCTGCGGCAAGGAGAAGTGCTTGGTTTGACTTGGGACTGTGTGAATTTTGAAAAACACACACTGCTGATAAACAAACAGCACGGCAAGAAAAAAGGCACTTGCGAGTATTGTTTCAGCAGTCTAAAAAACGACCGTCCCCGCCTCATCGAAGCGGCAGACGGTGTGATGGATGCACTTAAAAAACAGCAGATCCGGCAGCAGCGATGGGCAGCACGGTTGAAAGATGGCTGGGAGAACTCAGACAATCTTGTATTCACCACGGAAACAGGCCGTTACCTCTGCAATCAAACGGTCTATCTTGCATTCAAAAAAGTCATGCGCCGCCTTCATCTTGATGCAACAAGGTTCCATGATCTTCGCCACACCTACGCCGTTAACAGTCTAAAGTCCGGCGATGACATCAAAACTGTACAGGAAAACCTTGGACACCAAACGGCGGCATTCACACTTGATGTATATGCCCATGCCACAAGCAGCATGAAGCATGAAAGCGCAAACAGAATGGACCAATACATCCACAATGTGACCAAGCCGTAAAGGGTATAAATAAGGGTCAAAGAATCGCAGAAACGAAAAAATCCTTGAAAGCACAATGCTTTCAAGGATCAATCATGGTGCGCGAGGCGGGACTTGAACCCGCACGTC